>Ga0116129_1000748_pt1 | contig 19678 bp, 19 predicted proteins | sample June2015DPH_17_2_FD_89732 | JGI IMG/M metagenome (GOLD analysis project Ga0116129, IMG submission 89732) | Peatland microbial communities from SPRUCE experiment site at the Marcell Experimental Forest, Minnesota, USA - June2015DPH_17_10 | ecosystem: Environmental > Terrestrial > Soil > Wetlands...
ATGAGCGTCCTTGTTGTGCCCGAATGCTCAAATGGGCAAGTCAACGATTCCTCGGGAGCAGAATCATCCAACAAGTTAAGGGCGCTATGAGAACTTTTTACACGAATGTTCCCGACGGGCCTTATTGATCAACTCTGCCACAATTCGATCCGCGAACGCTTGTCCCTCCGCCCAGCCACTCAAGCGCGGACCCGCCACATTGAGAACGCCGATATGATTGTCGTCGGCAAAACGAACGATCGCGGCCACGACAGTCGATTCGGTGTTCTGCTTCGCATCAAGCATAATAAACGGCTTTTTTGAGCGCGCGCAAAGATTACGCGTGAGCCGCGTCCCGCCGGTCAGCGAGTCGTAGAACAGTATGGCCGTCCCGTCACTGTCGATCACATTTTGCCGCGTGCGTTCACGATACCCAGCGCCCGCCAATGGCGTCAGCGGGTACCGCTCTGGAATTGACCCATCCTCGGCTCGGCGATCCGCCGGACACCACCCGCCACACGGAAACTCCGCCGCGAGTGCCGCATCAAGCGCGCCCCGATCAACACCCGTCTGCCCGCCAGAAACAATCTTGATGAGTGCCATCCGAATTAACCAATGGTCCCGCTCCCCGTCCCAACGCCCAGACAAGAATCCTACAGTCGCGTCGGATTGTACCCGTTGCCAGCCGCTTCCCTACAGAATAGCCAATTGATCTGCGCGTAAAATCGAGTAACCGGCCGCTGCGGCCGGCGCATCACGGCGTTGAATACCGAAACCGCGTGGTCGGCCATTCATACAGTGTTCGAGGATCGTGGGTACTGGATGGACGCGCAGGCCGTAGGTCGCAACAATTCGCACCATGGCGCGAGAATTCCACATCGACAAACTGAGCGACGAGTTCGGGCAGTTCACGTTGGTCCTCAAATGCGCGGCCAACGAGGGGACGTAGCGCACGATGTCGATGATGGTTGACATACAGTCATACAGTCATACAGTCAGAAAACCAAGATCCGAACGAAGCTCCCGCGAGGCATTAGCGTATCATTTAACATAACAGATATTATCGGTCATTCACGTGTAGCCAAATAGAAATGTCCTCTCCATAAAAGCCGCTCTCGAATCCAATGCCAGTCCAGTATATTGGACTTTTCTATACGTAGTCTGATACAATGGACTAATGAATTTACAAACCATTGGTCATCTCATCGCCGAGCAGCGCCGTGCGAAGGGCCTCACGTTAAGCCAACTTGCCGCTCAGGCAGCAGTCGGCCGCTCGACCTTAGCGGCCCTCGAGGCCGGTAAGCTGCCCGAACTGGGACTGGAACGGGTGGCTCGGCTGTGTGCTGCGGTGGATCTCGTACTCGAAGTCCGGCCACTTGAACTCAGCGAGCCGTTGATGGCACATCGGCATCTTTCCGAGGTTGCCGGCCGCGAGCTCACCAAGGCCGCGATTGATGACATCATCACCCGGGGCACTATTGGTACCTGGCGCAAACTTATTCAAGCGATGAACACCGATAAGACGGGTCGTATCGCCCGTCGGGTGAACGACGTAGCCCAGACCGTGGGTAAGCGTGACCCGAGGGCACGTGCCTTTGCCTCGCTGTTGCACAAGCTCCCGCACAAACCGAGCAACACTGTCGCAGAGTGAACAAGCAGACAGAAATTCCGGATTGGGAAACGTTATTGGCGCATGCCGCGCTGCTGCAGTCGAAAATACCCGCAGCCATCCTTGTCGGTGGCACGGCTGCTGCCGTACACGCCGGCCATCGCATTTCCTTCGACCATGATCACGTCGTCAAAGACCTGGCAAAGAACTACGACGCGGCCATTCTCGCCTTGGAATCCATCGCCGGTTGGCACACCCACCGTCGTGCAAAAGGCAAAATGGTACTGGGAAATGTCAACAAGATCGCTGCCGGACTGCGCAACCAGCGGCGCTCTGCGCCGCTCGAAACCACCGAGATCGTGGTACGGGACGGGCGCCGTCTTCGATTGCCAACGATTGAGGAGACGCTGCGCATCAAGACCTTTCTTGTAGTTGATCGTAATGCCACTCGAGACTACCTTGACGTTGCAGCACTTTCTCACCGTATCGGCCTTGAAAAAAGCGCCGCCGCACTCGAAAGCATGAACGAGCTCTATGCCGAGTTTAAGGATGGGGCTGGCGATCTGCTCACCTCTGTGGTCGTCAAGTTATCCGTGCCCGATCCCTACGATCTTACCGACATCGATCTGTCCGAATACAAAGGCATCGTTGCACCGTGGAATAACTGGCGTGCCGTTCAGGCGCAATGTGCCTCTCTCGCCGCAACCTTGATTACGCCATCCCAGTAACGATATTTCGTTCTACGCACATCGTGGGACTTTCGCATAGGAACAACGCTCATGAAAGCTCTGCGCGTCGGGATGTGCGCGCCCACGGATGGCCCGGTTGCGGAGTAGACTCCGCACGATAATTGGCGGTTATCGAGGTAGGAATCAAGCCGGGCGGAGGTCCCGCCGACTATTGAGATGGCGCATGGCTTCAATCTCTAGGGCGATCCAAACCTCAATGCTGCTGTGAGATTGTGGATGTCGGTAGATAGTGTCAATTTGATATTTAATGATGCCCTAAATCGTAGCGCCAGTGTGGATTACACATGAAGAGCAAAAGTGCCAGCGATGAGAGAGCTACCGTTTGCTTCACACATTTGTCGTTCATGCCTTCAATAATTGGCGCATCGCCGCCCTACACTAGATCGTGCCAATTCCCGGCGCTCGCAAAGGCCGTTGATCGCGGCGATGGGACGGTTGCGTGAACTCCTCTAGCCCTACAAGAGTCCCGATGAGTCTGTTTGGCGGCTCGGGCGCCGCCCCGATAATCACCCATCGCTGAGCGGTTCGGCTTTTGAGCGCGCGCCGAGAATTCAGGTTCGGGCGGGCTGTCGACATCAGTATTCTCTGTCGTTCATGTCAACAAGGATGTCGGGAGACGGGAATAGGCAATTGCGAACACGTCAACCGGGCGGCGAATGACGCCAGCATAGGGCTCATGATTGACGGCGATCGCGAATCCGATTTTCTACTTCCTGGACATAGTCAGCGGCATCTTGCTGGGCGCGGATCTTGAGATAGCGGTGGCGCGCGAGGATCTGCGAAGTCGGGTCGAGTGTTTGCGCATCACACGCGTGCGCGAGAGTCAGTTGCACTCGTTGGCTCGTCGACAGAGGCGCCGTAGGGTCGACGGGTGAACTCGCGAACATTTCCATGAGTTTCGTCATTAGGACGTCCTTCATCGGCATTGGAAGCGTCATCGGGGCCTCGTCAGACGACATGCGGGGCACGACGAGATTCAGTGCGCCTTCTAGCGTGTGCGCCGCGTTGTCTCGGTGGGTGAGCGATGGAAAGACAAAGCGCTTCTCCAGCGTGGACAGTATGGACGTGTGGTCGTAGTAATCCTGCGGCGTCTGTCCGATAACGGTGTTTTTTTGCGTAAAGGGGGAGGCGACAATCGTGGGAACGCGCACCCCTAGTCGATTGAAATTGAATTGATTCGCTGGGTTGTTGTATCGCTGGTCGTCCCCTGTTGGCACAGCCGGCGGCGGCGGAACGTGGTCATAGAAGCCGCCGTGCTCGTCAAAGGTGACGATCAACAGAGTGTCGGCCCAGAAGTGGGACGCTCGAATGGCCTCATAGACGCGCTTGACCAGTTCTTCGCCTTCTCGCACATCGTTGAGTGGATGCATCGAATTGCCTTTCAGGAATTGATGACCAGTGTCGTAGCGGGGCTCGATGAACAAGTATTCAGGTAGCGAGGGCTTCTTCAGGTCGCTCTCGAAGTAATTCATGTCGCGGAAGTTCTTGGTGAAGACGTCGATATATTCCAGCCGCAAACTATCGATGCCCGCCGCTTGTGGTAGGCCATCGTGGTAGATGCGCCAGGTCTTGTTCGCAGCCTCAAGGCGCTTGTAGACCGTACCGGCGGAAAACGTGTACCCCGCGAGAATGTCGGGATCAGTAGGGCTATCACTTAGCCCGCCGGAGGTTGCGGCGTGTACGAAGAAGCGGTTGGGCCAGGTGGGCCCGGGAAGCGAGGAGTGCCAATAGTTGAAAAGCGCGAACTCGGTCGCGAGTGTGGTGAGTACCGGAAGCTTCTCGGGATGGAAACACTGCATGACCATGCCCGCGTTGGACTGAGATTGGGCAGCATCTTCAGCACTGAAGACAAAGCCACTCATTTGCGCGGGATCGGTTGGAGGTGCGGGCTTTCGATCAGCGGAGGCTGCTCGGCCGTAGAGTTGGATCTGCACATCCTCGAACTCATGGCCTGGGTCGAACGGCATTGAAAATTTGGAGGCGGGGCCGGTGGCCACTGCTGGCGACGTAGGGACCGCGGGATCGGTGAGATTGTAATATTCGTTATCGAGGGCGCCGGCGACGGCTGAGTTTTGCGCCTTGAGCGCGCCGAGCAAGTGGTCGAAGGATCGATTCTCGAGCATGAGGACCACAAAGTGGTTGATCTTGTTCAGCATGCCTGAAATGGCTGGTGGCTGATCAATCAAGTTCGGCGCTGCCAGGTGTTAGGAGTGAAACGATGACGGGTAGTACTGGAAGGTTCATCTGTGCGCCGCTAAAGAGTTTTCAGGTACTCAAGCAAAGCTTTCTTTTGTTTGTCGGAAAGATGCGTGCCGAAGTCGTGGCCGCAGCGACTGTTGCCGGAGTTTATTTGGCTGCAGTCCGTAGTTTGCAGCGATGGGGTGGAAGCCGGCTGCTCGACGGTGAGTCCCACGGTGTCGAGGTCGTACACGGGGCCGATTTTGAAGGAAGGAACCCGCTCTGGTGGGGGTTTGAGCAATTCGGCTAGAGTCGGCACAGAGCCATTGTGCAGATACGGAGCGGCGGCCCAGATGCCGCGCAAAACGCGCGACTCGTAACTGCCCCGCGCAGGCGCGTTGGGGGCCATAGCGAAAGGCTCCCTTGAGAGATTCGGTTTCGGGCGTGAATACCGTGCCGGCGCGCACGACTTGCGCGGAAAAGTCGTCCGGCACCACCACCGGCAACGCATGTTGAATAATGGAGCCGACCACGGAAACCTGCAAAACGGTGAGCGGCAGGTCGGGGTCTTTAAGGGGTTCGCTAAGACCCAAGATATAGGCGCCGGTCAGGACGCCGGGATTTACCTTGCGATCTAGAATTGACCACTCGCGCGTGTCGGTTCCCACGTTCTGAATTGGAGTGGCCCATGTTTGGTCGAACGGATTAAGCGAGCGAATTTCGCCGCGCCTGACCTCGTGACACTTGGTCGCACAGTTCTGAGAAAAAATCGTGCGGCCCTGGGCCGCCAACGCGGTGTCAATTGGCCAGATCCACTTGGGCGGTCCGATTTTTCGGGTCAGACCTTCAAGTGTGATTAGACCGTCAAAATTGGTGGAATTGTCGCCGACGAAATTGATCCCCAGAAGTCGGCCGGAATCCTTTTTAGCGTGATAAGCGGAAAAAACGCCGGTCACTTCGCTTGCGTTTCGTCCGAGTCCCAACACGGTGTTGCCGTTGTCGGCGAAACCAGGCCACTGAGTATGGTCTTGTCGATACGCGTTCCAAAGGAAGGGGTAGCGAGCCGGCGCGTCGGCACGCTGAATATTGTCCTCGATGATGTAGGTCGGCGGCGGGCCAATGTCCAGGCCGGTCAGCCGATTGAAGATCATGGAGATGGCATCTAGTCGTCCTGGACCCCAGGAAGGTTGCGGGAGGGCGTCCGTGATGATGGTGTGGAACGGCAGATACCAGTCCTTCACTTCTTGCCGTAACGCTGCGGCTTGCTCGGGGGTCGGTGACGAACCCAATATGGCATGGGAGAAAGCGTCGAAGCCGGAAGGGCCGTTCAGCAAGGCGCGCACCGTGAGATCGAGATCGGTCAGGAAACTCTGTATATCGACAATGGCCGGGCCGCCGTCAATTCGGTAGGCTTTGGTTTGGACAGTGATCTGGCGGGTATGGCAGGCAGCACAGGTCATGCCGAGGGTTTCACCATTAGTGGTGTTGGCCACCGTAAAGCCCACAGGCAGACCCGCCGGGGAACTGATCTCGTTGGGAAGATACCCGTAGCGGGCGAGACTGTCGGCCATGCAGGGCAAACCATTCGCCTGTTTCAATGCCGCAATCCAGCGCAAGGGAATCAGGCGTGACCCTTGGTCGCCGCTGTAAAAGGCGGCGCGGGTTTCGGCCGTCCAAGACGTGCCCTGATTCATCGGAATCCACGAGAGCTCTGATGCAGCGGCGAGGGCGTTCAGACCTAGCATAGCCAATGCGGATATCAGGATTGTTGGCAGCACTAGTGGACGGAACAAACAAGCATGCTTGATAAAACGGAGCAGCGTGATCTGTCCGCGTTGCACAACCCTGTGCCGCATATTTTGACTTCCTTATCGAAGGTTTCGAGGGTTGATTGAAGCTAACGCCAAACAGGCCGGCCAGTCAATAGCAGGATCTTTCGGCACAAGATTCGAAAACTAAATCGGCAATGCTGGACATTTATGTTTTTCGTCGAGATGATTGCGGCGTGACAAAAGGATAGGAACACTGGAGTCAATTCAAACTTAACGCACACTCAGCGTTACGGGGAGATGAAGTGGTACCGCTACGGACGGTAGTCGAGAACAACAAATGGAGGATCGCAGCGGTTCTCTTTGGTTACTCGGCGTGTGTCCTGCTCGTCGCGCATTTCTCAGTATTTGGCAGCGATGCGATATCATTGTGGCACCGCATCGGCAGTAAGCCGGACATCCAGGGATACCCGTCCCGAGCATGGAAGACATGGGTATTCGCGCTTCCGGCGGCATGGCTTATCTATCGCGTGATTCTGGGAAGGATAATCGGATTCACGGGAGCCACGGATGTCCCCGCGCACTTGGCGGTCTCAAAACGGGTGACATTGAGCGGTGATCCGCAGGCGCTTGCCGAGGCTTTTCGAGACTCGTGCTATTCCGGGTGGGCGCTTTGGGGTTCAGTTACTCTCGTGGCGATATTGTCGTTGCTAGACTTGCTGCCGGTCATTGCGGTCTACACAACAGGTCACGCGAATCCCCCGCGCGCTTGGGCTATGGATTGGTCGGCGATGGCAGCTCTCGACGCGGCAGACCGCCCTATGTCCTGGCTAGCTGGTGCTTCAACGTGATCGCGTATTCGGCCCGTCGGGAACATTCGTGTAAAAAGTGCTCATAGCGCGCAGCGGCCCATCAAAACGGTCCTGCGCCGGACGAAAAATCGGCTTCGTCCGTCATTTTTTTGGGGCATCATGCCATCCATCATTCCGGCAGAGCCCGCTTGAAGGGCACCGGGTCCGGCATCAGGTCCGTCGGAAAATTGCCGAAGTGTTTCAAATTGCTGGTGCCATAGGGGCTTAAGTGCGCGAGGTCAGCATTGCGGAACCGGGTTCCCTCGGATTTGAGCACATGGAGCGCCCGAGTTTGATCGACGACGTTCTGCAGTATGACCGCGTTGGCGACCAGTTCGTTGTAGACGATGGCCTTCTCTTGATCCGATGGATCGTTCGATCGCAACAGGCCATGCTCGCCGAAGGCCAAGTGTTTGGCGAACTTGTGGTGTCGCTCGATTTTGGTGGTGCACTTATGCACTGCGCGGCGCATCGAATCATTCATGATCCAGTCGAGCAAGAACATCGTGCGCACGGCTTTGCCCAATTCCTGCAGCGCCAACGCAAACCGGTTGCGCGAGCTGTAGCTATTGATCCGGGCGAGTACGGCGGACGGGGCGAGCGCGCCGCTTTGGACGGCAAGCGCGAGCTGCATGAAGAGATCATGGTGCTCGCCAATCAACGACCAGTTGACTGTCCTGTTGAACAGCGGATCGCTACGCGAATAGTAGTCGCTGCGCTCTGACCGATACAGCTTCAACTTCCGCCAACGGCGGATCCGCGGCATGAGTTCTATGCCGAGTAAGTAAGCCAGCCCAAACACCGCTGCCGATTGACCATGCGTATCGGCATGCACCCGTGTCGGGTGCAAATCGGAAAGATTTGCGAGAAACGCATCGAGAATGTAGGTTGCTTCGTAGGTGCCGCAGGCAATAAGGCGGCTGAAAAGTGCGATGTAATTATCCGCGATATGCCGGTAGGCTATACCACCGGTTTTGCCATAGCGGATGTGGTGCTCGGCCAAGAGATTGTCTTCATAGATTTCAAAATGCATCCCATCCGCCACGGCCGCCTCTCCGGTCCCCCATTGGCCCACCAGCTCGAATTGCAGGTACAGGTTGATGAGATCGGCTGACGCCGCCCGCAGATCCGCAATGTCGATGTGCCGGCGATCGACGGCCCAATGCCGGAACATCTTTCATAGGCAAAAAACGACCCACTGCCTGAAATATCTTCAGCTGCACGAGCAGCGCAACCTGGGATGACGGTGAGCGGGCGACGGTCGGCGCCCACTGACGCTCCTCATAGGTTGGGCCGAAGATTCGGTGTAGATCTGCCGCTGAAAGACGCTGCGCGAGCTTCGGGTAGAGGAGCCGCGTCATGGTTCGCCGTGCGCGCAATTCAATACTCACCTTCGATGCTCCTCGCATTATTAGGGGCCGAACAGAGTGCCCACAATGGAACGGCGGCGAAATCAGCCTGCCGTCGGAAGTTCTCGCGGATTGCCGGCGGCAACGAGGCCTCCCTCATCGCAGCCCCGGTTCTCGCCAGCCAATCGCCTTGGCGAGGGCATGACGCCCGAACGGGTCCGGTCAGTCGGAGTTCTTTCGGTTGACTGCTATCAATGCTAGCATCGAGACTACCAAAGCAGTATACTTATAGAATTTGACGACGGAGGAGGGCTTCGGTGGCACAGCTCATCGTACGTGACCTGTCGGAAGATCTGGTCAAGGCGCTTAAGCAACGGGCTGCGAAACGCAATCGCAGCACGGAGCAGGAGCATCGCGAAATCCTCCAATCGGTGCTGCGGGGTCCAAAGCGGCGACACTTGGCGGAAGTTCTTGCAGCGATTCCCAATGTCGGCGAGGACAGTGATTTCGGACGCGAGGAGAGCGACAAACGGGGTTGATATGTACCTGGTTGATACGGATGTCATCAGTGAGATCCGTAAAGGCGACAAGGCCAACCCCGGCGTCCGGGCGTTTTTCGCCGACACGAGTCGCGGGTCAGTGGATCTTTATCTGTCGGTCGTCACGATCGGAGAGCTACGGCAGGGCGTGGAGCGCATCCGGCATCGAGGAGATGACGCGCAGGCAAAGCGTCTCGGCCGCTGGCTCAAACAGGTGACGACGATCTATGCCGAGTCGATTTTGCCCTTCGACGAAGAGACGGCACATGTCTGGGGGCGACTGCGGGTACCAAATCCTGAGAATCCGCTTGACAAGCAAATTGCAGCCACGGCGCTCATTCATGATCTCACGGTGGTAACCCGGAATACGGGGCACTTTGCGCCGACTGGCGCGCGGCTACTCAATCCATTTGCGTAGTCGGGCTGCATTCAGCCGTCAGAACGACGACTCTTGCATCGGGATCTGTCAAAACACCTATCCTTTCGGTCCTTTCGCACGCTATGAGCACTTTTTACGCGAATGATTCCGATGGGCCAACTAGCTTGCCCTGAAATCCCACAACTTAGCCGCCTCCAAGTATTGCCGCAGCTGTTCTCGCCCAATAACACGCGCCGGCCACACCCGACGGTGACAGCTGGCATATAAGCGAATCGAATCGCCATTTATGAGCGCCTGGACAAGCGGAACCGCAGCATATTCCGTTAACATTTCCTTGCCGCACTTGGGGCATGCGACTGGGACTCGCAGCAGCGCCTCTTCCATACACTCCTCGCAAGAAAGCGACTAGGAACTCCGGGCCGGGCCTTGTCGGCCGATAGCACTTGCCAGCACTGGCCCACTGCCGCCCTTGGCCACGGGCCAGTGCTTCGGCAGTTGTTAGCTTTCGATCTGAATTCGTCGAGGCATGGCCTTGGCTTGTTTTGGGATCGTTATCGTCAACACCCCATGGCTGCCCGTAGCATTTACTTTCTCGCTGTCCGCCGTATCGGGCAAGACGAAACGACGATGAAATTGTCCGTGACCTCGCTCGACACGCCGGCCTTGAACCTCCTCGCTATCTTTGCGGATAGGCGGCGCGCGTTCGCCGGAGAGCGTCAAAATCCCGCCGTCGAGTGTCAATTCGACGGTTGCGGGATCGACACCGGGCAAGTCCACCTGCAGCTCGAACCGGTTCGCGTATTCGTGGATATCCACCAAGGGAATCCACATTGCCGTCGCCGAACTGCTGTCATTGTCGCGGGCGCTGCCGAACAGGCGGTTGATCTCGTCCTGCAGGCGCGGCATCACGCCCCAGGCATCTTGTCGCATTACAGAGCTCATGGCACCACTCCTCTATGTTTCCAGACCAATGATTTGACCCCCTCGCCCTGAGGCATGCCGGGCGATTGTCGCGAAACTAGGGCCGATGCGCTGTTTTTCAAGACCATCATCAGCACTTTTTAAGCTACCGCGATCCGACCCAGGCCGCGCTTTGGCTACTGTTAGACAGTCTAGGGAGGGGGCTTAGAGAGTCAAACCGCAGCCGGCGCGACGGGGGAGCATTGCGTACGGGCTCCCCCGGCCAAGCCAGTCCGAAAGTTGTATTGCACCCTTTTGGTGTGGGACAAGGACCGCACCCGTAGGAGCCATGATCGATGGGGTCAGATATACCCGACATCGGCGGCACGCTTTAGCCCTAGTCCTATTAGTTCTTTACCGCTTGTGCAGGGCGCTACCAGTAGCCACTCTGCACGATATCGATCATCAAATTTAGGAGTTTCTTATGGATACGTCTGGAAAAGACCCGAGTGATCTCGCCAATAAGGGTCAAGTGTTCGCCGACAAGGCGGCGGATAAACTGCAAAGCAGCATTCGGGACGCCAAGCAGGGCGTCAATTCCGCTGCCTCGTCGGCGTCGAATAAAGTGGAAGCGGTGCGCAGCGGGGTGGGGCCAGCGATTGATAACGCCTCCGACAACGCGCAAGGCCTGCTTCGTCAGGGAAGGGACGCGGTCAGCGATGCAGCACGTAAAGCCCAAGACTTTGCTTCCGATGCCCAAGATTCAATCGTGACTTACACGAGGCAAAAGCCGGTAAAGGCCCTCTTGATCGCCGCTGCCGCCGGCGCCGCTCTCATAACGCTGATGCGTGCTTATTCCTTCTCAAAACGCGATTCATAGGCTCGTGCGTTGTCGGCCCCGCGCGCTGGCCACCTTGCTAGCCGCGACCGGGCCGTGCGGTGCTGCCAGGACGCAGGCCTCGCACGAGCGACCTGAAAGCCGCTTCTCGGCGGTGAACATAACAACAAACAGCTTGAGATCACAATTCCTCGTGATCTCAAGTTGTCGTAGTTATCGTATGCGCGGATGGAGTGTCGTGTCGCGCTCCGTCACGCAACCGCCTCATCGGATCGCATACGGCGGACGCTCGATTCCAAAGACCTGATCATCGCCGGCGCTAAACTCTCGGTGTCCGGGGTTGCCGCGGGCGTATTGTGGTTGCTCGGGGTTGCGTCTGAGGCGCATCCGCGGCGGAGGGATCTGGTGTGCTCGGATCGCGACTCGGAAGAATGATCGAGATTGAGCGCTTATAGATAAACAAATACGAGATCCCGCGCAATAATAGTCCGTATTGCTCATGCGATTCGATTTCGCCCTCAGGTCTAATCCCGTTCACCAGGAAGATGGAGACGGAAACTCGACCTTGGACGAGAGTCTCCAAAAAATCATCCTGAACCCTGGCGCATTCGATCGACATTTAGGGAAAAACGGCCAACTCGTCAAGACTCTGATGAAGTTCTGCGATGTCCAGATAGACACGCCGCGCACCGGCGTTATAGAGCTCCTGTTCACTGAAGCCACCGCTGCGCAGCGCGACCGCGAACATGCTCGCGCGCTGCGCGGCGTGCATGTCCCAAATCGCATCGCCGACAATGACACATTCGGAAGGCGCGAAGCCCAGCCTCTGCTGGCATTCGACGAAGATATCCGCATCGGGTTTGGCACGTTCGACGCTCGTGCCGTCGACGACCAATGTGTTGCGGTCGATCCCGAGGAGCTTGAGCGCAGGTTCGATTTCAGGGCGCTTGCCGGTCGTGGCGATGCCATGGGCAACTTTGGACTTGTGCAGGAATTGTAAGAGCGATTTGGCACCGGGCAGGGCAGCGCATTGCGGAAAGAGCTTACGGAAGAGGGCGGCGTGACGCTTTTCCAGATGTGTGAGGTCGCGCTCGGGTATCAGGCGTTGGCGCAGTAGTCGGCTGATGCCCTGGGCAAGCAGACGGCCGCTGAGTCCGATGCGGCGCTGGATTTGATAGGCAGGAGCTTCGATGCCGAATTCCCGTAGGGCCTTCTGCCAGGCGATGGTGTGCGCATACACGGAATCGACCAGGGTGCCGTCGAGGTCGAAGATGAGGGCTTTCATAGCGTTTATGACGCGGCAAAGTAGTGAAGGGGTTCCGTGCACGATCGGGCCGCCGCGCGTGCACGCACCCTGTTCTTATCAGCGGCGCTTTTCGCTTTCCTGCTCCGCCCGGGCCGCGCCTATCGCCGTGGTTACATGCTTGCGCTCCTCGGGCGGGGGAAGCACCGCCTTCATGCCGAGCGACTGAATCCATAACTCGCGACACCAGCCCTTGGAATGGTAGAGATGCTCATCCTCCTGCTCCTCAACCTCATCGGCCGCCGCCTGGAGCGTCGCCTTCTGCTTGCCCATCGACTTATCGGCAGCTTTGCTAATCAGCTCCCAGTCGGCGTGGTCCTTCGTTTCCGCTAAGACGACGCATTCGCACGCGACGAGTTCGGCCGCTTCGGGCTTGCCGGCCCTTTTTGCAGTCTGCATGGCCTGCACCAGCGCCTGGCCCAACTGCTTAACGATGCCGCGTCCGGGGCTCTGCTCCTCCGCATTGAGACCCAACTCCTGGAAAACTCGCAGCAGGATGCGTTCGTGATTGCGGGTCTGCTCCAGATATCTCCCCCATTCTTCCTTGAGATCTTCGGTCAACGCGCATTGGATCGCATTCTCATAAACTTGAATGCCCCCGCGCTCGTGCTCGAGCGACTGAAATAATAACTCTTTGACTTGAGCTTGTTCCATCGATGTCCCCTTTTCGGATTGGAAAGACCAGAAGTAGGGTTCCATTAATGACTGCGCTCGGGCCTAACTCAATCAGATCTGCCCGCTTGCTGGCGTCAGACGAACAGGCTCAACCGAGCGGCTCAAGGGGAACACATCGGACTCATCTGACACGATCCATGCGAAGTTGCGCCGTCCTGCGTGGCCAGTTGCTAACAGGCGCTTCGGGCGACAATGTCCGCCGGGTTCCGCCGGGGGCAGGCGAGACTCGGCACCCCGTCGTCGAGCGGCACTCAAGACGGCAAACGGTATGCGTTTTTCGCGGATAAGAAACTTCCGCCGCCAAGGTTTTCGTTTTCAAGTCGAGGAACCAATTGCTTTCCTCTTCATAGACATGGTGGGCGACCGCGCCCTCGATGTGTTTGAGTTTGTCGAGGAACTCTTGGCTCATGGGTGGCAGGTCTTGGAGCAGGCCACGCTGCAGCTTCGCGACCGATTGTTCTGTCAGGCTTTCACCGCGTGCTCCTTCTCATCGGCACCCGCCAGCGCGGGATATAACGCCGCTCCTCGGCGAGGGAGTGTCCTGTCACCAAGGTTGAGAGCACTTTGAGCGTCGACAAGCGCGAGGCGGGATCGCTTGCAGCCTTGACGGCGGCGCAGGCCGACTCGATTTGTTCGTGATGATTAAGCACCATGCTCAACCAATCGTCCTTGCCCGCCGCCGCACGCGCCTTCGTCCGAGCCTTGAGCCGGGTCTCTTCTCTCGGGCGGGGTAACCGCGGCAACCACCTTATCGATAATCGACATGACTTCACTCCTTTAAGATTTGATTTGGGGTACCGATTCACACGAGCGGCGGATCTTGATCCCGTTCGGGATGGCGGCGGCGCCCCAGGGCTGTGATGAAGGCTTGAGGATCGAGGGCTTTGCCGTCTTCGCCTTCAACCAGCAAGCCAGGATCGGTATCGCCTGAGGGTAGGGTTGTGGAAATCCCCGCCTGCGTCAGTAATTTGGCGGCATTGCCCAGCGCCAAGATCGTCTTGCAGTGCCGATACTGATCTTTGAGGAATTCAAGCGTACGACCGTCACGCGACATCGTCTCGGCAGCCGTATCGCCGCCAGCAATCACCAGCGCATCAAAGAGAACGGCCGGGGAGTTCTCGAGCGTGGCATCAATCTCGAAGGACTCGCCTTCCGCACTGCGCACGCTGCCTAGGCGACTTGCCAGGAGTCGGGTGACCGCACCCGCGCCATCGAGTGCCTCAGTCAATGCAGTGATCGGTGCGGCCTCGATGCCATCGGCAAGGACAATGGCCACCTTGCGCGTGGCAATGCTGCCATCGCCCGGCAGGGCCATGAGCGACAAGGCCGCTGAGGCCGCGACTTCGGCACTGGGCGCACTTTTCGCAGCGCGGGGCATCGGGTCGGGTAGTTCGAGTCCCAGATCGTTAGCCAATCCGGTTGCCAGATCCTTCGAGACATTGAGGAGGGAGGAAATGACGCGTGTGCGGATCGCCGGCACCGTGAGCTTGCTCAATTCAAAGCGAAACGCCCCGCGGATGTGGGCCTTCTCGACCTCCGTTTGGCTTTCGAAAAAGAGCCTGGCCTGGGCATAGTGTTCGGCGAACTTCTCGGGCCGGCCTCGCACCTTGTCGATCGGGCTGTTGTTGGGCTCGATCGCTTTGGGAAACGAGGCAAAGCCCGCCGCGCCCGCTTGGAAGGGGCAACCGCCGGCGAGGGAGTTCGGCTCATAGGCGACGCGCCCGCGCGCGATCGCTTGGCGATGAAAACCATCGCGCTGGTTATTATGCACGGGTACCACGGAAGCATTGATCGGAATCTCGTGGAAGTTAGGACCACCCAACCGCGTGATTTGTGTATCGAGATAGGAATGGATGCGACCGTGCAGGAGGGGATCGTTGCTGAAATCGATGCCCGGCACGACATGCGCGGTGCAAAAAGCAACCTGCTCGGTTTCGGCGAAGAAGTTATCGGGATTACGATTGAGGACCATGCGCCCGACGGGCTTCACCGGGATGAGTTCTTCCGGAATCAGTTTCGTCGAATCAAGCACATCGAAGCTGAATTTGTCAGCGTCCGCCTCGGAGAAGATTTGCAGCCCCAGCTCCCACTGCGGGTAGTTACCCGACTCGATGGCTTCCCACAGATCGCGACGATGAAAGTCCGGATCCGCGCCCATGATCTTGACCGCTTCATCCCAGACGAGTGAATGCGTGCCCAAGAGCGGCTTCCAGTGGAACTTGCAGAACACGGACTTGCCTTCGGCATTGACGAGACGGAAGGTGTGCACACCAAAGCCTTGCATCATGCGGTAGCTTCGCGGGATCGCGCGATCGGACATGATCCACATCAGCATATGGGTGGACTCCGGCATCAGGGAGACAAAATCCCAGAAGGTGTCGTGGGCGGTGGCGGCCTGGGGCATCTGGTTGTGAGGCTCAGGCTTTGCGGCATGGATGAGATCCGGAAATTTGATGGCATCCTGAATGAAGAAGACCGGGATGTTGTTCCCGACCAGGTCCCAATTACCCTCATCGGTATAGAACTTCACCGCGAACCCGCGCACATCGCGCACCGTATCGGCAGAGCCACGTTCACCTGCGACGGTTGAGAACCGCACGAACACCGGTGTGCGTTTGCCGGCTTCCGTGAAGGGCGCGGCGCGGGTGAGATCAGTGAGGGCCTCGTAGGCTTCGAAATACCCATGTGCCGCGGAGCCTCGCGCATGCACGATGCGCTCAGGGATACGCTCGTGATCAAAGTGAGTGATTTTTTCGCGAAGAATGAAGTCCTCGAGCAGCGTCGGGCCTCGGAGGCCCGCTTTCAGGGAGTCCTGATTGGTGCCAACTGGTACGCCCTGATTGGTGGTGAGGACTTGGCCGGCGGAGTTGACCCGTTTGGGTTCAAGCGACCCATCCAAAGACTGCGGCTCGAGGGCGGGCGCTCCTGTTTTGAGAGACTCATTCTTCTCGCTCAAGGTCCCCGCGCCGGCGGTGGGCGAAGGCAGGGGTTCGTGAGGTCCCTCGACGGGCGGCGCGCTGGAGCGCGCGCCATACTCCGTGGCTTTCGCCGAATTGAATGGCCTCGCTTCGACCAAGCTCTGTTGCTCGTCGGCGTGATCCGCCAATTCCGTCAGTGGCGCACTTGGGTGGGACGGTCCGCTCACCGTCGTGCCCACTGCCATGTCGCTGCCGAGCTCGCCCTTCTTTGCGGTGGGTGCCGGCCGGGTGGGTGCCTTGCTGTTCTTGCGCGTTGCCATGTGTAACTCCTAGTCATTGAAGTGTTTATTTGCCCCCTCGGGCTCCCGTTGGCGATTGAGCGGGAGCGATTGCCTATCCGGAGTGCGGTCATCGTAGGGCGCGGAGCGTTACACTTCATGCCAACGCGAGCTAGGCCATCAAGTCCATATTGTCCTGTAGCTGTCCGCCTACGTTTTGAGAATGTGAGTCACCGTCCACGTAGTCTTCACATTGCAGCGCGCGGAGTAATATGCGGCGATCCGTCCCTGGCAGGTATCCGGCATGTATCTGATACAGATTTTGTTGCCGTTCTACGACAATCGAGGTCGACGTTTTCCCAAGTCGCTATTCGATCGCACCCCCCGTTCCTTGGAACTCGCACCTTCAGCGGGATGAGATCGTGGTGTACGAAGTGGTCACGTCCGATTTGAAACCCTAGCTCTGGAAGCAATGGCGCAAGCAATGGGAAGCGGCGTTCCGACAGGATTCAATCTTGATTCGCGCCACCCGTTGACAACAACTCTGAAAGCACAAACCGATGAAACTCGCGCACTCGCGACGGGTTTGATCGAATCGCTCCTCGGCTTTTTGTTCGGGTAAACCGAGTCCAATATCCACCCATGGCAGACGGCCTTCCACTCCGTAGTGATATTGGGGCTGAAGATTCTCGGCTCGATCAAACGCGCCGAGTAACACGGCGATCGCCGCTGAGTTATCGTATTGAAGGGTGAGAGGCGTTCCGCATCGGGAGCAAAAGCCGCGCTGCGCGATGGGGGAGGAACGGGGGGATCACTGACCAACTCAGCGACTGCTGCGAAAGCCACCCCAGGATCGCAAAGGCGCCGCCGCTAGCACGACGACACATGCTGCAATGACAATAGTGGACTCGCAGAGCCTGCAAAGCGGTGAAGCGGATGTGCCCGCATAAGCACTGTCCCGTCCATCGCTGCTTCTCTTCAGGCGCAGGCACCGGCAGCGCTTCTTTCAAGCGCGCTTACGCGCCTTGCTCGTCTTCTGTGGCGCTCGGCGTTCGGCCGGGCCGCCCGATTTCTTCAGACTGGCCTTGAGCGCCGCCATCAGATCGATCACTTGGGCTTTCGGTTGATCCTCACCCTTGGGCTAAGCCGAAGGAAATCGCGCCCTTCCATAATGCTCTTGGCATGAAAACTCCCGCGCGTGAAATGATTCGCGAGGATTTCTACGGGATTGGCAACCAGGAAGAAAGATTGCCAGCGTCCCGTCCGCTTATCAGTGTTCGCCGACACGTTATCGCGATGCACCCGGGGAGCCCGAAACGCTGCGATTGCTGTAGCCTGCGGGGAAACCGAGCAATCATAGGAATTTATGGGGACTGGCAAATACGGCCCGATCACACCCGCGAGACGCGCCGAAGCACTGGCCGCCCGTAGACAGCTAAAAATGGCGAGTTCTGCCCACGCGCGGGAGCACGGTACAGTTCTTCTACACCGATCGGTGGTCATTCGGCGTGTCCAGAGAAGGACACGTCTTCAAGTCGGTGAAAGTCCGACCGAGACCAAGAGACTCAGGTCTCGTAGCGTGGGAGGCACCGTTGCGTGAGAGCAAGACGGTGGAGCCCTCCGACAACATGCTCTCGAAAGGAGTGTACGCAAAGCACCCGGTTGTAAGTCGATTGAACGCAGAGGTAGCCTCGTTACACGTTTTCTCCGGTGGCCGAGATGGTCGATAACAAGCGAAGGCAACAAGTGCCGTATCGAAACGAGTCCGATGCGACGGCACTCACCGGCGGGGTATCAGCGGCGACAGGGTGCGAATGAAGACGTGGAAACTGGAGAAGCCCTCGATGTCCGGGGAAGAAAGTTCCTCGAGGAGACCTGGGTTATAACCGTGAGTGGGAAATACACAGGTAGGCATCAGGGTGGCGGATCGGGTCGCAGTACCGAGGATGGGCGTGCAGCAAAACGCGCCCGGAGGGATGGGCCCGGACCGGTGAGTATTCCGTTGGTCAAGGTGAGGCAGGGGTGAGATGACAAAGGCGCCCATTGAACTGCAGGATCTGCGACGACGGATCTATCGAAAGGCGAAGTCGGACAAGACGCATCGCTTCTGGGGGTTATTCGTGCATATTGCAAAGATGCAGACCCTGGAGGAAGCGTACCGGATAGCCAAGAGGAACGGCGGGGCACCGGGCATCGATGGCGAGAGTTTCTCGGACATCGAAGCCGCGGGGGTGGCCGAGTTCTTGACGGCGATCCGGGAAGAACTACTCACAGGCAGATACGAACCCAAAAAGAACCGTGCGGTTGACATACCGAAGGATAATGGCAAAGTCAGAACGCTCCAGATCCCTTGTATCCGCGACCGCGTGGTACAGGGGGCGCTGAAGCTGATACTCGAAGCGATCTTCGAGGCCGACTTCTGCCCGAACTCCTACGCGTTTCGGCCGAAGCGGTCACAACACCAAGCACTGGCGGAAGTCAGGCGAAGTGTATTGCGACGGATGTCGACCGTGGTGGATGCTGATCTATCAAAATTCTTCGATACGCTCAGGCATTCGATCCTGCTCGATAAAATCGCCCAACGAGTCCAAGACCCCGAGGTCATGCATCTCGTCAAACAGATCATCAAAGTCACCGGGAAGGTGGGAGTGCCGCAGGGCTCGCCCTTCAGCCCGCTGGCAGCGAATATCTATCTGAACGAGATCGACTGGATGTTCGAGGCGATCCGTCAAAAGACTGCACAGGGACCCTATGAGGCCGTGAACTACCATCGGTTTGCGGATGACGTTGTCATCACCGTCAGCGGACACCATACCAAACGCGGCTGGGCGGAACGCGCCCTACAGCGGCTCGAAGAGGCGCTCACTCCCTTGGGGGTAAGACTGAATCGGGAGAAAACCAAGGTCGTCAACACGCTGAAGGGGGATGCCTTTGGGTACCTGGGGTTCGATCTGCGCCGGGTGCGCAAGAAGCGCGAGGGTAAGACTGGCTACTTCATCTTAATGACCCCAAAGAAGAAGGCCCGTAAGGCTATCAAAGCGGAAATCCGCGAGGTGATCCAGCGCGGCGGGGCTCTGCCCGCCAAACAAATCATCGAGAAGATCAACGCCAAGGTGGCTGGATGGGTGACGTACTTTCGGGTGGGTAATTCCAACCGCGCCTTCAGTGAAGTGCGCGACTACCTTGAGATGAAAGTGCGAACCTTGCTCACGCGCCGCACACGGCGGCGTAAGCGTAGCATCGGATGGCAACGGTGGAGTAACGAATACCTCTACGACGTGCTCGGCTTGTACTGGGACTGGACAATTCACCCACTTCCGGGCTTGGGGCGCGACCCGTGAAAGCCATTGCCATAACCGAACCG
>Ga0116129_1000749_pt1 | contig 19661 bp, 10 predicted proteins | sample June2015DPH_17_2_FD_89732 | JGI IMG/M metagenome (GOLD analysis project Ga0116129, IMG submission 89732) | Peatland microbial communities from SPRUCE experiment site at the Marcell Experimental Forest, Minnesota, USA - June2015DPH_17_10 | ecosystem: Environmental > Terrestrial > Soil > Wetlands...
CGCGCCCTCGGCCCAACAGGCGGTCCCGATTCCTGCACCCACGCAATTCACCGATTGTGTGGCGGACACCGGGGGATCGCTGGCCGACATTCAACAATGCGGATTCAAGCTCGACGCTGAGAGGCATCAGCTGCTCGACCAATGTCTGAACCGCGACGCGCGCACAGCGCCGCCCGCAGTCGTCCGGGCATGCACCGCATCGATGGAGCTGCGGTTACTGCAAGGCAGGCAGCTGTCTTTTCTGCTGGTGAACCGCGCCGAAGCTTATTTCGGCATGAACGATAAGCAGCACGCACTCGCCGACTATAACGAGGCCATCCGTTTGTCGCCGCAGAAAGCCGACCTTTACTACAACCGCGGGGTGTATAACGGCGCGCAAGGCGATCCCGCGTCCGCTCTGAAAGACTACGACGCCGCCTTGCGCATCGACCCCAAGCTGGTCCCGGCGCTGCAGATGCGGGCGGTCCTTTACAGGAGTCAGAATAACTTCAGCGGGGCCATCGCGGACTATTCGGAAGCCATTCGCTTGCAGCCGAAGATGGCCACGCTGTGGAGCGAGCGCAGCCTCATCGAGTTCTTTCAGCGCGATTACCGTGGAGCCATAAAGGATGGGGATGAGGCGCTACGGCTCGATCCAAACCTGGCTCAGGCCCATTTCTATCGCGGCATGGCTTACGGGCGCCTGGGCGATGTGAACAATGCCCGAAGCGATATCGAAACCGCCGTGCGCCTCGATCCGTCGTTGGAGCGCTATGTGACGGCCAAGCAATAAAGCGGTCCGGCATCCCGCCCCTACCCCAAGACGCGAACGAGCAGCGCGGCGCCAGGACCCTGGGTCACTGTCGATGCGACATCGGGCGCCGAGAATCATTGTGCTGCGACGACCGCGGTTTCTCGCGCCTCGGCATTCCAACCCCGCAATGCCACCCTGGCGCATTGCCCGGACGTGGCCGGGCACAACACCTCGATCCGGCGCGACTCGCCGGGCAGCAGCGCGACATAGTTGTCATCGTAGTACACCGGTAATACGCGCCTACCCTGCCCGTCCAGCATGGTTATTTTTGCCGCGAGCGCGGCAGCTCGGCCTTGATTCGTCAGCACCACGTCGATGCGCGTGTCCTCGCCATCCTTGCGCGCGCGCGCCGACACGGCAATCGGTTGAGGGGGCAGATCGTCCAGCCGCCTTTGACCGGCGGCGTCGCGGCTCTGCCAGTACAGGTTGTCGGACAGTATCGTACCGCCGGAATCCGTCAAAGTAAGCTTCACGAGCACCAGGGCCTCGCGCCTCAGCAGCCCGTCGAGATCGAGCGGCGGCAGCGTTGCGACCGAATTCGCCGCGACGCTGACCGGATCGACGCGCTGCGCGAGCAGCCGGTTGCCGAGCGAGACGACGCGGGTCCGAAGGCTCAAATGAGCGTGGGCCGCGCGCGATATGTTCACGACGGAGAGCGTGAAATCAGGCAGATTGAGCTGGGCGTGCACCGGTTCGCACGCCTTCTTCACCGCGTAGTAGGCGGCTGCCGTGTCGTAGTCCGAACTATAAATTTGCCAAGTATTGCTCGGCCACGAAGGATGCGTCATCCACAGCAGGCGGCCGCTGTTCCTGGTCCACAGATGCGCCTGGAATCCTTCGAAAATGGCGCGGTATGACACATAGTCCATGAGCTGCGCCTTGCGTTCGAAGTCCTCGAGACTGCGACCCTCGCCATGCTGTTCCGCGAGGGCTGCCATGAACGTGGCCACATCGCCGTTGCCGCCGAAATGCCAGTCGTGATACGCATAGGTGTCGCCCATCGGCCATCGGTCGGCCTCCGGAATGGACGCACGCAGCGACTCGAGCGTCGACAGGGAAGGCGTTCCCACCTCCACCGAAAAGCCCTGCGCCAGGCCGGTGAAGTACTGTTCCGGCGGCCGATAATTATAGGGTCCGCTCCCCTGTAGGTTCACAGAGTTGGAGCTCCCCGTGTAGTAACGCGTGCCGTCGAGCGAGGCCGTCAGATCGGCCAAGCCTTCGTTGATGATGGGCTGCGGCACCCCTTCGTTGCGCCCGAACCAGACCGCAATCGACGGATGATTCCGATAGCGGCTGATCACATCGCGCGCATTGGCGAGAAACAGCGCCGGATCCTGAGCCTCCACCTGGAAGTCCTGGGTCGACTCCCAGAAGTCGTTCAGCACCAGAAGGCCGTACTCGTCGGCGAGATCGTAGAAGACGTCTTCGGTATTCTGTCCGAGCCAATTGCGGATGATGTTCAGATGAGCCGCGCGATGCAGCCGGAAATACGGCTCCAAGCGCGACCGCGAGATGCGCTTGCGCGAATCGTCCATGCCCCAGCTGCCGCCGCGCGCAGCAATGGGTACGCCATTGACGCGGATGACCAGATACGGCGTCAATGATTCGCTGCCGATGGGGTGCACCGCCGGCGATGTCTCACCCGCCGGCGTCAGCGATTCGGCCCATCCCTGCGGCGTGCGCTTGATCGCCTCATGACGGACATCGACCAGGCGCTGGCCCAAGGCAGTGCCTGCCGCCGGATCCACCTCGACCCGCCGCAGTCGGCCTTGGCTGTCGAATAGCGACAGTTCATAGGTCAATTCGCGCACGCCGAACTTGAGCGTCAGGGAATCCGAGAGCGCACCGCCGCCGAGGACATCGAGCTCGAGGGTGTACAGATTCGCCGGCCCGTAGCCATTGGGCCACCAGAGACGCGGCTCCTTCAGGTGCAGCTGCGCAAATTCTCGCGAATCCATCGATACTTCGCTGATACCCGGATTGAGGTTCACTGTCTTTTGCACGACGATGCCGCCGAAGCGCGCCCTCAAGGTGGCTTGGACCGCGGATGAGGCGCGATTTTCGATCGCTACGGAGATGGAGACATCGGCGGCATCCGTGCGCGGCAGCGGCAGACGAGTGACCACATGCGGGTCCAGCAGCCGCAGCCGGCCCGTCGCGGCCAATTCGACGTCCTGCCAGATGCCCGTGTCGCGGTCGCGGATCCCCGGAATCCAATCCCAGCCCTCGGTGGCGATGAAGGTCGGGCCGTCGATCGCAAGACTGCCGCCGTTTTCCCCCGGCCCGGCGGCGATCGATTGCTCATGCGGGATGCCGGGATGAGGCGGCGGCGACACGCGCACCGCCAGCACATTGCTCTCTCCGGCCCGCAAGTGCCCGGTGACATTGAAAACGCCGCGGATAAAAGCGCCCTGGATGGCGCCCAGACGCACACCGTTCAACCACACCTCCGCGGCGTAGTTGATGCCTTTGAAAGTCAGCGTGAATTCCCTGTCCTGCCGATCGACAGGCAGATCGGCAGGCACATCGAAGACACTTCGATACCAATAGTCCTGCCGGCTCAGGGAATCCGGGATGGCGAGATTGTTCAGTCCATAGTCCGGGTCGGAATAGACGCCGCGTGCGATCAAAGTGGTCAGCACGGTGCCCGGAACCACCGCCGCATACCAACGCGAGTCGTCGTATTGCGGCTGCGACAGCGTTCCACCGAGTTCCGTCCCGGCCGCGCGCCCCGACTCGAGCGCCGGAGCGGGACTCATCCGCCAGAAACCGAGCACCCAACGATCCGGGCCGCGCGGCTCCAAGCCCTTTGAAGCAGGCATAAGCTCCGCCACGGGTACGCTGGGCGCACTCTTCGCCCGCGGCAGGGTCCACGCGTCTTGCGGATTTTGAAGGCCACGCCACGCATGCTCCTGCCAAGGCCAACCCACGCCGACGGCGTCGAAAGTCAGCAGCGAGAAATTCGGGGGCGCCTGAGCCAGCGACTCCACTGCCGAGGCGCCGAGGGCCGTAGACATGAGCGTCCACTGCGCCAGAGAGCCGCCGAAGTGCGCGCGGACCGCCGACGATGCCGTCGTCGGCGCCAGCTCGAGACTGGGGCGTACCCGCGGCGTGGACAGCGGTTGGACCGCAACTTCCCGGCCGTCGAGATACAGGTGCGCAGCCGCACCGTCGAAGACCGCGGCAACCGCATACCAACGGCCTGCTTCGAGTGCGGCGCCTCCGCGCAGCGTGGTGGACCCCACGACCAAGCTGAGCGAACCATCCCCCACCGCCAACCCCCACCATTCCTCACCCGAGATATCGCCGACGGCGCAGACGATCACCTGACCGGGCTGACGGTGCGCCATGCGCAGCCAGCCGGCCATGGACCAGGGTGCCTGGGCAGCCAGCGGAGCCGCCTGCCCCGACAAGGCGCGAGTTAGACCGACGCCACCGTCCAGAAAAGTTGCGTTGTATGGGCCGAAATTAGCCGTAGGCGGACCCGATGACAGCGCCGGGCAGACTGTGATGCTCTCCCACAGCGCGCACAACGCTAGACCGCAAATTAAGCGCTTCCGCATGTCGGCCCTCGGTGAACCCGTATGACAACGCTGACACCCTACAGTACCCTTTTTTCCATTTTTTCGACAGGCGTTCACGCGCAGCGCCGCCATCGAGGTGCAGTCCATGGGGGCGCCGCGCACAGCAGAGCTGTCATCCTCGCGAGTTCGACCGGCATGTCATGCGGCTTCGACACATCCATCGTCGCCGGCATCGCGAGCACAGCGAGAATTATTTTCTTATGTGCGCTGGCGCACATTGCTCGGAGCATTCACCGCCGGCCGCAGCGGCGATCTTTACGGCAGCCGCGACATGCTGCGAGTCGTCGGCTCGCCGTATTTTATCTCAGAGCTAGGCAGCGCTCTTGCGTGGCAACTCTTCGTTCGTCGCATATCGATTCTTCCCCGGCGTCGCCATCGGCGGATCTTCAATGCTCGCTCTGCCGTACCTCACGCAGATCGCACCGGCGCATCGACGCGGTGCGTTCGTCGGATTGTTCCAACACTCAATTTCGTGACCGGGATTCTGGCCGCCGACGGCAGTAATTTTTTTCGCCGCGCTTCCGAAAGCGCGGTAATTTTGGCGTATTTTAGCGGGATTTTTCAGCGCGGCGTGCGTGCGCGGTCACGCGGTCGGCGGCGCGGCACACTGGATTTCGAAAGCGCCGATCGCCGGCGACTTACCGGTGATCGCCGCGCATTCGAAAGCCGCACCATTCACATTCTCGCAAGATGATGCTGCTGCAATTCATCGCCGCATTTTTTTATTTGTACCAGAGACGTGAGGCGTTGCGCTTGAACACATGAGCGATCTGCCGCGCGGGCCACGCCGTTGCGGCGCGGCGCGATATGTGAATCCGGGAACCGCGCAGAAGCGCGGTATGATCGATTAAAGACAAAGAAAATATTTATTCGTTGACTCTGACGGCGAATTGGAGTTAGCCTTCGGATCAGATCAGATCGGGCGACGACCCGCTGATGGGGAAGAAGCAGAGGGACCGCACACCGGTAGAAGCACGCGTAAGCGTGACGCCGGCAGCGGTCGAACCTCGCCAATGGCCAGAAAGTCGAATTACTGGAGAGTTAGTACCATGTCGCATCGTAGGGAAAAACGGACGCGCCAAGCTGCTCGTCTAGCAATAATGACAGCGGTGTCACTCGAAACATCGTTCGTCGGGCATGCAGCCTTCGCCGACCAGCCACAGACAACGACCCAGACCTCGACGAAGTCCGACGATTTGCAGGAAATCGTGGTGACCGGATACCGCCAGTCGTTGCAAACGGCCTTGGACACCAAGCGCAACTCCAATCTCCCGCTCGAGTCGGTGGCGCCCGAAGACATCGGCAAGATGCCCGACCAAAACGTGGCCGAGTCTCTGCAACGCCTGCCCGGCGTCCAAATCGACCGTGGACAGGCGGGCCAAGGGACCTCGGTGTTGATCGACGGGTTGCGTCAGAATCTGACCACCCTGAACGGGGATACATTTCTGACCGGCAGGGAATTCTATGTTTCCGGCGAAGCGGCGAATGCCGGCGGCGGCGCCACCTCGCAATATGCCTCCCTCGAAGGCATTCCGAGTCAAATCGTCGGCGGCATCGACGTATACAAGAATCCCGATGCATCGATGACCGAGGGTGGGCTCGGCGGCACCATCAATCTGAAGACCCTCGATCCGCTCAAGCAGCCCGATGGCCTTTCCCTCAGCGGAGTTATGCAGGAAACCAGTGGAGATTTCACCAACAACAGCAAGACCCCGGGGGGCACCTTGGTCGGCTCCTACAAGGTCAGTGACCGCTTGGCCTTCACCGGGAGCTTTACGTTTGACGACGAAAAGACCCACACCAAGGAATTCCAAGACGAAAATCGCGCCGACTGGATCATCACGCCGGGCGCGACCAAGCCCTACACCGGCTCCTTGACCGCGGCCGGCCTGTCCGCCCTTCCCAACGGCAAGACCTATCTCGACCCGCAATTCGGCTATTTCACGGACGCCTTTGATTACCGTGACGATAAGGGCGCTTCGTTCGGTGTCGCCGCCAAGGTGACGGACCACATCGAAACCAGCTTGAATTGGTTCTTCTCGAATGAGACCGACACCAACTATAGCTACACCGACAAGGCGTGGTTCAACGGTCAGGGGGCGCAGTCCGGCAGCCTGCTCCCGGGCATCGACCCCACCAAGCCGTATTCCATCGACGGCAACGGCGTGGTGCAAAACGGCACCTTCAATGCCAACGGCGCCGAAACCGCGACCTTGTATCAGCAGAACAAATCTCAGGCGAACAACTTCCAATGGCTCACCAAATTCAATGAGGGCGGCGCCCTGCGCGGCAGCTTTGACGCATCGTTTTCGCATGCCACGTCGAACCTGCAGGCCGATCAAGCCGACGTTGAACACGAGCAGTATCTGACCAGCGCCGGTGTGTCGACCGCACCCGCCGCACCCGGCTGCAACAACGGCTCATCGACCTGCTCAGGGGGAAACAGCAAACACGGGTACGAGTTTGCGTACGCGAACGGCGGCACCTCCGGTCTGCCCTCCGTCAGTTACCTGGCGCCCTATGCCGATATCTTGAACAATCCGAACTACACTACGTTCAAGTCGAACTGGGCCTGGGCCAACCTGACCGACTATAAGCAATTTGCAGTCAAAGGCGACATCCATTGGGATCCGGCCTTCATTACCGATGTGCCCACGACCATATCGGCGGGCGTGCGCTACGCAGGCCGCGATGTCGATCAAACCTTCGGCCGCTACCTCATCAACGGCACACTGGCCGACGGCGAGGTTGCGGGCAGCGGCAACAACTGCCCTTGCGGCCCGTGGCTGTATTACCAGGACCCGGGCTACGGCAAACCCAACATCCCCTATTCCACGGCGTTGTCGAATCCGGCCCTGGCTCTGAACGTCAACAACTTTGGGGTCGGCACCATCACCGTGAAGAATCCCACCACCGGCGGGATGACCAATCCGTCCACCTTCCTGCAGACGGTCTGGTCGGGCGCCGGGGTGCCCAACAATACCGAGCGGTTCTTCGTCGATAAATTGAGTTCGTTCCAGGTCACCGAGCGCACCACCACCAGCTACCTGATGATGGACATCGGCGGCCCCGAGAGCCGGTTCCATGCGAACTTCGGTGTCCGGCTCGTCGACACCGATCTGACCATTCAAGGCGGTCAGACGGCGGCGTCGCCGACGTATTATGGAACGGCGTCGTGGAACGGTGTCGACTCCAATGTGGTGCCCGTGACCACCCGGCGCAACTACACCGACGTGCTGCCCTCGTTCAATTTCGTGCTCGATGTCACCGAACAGCAGAAGGTCCGGTTCGGCGCGGCGCGCGTCATGTCGCCGCAGGATCTGTTCCAGCTGGGCGTGGGCAATACATTCAACTTCACGCGCAGCACCACCCGGGTGCAACCCAACGGCACGGTGGGCGGGTTCTTCTTCGTCAACGGCACGGCGGGAAATCCACTGCTCGATCCCTATCGCGCATCGCAGTTCTACCTGTCGTACGAGAACTATTTTGCGCCGGGCGCCATCGTAAGCGTGTCGCCTTTCTACAAGCAAGTGGACAACTTCACCGAGATCAAAACCATCCCCACCTTCGTCAAGGATGATTTCGGCGGCGACACGGGCGACGTCACGCAACCGGTCAATGAAGGTTCCGGGCGAATTTATGGAGTGGAGTTCGGCGCCCAGTACTCCTTCGCCAATTTGGCCGACTGGCTCAACGGCTTTGGATTCGCCGCGAACTACACCTACTCCAAGTCGACTACCAACAGCGCGAGCACCAGCTTCTCGTACGACTCCGCGATACCCGGAGTTGCACTGAACGCCGCGACCGGGACCTTGTTCTATGAGCGCTTCGGCTTCTCGACCCGATTGTCGTACTCTTGGCGGGACAAGGCCGTCAATGACAGCCAGGTGGGATCCACCTTCACCTTCCCGAATGCCAAACTGGTGGAGACGACCTATCAGGTATTCTCCGCACCGTACGGGCAGCTCGACGGCCAGGTGGGCTACGACTTCAACAAGCATGTGGGCGTGTTCCTGTCCTTCCAGAATCTGACCAACTCGGCGCAGCACACCTACCTGCAATGGTCGAACCTGCCGTTCACGTACGACGAAAGCGGGCGGCGTTTCTTCCTGGGGCTCAAGGGTAAGCTGTAAAAGGTTCCGGCACCGTTGCATCGCGCGATGTGACGGTGCCCTGATCCTCATGTCGGATAACTCCCAAATAAAAAGTATCGCCATCGTCGGCGGCGGCACCGCGGGCTGGATGGCAGCCAGCATATTGGCGCGAGCCTTGCCGGGAACCGGATGCGCGATTTCCGTCATCGAGTCGCCCGAGATCGGCACGGTAGGAGTCGGCGAGGCGACCATCCCTCCGCTGGTGGACCTGCTGCGGTTTCTCAATATCAACGAAAGCGATTTCGTCAAGCACACGCAGTCGACGTACAAACTCGGCATCAAGTTCACCGACTGGCCGCGTGCCGGGCATTCCTACTGGCATCCGTTCGGCAGCTTCGGCAGCATGATCAATCTGCGGCCCTTCTTTCACGCCTGGCACAAGGCGAAGGCGGCCGGCCTCCCTATGCGGTTCAACGATTTTAGTCTGTGCTCGACGCTCGGGGATGCGGGCAAGTTCCGCTTTCCGGATGCCGCGGTGCAGGGACCCGTCTCCGGCCTGCGTTACGCGTTGCACTTCGATGCGGGACTGGTAGCCCAGTATTTGCGCAATTATTCCGAGCGTCTGGGCGTTGTGCGCCTCGAGCGCACCGTCGCGCAGGCCACCCTGCGCCAAGATGGGTTCATCGATGAGATCATCTTCAGCGACTCGACCCGCCTGCAGGCGGACTTGTACATCGACTGCAGCGGGTTTCGCGGCGTGCTGATCGAAGGTGCGCTCAAGACCGGCTATATCGATTGGACCGATGTGCTGCCCTGCGATCGCGCGGTCGCGGTAATGACTGAAAGGCCCGTCACGCGGCCGCCCTACACGGAGGCCAATGCGCGCGCCGCCGGTTGGCGCTGGCGCATTCCGTTGCAGCACCGCGTCGGCAACGGCTATGTGTATTGCAGCGCCCACCTCAGCGACACGGCGGCGCTCGACGATCTCCTGGCCGCAGTCGAGGAGAAGCCGCTGCGGGATCCGTTCTTCCTGCGGTTCGTGACAGGACGGCGAAAGCTGCTGTGGAACCGCAACTGCGTGGCTCTGGGCCTCGCGTCCGGCTTTCTCGAGCCGCTCGAATCCACCAGCATTCACATGGTGATGGCCGGCGCATACAAGCTGCTCGAACACTTCCCCAACACCTCGTTCGCGCAATCGAACATCGACTCTTACAACACCGAATTGATTCAGGAAATCGAGCGCATCCGCGACTTCATCGTTCTGCATTACCTGACCGGACGCACCGATACGCCGCATTGGGCGTATTGCCAGAACATGAAGCTGCCCGACAGCCTCGCGCAGCGCGTCGATCTCTACAAACGCACCGGCCGCATCCGCTGCAAGCCCGGTGAATTATTCACCGATCTGAGCTGGTTCTACATATTCGAGGGCATCGGCATGAAGCCCGAGAGCCACGACCCATTGATGGATGTGGTGAACATGAATCAATTGCGGGATATCTTGGGGGCGATCTCCAAGGACACCGCGCTGGCCTCCCGGTCCGTGCCCTCCCACGACAGCTATTTCTCTCCTGAGGCCCCCACTCGATGAAGGCGCCCAAGCCGTTGCTGGGCGGAGTGGAGTTGGGCGGAACGAAGTGCGTGTGTCTGATCGGCACCGGCCCGGACGATATCCGCGCGCAAATTGCGCTACCCACGGGCGCCGACGCGAACTCGACCTTGAGCCTCATCGAAGCGACTCTTCACGGCTGGAAAGATGTGCACGGCCCGATCGCGGCATTGGGCATCGCCTCCTTCGGCCCGGTCGATCTGGATCGAACCTCGTCGCATTACGGCTTTATCACATCGACGGCAAAGTCCGGATGGCGCAACACCGACGTCGCGCGCCGCCTGTCCAAGCTCTTTTCCGTGCCCGTGGGTTTCGATACCGACGTGAATGGCGCCGCACTCGCCGAAGGGCGCTGGGGTGCTGCGAAACACCTGGCGGATTTCGCCTACGTTACGGTGGGCACGGGCGTGGGCGTGGGTCTCGTCATCGACGGGCGGCCGGCTTACGGGTTCGGCCATTCCGAACTCGGCCATATCCGCATCGCGCGCAAGGCGGGAGACGACTGGCTGGGCTCATGCGCGTTTCACGGCGACTGCGTCGAGGGCCTGGCTTCCGGAGCGGCGATCGCGGCGCGTGCGGGCCTGCCCGCTCAGCAGATTCCGCGGGATAGCCCGGTGTGGGAACTGGTGGCGCATGCCTTGGCGCAACTGCTGCACACTCTCGTGCTGGCCACCGCGCCGCGGCGCATTTTGATCGGCGGCGGAGTCGCGGAGGGCCGGCCGGAGCTGCTCCAATCCGTGCGGCGGCAACTTCTCGATAGTCTGAACGGATACTTGAAATTGGACCGGCTCGGGGGCGGCATCGACGCCTATGCGGTGCCTCCGGGGCTGGGACCGCTGGCAGGACCGCTGGGCGCGCTGGCGCTCGCGGCCGACACCATTTGATCGCGGCCCGCGCCGCGCCCACCATTCGACCACGCCCATGCGAAAGAAGACCCCAGCCCAGAGCCCAGTGCAGGCGGCCGAAACCGCTGGGCCGCAGCTGTCCGGCACGAACTTGGCGCGCGCCGGGGACCACAACCAGCGGGTCACGCTGCACGCCGTCAGGGTCAACGGACCGGTCACCCGCACCGAGCTTGCATCGAAGACCGGCCTCACGCCGGCGGCGATTGCGAACATCACCAACCGGCTGCTCCGCGATCGGCTCATCCTGCGCGCCGGGCGATTGCACGGGGCGCGCGGGCAGCCGGCCGGCAAATTCGTGGTCAATCCCGACAGCTGCTTCTCCATCGGGCTGAATGTCGATCGCGATCACGTGACGCTGGTGGTGCTGGATTTTGTCGGCAAAGTGCGCGCACGCGCCTCGCGGGAAATTCACTTCGCAAAGCCCTCGACCGTGCGCACGTTCTTTCAGCGCTCCATCGGCCAGCTGCTGGCCAAGGCGGGCATCGCGCGCAGCCGTCTCATCGGAGTCGGCGTCGCCTTTCCCGACGACATTACGCGGGCACACCTGCCGGATCAGCCGGCCGACTATGCGGCCTGGGCCTCCGTCAAAGTCGATGACCTGATCAGCGATGTGCTCGGGATTCCCGTGTTCATCGAAAACGACGCGGCGGCGGCAGCGATCGGCGAAATGCAGTTTGGCTCCGGGCATCGCTATCGAAGCTTTTTCTATCTGCTGGTGACCGCGGCCTTGGGCGGCGGCCTGGTGGCCGATGGCAGCTACTTTCGCGGCGCCAACGGTCGCAGCGGCGAAATCGGTTGGCTGCACGCGCGCAGCGAAACCGGCAAGGACAGTCAATTGCAGAACATCGTTTCGCTGTCCTGCCTCTACAGCCGCCTCGCCGAACAGGGTTTTCGCGTGGCGACGCCGCGCGGGCTCATGCACCTCGAGCCCTCCGCACGCCTGATCGTGGATCGCTGGATTCACGAGTCCACCGAGGCATTGGTGGATTCGTTTGTCGCCATCAATTGTCTGATCAACCCGGAAGCCATACTCATCGGCGGCCGGCTCCCCGCCGCGCTGGTCGACCGGCTCGCAGCCTCGCTCAACCAGCGGATGGCCGCATTCGCCGCGCAAATACCGGCAATCGCACCGGTCGCCCGCGCCCTGACCTCGGACGATGCGCCGGCTGTCGGCGCGGCCATTCTGCCGTTCAGTTACCGGCTGCTGCCGACGCGCTTCGCGCTCCTCAAACCGACATGAAGGCGCTCGAGTCACTGCGCGCAAGCCTCGTCGAATGGCTGGTCGCGGCTGCGTACCCGCTGTGGTCGCAGAATGGCATCGATCCGAACAACGGCGGGTTCGCCGAGGCGCTCGATGGTAACGGGCATGCGATTGCGCTGCCGCGCCGCGCGCGGGTTCATCCACGGCAGGTGTACGCATTTTCCCAGGCACGCGCCTTCGGCTGGCGGGGCGATGCAACGGGCATCGTGAGCCGAGGAATAGAGTATTTCGAGAGGCACTATCGGCGCGCGGATGGATTGTTCCGCACCATGACAGACGCCGGCGGCACGGCGCTCGATGAGCGTGCGCTGCTCTATGACCAGGCATTTGCGCTGCTCGGCTATGCGGCGGCGGCCGCCGCGCTCGATGCGCGCGCAGACTTCGAGACGCGCGCACTCTCACTGCGGCATACGATCGAGGCTCATTGGCGCATGGAGGACGGCGCGTATCATTCCCTCGAGGGGTCGGCGGGTCACCGAGAGTCGAATCCGCACATGCACCTGCTCGAGGCGTACCTGGCGTGGGCTGAGATTGGACAGGATGCCGGATGGGCCGCGGGCGTTCGGGCCATCGCCGAATTGGCACTGTCGCGCTTCGTCAGGGACAGCGGCGCGATCGGCGAATCCTACCTCGCCACATGGCAGCCGGCGCCGGGAATCGCCGGCCGCGTAGTCGAACCTGGCCACCAATTCGAATGGGCGTGGCTGCTGCTCCGTTGCGAGCGCTGGCACCCTGCCCCGGCCTTACGCGGCGCGGCCCTGCGGCTCATTTCGATCGGCGAACGGTTCGGCGTTCGCAACGGCGTGGCGATCGACGCGATGTACGATGATTTCTCGATCAAGGATGCCCGCGCACGCCTGTGGCCGCAAACCGAGCGGCTCAAGGCGGCACTGCTCGCCGCAGCGCTCACCGGAGAGGCGCATTACGAAGCCATGGCCGAGGCCGCCGTCATGAGCTTTTTCCCGTATCTGGACGCCGCCGTGTGCGGCCTTTGGCGCGACGTGCGATCGCCGAACGGCGAGTTCGTCGGCTCGCCGGTGCCCGCAAGCACTTTTTACCACTTGGTGGGTGCCATTGCGGCCCTGAATCGGACGAAGGCCCCGCATGAATCAGGTTGAATTGAATCAGCTTCAATTGAATCAGCTTGCCTCTCTGCTCGATGCCGAACGCTATGTGGAGCTGGAGACCAAGGCACGGGAGTTGCTCGAGCTGCATCCGAGCGCGGGCATCATTTGGCAGGTCTTGGGCATATCTCTGACGCGGCAAGGCAAGGACTCTCTGCAAGCCCAGGAGATGGCCGCTCAATTGCTGCCGAAGGATGCCGGCGCGCACAACAATTTGGCCAATGCACTGGCCCGCCTCGGGCGGCTCGACCAGGCGGTCACACACTACCGGCGCGCTCTGCAGCTGAGGCCGGACTTTGCCGAGGCGCACAATAACTTGGGCCACGCACTGCTGGATCTCGGACAGTTCGATGAGGCGGCGGCCAGCTGCCGCCGCGCGGCCGAACTCAAGCCGGGCTATGCGGAGGCCCATGACACTCTCGGCAGCGCGCAACTGGCGCTTGGCCGCGTCGATGAGGCGCTCGCAAGCTACCGCCGCGCGCTTGAAATCGAGCCTGGCTTCGCGGAAGCGCATAGCAATTTGGGAAATCTCTGGCTCGAACTCGGCAGAATCGATGAAGCGCTGGCCAGCCACCGCCGAGCCCTGCAGATCGATCCAAATTTGGCCGGTGCGCACAATAACCTCGGCAACGGTTTACGGAGCCTCGGCAGGCTCGAGGATGCGGCTGCAAGCTATGGCCGGGCGCTCGAAATCAACCCTGATTTCGCCGCCGCGCACTGCAACCTCGGAGTGACCTTGAGGCTGCAGGGGAACACCGCGCAGGCCCAAGCCAGTTGCCGTCGCGCCCTCGAAATAAATCCACAGTCGGCCGCGGCTCTCGTGGCGTTGGCGGATGCGAGCGCCGACAGGGGTCAATTTGCGCAGGCCGAGGCATTATTCACGCGCGCCATCGCGATTCAGCCGGACTCGCCGGAAGCCTGGGCCGGCCTCGCGCGCTTGCGGAAAATGACCGTCGGCGACGCTGCCTGGCTTGCGCAAGCACAGCGAATCGCAGCGAAGGGATTGCCGCCTCGTCACGAAATCAGCTTGCGCCATGCCATCGGAAAATATTTCGATGACGTGCAGGATTTCGACCAGGCATTCGTCAATTTCCGCCGCGCGAACGAGCTGACGAGCCTGCGCCGGGCGAAGCATGACAGAGCACGACTGACGCGGACCGTCGATGACATTATGCGATCCTGGGATCGAAAAAGAGTCAGGCCAAGGACCGGCGCGAACGAATCCGAGCGCCCAGTTTTCATCGTCGGAATGCTGCGCTCCGGCACCTCGCTGGTGGAGCAGATTTTGGCCTCGCATCCCGCCGTTTTCGGCGCCGGGGAATTGACATACTGGAGCGCCGCATGGGCAGCGCATGCCGCGTCGCCAGGAAACGCAGAGATGAGTGACCGCTCGTTGCGCACGCTGGCCGACGACTACCTTCGCTCGTTAGGCGAGCTGTCCGACGGTGCGCTGCGGGTCGTCGACAAAATGCCGACCAATTTCCCCTTCTTGGGGTTGATTCATGCGGCGCTGCCGAACGCGCGCATCATCCACATGCGGCGCCATCCCCTCGACACCTGTCTTTCGATCTACATGCAGCCATTCGAAACCGCCGTTTCCTACGCGAACGACCTGGGCGACCTGGCGCACTACTACACCGAATATTTGCGCCTCATGGATCACTGGCGATCGACCCTGCCCGCTCACGTGATTCTGGACGTGTCGTATGAAGGATTAGTGAGCGATCAAGAGGCGTGGACCCGAAGAATGCTGGAGTTCATCGGTCTGCCCTGGGACTCGCGCTGCCTGGACTTCCACCGGACCGAGCGCACCGTTCTCACGGCCAGTAAATGGCAGGTGCGCCAGAAGCTCAACGGATCATCCGTCGGCCGCTGGCGCCATTACGAAAAATTCTTGGGGCCGTTGTCGAAGCTCACGCCGGAGCGCTAGCGCCGCGCGAGCCGCGCGGTCGAGTTGCGAATGACCAATTCATGTTCGAGCAGGTGCCGCGGAATGCGGTCGGGCCAGCCGTTGCGCCGCGGTTCGAGCTGAATGATCAAGTCCGCGGCGATTCTCGCCATCGCGGCCACCGGCTGGCGAACGGTGGTCAGCTCAGGCCATATCATGCTGGCGACGGGCGCGTCATCGAAACCGGCCACCGATAACTGGCCCGGCAGATCGAGCCCGAATTTGCGGGCCATGGACACCACCGCCGCCGCCATGTCGTCATTGCTGGCGAAGATGGCGGTGGGGGGCGAGGCCGCGCGCAGCATCCGCTCGGCGCAGATCAAACCGTCGCCGAAATCGAAATTTCCGGTCTGCACCAGATCCGAGTCGACGGGAATCTGCTGAGCGCGCATTTCGTCCACGAACCCGAGGTAGCGCTGTTCGGTGGCACCATGCTCGGGTCTGCCGAGGATGAAACCGATGCGCCGGTGTCCGAGGCCCGCCAGATGCGCGGTGATCTGCCGAGCCGCCGCATAGTCATCGATGCCGATGGACGGGGTGGCGCTCAAATGCTGCTTCGGCGCGATTCGCACGATGGGGATGGATGCCTCCTGCAGCTTGTTCAAGACCACCGGATGATCGCTCAAGGGCGGCAGTAAAATGGCTCCTTCCAGGCGCAGCTGCCCGAGCAAGGTATCGATCTGCCTGTAGATGTCGGGATTTTCCATATCCCAGGGCTCCACCATCAGATGCAGGCTCGACTCCCGGCAGCGCGCGACCGCGCCTGCCTGAAATTCGCTCAAGTAATCGCCGGGCCTTTCGCAGAATAGTCCGATGAGAAAGGAGCGGTTGCTCGCCAGGCCGCGCGCGTTGAGGTTCGGCCGATAGTTCAGCTGCTCGATGGCCTCGAGAATGCGCGCTCGGGTGTCGGAACGGACCCGGGGTTCATTGTTGATGACTCTCGATACCGTCTTCGGCGAGACCTTGGCGAGATCCGCGACCTCTTGGATGGTGACGGACGCGGGACTTAGATTAATGGCCAATGTGGAGACCTCGGGAGGTTAAGCCCATTTTAGCGGCTCGCCGGGGTCCGCGGGTTCCTAAACGCTACAATGTACCGGGTACCGGGACACCGGGACGCCGCTCCCGGGGTGCTGGGCGCCAAGCTCACATCCCTGATGGTCAGGCCGAAGCGACCCGAGGTCTCGACCGCGAACGGGCTCGAGACCTGGGCAAGATCGGCCCCCGCAGCCGTGAAGCAGGACAGCGGGACCGACAGGGTTCGCCAATCTCCGCGCGGCGAGTGCTTCAAGGCTCGAGTCACATCCAGCATGGCGCCGCCCGAAGTTCCGCACCGGGCTTCGGCGCAACGCAAGCCGATCTTGACGTCCTGATCGGGGACTCGGTCGACACGATAACGCAGTTCGATGACTACGCCATCCCTGGCCTGCGGCCGCAAATCGCCGGGGCGGCCGGAAACCACGAACAGGCCGCTCTGCGTGCCGTCCCAAACAACGGAACTACCGTCCGGCACCAGCGCGGCGACCACGCTGCCCTGCGGACTTGCCTGACGTGCCGTCGTGATATGGACCTCGGCCACGTGGTCGCCGACAAACAGGGACCACGGTGCGATAACGTGTCCCTCATGAAATAGGCTGCCGCGGGGGGATGCCCAGTGCGGCGGTATTTGCGGATTTTCCGGCAGCTGCGCAGTTCCGGCGGCACTGTGATAGTCCAGACCCCATCCCCGAGCGAACAGCGCGCCGGACACCTTCCCCGCCGTATCGAAGGTCACCGGCATTGCGGTCCGCGGCCAGGAGAACGGCAGCCGGCCGGTAAAGTCATAGTGTTCCCGGCCGGTGGAGCGGAACAGCACATCGGCAACACCCTCGCCCTCGCCTCCCGGCAGCCACGCGCCAACGAAGGCGTCCGATGCGTTGATCTCGGGATTCACCCACAGGGGCCGACCCGACAGAAACACGGTGACGGTGGGTACGCCGGCCGCGCGCAATCGCCGCAGCAACGCAAGCTCGTGCTTGTCGTTCGGCGAGAATTCCAGATTCTCGCGATCGCCCTGGTATTCCGCATAAGGGCTTTCACCGAAGACCACGATGGCGGCATCCGGTTTCTCCGTAAATCGCCCGTCCTTGCTCAACACCGCCGATCCGCCGGCCGCCGTCACCGCCGCCTGGATGCCGCCGAAAATAGACGTGCCGCCGGGGAAATCCGCATTGCTGTTGTGATCGCCCTGCCAGTCGATGGTCCAACCGCCGGACTGCAGGCTTATGGAATCGGCGGCATCGCCGGCGACCAGGATTCTCGCGTTCGGGTTCAGAGGCAGAGTGCCGCGATCGTTCTTGAGCAGGACCAGCGACTCGCGCACCGCCTGGCGCGCCAGCGCTCGATGAGCCGCGCTGCCCAAGGCAGACAAATCAAGGGAAGAAAAATTACCCGCAGCAGAGCCTTCTTCGGGCGCGGCTCGCTGGAACAGGCCGGCCATGCTCTTGACCCGCAAGATCCGCCGCACGGCGTCATCGATGCGGGACTGCGGGATCTCCCCGGAGCGGACCTGCTGCAAGGTGTTCTTGTACAGCTCACGCCAGCTGTCCGGCGCCATCAGCATATCGACGCCGGCGAGTATCGCGGCCGCGCACCGATACTTGGTACAGCCCGGAATTTCTTCGTGCGCGTCCCAGTCCCCGACCACGAATCCCTGGAAGCCCAAGCGTCCTTTCAGTATGTCGGTCAGCAGAGAGTGGTTGGCATGCATCTTCACGCCATTCCAGCTGTTATACGAGGCCATGACGATCAAAGCGCCGGCCTTGATCGCCGCCGGGTATCCCGCTCCATGGACCGCGCTGAGCTCGGCTTCGGAAAGGATGTCATCGCCCTGATCTCGCCCGGCCACCGTGCCGCCGTCGCCGAGAAAGTGCTTCACCGACGATAGTGTGTGCCCGGGTGCCATGAATTGCGGCGTGCCGCGCTGGCCTTGCAGCCCTGCGACCATGGCCGCGGCATACTCAGCCACCAAGGCCGGCGACTCAGAGTAGCTCTCGTAGGATCGGCCCCAACGAACATCGCGCGCAACGGCAACCGTCGGTGCGAACGTCCAATTCATGCCCGTGGCGGCCACCTCTTCAGCGGTTGCCGCTCCGATCCGGCGGACCAAATCGGGATCGTGCGCGGCTCCCAGCCCCACGTTGTGCGGAAAAATGGTGGCGCCCACAACTTTCGCATTCCCATGCACCGCATCGATGCCGAAGAGAAGCGGGATCGGCGGATGCGCCGCGCTGCTCGCCGCCAGCGATGCACGATAATAGTCGTTGGTGAGGTTCAACCAGGCTTGCGGCGCGGAGCGCACATTATCGCCGGGAGCGGCATTGCCGCCCGCGAGAATGGAACCCAATTTGTAGGTGCGCAACTCTGCCGGGGAAATCGATGCGATGTCGGCCTGAATCATTTGACCGACCTTGTCCTCCAAGCTCATGTGCGCCAATAGTTGTTGCACGAACGCTTCGGTGGCGGGGTCGGCCGCCGCCGGTTCTGCGGCGGGCCAAAGTTCAGGATGTACACTGGGCGCTGGGGCAGCCGCCGGCCATGCGGCGGCGGAAACGAACAACATGAACGCGATGGCCGAGAATGCTGGGCAAGACGACACGAAACTCTCCTTAACTCGACCCTTGTCCAGACCTTGGGACGTTGCGCCGCCGGGGCCTTGGGAGAACGCCCCGTTCGCAGACTCAATCTCATATATAAATACGCTGTAACTATTTGTAATATTTATACTTTTTATCAACGTGACCCACCCGGTAACAATGCAGCGCCCGCCTTCGAGGAGGCAGTTTACAGGATTAAATGAAAAAATGTCAGCGCTGTCAATTGGTCACCGGATGAGCGCCGCCGATGCCGAGTAACTCCGCCGCCTTCAGTGTGTTGAGCCTGCTCGACTGGGTGGTGGTCGCCGCCTACACGAGTTTCCTCATCGTCCTCGGGCTGTTGATGTCGCGGCGTCGCGTTGCGCCCGTGGACTATTTTCTGGCCTCACGGACAACCCGCTGGCCGGTGATCGGTTTGGCCCTGCTCGCCTCCAACATGTCCTCGACGGCATTGGTGGGCCTGGCCGGCGGCGCCTATGCCATCGGCATTTCGGTGTACGACTACGAATGGTCGGCTGTTCTCATCTTGGCATTCTTCTGCCTGTTTCTGCTGCCCTCCATCATTCGCAGCCAGACCTACACCATGCCGGAATTCCTCGAGCGGCGTTACGACCACCGAGTGCGCCTGCATTTCGCACTGCTGACTTTGTTCCTCAATATTTTCGTCGATTCCGCGGGAGTGCTGTACAGCGGCTCGCTGGTCTGCCA
>Ga0116129_1000751_pt1 | contig 19626 bp, 9 predicted proteins | sample June2015DPH_17_2_FD_89732 | JGI IMG/M metagenome (GOLD analysis project Ga0116129, IMG submission 89732) | Peatland microbial communities from SPRUCE experiment site at the Marcell Experimental Forest, Minnesota, USA - June2015DPH_17_10 | ecosystem: Environmental > Terrestrial > Soil > Wetlands >...
CCCCAATTTGGTAAGGAAGTTTTTTTCGCCTGCGTTGGGGAGATGATAGAGCAGGTTGACCTTCAGATTGTGCCTCACGTCAAAGTTAGCCGGACCCCAGTCCAATATTGGACTGAATGGATTTTCGACCTGGTTTGTCGTGCTGCCGCTCGTATCTGAGTTTGAAATCCCTTCTGTGTCGTCGAGCAGTTTGCTGTAGGTATATGCGATCTGATATTGCAACCCGTGGCTCGCATGCTTCGTCAAATTAACCTGCAACGCGTTGTACCACGATACGCCGGCTGTACCGAACAGCGCGAAGTTCGAATAGAAGGGATTCAGCCTAGGAGCTTTGGCGTTTGCCCAGACGGGATTCGCATCTGGAACTACGGTTGTGATACCCACGCACCCTTGAGGCACGAAAGTGTTCTGGGTAGGACAAAACGGGTTTGCCTCGTTCGTCGGTTGCCACAGGTTCAATCCTCGCGAGCCCGCATAGGCTACGTTCAAGATCATCTCCCATGGCAGTTGCCGCTCGATTGCCAAATTGTAGTCAAATATGTGCGGCGACTTGTAGTTCTGGTTGATGCTCGTCGGTGCCGACCCTTGAAGGGTGTTGCCTGTACTCGGAGGAATCGGAAGTGGAAGGGCGAGCGTTGCTGGCCCTCCCGAGGTAGGAGTGACGACAAAACTGGTGGCATAAGGCGGTGTTGCCAACCCCGCTAATCCAAATACCCCGCCAATGTTGGCAAGATCGTAAAGGAGTGCTGCGCCGCCCTTGACAGAGGTCTTGCCATCGCCCGTGACATCCCAGGCAAACCCGATTCGGGGGCTGACGTTTTTGTGGGTCGGATTCCCAACGATTGGGCCGATCGACACCGTGTCGCTATAAGGCGGGTCTACAAAGTACGACTGACGGCCATTCTTCTCACTCGGCTGGGTACCGAATTCATATCGCAAGCCAAGATTCAATATCAGTCGCGGCAATATCCGATAGTCGTCCTGTGCGTAAAACCCGATCGTCTCAAACAACATATCCTTGAGGCTGTTGTAGGACGGGCTGTATGTGGTGTAGTTACGGTACTGACCTAACAGGAAGGATTGGAGTGAGGCGAAGGCTACGGTGCCCTTTTGTCCCACACCCAGGTTGGCGTACTGGTTGTAGTGGTTGATCAAAGTCCCAAACTTCATTCCGTGCTTGCCTTTGGTCCAGAAGAGATCATCGCCAAAGCTGAAGATGTCTTGTGTGTTGTTTATCGCTGCGGCAGAGGCACCACTGAAGTTCGCGATACTACTAATGTTGAAAGGACAGATCGTCTGTCCCGTTATGCACGAGTATAGCGGTCCGGTCAACGCACTTCCCGAAGGGTTGGAGGCAGATGGTGTTTGGTCCAGAACATGGGACCGGCTATAGGAAAAACGAGCCGAGTTGAGTAACGCCGGAGAGAGAATATGATTTTCGGCGAGCGTTACATACTGCTGCCTTTCGATCAGACCGAAATCAAATATTGGAAATAGCTTAGGATATGTCTCGTTTGTATTGTCGTAGGTGTAGCGGCCGAAGAGTGTATCGTTGGCCGTGATTTTATGGTCGATGCGCCCTTGCGCATAGTCCTCGTGGGTCCTCGCGATGCTCAGGTAGGTGAACTGATTACCAGGCTGGATGTTCGGGTTCGGCCAGAGTGCCAGAATCGGCTGCATCGTCGGGGTCACGTTCTCCGTTTGGCCGGGTTTCAGAGCTGAATCACAGGAGTTGGTGACAGTTTGGACTCCGCCTACAACGGGTGTGTGGCACGCTGCTGGAATCGTGGGGGTTATGCCGACGTTAGGTGGATTGCCCGATACCTCTCGAAACCCTTCATAAGTACCAAAGAAAAATGTCTTGTTCCTTTTGATTGGCCCACCGAGAGCTCCGCCAAACTGGTTTCTTTGAAACGGTGCGGTGCGGCGTCCTCCGCCGGGAGCCGTCGTCGGCAGCGAGTACAGGACGTCGAAGTAGTTGCGGGCGTTCAAAACACTATTCCGCAAATATTCGAACACATCGCCGTGAAACTGATTCGTTCCGCTCTTCGTAACGATCGTCGTCTGACTGCCCATCACGAGCCCATATTCCGCACTGAAACTATTCGTCATGACCCTGTACTCGCTGATGCCATCGAGCCCGAGCGAGAGACCTGCGATCGATGAGGCACTCGCGGCCTGAATGTTTCCCATGATTGCGCCGTCGAGCGTGTACATATTCGATCGGAGCGGAGCGCCGTTACTGCTATAAAATTCTCCGAAAAGACCATTGGTGCCGAAATTATTGCTTTGGAACTGCGTAATTCCAGTTTGCAATAGTGTCAAATCTACAAAATTCCGCCCATTTAGCGGTAGCTCGGCAATCTGGTGGCTATCCACAATATGGCCCAGCGAACTGGTCGTCGTGTCCACCCTGGCTGTTTCCGCCGTAACAACTACCTGCTGCTCCGTCCCACCAACTTGCATCGTGAAGTTAACGACTGCTTCCTGCGCGACGTCCAGAGTCAGATCTCTCTGAGTCTCGGTCTTGAAACCCGACGCCTCAACCTTCACGTTGTAGCGACCGATTGGGAGTGCCGGGAAGCGGAACGCGCCATCGTCACCTGTTGTTGCGACTCGTAGAAAATTCGAATCAGAGTTCAGGACCGTGACGCTTGCCTTCGGAACAGACAGGCCAGCCGGGTCTTTCACTACTCCGGAGATGGTTCCAGTCGGTATCACTTGGGCGAGCAGCTGAGAGGCCGTAAGAAGCAAAATTGAAGCCCCCAAACGGTTCGCTGTGAACTTTTTCTTATTGCTCAGGAGCAGGATCATTTTTTCCCCTTCACGTCTACACATGTGCACTGCTGGGCCTGGATCGGTCGCGATCTGCGTCTGGAGAAATTCCCCGTCGCGCTGATATTCATTCGCCGGACTACGCTATGTTGCGGAGCGAATGTAGCGTAGTCCAGTGGCACTTGTTTCGAGCGGACTAATCTTAGACCAATTGTCATATTGCTTGTCAACAATAAAATTCACGGGGCCTGCGTTCCATGCCTAAAAACAGAAGGCCGGGGAGATTTGATCGATTTAAATCAATCTCAAGTCTGCCGGTATCATCGGGACAAATGTAATTCTCAAACGCTCGCGTGGCCATCCTTTAGCCCTTTTTATCTTGGATATGCCGGGATCTTAGTCTAAAGGCGAGACTTCGGCTTGCTACTTGTGCCCATAGGGAAGGTAGCGACAAACGTCCCTTTTAGGCCTCGGCCTGGTGGGAATGATGTGAACTTCAATCTTCAACAAACTGCTTCCATTACTCGTCTTATCAATGCGTAGGCGAAAGGCTCATTGTTAAATGGTCTAATATCGGCCCTCAGTTTTGCGTGTAGACTTCCAAATTGTGGAGAAATCTGCCGGAAGGGGAGCTTACCCGATTAAGATGGGCACACTCGCGAGGATCGTCCAATCAGCGGAAGGGGATTCGGAAAGTGTCGCGGCAGTGTTCTCTGCGCGAGGTCCTTGAACAAGCTGTTCATCATTGTGTGAACCGATGCCCACATGCTTTTTTCAGCGAAAAGGCTTTGGTGACTATTGTCCTGCCGGGAAAACTCATCTCAGAGCAGTCACTTTCAGGTTCAACTAATCTTCCTTAGAGAAACTCGAAAGGGCCGGTGATCAGCCGAGTCTAGAAAGAGGTATTGCCATGCGTTTTCATCAAAGAGCCACTCTTGTAACTATTCTTTCTGTAACTACAGCAGCATTTGGACAAACTTACCATGTAGCAGACCACTGGAAGGTTGGTGGCCAGGGTGGCTGGGATTACTTAGTCAGCGACGATTCTGCGCATCGGTTGTACATCACCCATAACTCCCGGATTGAGGTCGTCGATAGCGAATCCGGCAAGCTGATCGGAGCAGTTACAGGCCTCAAAAGCACGCATGGTGTAGCTCTGAATCCGGACGGCAAGACTGGCTATATAAGTGACGGTGCTGGAAATGCGATCATTGTCTTTGACCGAGGCGATTTCTCTGTGCTTGCGACTGTACCTGCTGGAACAAACCCAGACGGCATCGTTTTTGAACCCAAAACGAAGACCGTCTGGGCATTTAATGGTCGCAGCAACAACGTGTCCGTTCTCGACGCGGGGTCACGAGCCGTAGTTGCTACCGTAGCGCTACCCGGCAAACCGGAGTTCCCTCAAGTGGACGAACAAGGCTCGGTGTTTGTGAATATCGAGGACAAGAATGAAATCGTGAAGCTCGACGCAAACAAGAAAGAGATAGTTGCTTCCTGGTCTCTCAAACAGTGCGAGTCGCCATCTGGTATGGCAATAGATCACACGGGACACCGGCTTTTCTCGGTATGTGACGGCGGCAAGATGGCTATTGTTGACTATCATGACGGCAAGCAGCTAGGAACGGCTGCCATCGGCAGCTCACCCGACGCGGCTGGATTTGATGCTAAGCATGATCTAGCATTCTCTTCCAACGGCGATGGTACGCTCACCGTAATCGATGCGAGTAAGGCAGGGTTCCCTGTTCTACAAACCGTGGAGACTGCCAAAGGAGCCCGAACGATGGCGCTCGATGTGTCGACCGGACGGGTCTACCTTGTTACCGCGAAGTTTGCGGCTGCTCCTGCCCCGACCCCTACAACTCCGCGCCCACGTCCTAGCATTGAGCCAGACAGCTTCGAAGTAATCGTCGTAGGGCGGTAGCTAAAAACTTAACCAACTGGAAACTGGAGCTGATGGGCCGCGAGAGCGGCCCTCGGTTCGCCAAATCGCGAGGAGCGACGAGGTAAGTCCGAGCCGCGGTCGACTCGACAGAGGCTTTCCGCGATCGATCATCAGGTGGGTTTCGCAACGACCTCCATCTGCCTCCGCTGCGGGCCGAAAGGGCTAGTGATGTGACCGCATTACTTCGAGTGGCATTCGGAGGCAGCCAGATCCAGGCCAAGAGGGCTTGGCCAGCAAGGTTTTCAGATTTATTCTGGTCCGAAAAGAGCAGCCTTGTTAGGCAACTGGGCTTTCATTTCGTCTCGAACCTGGTCGGCAATCTTTGCGAGAGCTGCCTTATCATCTCCCGGCTTGTAGTTGAACACCACTCCGAGCGCGCCAATTGTATTGCCAGAAGCGTCAAGCAAAATCAACTCATCTTCGAAATGCTTTCCAGTTGAGTTAAGTTCAAGGTTGCTCTTTCCGGTTCGAATGCAACGAAGGTCGTCTTCGTCACCAATTTTGCCAATGCGTCCAAAGTTGGAAGCGACAATGAGGTTTTTGTGATTCGGTGGTTGGGCGTGGATTGCGAGTAGGATCACCTCTGGATGTTTGGCCAGTGCTTCGTCGACAAGTTTCTGGGCAAGGGGTGCTGGTTTCGTATAGGTAGGGTCCATCTCTTTTGGATCCACTTTTCGCATACCAGCGATGGCCTCTTCGCGGGATTCCTGCGCCAGAGCGGGTGCCACGCAAAGTGCACTTAGAACGACACCAATGACGATTCTTATGCTTTTCTTCATAATTCTCCTGTTTCACTTCAGCTTGGTAGTGGCGTGAGATTGAAATCGGACGGCCAGATACGAGCAGTAAAGAGCAAGTTTGTAAGCGGTTTATCGCTAAAAGAGCAACTTCAGTCCGAACTGCAGTTGTCTGGAACTGGAAGCTGTGGGGCCGACGAGGACTCCGCCGGTCGCCAGAGCAGCTCCGGAGCCGTTGAAGAGCTGTGTCCCCGCCTTCGGTGGCGTGGCATAGTTCACTTGGTTTGCCACATTGAAGAGTTCTGCGCGGAACTGAATGATAAAGGAATCAGATATCTTCGGGACCGCAGTATTTTTTATGAGCGAACTGTCGAAGTCGGTAAGGCTGGGGCCGAGGATGGAATTGCGGCCTGCGGTGCCTAAATGCGTGAGGCCGGTTACAGGATCGAATGCTGGAAAGGCAAAGCAGGCGACATTTACATACTGGCGATTGAAACGAGAGACGCTCTTGACTGGATTACCGGAGCAACCAGGCCCGGTGATACGGTCAGGGAAGGCAAAGACATCGTTGCTGTGCAGGTTGAGCGGGTCGCCACTGATAAGCGGCGTAAATGGTTCACCAACGCTGTATTGAAAGATTCCTAACCACTGCCAGCCATTCAGCAGGATAGGTGCTACAGGTACGTCCTTGCGAACATTGGGGAGGTCGATTATGTAGTTGAGGACAAGGTTTTTGGGGACATTGAAGTCAGAGATTCCGCGGCGACGGTTGGGTGCCCATAGTGGAAGGCTCGACACGGAGTTGGCGAAGGTATCGCCGAAGGTCGAGGAGGAGCCATCGTCCATGGACTTCGACCAGGTGTAGGAGAGTTGAAACTGGCTGTGATGTGTGAAGCTCTTGGTGAGGCTTGTCTGTAGCGAATTGTAGTGGGAGTAGCCAGTCATAAACACGGCGCTAATCTGGCCGATGTTAGGGTTCAGCATCGCCGCCTTGAGGGCTGCGGCGGAGGGTGATGCTGTGCCGTTGGGACCGTAGAAGAGATAGCTGCCGTTGCTGACAATGGGCTGCACGGTATTGACGTCGTCGACACGGTAGGGGAGATGAGTGCCCCGGGAGCCGACATAGCCAGCCTGCAAGACAAGGTCATAAGGTAACTGCTGCTGGACGATCAGTGAGTACTGTTGTACATAGCTGCGAGAGGAGACGTTGGGGGCATAGGAGTAGCGCAGATTGGCTGCAGTGAGCGACGGATACCCTCCTTTTGGGAAGGACCCTAAACCGGGTGCGGCGTTGTTGCCCAATTCAAGGTAAGGAGCTGTGAAGATAGAGAGACCTTCGTAGAGGTAATTGAGTTGTTGGGCGTCGTAGATGCCGTAGGCGACCCGAATACTGGTCAGGCCCTGTCCATAAGGGTCCCAGGCGAAGCCGACGCGAGGAGCTACATTGGCCAAGCTGGCGTTCTGGAAGTAGGGGCTGCCAAGATGGGGGCTAGTATCCGTGAGGTTTCGAAGGTTGGCGAGGCGATTGGCTGTCTCGGTAGGGACGCTGACGGGTTCGTAACGCAACCCAAGATTAAGGGTCAGGTTAGTCGAGACACGGTAGTTATCCACTATGTAGACGCCAAAAACCGATTGGCGAAGGTCACGGGGACTGACACCCTGTGCGAGCGGGGCATTGAAGCTGGTGGGATTGTTGGTAAGAAAGGTCTGCAGGCTGGAGAAGATGTATTGGCCGTTGGGGTTTGATGTGCCGAGTTGATTGTTTTGCAGGCGCTCAAAGGCAAAGCCCATCTTGAGAGCATGTTTGCCCTTGGTGAAATAGACGTCATCATAAAACTGATAGGAGTCGAGGTGAAAGATAAACTCTCCCGTAGCGTGGAGGCCGCCCTGGAAGTTAGCGATGCCGCCGATGTTGATGAGCCCTACCGGCAGACCGGGGACGAAACCGAGGCTGGTATCGCCAGCGGAGGCGTTGATAGCGCCGAGCGTGGTGGGCGCGTCCGAGACGACGCGGCTATAGCCAAACTTGGCGGTGTTGAGGAGGTTGGCGTTGAAGGCATGCGATTCGCCGATGGTAGCGAGCTGGCGCTTGGCGATATTGCCGGTGATGCGCACGTTGAAAGGATCGGGCGAGATCAGGTTGCCGTTGTCGTAGAAATATGTGCCGGTAAGCGAGTCTTTTTCGGAGAAGCGCTGATCGCCGCGGATGGTGAAGTAGTTCTCGTGGGTGGTGAACGGGTCGTTGAAGAGGAAGCTACCCGTGTCGGAGTTTGGCCCGGGATCTATGGACGGTAATGGATAAAAAGTGAAGTAGGGTGCAACTAATGGGCTGACGGGGACCTGAGTGTGGCTGGCGCAGGGGTTGCTTCCAGCAGCGACGCAAAGACTGCCAGTGCGGGCTACTGCGGAAGGCACAATGCTGGAAGTGTTGGCACCCTGGTACTGGCGAAGGCCTTCGTAGTCGCCGAAGATGAAGGTCCGGCTCTTGATGATGGGTCCTCCAGCGGCGGCGCCGAACTGATTGCGTCGGTACTCGGCTATCTGGCCGGGTGCATCGAACTCGTTGCGAGCATCGAGGGCTGAGTTGCGGAGAAATTCATAGACTGTGCCGTGAAGCTGATTGCTGCCTGCTCGGGTGACGGCGTTGATGACGCCCCCCGCAGACTTGCCGTAGTCCGCAGATGCGTTGGACGTGACAACGGAAAACTCCTGAATGGCGTCGACGCCAAGGTTCGAACCGATAACGCCTCCGGGCCCACCGTTGGAGTAGTCGTTGATGCTGATGCCGTCGACCCGGTAGTTGTTTTGTTGCGGACGAGCGCCCCCAACCGTGAGTTGATTGCCCAGGCCTCGATTGGCTCGCTGGTTAGTGACTGCGACTGCAGGCTGAGTGCGTACAGCGGCGACACCGGGCTGCAGATTAGCGAGTTGAGTCCAGTCGCGACCATTGAGTGGGAGGGTCACAATGGTGCGCTCACCGACGACAGGCATTGTTGTGGAGCTAACCAGGTCGATGTTCGGAGGCGCGGTGGTGACAACGACCTTGTCGGTGACGGTGCCGATCTTGAGCGTGAAGTTCATCTCATGTTCAGCCCCGACGTTCAACTGTATACCTTGTGCGATCTCTTCGGTGAATCCGGTAGCCGTAATCGAAAGGGTATACGGTCCTGTCTGCAGGTTGGGTACAGAGTAGAAGCCCCTGTCACTCGTCGTTGAATGTGTGACAATGCCAGTTGCCGTGTTCGTGATAGTCACTGCGGCCCCCGCCACCATGGCACCGGCATCATCCTTGACGGTGCCAGCGATAGTGCCGGTGGAAACTTGTGCTAGGGTGATGGAGCGGGACATTAGTAGAACGACAGCGAGAAACAAGGATCGGGACTGTGTTATGCGCGTGATCATTTGCGGCCTCTCAATAATGTTGGCAAAGCCGGTGTGCTGGCTTTGAAGACGCTCTGCCTTGTCCTCTACTGAGAAAATCCGGTACGCAGACACCATCGGAACGGTTACAGCGAAGAGATGTGCTGCCAGAGTATGCCGCTTAGCCCGAAGAATCTTCAATACCGCAGAGATGCTCAGTTAGGGGACGGCAACATTTAGAAGTTCTGGAATGAAGGATTAGTGAAGTCGACATGAAAACTCATTCATGCAGAGGGAATGCCGCTATTCAATGTCTTAAGCTCCAACGCCAGCTCGACCTTCCCTGAGTTAGCGTGTGCGGCCCTGCCGTCTTGCTAGAAGCACGATCACGGAGGTGAGGAGCCCCGGCTACCGTCGCCACCACCTAGTTTCCAGGTGTCCAAACGCTGAAGAGATCGGAGGTACAGGTTGCGCCGGTAGAGCCGCGGGCAGGTGCTTAGCGGGATTCTTAGGGAGGGGAACTATTGCATCGGCACAAGAAAGAGTAAAGCCAAGCCGAAGACGACTGCTGAGACCGCAAAGGTGACCACCATGAAACCTAACATTCGGCGCATGTTTATACCGGCGATGGCAAGGATGGGGAGGGCCCAGAAGGGCTGGAGCATGTTCGCCACCGACTCGCCCATGGCTACGGCCATTGTGGTTCCTGCAAGTGACGAATGCAAGTCGCGAGCTGCAGGAATTGCAAACGGGCCTTGCACGGCCCAATGGCCGCCTCCGCTCGGAACAAATAGCGTGATGATCATGGAGGTGAGGTAGGTAAAGAACGGTAAGGTCTGGGCGGTGGAGAATCGTATGAGTACCTTTGAAAGGACGCCGGCCAGGCCTGTTGTGGTGATGATTCCCATGAGTCCGCCATAGAGCGGGTACTGCAGGATAAGCGATCCGCTGATGCGCGCGGCGTGCTTGACCGCACCGATGTAGGCAGAAGGCCTCAAGTGAAGGAGGAGGCCTCCCATAACGAGCATCATGATGACAGAGTTCAGGTCGAGGGCGAAGCCAGTACGGCACCACTCAGAGATCAGAGCGAAAAACCCGAAGGCGACAAGAGAAAGGTTGATAATCCAAGCGTTATCAAGCATAGACCCAAAGGTGTTTTGGCCCTCTTTGGTGTGAACTTGTTGGTCTTCCTGTCGTAAACGATCAGGATCGGCAACGATCGTGTTGCGCTCGCTTGGTTGCAGCGCACGGAAGATGATCGGCAGCACAATCAGTAGGACGAGACATGGAACCAGATTGAAACGGGTAAACACGGTCTGGCTTAGCGGAAGCCCGTGACCCATAACCTTCTCCACGATGTTGAGCGCAGAGCCATGAGTTGCCTGCGAGAGAGCAATGGAGCCGGAGAGTCCTTCCGTCGAGATCACAAACCCTGTGTAGGCCGCAGCGACGAGCCATCCGAAGTCGAGCTCGACTCGCTTGGCTATTTCGCGCGCCAAAAGAGCTGCAGTGACGAGACCCAGTCCCCAATTTATCCAAGAGGTAATCATGCTGATGACGACCGTGAGCGATATTGCAGCCAGAGGAGTTGATACCATAGCCGCGACTCTTGCAAGGCCTCTCTGTACCGGCGGAGCGATTGCCAGCGCGTAACCGGCAACGAGCATAAGAACCATTTGGAAAGCGAACGCAAAGATGGTGAAAATGCCGCCGTACCAGGCTGACGCAACAGAGGGCAGGGTCGCGTTCGGCGCGAATTTGAGCGCCAATAAGGCTCCCACGAAGGTTAGGATGACGGCAAAGACGAATGGATCCGGCATCACCTTTTCAAACAGATAGACAAAGAAGGCGGTGGCGCGTCCCAGCAGCGATTGTTTCTTTATGGGATGAATCGTCACTGACATAAGGGTCACTTCTTTCTTGCCGAACAGTTTTGTGTACACCGGTGAAGCGGTTATCCCACTCGATCTGGACTATGCAGCCTCTTGCTGATGTCTGATTCTGGTGAGACGGAAGAACACAACTGGTGTGACGAGAAGCGAAAGAACCAAAGAGATGAGAAGGCCTCCAATCACCGCGACGGCGAGCGGTTGCAACATCTGCGAACCGGCTCCAAGTGCAAATGCGAGGGGCAACATTCCTGTGATCGCGGCGAGCGCTGTCATGAGAATTGGACGTAACCTGCGCCGGCCCGCGTGTAGCATTGCGTCTTCAGGATCCATTCCTATTGCGCGAAAGCGTGCCTCTGCATCCAGTAAAAGGATGCCGTTCTTGGCGACGATGCCGATCACCATGATGAGTCCCATGAATGAAGCGACGCTGAAGGTTGTTCCTGTTATTAGGAGAGCTGCGATGACTCCGGCGGTGGATAATACGGAGGAAACGAGGATCGCAAAGGGAGCATACAGATTGCGGAACTCGGCTAAGAGCACAGCAAAGACGAGTACGAGGGCGAATAAGAGAACTCGAGTGAGCTCAGAGAACGACTTCTGCTGCTCTTCGTAGGTGCCTCCATAGCTCACGCGAACTGTTTTTGGCAGATGAAGCGCGTTGATCTGAGCTTGGACCTTTTTGACCGCTGTACCGAGGTCTGAGCCTTCCAAGCGGCCGGTGACAACAACGTCTCGCTGCAGGTTTTCTCGGCGAATCTCCTGCTGACCGGGGAGTTGCTGCACGGTGGCGAGAGAACGCAGTGAAGAGAGGTGGCCCGTTGAACTGGTGAAAATGGTGTCCTCGATTGCGTCGAGTGAGGATCGGTTCGCCTGTGGCAGGCGGACCCGGATGTTGTAGGCACGACCCTGTGCGATCAGCGGGACAGTGGCCGGCACGCCTTCGACGATCGCCGAGGTGTCGGTGGATAGCTCCTCTGCGGTAAAACCGAGGCGCGCCGCAGTGGCAGGATCGATCAGGAAGCTGGTAGCTGGGCCGCTGACAGTGTTTTCGAGTCCGTCAAGCACGTCGACTACTCCCGGTTGCTTCTTGATGGTATCCGCGACCCTTGCGGCGACGTCGTCGAGGACCTCAGGACTCGGATTGAAAAGCTTGATCTGAATTGGCTCAGGAGCGTTTGAGAGGTCGCCGATCATGTCCTGCAGAACCTGGGTGAACTCGACGTCGAGTTGGGGCTCGCTGGATTTGATTTGAGCGCGAAGGTCTGCGATGACCTCATCGATGCCTCGGTCACGCTTGCTTTTCAGCTTTACGGTGATGTCGCCAGTGTTGGCCTCTGTGACAGCAGCCAGCCCCATCTGCAGGCCGGTCCGCCGGGAAGTGCTCTCAACCTCGGGCGTGTTTTGGAGTATGCGTTCGACATGCTGTAGTACCCGATCGGTCTCAGCGAGAGAACTTCCGGCTGGCATAATGTAGTCGAGAATGAAACCGCCTTCGTCCATCTCGGGTAGTAGGTCAGTTCCAAGTGCCGCGTATCCTGCATAGATCCCGACAGCTAGGAGAGCGCAGACGATGAAGAGTCTGGTTGGCTTTTCAAGGAACCGACGCAGCCATTTCTCGTGAAAGTCGAGAATGCGCAGCAGGATGCCGCTTTCTTCGTGGGGTGCCTGGGGTTGTTCTGCTGCTTCGCTGGGGCCGTCTCCTTGACGCCCGCGAATAAGGAGCGCGCTGAGGGCGGGCGTCCATGTGAGGGCGAGCAGGAGCGACGCCAGCAACGCAACAGTCATGGTAATTGCGAGCGCGCGGAAAAAGCTGCCAGTCACGCCGGCAACCGAAATGAGCGGAAGGAAGACTACGATGGGGGTGATCGTCGAGCCAACTAGCGGCGTTGAGATTTCTTTAAGCGCTTTTCGAATCGCCTCGACACGGTCTTCGCCGGCCTGACGGTGCAGCACAATATTTTCGACGACCACGATTGCGTCATCGATGACTAGACCCACGGCAGCAGCAAGGCCGCCGAGCGTCATGAGGTTGAAGCTCTCGCCGAGGAAATAGAGGAAGACGAAGGTGATTGAGATCGTGGTTGGGATTACGAGACCTGCGACGAGCGAGGACCGCCAGTCTCGAAGGAAGACGATGATGATGATCGTTGCCAGAATCAGACCGATGAGAATGGCGTCGCGAACGCTGCGGATGCTGTCGCGGACCAGTTCCGATTGATCGTAGTAGGGCTTTAATGTGACTCCTGCGGGGAGGATCGCTTTGAGGTTTTCCACTTCAGCCGCGACTTCGTCTGCGACCTGCACCGTATTGCTGGAAGGCTGGCGGGCGATGTTAAGCAGGACGGCCGGTTTACCGTCGGCGCGGACCATTGCGTACGAGGGCTCGGTCGATTCGCTGACCGTAGCCACGTCGGCGATGCGAAGTGGAACGCCCGCGGCAGAGTTCTTGATGATTATCTGAGACAACTGATTGACGTCATGCACTTGGGCGCCGATTAGACCCAGAACAAGCTCGTGCTGGGTCTGGTAGAGCCCGGGAGAATCAACCAGGTTGGTGAGCTGAATGGCATTGAGGATGTCCGTGATGGTTATGCCGGTGGCAACGAGCTTCCCCGGGTCGGGAGTTACCTCAAAGTTTGGAATCTGCTCACCTTGCACAGTGACAGTGCTTACGCCGTTGAGGCGGTTGAGCGAAGGTTTCAGGTCGTAGGTAGCAATCTCCCAGAGTTTTGGAAGTGAGACCGAATCCGATGTCAGGCTGTACCCAAGGATCGGAAAGGTCGCGAAGGTAAGCCGATTGGTGGTGATGATAGCGGTCACGGGTAGAGTTTGACGCACCTTGGAGAGAGCAGCATCGACGAGTTGGAGTGTGTGGAACATATCCACGTTCCAGTCAAAGAAGAGGCTGACCTCTGCTGAGCCGCGGCTGGTGTTTGAGCGTACGGTCTGAAGGCCGGGCACGGAGTTGACGGCGTCTTCGATGGGTTTCGTGATCGTGATCTGCATCTGCTCGACTGGCATCACCCCGTTGTCTACTCCAATCACAACGCGAGGGAAATTTGTGTCGGGAAAGACGGAGATCGGGATCTTGTTCGCGAGATAGATGCCGGCCAGACTCAGCAGGATGATGCAGAAGAGGATGGTTGTAGCGTGACGAGTGACCCAGAAATCCTTCGATTCGCGAGGTGACTGAGCGAGGGATTCGCGCGGCGATGAAGCGAGATGCGACATCAATTGTCACCTTTCTCGCTTGCGGCAGACGGCTTATCGTCCTTATCGTCGCCAGCGCCGGGAGCGGTTATCTTGACCTTGGTCCCATCGTCCATACCGTATGCGCCTGTGGTTACGACTAGATCGCCCGGCTGTACACCGCTGAGGATCTGTGTGTCATGGCCATCGGTGATACCGGCCTTCACCTCTTTCTGGTGAGAGACGCTATCGGCGCCTACCAGCATGACGGCGGGCGTCCCCGCCTTCGTCGTGATCAACGCCTCATTCCGTACGGTGACGATGTCACTGAGAGTATGTGCGGCAAGTGATACGTGGACGGGAGTGCCCACCTTGTATTTGCCTGCCTTGTTCGGGACGGCCACCCATACCTCAAGCGTTGTCGATCCAGGATCGAGCGCCGGGCTTATCAGGCTGATCTTCCCCTGGGCCGGCTCGTTCTGCCCTCTGAAGGTGAGCATGGCGTCACCGCCGACTTTCAGGGCTGTGGTCTGTTCCTGCGAGAGATGGACCTTGGCCAGCAAAGTGGATGTATCCATCACAGTTACAATTGCCTGGCCGGTGTTCGCCATCTCGCCCGCGAAGAGTGGTCTGTCGGTGACGACTCCGTCGATCGGCGAGCGAATTTCGGAGTAACTCAACCCTGCCTTGGCTCCTTCATATTTGCCGTTGGCTGACTCAAGCGCCCCTTGGGCGTTGTTGATTGTGGCGGTCTGACTAACTGACTTGAGCGAGTTGAGGTGCTGATTTGCAATGTCGTAAGCGGCCTTCGCCTGTACTAGCGCTGCATTTGCGGTATCGAAGTCGCGGCGAGGGATGGCTCCCTCCTGCAAGAGATTTTGACGCGCGTCGACAATGCTCTGCTGCAGGTTGAGGTTGGCCTTCGCCTGGTCGAGATCGAGCTGGGCCTTTTGCAGGTCTTCGATAACGCCTGCTTTGGTCGTCGTGACGTAGCTGGCGTTGGCTTGTTTCAAGGCGCCCTGAGTGTCCTGCACTGCTGCTGCCAAGTCGGCATTCTCCAATACCGCAAGCAGCTGACCCTTCTTAACGTGTGCCCCCCGTTGAACGAGAAACTCCTTAATTGGCGCCGAGATCTTGGGGACAATTGCCGCCTGACTATGGGGCGCGAGGATGGTGTCTCCGGACACGAACTCTGTCAAGGATTTTCGTTCAACCTTTTCTGCTTGCACAGACACTTCAGCGGGCGGTGCATCCTCCGACTTCTTGCAGCCGGCGAAGAGTGCGCCAAGGCAGACGAAGACGGTGAGGGTTCGGTTACAGCTGTAGACGATCGGGTGTCGATATGGTTTCTGCATCAAGGCATGTTTCCTGTAAGAGTTTGCAAATTGGCTAGAGCGATATAGTAACGGACGGCACCGTCTGCACGACTGGCTTCCGCACTAACAAGCGAGGTCTGAGCGTCAACCACCTCGAGGACCGTACATTCCCCGGCGACGTAGCGGAGATTGGTCAGGTGCAGGGACTGGGTAGCGGTCTGGACGCTTTGATCCAATAACGTCATCTGTGCCTGCGAAACTGACGCCTCCTTGTATAGCTCATCGAGAGAGGCGATGAGACGACGTTGTGTGAGGGTCAGCTCGGTTTTGGCCTGCGTCCGTCGAATTGTGCTCTGCTTGATCCGATTGTGCGTCGCGAACCAGTCCCACACCGGAATATCCAAAGTCGCGACAGCGGAGTAGCCGAGGTTGCGAGTTCCGTCGGGCGCATGGATGGCGAACTCAGGTGCGTCAATACCGTAGACATAGCCAAGACTGAGGTCTGGCGCATAGGCGAAGCGTGCCGAAGTTACCTCGAAGTCGGCGGCACGAAGGGCCTCGAAGGCCGCCTTTACATCGGGATTGTTGGACTTTGCCGCAGCATCGATCTCCGCCCTGGTTGGCAATGGAGGCATCTGGTCGAGAGTCGCGGCAAGAGTATAGGGAGTCGTTGGATCAGGGAAGAGAAGAATACCTAACTCGACATGTGCCTTGCTGGCCTCCAACTCCGCGTCGTTAGCTTCACGCTGCCTCTGCTGCTGCTGAAGGTCGGCACGAACCGTGTCGGCGTGGGCAACTTCGCCGCCGGCCTCGCGTTGCCTTGTAATCGTGCTGAAGCGGCTGGCCTCGGCGAGAGCACGGTTCGCGACCGCGACCTTGGCATCGGCGGCAAGGGTGCCGTAGTAATCAGCTACGACAGTGGCGACCAGGCCGCGGCGCGAGACCTCTAGGCGGGCCCGGGCAGCCGCTGCCTCCGCATCGACACGTTTTAGGTCAGCCAAGCCTGCACCTCCGATTGTCTCGGTGACGACTCCCTGGCTCGCGTATTCATGTACGGCGTTGTTGGCGATAAACCGAACAGACGACGTCGATCCGCCATGGGAGGGGTTCTGATCGAGAGGGTTGCCAAGTCCTTGGGTATAGAGAAACTGGTTGTGATAAACCACTCCGGGAAGAAGGGAGGAGCGCGCAATTCCGTGTTCTGCCTGGGCGACACCGGCATCCGCTACAGCTGCACCATAGGTGGTTTCTACCGTTTGCGCCCTCCGAATCGCCTCGTCAAGAGTAACGGGTGCCGTGGGTGCTGGCACGCCGGATTGGGCCTTCACTACGGAGCTGACGCAACAACCAATAATGGCGAGAGCGCAGAGATTTCGAGGGAGATTACGTTTAGAGATCAAGATAGTACCAAAGTGACCGATTAGAATTTGTGGCTGGTAAAAGTCTATCGCGTGAGTTGTCCGGCATGATCCTGACCGTTCGTGATTCACTTCACTTCATACGTTAGGACCTTCGCCATGGTCTTAGACTCGCCTGGAGAAACCGCGAGGAACAGGCGGTGCATGCCGGGAAGTAAGATACCTGTCTTCGCTCCTGCTGCGGTGGTCACTCTTTCCACGAGTTTGAGATGGTCGGGATCACTCGTATCGTAAATCCCCATATAGCCCTCTCCACCAGGCACGAAAAGACGATGCGAGCTTGCGTCATACTGCACTTCATCTGCACGCAACGGGGCCGGCTGGGTGCCGATGACTGCCCCTGTGTCGGAGTTCATCACGACGACCATGCCTGGTTGTCTGCAGACGACATAGAGGCGGTGTTGCGTCTGATCAAAGGCAACCATCGCGTTCTGCTGGGCTGGAAGTACAGGCCACACCTTCAAAACCTTCATCGTGTTTCGATCAACAACGGCAAGCTTGTTGGTCTGCATCAGATTAATGAAAAGACGCGGGTCACCATCAACGAATGCCATAGCTTCTACATGGTTGTCAGGAAATGTAAGAAGCGCCTTTCTGTCACCTGTGTCGGGATTGACGGCTTCGAGGTTAGCCGTCTTCATATCCACATCTTTCCCGCCAGTGACAATGAAAAGAGTGTTCGACTCTGCGTCATACTTCGCTGTGTCGGCTCCAGGGGTAAGCGTAACCGTCTTCTTTTTATCCAGCGTATCGGCGTTGCGAATCGTCGACATCTTGGCGCTGTCCGTAATGAACAGAGTTGGCACGCTTTTTCGAGCCAAGATGCTGTGCGGATTGCCAAAGCCTACGATCGTGCGAATATGTTCAGACGTCTTCAGGTCGAAGATCTCAATTGTGCCATGGTCCTCAGCAGCCAGAAGCAGCCGGTTACGATCGTAATCGACGGCAAAATGATCGAAGTCGCCGGTATAACCAGCGAGATCGACTGACTTTATAAGTTTGACGGAGGATTGCACCTGGGCGTAGGAACAAAATACAGTCAAAACAAATAGTGCAGCAACGAAGAATACGCCACGGGCAGCAGACCTATGCATAAAGACTCCTTAGAAATAGAAATTAGCTTGTAAGTGCAGCATGAGTCTGGGTTGAAGTCTGCATGAAAATGTGTTCATCTGAACGCATTTTCCTAAGACAGATGAAGACCTTTGATGAAACACTTTTCATCTAAGCTTCAGCGCTACTTCATTAACGTAATCATTAATATGGACGGCGGCTATGCGCATCCTGGTAATTGAAGACGAGCAAAAAGTTTCGGCGCTGATCAAGCGTGGACTGACCTCGGATAGATACGCGGTCGATGTCGCTGCGGACGGTATCGAGGGGTTAGAGTTGGCCGAAACGTATTCCTACGACCTTATGATTCTGGACCTTATGATCCCACGGCTCACGGGCTCTGAAGTGCTCCAGCGCGTGCGGAAGAAAAATACTTTCCTTCCCGTTCTGGTGCTGACGGCCAGGGATTCCATCGATGATAAAGTGAAACTCTTCGAGCTTGGGGCAGATGATTATTTGACGAAGCCATTTGCCTTTGCAGAGCTGCTGATGCGAGTGAAGGCTTTGCTGCGTCGAGGCCCCGTCAACCGTTCCAGCACCCTTCGTGTTGGAGAGTTAGAACTAGATCGACTGACCCAGCAGGTCAGACGCGCGGGGAAGCGGATCGACCTTACCGCAAAAGAATACGCGCTTCTCGAGTATTTGATGCAAAATGAGGAACGCGTTTTGTCGCGCAATATGATTATTGAACATGTGTGGGACCAGAGCTTTGATGGCATTACTAATATAGTGGACGTCTATGTGCGTCATTTAAGAAGCAAGGTCGACGACGGAAATCTATTCAAAATGATTCGGACCGTCCGCGGAGCAGGCTATACGATACGCAGTGAGAATGAAACGTGAAGCACAATTCGCTTCGCACCAGGGTGACCGCGTTCTACGTGGCAATGCTCGCGATTGCGCTGCTCGTATTCAGCGCCGCAGTCTATTTTGGAGTGAAGACTTTTCTCACGAGATCGCTTGAACGCAAACTGAGCAATAGTGCCCACAGTATTGTCAGCGACTATCTCGTGCCGCTCGACCAGAAAGGTGCGTCTTGGCTGGTTGAAGAGATGAGCGAGACTTACCCACCCGGGTATAGTGATCCTTTCGTCAGGGTATCTCAAGGGTCGAAAATCTTATATCAATCGGGCGACATGCGCGACCCATTCGTCGAGATGTCTAAGGTGCCGCTCCCCACTAATCAAAAGTGGTTCAATACGTTTCATCGCGAGACCGTGACAAGCGGTCAACGGATCGTGCTGTACACATTGCCATACCATTCTCCGAATGGCTCGCTCATCTTTGTTGAGACCGGAGCGACGATTGAATCCATTCGACACGTACTCCAGAGTCTTATCTTTATCCTTCTCCTGACGACGCCGATCATCTTGGTCGCGGCTGCGGTCGGTGGCTATCTGCTCATGTCACGACCCTTGAGACCTGTCGTTGTGCTAACCGAGCGGGCGGAGTGCATCGGTCGAAAGGAAATGGGCGAGCGATTGCCCGTCATCCGAACGGGCGACGAGTTAGAACGTCTTTCGCTTGCGCTAAATAGCATGATCGAACGTCTTGAGACGGCGTTGACCCACAATCATCGCTTCTCCGCTGACGCCTCTCATGAGCTACGAACCCCTCTAACGATCATCCGGGGAGAACTCGAGGCGCTCCTGCAAATGCCGTCTCTTCCGGTCTATGTAGTAGAAAGCATAGGGAGCGCTCTCGAGGAGAGCACTCGTATGGCGAAGATCGTACACAGCCTGATGACGATCTCGAGACTGGATTGCGGCGGCGAGCAGATCGAACTTGTCCCCGTAGACCTTGTCGATGTCGTCAGAGTAACTCTCGACCATATGAGCTTATTGCTGGAGGAAAAAAATATCTCACTTCGCGTTGAATCGG
>Ga0116129_1000752_pt1 | contig 19584 bp, 11 predicted proteins | sample June2015DPH_17_2_FD_89732 | JGI IMG/M metagenome (GOLD analysis project Ga0116129, IMG submission 89732) | Peatland microbial communities from SPRUCE experiment site at the Marcell Experimental Forest, Minnesota, USA - June2015DPH_17_10 | ecosystem: Environmental > Terrestrial > Soil > Wetlands...
AGAATTTTCATGCCCGCCTGCGCGAAGGTTAAGCCGAGCGTTCCTCCGGCAAGCGCGAGCAGCAGCGCTTCCGTGATCATCTGGCGGATCAGGCGGGCGCGGCCTGCGCCTAAGGCGGCGCGCACGGCCATTTCGCGTTTTCGGGCGACGGCTCGGGAGAGAAGCAGGCTGGCCAGGTTGGCGCAGGCGATCAGCAGGACGCATCCGGCCGCGGCCATCAGCACGAAGAGAGCGGCGCGCGTTTTGCCGAGGAGATCCTCTTTAATCGGGATCACGGAGGCGCCGAGCCGGTAATTGGTATCGGGATATTGCCGTTCCAGGCGGCGTGCGATGGCGGTCATTTCCTGGCGGGCGCTTTCTAAAGTGACGCCGGGCTTGAGGCGGGCGACCACATTCAACATGCGCCCGTCGCGGGAATGATCGCCGGGGCGGAAATTCATGGGAATCCAGAAATCTTTTTCCTGATCGCGAAAAACGAAGTCGCGAGGCATGACGCCGACCACGTTGTAGCGCGTTCCATCCAGCATGAGGGCCTGGTCGAGTTTCACCGCGCGGCGCTGCCAAAGCTGATAGCTGATGACGACGACGGGAGCGTCGGCGCGATCTTCCTGCTCGGAAAAAGTTCGCCCGATGAAAGGAGCCATGCCGAGGACGGAGAAAAAATTGGGAGTAACCGCCATGCCGGTGAGCTGTTCCGGATTGGCGTCGCCGGTGACGCTGCGCTCGCGGTCGCGGGTGGCGGCCATATCGGTGAACACGTGATTCTGCGCTTTCCAATCGAAATAATTGGCGGGAGCGGCCATGGCGTGGGCGAAACCGATGTGCGTGGCGTCCTCCCAGACCATGACGACGCGGTCGGGCTCGGGGTAGGGAAGTGGGCGGAGGACGACGGCGTCGAGCGTCGAGAAGATGGCGGTGTTGGCTCCGATGCCGAGCGCGAGAGCGCAAATCGCAATGGCGGTGAAGGCGGGCGCCTGGCGCAGCAGGCGGAGTCCGTAGCGAAGGTCGGCGAAAAGAGTTCGCATTAATCGAGGATACTTAATCGCAGCGCAGGGCTGTGATCGGGTCGATTTTCGCTGCGCGGCGCGCCGGCAGGTAGCTGGCGAACAGGGCCACGAATGCCAGCAGCAAAGAGACCGAGCCGAGCACCAATGGGTCGAGCGGACGGACTTCGTATAGCATTCCCGTCATCAACCGGGTGAGGCCGGCCGATCCGGCTATGCCGATAACGAGTCCGACCGCGACCCAAGCCATATTGCCGACGATCATGAGCGTAAGCACGTCGAACGATCGTGCGCCGAGCGCCATGCGAATCCCGATTTCACGGGTCCGCTGCGCGACGGAGTGGCTGACCACTCCGACGATGCCGACCGCCGCTAGCACCAGCGCGAGGACCGAGAATACGCTGAGCAGGATCATGGGGAAGCGCCGGGAGCCGGTGGAATCGTGGACGATTTCGGACATGGGTTTGACGCCGGTAATCGGGCGATCCGGCAGCACCTCGATCAACGCTTCCTTGACCGGCACCATGAATGTGCCAGGGGAGCTGATGGTGCGGACGACCACGTTCATGATCGGCCAGCCTGCTTGCGGATACGGACGGAAAAATTGCCGCTGCGGCGTGGTGTCCAGAGCCTGATGATGCACGTCGCCGACGATACCGACGACGACCAGGCGCGGTCCGTTGCCGCCGCCGAGCCGGATAGCTCTGCCGAGTGCATCTTCGTTAGGCCAGAAATCGTGCGCCATGCGCTGATTAATCACGATGACGGCGGGGGCAGTCAGGGTATCCTCCTGGGTGAATTCGCGCCCTTTCAAAACGGGGATCCCCATGGTCTTGAAATAGCCGGGACAGGCGACGCTATAACTGGCGCCGGCCATATCGCCGGGTTTCGCGGGCGGCTTGCCCTCGATGTCAAAACCGCGGCCGGCGTTTCCCCGGAAAGGCAGATGGCCCACCGCTCCGACGGAGAGCACGCCGGGGATGGCGCCGACATGGTCCGTCAGATCCTGGCAGTAGCGCGGCAATTGCGGAGGGCCGACATAGATCTCCTCCTGCGGAACGGACATTTGCATGGTGAGGACGTTTTTAGGATCGAAACCGGGGTCGACTCCGAGCAGGCGGGTCATGCTTCGGATCATCAGGCCGGCGCCGCACAGGACGACGAGCGCGAGCGCGACCTCCGACGCTACCAGCGCGTGACGCAGACGGTTTCCTCCGGAACTAACGGAGCGGCCGCCTTCCTTCAGCGGTTCATTCACGCTGCCGCGCAAAACGCTCCAAGCCGGCGCGATGCCGAACAGCACGCCAGTGAACGCGGAAACGGCCAAGGCAAATGCGAACACGCGGCCATCCATCGGGATGGAATCGAGCGGACGCATCGGCAGACCCAAGGAATCCAGCTTGAAAACATAGAACAGCAGACGCGTGCTCCAGCCGGCGAGCAGGAGTCCGGCCAAGCCTCCGGCGAGCGCGAGCAGCAGGCTTTCGGTGAGTAATTGGCGCGCGATGCGGGACCCGGCGGCGCCCAGTGCGCGGCGGATCGCGAACTCTTTCTGGCGAGCCGCGCCGCGCGCGAGCAGCAGGTTCGCGACGTTCACACAGGCAATCAGGAGCACAAACGCCACGGCCGCAAACAGCGCCAACATGATGGTGCGGATCCAGCCCATATCGAAATCGCCCAAAGGCTCGACCGTCGCGCCCATGTTCGCATCGTCATCCGGGTATTGCTGTCGAACGTTGGCGGCGACTCCCTCCAGTTCCGCACGCGCTTGGGCCTGGGAAACACCCGGCGTCAGGCGGGCGATCGAGATGAAGCTATTATTGCCGCGGCCGAAGTCAGTTTTCGTGTAGCCGGCGGGGACCCAGAGTTGACGCGGATCGCTCCAGAATTGCCATTGGAATTCGCGCGGCATGACGCCGATTACCGTGAAGTACTCGCCGTCGATGCGGATGGTTTTGCCTACCAGCGACGGGTTGGCTCCATAGCGCCTTTCCCACAATCCGTAGCTGAGCACGACCTCGTGATCTTTTCCCAACGTTTCCTCTTCGGAAAGAAAAGTACGGCCAATGAGAGGCTTCGCGCCGAGCACGTCGAAGAAACCCGAGGACACGCGCAAGCCTGAAACCTGCTCCGCATCCTGCATATTGCCGGTGGGCGCGAGATTGTAGCCGCGGCCGGCAGAATCGAAGATGGCCATGCTCTCAAAGGAGTGGCTGAGCCGTTTAAAATCCCAAAAATTCGGCGCGGAGACGATATTCAAATTGTCGGGACCCTTCCCGAAGGTCTCCCAGACCAGCATCAGGCGATCCGGCGTGGGGAAGGGAAGCGGCTTCAACAAAGTGTTGTTGATCACGCTGAAGATGGTGGTGTTGACGCCGATGCCCAGAGCCAGCGTCAGAGTCGCGACGATCGTGAAACCGGGGTTACGCGCCAGGTTCCGCAAACCATAGCGCACGTCCTGAAGAAGAGTACTCACCTGGGTGAGTACTGGACGTTCGGTAAAAGGTTACGACGCCTTATTTTGGATCACGCTGGCGGGTTTGAGCTACGCCGCTTAGAATCCCCAATCCAACCATGACGATGACGCCGACGCCGATCCAGCGAGGCGGCATATGCATCAAATGGGCTCCGATTGCCAAGCCGATGATCAGGATCAGATAGCCGACCAGATAAATTCCGAAGGACATGGTTGTTCTCCCTAAAAAATGATCTGCGCAGGCAAAACTTGCGTCCACCTGCGCAGAAATGACGCTAATCGGCTACTTTTCGAATACTTTTTCGATGTCTCCGACTTTCTTCTGGATCTTGCCGCCGACCTTTTCGTCGGTGCCTTCGTCCATCAGCCTCGGATTATTCGTAACCTGCCCAGCTTTTTCCTTCACTTTGCCCTTAAGTTCGTGAGCGGCGCCTTGCAGTTTGTCTTTTGTACTGTCTTTCATGAGTAACTCCTTTATGAACCGCGCAAATTAAGGAGCAACTGGAGGGCCACGCAACGTTACTTCGTTTGCAGAGAGTCGAGGAATTCGTACCGGTCCCGATGCGCTTCAGGCAGCGCCTTGCTTTCTGTATCCAGGTGCATCACTTCATGCGTCTTCGTGAAGCTGGGCCACTTGGCGAGGCCAGGGCCGTTGGGATCGCCTTTCTTGATGAAATTCGCCCAATAAGCATTCATCTGGTCGGCGACCTTTTGGTCTTCAGGCTCCCAGTCCGCCTTCTTGGACGGCAGCATGTTGAAGACGTATTCCAGCTCCGCCGCATGCGCCGAACCGAAGCTTTTCACGCCGGGCGCCGTGCTCTTCATCGCCTCCGGGATGGGCACCGTGCGGTCGAATTCGAAGCGGTACACCGGCTTGCCGGTCTTCGCCTGCGTATCTAGCCACTTCCAGGTCCCGAACACGATGAAGCTATCGCTCGCCAGATCGCCCGCCGAGCGAAGCGCCTCCTCGTCATTCGAAGCAGGATAAACCTTGAGCGCGGCATCGGCATGATCTTTGAACTGCGCCCGCAAGCGGTCGGGGAAAGTCTTGGCATTCAGCTTTTCCTTCGGCGCCAGCACCATCATCCGGACCTCATCGGCGTTCCAGCCGGCCAGAAGAGGGATCTGGCTCTGCTTGCCCTCGGCGAAAATGGTCGCGACGTCGGTGGGCAGAAAGTACCCGTCGACGTTGGGCCAGAACTGTCCTCCGGCCTTGAGCAGGTCGGCCGAGGATTTCGCGCGCATCTCCGCCAGAGACTTTGCGCCGATTCCCGCGGCGAACTTCTCGCCCGCCTTCTCACTCTCCGCAAGCGAGGTCGAGCCGCGGCCGCCTACGGTTCCAAAGAACGCTCCGCTTTCTCCCACCGCCTGGTGAAACAAATCGCGCGAAAGCGGAGAGGCCATCAACGCGCTGACCGATAACGATCCGGCCGATTCGCCGCCGATCGTCACTTTATTCGGATCGCCTCCGAATGCCGCGATATTCTGATGGACCCATTGGAGCGCCGCCGCTTGATCCAGCAGGCCGTAGTTGCCGGAAGCTTTGTGCTCAGATTCTTTGGTGAGCTCGGGGTGGGAGAAGAAGCCGAAAATGCCTAGACGGTAATTCACGTTGACGACCACGATGCCGCGCTTGGCGAAGCTCTCGCCGTCATAACGAGGCTCATCGCCAGAGCCTGCCGCGAAGCCGCCTCCGTAAAACCAGACGTACACAGGCAGCCTCCGCGACGCCGGCTTGGTAGGAGCCCACACAGTAAGGTACAGGCAATCCTCGCTCATCTCCTTACTGCGCGGGAGGATGTCGGCGAAGACTTTTCCCTGCACGCAATATCCCCCGAATTCGTCGGCTTTGCGCACGCCGCTCCAGTGCTGCACCGACTGCGGAGGCTGCCAGCGCAGGTTCCCGACCGGCGGCGCGGCGAACGGCACGCCCCGGAAAATCCGGACCGATGAATCGGAGTTCACGGTTCCTTCGAGACTGCCGTCCTGAATCTTGACCAGATCCGCCGCAGCCGCAACAGCCGCCAGCGCGATCCCGATCGTGAAAAGTTTTCTCATCCTCATCCTCACCGATTGATTTTAAAATTTCCATGAAGGGATGCGTTCGAATCGCCTCCCACCCATACATCGAAGGCTACCGTGTCCACGGTCCATCCCTTCGTTGCAGCGCTCCAGTAACTCAATTCGTCGCTGCCTAAATTGAAGCGGATGGTTCTCTTCTCATGCGGCGCAAGCGTGATACGCTCGAATCCCTTCAGCTCCCGCACCGGACGGGACGCGCTGCCGTACTGCTGATGAATGTAAATTTGCGGCACCTCATCGGCGGTCGCGGCGCCGGTATTCTCGACATCGGCCGTGACCTGGACGCACGGAGCCTGGCATTCTGTCTGGCTCACCTTCAGATTTGAGAACGCGAACGTCGAATAGCTCAAGCCGTAGCCAAAAGGATAAAGCGGCGTGCTCTCTTCATCCCAGTAGCGCTTGCCCTGATTGGCCGGCTCTTGCGTGGTGTTGTGCGCATAGTAGATCGGCACCTGCCCCGCATTGCGCGGCCACGTCACAGGCAGTTTCCCTCCCGGCACGGCGTCCCCGGCCAGCAGATTCGCGACCGCATTCCCTCCCTGCGTGCCCGGATACCAGACTTCGAGAATCGCCGGCACGTGCTGCGAAGCCCACCGGATATCGAGCGGACGCCCATTCATCAGGACCAGCACCACTGGCTTGCCGGTCGCTGCCACTGCTTCGAGCAACTGCTCCTCCTCGCCCGGCAATGCGAGCGATTCCCGGGAGGACGCTTCGCCGCTCATGTTCTGAGCTTCTCCCAGGACCAGAATCGTCAAATCGGAAGAACCTGCCAGATTCACCGCTTTCGCGAACTCGTCCTTCGCCTGTTGCGGCGTCCATGGAGTGTGCGGTTTCGGGGGATTGAGCAGGTCGAGCGGGGAAGGGAACTTGCGCCCGATCTCGACTCCAGGCGCGAAGCTAACCGAGCCGAACTTGGTGCGCAATCCGGCGAGCACGGTTACGGTCTCCTTAAGATCCTGCTGAAAAGCCCACGAGCCGAGCATGTCGATTTGAGAATCGGCCAGCGGACCCACCACCGCGATTTTAGAATAGGAGCCTGGCTTGAGCGGCAGCAGCCCGCCTTGATTGCGCAACAGAACCGCGCTCCGCTCCGCTGCCAGGCGCGCCGCCGTGCGATGCTCGGGGTTCGCCAGGACCTGCACCGCGCGTTGCTCATCCACATAAGGATGCTCGAACAGACCGAGACGGATCTTCATGCTGAGAATAGCGCGATCGGCGTCCTCGATCTGCTGCACCGTGATCAGCCGCGAATCGACGGCCGCCGCCAGGTTCTTTCCGAAGGTGGTTCCGAAGATCCCCATCTCCATATCGACGCCGGCATTGAGCGCGCGCACCGCCGCGTCGGCCGGATCCTTCGCAAAGCCGTGGGTGAAGAGGCTGTACACGGAATTGGCGTCGCTCACCACGAGTCCCTTGAATCCCCATTCGCCGCGCAGCACATCGCGCAACAGCCAGCGATTCCCGGTGGCGGGAACATCGTTCAAATCCATATAGGCGCTCATCGCGGAGCCGACTCCCGCCGCGACAGCCGCATGGAACGGCCGCAGGTAGACGTTCTGCATCAACGTCTCCGGGATGTAAGCCGCGTCGTAATCGCGCCCGCCCTCCGCCGCGCCGTACCCGGCGAAGTGCTTCATGCAGGCCAGCAGGTGATCCGGCGAACCAATATAATCGCCCTGAAATCCGCGCACCTGGGCGGCGGCCATCACGGAGCCGAGATAAGGATCCTCCCCCGCGCCTTCGACGATGCGGCCCCAGCGCGGATCGCGCGCGATATCGACCATGGGAGCGAAAGCCCAGTTGATGCCCACCGCGCTCGCCTCCTTTGCCGCGATCGTCTGCGCACCCGTCTCGACTGCGGGATCGAAGGACGCAGCCATGGCGAGCGGCACCGGGAAAATGGTCCGGAATCCATGCATCACATCGAAACCGAAGATCAGAGGGATGTGCAGGCGGGATTGCTCCACGGCGATGTGTTGCAGGCGATTAATGACTGCCGGATTGGTCACGAACAGCAGCGATCCGAGCTGTCCTTTCGCCACCGATTCATCCACTTGTTTCGAAGGCGCAAATTGGAAAAGCTGGCTAAGCTGTCCGATTTTCTCGTCGAGCGTCATCTGGCCGAGCAGCGCGTTAACCCGTTTTTCAACATCGGCGGTCGGCGTTTGACTGAATGCAGTCAGTCCCACCAGGAAAAAGGCAATCGTAGTGCGCGGCAGGTCAAACTTGGACTTGCGAATCAAGAACTCACTCCTTCGTGAGGGCGAGTATACCATCTACTCCGATCTCAACGATTCAGCGGGATTCACGCGGGTCGCGCGCCAGGCGGGCAGCGCGGTCGCGATGAGTCCGGAGCCGCAGACGACAGCAAGCACCGCGAGCCACGTCACGCCGTCCCCGATGCCGACCCCGTACATCTGGCTCGCGATGAAGCGGTATCCGCCCAGCGCACCCGCGCAGCCCAACGTAATTCCCGCCGCGACCAGCGCCATCGCTTCCCGGCAGACCAGCATCGCAATCGCGTCCCGGCCAGCGCCCAGCGCCATGCGAATGCCGATCTCCCGCCGTCGCAGAGCGGCCGTGTATGATAGCAGGCCATATAATCCGACCGCAGCCAGCATCGTTCCCGCCGCCGCGAACACCAGCAGCAGCCAGACCATGAAGCGCCGTGTACGAATCGTCCGATCGATGCGAGCCTGGAGCGGAGCCACATCATAGACCGGCTGATCGCGGTCGATACCGGCGGCGATCCGTTCGACTGCCCCGACAATCGCGCTATCCGGCAGACTGCTGCGAATGGCCAGCGTCATGTCGGTAACCGGAGACTGAGCGGCGCTGAAATACAGCGTCGGGGCGCTGTCGCCATCGAGGCTGGAACTTTTCACTGCGCCGACGACGCCGGCAACGGTGTAGAGACCCCACGGCAGCTTCACCTGGCGCCCCACCGGATCCTGATCTGCGAAAAAGCGCCGCGCGAAACTATCGTCGATGATCGTCAGCCGCGCCGCATCCTGCCCAGTAAAGGCGTGGCCGCGCCGCATCGGAATGCGCATCGTCTCGAAATAGCGCGTCGAAACAATGTTCATGTCGGCGAAAGGCGTCACAGGCGGCTTGGGTTGGCCCACGATCTCGAACGTGTTCACACTTTCCCCCCACCCGAAAGGCAGCAGAGTGCATGTGGAAGCGGCGTCGACTCCAGGAATCGCCGACGATTTCTCCAGCAGCGCGTCATAGAAGCGTGCACGGGATTCGGGGGTGGGATAACGCAGCGGAGGCAGACTGATATTCATCGTCAGCACGCCGCGAGACTCGAAACCAAGCGGCGTTTCGAGCAAGCGGAGCAGGCTGCGAATCAGCAAGCCGCCTGATACCAGCAGCGCGGTGGCGATGCCGACCTGAGCCACGATCAATCCTCGCTGCCAGCGCCGTCCGGCGGTCCGCTGATGTCCGCCATTTGTAAGCGCGTTGAAAAATGACGCGTGCCAGGCCGGATAGAGACCGCAAATCAAACCGGTCAGCAGCGATAAAGCGATCGAGAACCAGAATACCGGAGGCTCCAGCCGCGCGTCGATATCCGGGCCATAGTGCGCAAGCAGCGTGATGCCGGCCTGCGCGATCAGCAGACCCGCGACCGCTCCGCAAGCCGCCAGCACTAAAACCTCGGTCAGCACCTGGCGCGCGATTCTTCCGCGGCTGGCGCCCAGAGCCATGCGGACGGCCAAATCGAAGCGCCGCTCCGAGGATCGCAGCAGCACCAGGCCCGCGACGTTCGAACACACGATCAGCAGAAAACATGCGACCGCTGCGAACAGAATCCACAGCCAGCGCCGCAGAGATCCGTCGTCGTTGCGTTCCAAAGGCTTCAGAAAATAGCTCCACCCCGGCATCGCGGAAGCGGGCGCGCTCAAGCGGGAGATGCGCGCCGATGCATCTTCGAAGCCCAGCCCTGGCGTGAGCCGCGCATACATGCGCAGAAAATAACTGCGGCTATCGGCAGGGTCGCGAAGGGCCATCGGCGTCCACATCTGGGTGACTTCGTTGGGAAACGCGAACGATTTCGGCATCACGCCGACAATCGGATATAACTCGCCGTTCAGTTGCAAGGCGCGGCCCAGGATCTGCGGATCGCGGCGGAACGTGCTATCCCAATACGCTTCGGTCAGGATCACGGCATGCGGACCGCGGTAGCGTTGCTCCACCTCGCTGAAGGTGCGCCCCAGCAGCGGCAGCGCTCCCAGCGTGCGAAACAGGCTGGAGGTCGCGGCCACCGCGTTCACTTTTTGAGGAACCTCGACGCCGCTCAAATTGAGGTCGAGAAAATAGAAAGCTCCCGCGTCGGCGAACAGTTCATGACGCTGGCTGAGGTTGAAATAGTCAGCCGGAGATGCGCCCATGTTCTGGATTTCCGAGCCTGGAAAACGATTGTGCACCACCACCAGCCGGTCCGGCTCAGGATACGGAAGCGGTTTCAGCACCGCCGCATAAAGCGCGGAGAAAACAGCGGTGCAGGTCCCGATTCCAAACGCCAGCACCGCGATGCACGTCAGCGCATAGGCCGGCCGCCGTCTCACTTGCCGCAGAGCCAGCCTGAAATCGGGCCACATAGGGCTCAATCTAACACAGCTTATTCGTGCCGCAATGCATCCAGCGGATCGACCCCGGCAGCCCGCCGCGCGGGTATCGCCATCGCCAGCAGCGATACGACAACTAACCCCAGCGTGATCGCCGCGAAAATCAAGGGGTCCGTCGAGCTGACTTCGTAGAGCAGGCTGTTCAGCAGGCGCGTCAACGCCAATGCGCCCGCGATTCCTACCCCGAGCCCGATCGCCACCGGCACCGAGCCTTGCCGCACGATCAGCGCCAGCAATTGGCCCGGAGCCGCGCCCAGCGCCATGCGAATCCCCAACTCGCGCCTCCTCTGATCGACCAGATAGGCCAGCACGCCATAAATTCCCAATGCCGCGAGGCCGGCCGCGAGCGCCGCAAACACGCTCATCAATTGAATGGAGAAGCGCTCCTGCGCAAGCGATGTGGAAAGAGCATGCTCCATCGTATCGACGCGCGACAGCGGCAGATTCGGGTCAAGCTGCGCGACTTCATGGCGCACCGCCGCGGCCAGTTTCAGAGGATCACCCGTGGTCTTAATGACCAGATTTATCACCGGATTCGGGTTTTGCGCAGCCGAATAATAAATGTTCGGCTCCGCAGGAATAGACAGGTCTCTGAATTTCGTCGCGCCGGCGATCCCGACGATAGTGCAGTTCACTTTGTCCGTCGGACTGGAAATCTGCATGCCGATCGGATCGAGATTTGGAAAATACTTCTTCGCCACCGTCTCGTCGATCACCGCGACCGGCGTCGATCCGGAAACATCGGCAGCGGTCAGCCCGCGCCCGCGAATCAGCGGAATGCCGAACGCTTCGAAATAACCGGCCGCGGCTGAGCTCTTGATCACCACCGGCTCCGGCGCATTCGCATCGTGCGGATGGCCGACAATTTTAAAGTCGCCCGCGGAGTAGGCGCCGGAGAACGGCAGCAGATCGATGGCTCCGGCTTTCACGACTCCCGGAAGCGAGGCCGCGCGCTCCAGCAGCGAACGTTCGAAGGCGGCGATTTGTACCGGCTCCTTGTACTGATTCACCGGCAGCACCAGCGTTCCGGTAAGCACGTTTTCGGCCCGGAATCCGGGGTCGGAATGCTCCAGGCGCACGAAGCTGCGGACCAGCAGGCCGGCGCCGATCAGCAGGATCAACGACGCCGCCACTTCGATCGAGACCATCGATTCGCGCAGAATCCGCCGGCCGCCGGTCACCCCGCGCGAGCTCTCCTTCAACGCGTCGTTCAGATCGATGCGGGACGTTTCAAGCGCCGGCGCGATCCCGAAAATAATGCTCGCGCCGATCGAGAGCAGCATCGTGAACGCCATCACCCATCCATTGATCGCCGGCTGCGTGCCGGTAATCAGCGTCTGCGGTCCGAACCGTTCGTAGAGTTCCAATCCCTCCACCGCGAAGAGCAGGCCAAGCGCGCCCGCGACGAGCGCCAGCAGCATACTTTCGGTCAGCAGTTGGCGGATCACGCGTCCGCGAGCCGCTCCCAGCGCGGCGCGGATGCTCATCTCTTTTTTCCGCGTCATGGCGCGCGCCAGCAGCAGGTTTGAAACGTTGACGCAGGCGATCAGCATCACCACCGCCACCGCGCCGATCAAGACCAGCAGCGGTGTTTTCAACCGGCCCGCGGCTTTTTCCGCCAGCGGATCCACTTCGAGTGAATATCCGAATCCCTTCTCATAGAAATCCGGATGCTGGCTCATCAGGCGCGCGGCGATGGTCTGGAACTCGGCGTTCGCCTGCGCCATCGTTACGCCGGGCTTCAATCGTCCGATGACATCGATATATTGGTGGCCGCGCGACGCTGTATCGAGCTGGGCGGGTGTGAACGCAATCGGCGCCCAGACGTCCGCGACCAGCCGGTATTGAAGAATCGGCCGGATCACGCCCGCCAATACGTAGCTTTCCTTATTGATCTCGATGTTCTTCCCGATCACCGAGCGGTCGCCGCCAAAATGCCGTTTCCACAGTCCTTCGGAAATCACGACGATGTGATCCTTGCCTGCCTGCTCCGCATCCGAAGTGAAAAGGCCGCCCACCACCGGCTTGACGCCGAGCATCGAAAACAGGCTCGCCGTGATGCTCATGCCGGGAACGATCTCCGGTTCGCCGCTGCCGGTAAGCGTAAACGTCTTGGAAGTTTCGACCGCTCCGACTTCTGAAAACGATGTCGCCATGGTGCGGTAATCATTCACCTCCGGCGGCGAGGCGGGAATTTTCGTTAAGTTAAAATGCGTCATGTTCTCGCCCACAGTGACCAGCCGGTCAGGATCGGGATAAGGAAACGGATGCAGCAGCACCGCGTCGATGGCCGAAAAGATGGCGGTATTCGCGCCGATCGCCAGCGCCAGCGTCAGCACCGCCACGATGCTGAATCCTGGATTCTTCAACAACTGGCGAAGGGCAAAACGAAGATCCTGAAGCATGCTTTGTTGGACGCAGATGATTAGATTTCGTTCCCTTACACGTATAATACGGAATCGCTATGCCGGCACATTTTCCATGGCTGCGTATTCTTGTGAAGGGAATCCTTCTGGCCGCGGTCGCGAGCCCGGTCTGGGCGGCATGGCGCCGCAACGGGTTCCGATTATGGCAGAAGTTGCTGATTGGCAGCACTCTGGCGATTCTCGCCTATGCCGCGTTTATCGCCCTGATCGACGGACCCGGCGCTCCGTTCATGGACCGCCTGCCGTTCGAAGCCAGCGCCGTCCTCATCGCCGCTCTGGCTTTGATGGTGCTGCTTGGCCTGTGCGAAATGTGGTTTCGCGCGCTCGACGGCCCGTTCCCGAAATTGGCCGGCCCAGCCCTCAACATCGATCGGCGCAAGCTGTATCCGTGGATGGGCGCCTGCGCGGCGATCGTTGCGCTTCTTTATACCCTGGCTCATATCGGCCCCGCGTCCTGGCACGATAATCTATCCATTGCGGCCTGGGTCTGCGGCATTCAGGCTTGTATCGTGTTCTGGTTTTTGAACTATAAAGCGCGCCGTTTCGATTATGGAAGGACCGCGCTCCAGGCGAGTCCCTGGTTTCGCTGGTCGTACACGGCTGGAGAGTTGGACGCGTGGAAGCCGGTCGCACCCGGAGTAAATCGCGATACCTGGATCGGTCCCGATGGCCTTCTCTGCACCGGCGATTACGCGCCCTGGACGCTGTACGTCTACAAGCTGGTGCGTGCGGAAGCGCCTGCCGATCTACCGTCCCGCCTGGTTTTCACGTTCAAGAAAACCTCCTTCGGCGATGCTACTTCAGAGGATGTAATGAGCATTCCCATCCCCGTAGGTCATCAGGCGGATTTGGAAGTGATCGAGCGGAAACTCCGCGCTCTGTGCCCCGCAGCGGAGATAAATCTACAGCGTTTGGCTGGCTGACTTGCGCCGCCGGCGCGCGGCGAAAACAAGTGCGCCCAAGCCCAGAATCAGCGGTGCCAGGAAGGCCGGCTCCGGAGTCTGCGTGAGCGAAATTCCATCGAGAACCGACACGGGTGGCTCACCCGCCGGCGTGCCTACCGCCAGGAACGACAGTACCTCGCTGGTGCCAGTCGCCGTGAAGATCATATTGGCCGACTTCCAGCCTGTAAACGACTCGCTTGCATTGTTGATAAACCCGGTAGATTCGGTTTCAGCGCCCAGGCTGACTAGCCAGCTTTCCGTGGTATTACCAGTTAAGGTTGTAAACTGAGCGCCGCCCCAATCGAAGCTCAAATCATAGGTCTGGCCTGCGGTAAGGCCACTGATAGTCTGGCTGATTGGCTTGCTATAGTTGGGATCCCCGTCGGCCGCAAGGAAATTTCCGCCGTTCTGGCTTAAAGGAAACGTTTGAGTGTTGTTCGGGCCGTAGAGCCACACGAACGCATTGGAGCCATCCGTATCGACGGCACCGACCTGAGAGGTTGTGATCTCTCCAGGAAAGTAAATGAAATTGTAAAACGCTGGGTCGTAGGGACTCGACCATCCGGTAACGTTCGTTGTGTTAATTTGGCCGGAAGCGGTCAGGGACGTCGTTTCGAAGCCGCCATTGACGACCAGATTCGGGAAGTTGGCCATCGCGGTGCCGCTGAGCGCCACAAACGCCAAAACTGACAGAGCGGAATTGACTGAAACCCTAAAATTCATATAGTTCTCCCGTACGATCTACACAGCTATTTCGGTAGTATGACCCAAGTACGCCACGATTGCAAGCGTAATCTATCCCTTTTGGCAGATCTAAGTTAAAGTGTTTTCATATAAGCTATAGCTGCAAATGGCACGCCTTGTTGTCCTTTGTCTCATCATTTCGACGGCCTTCGCCGCGTCCTCCGGCGTCCAGGAACTGAAAAAACTCATCGCCGCCGCGCAGGCAGCGGGCGATACGGACAACCTGTCAGCCCACAAAGTCAGCCAATTTCGCTTAAGAGAACGTCTCACCGATGAAGATCTCGCCGATCTTCGCGCCCTTAGCCTCGGGCCAAGAACCGCCGCTATGTTCGAACTGCTCGTCATCCTGAGCGCATTCGAGGCCGCCCCGGAGCCGGCCGGTGCGACCCCGCTGACTCCCACCGAAACGGAGGCAGTCCTCGGGAAAGCGCGCAACTTCACCGCGAACTACCTTCATAATCTGCCCAACTTCATCTGCACCCGCGTGATCCGCCGCTTCGACACCCGACCTATCGAGCTTACGGACAATGCAACACTCCTCGGCGCGCTTCGCCTTCAGGACACCATTTCGAGCGAGGTATCGTTCGATCGCGGCAAGGAATCCTACGCGTCTCAAACGGTGAACGGCCAGCCGCACCCGGAGCCCATGCAAGGCCTGACCACCTGGGGCGAATTCGGAGGCATCCTCGGAACGCTGCTCGGCGCCGACCCGCGAACCGAATGGAATCGCTGGGAAATGGACGGCCGAAAACCAGTCGCCGTCTTCCGCTACTTCGTCGACCGGTCTCATTCCCAGTACACAGTGGATTGGTTTGACGACAAGCATGACCCCAAGCGGATGGCGCCGGGATATAACGGCGAAGTGACCATCGATCCGTCGACAGGCAGCATCGTCCGCATCACCAGGCACGCGGTTCTTCCGCGCGATGCGCCCATGAATTTTGTCGACACGATGGTCGAATTCCAGCCGGTAGAGATCGCCGGGACTTTCTATATTTGTCCCGTGAAAAGCGTCACGCGAGCCCGCTCCTGGTGGAATACCAGAGCCGGCGGCTACGAATTCTCGCTCAGCGAGGTGAGATTCGGCGCCTATCACAAGTTCGCGGGATCGTCGACGCTGCTCACCGCTGACGCTCCGCCGGAGCCCGACGTCCCTGCGCCCGTTCCAGCGCCGCCGCCTCCTACAGAGCCCGCGCCCGTGATTGCAAACCCGTCGCCCGACCTCCTAAACCTCCCTTTGCCAAGCCCCGAAGTCGTCCTCCGTTCCGTAACCCGCATGGTCGAAGCCAGCGCCGTGGTGGTCGACAAAAACGGGAAGCCTGTCACTGATTTGAAGAAGGAGGATTTCGAGATCTATGACGACGGGAAGCGCCAGACCATTCTTCTGTTTTCCTCCTCCGTCACAACCGATCAGGTTTCATCGGATCCGCCCCCGCCTGAAGCAGCGGCGCCTCTTTCCCCACGCATTTTCTCGAACCACGCCAAGGAGACTTCCCATCCTCTGGCCCCCACCATCATTCTGTTCGACGAGGCAGCCGGAAGCAGGGAGCAAAAGTTTTTTGCGCGCGACCAGCTTCTCCGGTTCCTGAACCAGTCGCCGCCCGGCGAACCAATCGGCCTCTATGTGCCGATTCAGAGCGGCGTCGGGGTTGTAGACGAATTCAAGCCGGACTCCTCCGACCTTCGAAAAATCCTTCAGGAATGGAATTCCGGTACTCGATCGTTCCAGTCGCTCACCCTGCCCGGACATGCCGATCTGGGACCGGGAACCAGCCTCAGCCACGGGATCTTTGATCCGAACCACTGTTTCGCCACCCGCGCCCTCACCGCCATTACCGCGGGCGCGGATCACGTAGCCGAAATTCCAGGCCGCAAGATCATGATCTGGTACACGCTCGGCGGCGTGACCGGCAACTGCTTCAAACAAGAGACGGAGGCGGAGCAGGCTCTGCACAAAGCGAACGTCGCGCTCTACGTCATCGACGCGCGGGGGCTCCAATCGATTCAGCCGGACGCCAGTCTTTCGCAGGAGGATTTCGGCTGCCATGCGGCCTCAGGACTCGGCTGTAGTGCGGCCTCGGTGACCCAAGCCCTGAGCGGGATGGCGCTGACCAAGCTTCACTCTATCGACGCGGATCAGCAGCTTCTGCTGGATATGGCCGAAAAAGCCGGCGGCCGCGCCTTCATGAACAACGATCTTTCAGGCGCCCTCCGCGCTCCCTTTACCGACTCCCACGCCACCTATTCCCTCGGCTTCTATCCCGAGTCTCCTAAGTTGGATGGCAAGTATCACGAACTCGTCGTGAAAGTGCCCGGCCGTCCCGGCCTCACGGTCCGCTATCGCCGCGGGTACGTCGACGAGTCGCCGGATCCTAAAGCCCAGCTTCGCACCGCCCTCTGGAACCTTCTCGATGCCACCCAAATCGCGCTGACCGCGGAAGCTCTTCCGGCAAAGCCTGATGTCTATGACGTGAAACTCAGCATCGGCGCCGATAATCTGGACCGGCAAGGCCGGATCCACGTCATCATGGCCCAACAAGATGAAAATGGCCAGGAATACGACTATCGCGACGATACGCTTCAATTAGACCTGAAACCGGACTCCCGCCAGGTGTCCTATCATTTGACCGTGCCGCGCAATCCGAAAGCAGCTTCGCTGAGAGTGGTGGTGCGGGACGAAGGCGGCAACCTTGGGTCCCTCATCATTCGCTGACGATCCTTATTGGATCGTGAAGCCCCAGATAAACGATTCCTGCTTGCCCAACTGCGACAGCGGGGGATATCCGGGGATGGAGGACGGAGATGACGGGAATTGTTCGTAACCAGGCGGGAAGATGCCTGCCGTGGCGACGCCGGTGAACCATACCGCTCCCTTATCGTCGACATCGATGTCATAAACCGTCTGTGTTCCGGGGCTGGTGATGTAGGTCGAGAAGACCAGTTGGCTCGATGGCGTGGCTCCCGACGGATTCAGGATGGTGACAAATCCATCCAGTCCGCCTCCCGCCGAGGCGGTATTAAATGCGGTTGAAGTCACCGGTAAATTCTGCGAAAGAGTGTAGCCGCAGATGTAATAATTCCCCGCGGTGTCGCTCCGCAAGCCGTAAATCACTTCTCCGCCGAAGCCTCCGAAGTAAGTCGCATACGTCACCCCTTTGAAACGGGCGGTCGCTTCCTTCATATTGAAGACCGCCAGGAATCCGTTGCTTCCCAATTGATTTCCCGCGTCGTCCACATTCGTCAGCGCGGGCATGACAGATTGGTACGCGTTCTGGGTGACCGGGAACTGGGGCGAAAGAGTATAGCCCGCAATCGCGACTGTGGTGCCCGTCGGATCGACCAAAAGCCGGTTTCCTTCGTCGAATCCATGCGCGCCGCCGAGAAACGTCGAATAGGTGACCTCGCCCGATCCGGTGTTGATGATGGTCAGGAATGCGTCGCCCTCGCCCTGGTAACTCTCATAGGCAGTGGAGGAGGTGAAAGGAAAATCGGAGGAGAAGGTATAACCGGTGACGTAGACCAGCCCTTTCGAATCGACTCCGATATCGTTACCCCAATCCTGCGCGGCGCCGCCCAGAAAGGTGCTGAAAAGCAGCGAGTTCGGCCCGCCCTGGGTAGGATCGAATTCAGCGATGAAGGCGTCATAGCTGCCGCCGATCACGCCCTGCGAAGCGCCGTTGACCGGAAAGTCCGTCGAGGTGGTGTAACCCGTCACGTAAACCATGCCGTTGGCGCCAACAGAGAGACCCTGGCCCGAGTCCGAGCTGGGGTTGCCGCCCGTATCAATAGTGCCGCCCAGGTAGCTGGAGTAAAGCTGAGAAGTAGTGCTGTTTTGATTGGAATCCAATTCCACAAAAAACGCGTGCGTGCCCACCGCCAGCGTGTTCGAGAAGGCGCCGGTCGAGACGGGAAAATTCGTCGAAGCGGTGTTGCCGGTAAAGAAGATCTGGCCGGTCTCATTTACTTTCATGGCCGTCAACATATCATCGCCCGTGCCGCCGTAATAAGTGGAATAGGCGATGGTCTCGGTGGCGTTGGTCGAAGACGGATTGATTTTGATGAGAAAACAATCCTGCTGGCCGAAAGCAGTCTGGCTAAAGCCAACGCCGCCGGTCGGAAAATCAGTAGAGAACGTATTGCCGCCGATGTAAATGAACCCTTGCGCATCATGTCCCACGGACATGCCCACATCGCCGAAAGAGCCGCCGATAAACGCGACGTACACAATCGAAGGGGCGATCACCAGGGGCGCGGTACGGGGGTGGGCTCCCACATGGAAGTGAAAGGAGCCGTCGTCGCCAGGGACATAAGCCGCCGCCACCGTTACGAACTCACCCGAGCCGCGCTTTTGATAAATCGAAGGGACGCGCTGGATCAGCTCCTTGCCGGCGAGCGATAGAATCAGGTCGCCGTGATCGTTCACGCGGACCGAATCAGCGCCCTCAAAACGGAGCGCGATCTGCGAAGGGTCCGCGCCGGGAGCGATTTCGAAATCATATTCGAACTCACCGTTGCGGCTGGAATAGACTACATCGATGCCCGGATAAACGGCGCTGCGGCGAAGGCGGGTATAGTTTTCGATCCGTTCATAAGTCCGGCCGTGAAAATAATTGGTCGGGTACGGTGTATGATCCAGGCCCGTGAAGGGAGCGGAAGCGTTGGAGTTTTCAAACGTCATCCGCAGCGTCCGGTCGCCGAGCCGCATCGCGGTGCCAGTCTTCTCGAAACGAAAGGCGTAGCCAAGACCGCGCGCGGTCCACTGCTTCCTGCCAGGCTGCTGCGAGGTCTGCTCAAACAGCATCGGCGCGGTGGGAAGGGGCAGTTTTTCAGGCGTCGCGGCGAAGGCGCCGGCGCAGAGGAATACGATTAAAGCGGACCGCATGAGTAGTGAGACGTGACTCCCAAGCCCCCGGGTTGCGGGGAACTTTCATTATCGCTCTATCTATTAAAGCATTACTAGAGTGCCGGTTGTTCACAGGGTGTGAAAAACGGCCTCACGCCGGCAGGCGCTTGCGGATGCAGAAATCATAGACTGCGCCGCCCAGGATGCCGCCTACCAGCGGGCCGACGATCGGAATCCAGAACACCATCGATCCATCGGTCAAGCCGTTGTTTTTGAACCCGGCGACCACCGTGAACAAGCGCGGGCCGAAATCGCGCGCGGGGTTGATGGCGTAGCCGTGCATGCCTCCGAACGCCATGCCGATCACGACCACGATCAGGCCCACCATGAGCGGCGTCATATTGGCTCCGGGAGGCGTGTTGCGCTCGTCG
>Ga0116129_1000753_pt1 | contig 19561 bp, 12 predicted proteins | sample June2015DPH_17_2_FD_89732 | JGI IMG/M metagenome (GOLD analysis project Ga0116129, IMG submission 89732) | Peatland microbial communities from SPRUCE experiment site at the Marcell Experimental Forest, Minnesota, USA - June2015DPH_17_10 | ecosystem: Environmental > Terrestrial > Soil > Wetlands...
CTGGAGAATTTCGCCGCGCACATCGACCGTGATTTTGCGGGAAAGGTCGCCGCTGGCGACTGCGGTGGCCACTTCCGCGATGTTTCTGACCTGGCCAGTAAGGTTGCTGGCCATGGAGTTTACCGAGTCGGTGAGATCTTTCCAGGTTCCAGCCACGCCGGGCACCTGCGCCTGACCTCCGAGTTTGCCGTCGGTACCCACTTCTCGAGCCACGCGGGTTACCTCGGCGGTGAAAACGCCGAGCTGTTGAATCATGGTATTGACGATGCTGGCGGAGCGCAGGAACTCGCCTTCCAAGGGGCGCCCGTCCACGTCCAGGCGCACCGTCTGAGTCAGATTTCCCTGGGCGACGGCAGCGATGGCGCGGGTAACTTCGGCGGTGGGGCGAAGCAAGTCCTCGACTAGGGTATTGACCGAAACCTCCATGTCTCCCCAAGCGCCATGGGATTGATGAAAGCGTGTACGCTCGCGAGTCCTTCCTTCTTTACCTACGACCTGTCCAACGCGCTTTAATTCCTCCGCCATCTGCTGGTTTGCCGAAACGATGGAATTAAAGGTGTCCGCAATCTTTCCTGGTAGTCCCGTCCAGGAGCCGGGCAGGCGGACGGAGAAATCGCCATTGCGCATGGTTTGGAGGCCGGCCAGAATAACGCTGAGATCGCCGGAGCCCTGCTCAGGAGCGGAGTTGCCGTTGTGCTTGTTGTTCGCGCTTTCTTCGAGGCCGCCCTTGGCCACGGCAGTAACCTCGGCCCGGCTGTTTTTCTTCATACGGTATGGTCTCCACGAATTCCATGCGGGTTGCGGCGGACGAACAGGCCAATGAAATCAAGGACAGTCTGGGGCATCGAAGTACCTTGCGCGCAGGCAGGGGGATATCCTACCCGACAGTAATTATCATGATGGGCTCTAATGTGACTCTAGGGTGTTTACTGTAGATCGTGGTTACCTGCGGTAAAGCTTCGTAATCGCGCAATCTAAAATCGTGCGTCGGTATTGGGCGTCGGCTGTCGGGAAACGAGGACTGGGAGGATTAGGCTTTTCCCCTTAGCGCCTAAAGCAATTTCTGTATACCACTGTGGTCTGTTCACTATTAGATTTAAGGTTGGTAAGGGATGGGCACCCGGACAGCCGACAAGCACCAATCGGAAGTAGAGGAACGAAAGGTTTTGGCTTGTCGATGCCTTCCCGGTAGCCGGAGTATCATCGTTCTTCTACGGCAGGAGGACCAAAGATGCGGCTACTGAGTGTGCGACTTATCGTCTCTCTCATTGTCGGGATCACCCTGGTTTCGTTGGGTTTTTCCTACTACGAAGTTCTTCGGGAGAAACGGGCGCTCGAAAGCGATCTGCAGCGTCAGTCCGAAGTACTGGGCGAGGGCATCGGCGGGAACGTTGAAAAGTCCTGGGAGAACGGGTCCACGCGGGGGTTGCAGCGTCTGGTGCAGCGCTATGCCAAACGCGAACATTTGCTGGGCGTAGCCATATACGACCGCCAGGGCAAACCGGTAGCGATTACCTCCGATTTGGGCCAGATCGTTACTGCGCCACCCGCCGACATTTCCAAGGCAATGGAAGCAGATCACGCCGAAAGTTCATTTATCCGGCTGGGAGAAGACCGGTTGCATGTTCTCGCGCTTCCGGTGCATCGCCAGGATGAAGTTGTGGGCGGCCTCGCGATCGTGCATGACGTAGCTTACATTCATGCCCAAAATCTGCGCACCTGGCGCGAAGCGTTCCTCAGGATTCTCGTCGAGGTTTTTCTTATCGTTCTAATTACGCTGCTGATTGTGCGCTGGAGTATCACGGGGCCAATCGCGCGGGCGGCACAATGGATGCGGGCGCTTCGCACGGGGAGAATTTCGTCTCGCCAACAGATGCCTGACCTGGATTTATTCAAACCTCTGGCTTGGGAAGTGGTGACGCTAACGGAAAGCCTTAGCCAAGCGCGCACCGCCGCAGAAAATGAGGCTCGCTTGCGGGAGGCGGGAGAGTCCATGTGGACGGCTGACCGGCTGGCGGTGCAGATTCAGACTCGCCTCGATGGCGGGCGGCTTTTTGTGGTATCAAATCGCGAGCCTTACATCCACCAGAGGACTGGAAAATCGATTGAGGCAGTGGTTCCGCCCAGTGGATTGGTCACTGCTTTGGAACCGGTACTCAACGCCTGCGACGGCACATGGATTGCCCACGGCAGCGGAGACGCGGATGCGGAAGTGGTGGACGCGCATGACCGGCTTCGCGTGCCCCCGGAACAACCACGTTACACGCTGCGCCGCGTGTGGTTGAGCAAGGAGGAGGAGGAAGGATACTACTACGGGTTTTCCAACGAAGGGCTTTGGCCCCTGTGCCACATCGCTCACACACGACCGATTTTTCGAGCGCACGACTGGCAGTTGTATCAGGACGTCAATCGCAAGTTCGCCAAGGCGGTACTCGAGGAAATCGAGGATACGCCCAAACCGGTGGTTCTCGTACAGGATTATCATTTCGCGTTGCTGCCTCGATTCATCAAGGAAAAAAGGCCGGACGCGCGCGTGGCCATCTTCTGGCACATTCCATGGCCGAATCCTGAAGCATTCGGCATCTGCCCCTGGCAGCGGCAGCTAGTGGATGGACTGCTGGGAGCGGACCTGATTGGATTTCATATTCAATCGCACTGCAATAATTTTTTGCAGACGGTGGACCGGGTTGTGGAATCGCGTGTGGACTGGGAGCACTTTTCGGTAACGCGTCAAAAACACCGGACGATTGTGCAGCCCTTCCCCATCAGCGTCGATTTGACGGACGACGAAGCGATCGAGGGCGACCAGTATGGCAGTAACTATCAAGACCGCTCGGCCTTGATGCACAGCCTGGGGGTGGAAGCGGCATTCGTGGGAGTCGGCGTCGACCGGGTGGATTACACCAAGGGAATTCACGAGCGATTTCGAGCAATCGAGAGATTCCTGGAGAAGTATCCCAAGTATCAGGGCCAATTCACCTTCCTGCAAATCGGCGCGCCCAGCCGTACTCATATCAAGCGTTACCAGGACTTAATGGCGGAGTTGGAGGCCGAGGTCGAACGAATCAACTGGCGATTTCAATCAGGCAAGTGGAAACCCATTTTATTTCTCAAGCAACATCATAGTCACAAGGAGATCGACCGCTTCTACCGCTCTGCCGACCTGTGCCTGGTGACGTCTCTGCATGACGGCATGAACCTGGTGGCGAAGGAATTTTTGGCGGCGCGGCGGGACGAGCGCGGAGTACTGATCTTGAGCCAGTTCACCGGAGCCGCTCGCGAGTTGCGGGACGCCTTGCTGGTGAATCCCTATGACATCGACCAGACTGCCGAAGCGATCCGAGCGGCGTTGGAGATGGAGCCGGAGGAGAGGCAAATGCGAGTGCATCGCATGCGCAAAGTCATACGAGAACACAATATTTATGGCTGGGCCGGGAGCCTGGTAACGGAGCTGTGCGAACTCCGCTTGGATAGCAGCGATCAGCCGCAAGGAAAGTTTCGCGGAGGTGTGGCTACCGCGTGATACTCCGGAACAGAAATCACGATGGGCTGGTTTCGAAGGCCAAGCCGCAAGTTGAAAATTTTCTAGGATTGGTGGCGCAAGCTCCACGGTCGCTGCTCATGGTGGATTTCGATGGAACGCTCGCACCCTTCCGCAAGGATCGCAGGCACGCTCTCCCCTATCCGGGGATTCCGTCCTCGATTCAAAACATCCTTGCCCTCGGAAAGACGCGAGTGGTCATCATTTCCGGCAGAGATGTGACCGAGACGGTTCCACTCCTCTCGATCAAGCCACACCCGGAGGTATGGGGACTTCATGGATTGCAACGGCTGAAGGCGGACGGGATGGTAGAGCTCGGCGAATTGGATGAGTCGACAATGGAAGCCTTAGCCGCAGCAGAAAATTGGCTGCGTTCGCAGAACCTGCTACATGCAGCCGAGATCAAGATCGGAAGCATCGCGATGCACTGGCGCGGCCTGCCTGAAGCTGAAGCACGAGCGATGCGAGACCGGGTGACTTCCGGTTGGAACGAGATCGCGCACCGCTTCGGTATGGATCTGATGGATTTCGACGGCGGAGTTGAAATTCGCAGCCCGAGGGTCAACAAAGGAACGGCCGTGCGCACCATCCTGAGTGAGATGGATCCGGATGTGCCCGCCGCTTATTTGGGAGACGACAATACCGATGAGGACGCCTTCCGCGCGATCAAGGGCCGAGGCCTGAGCATACTGGTTCGACCGGAATGGAGGCCGACTGCTGCGGAGATTTGGATCAAACCACCCGATGAGCTCCTGGGGCTGTTGGATGGGTGGCTGCGGGCGGACCGAGAGAGCAACGAGATGAGCGCCGGTCTGAACTTATCCCAGCGGTAGGCGATTGGCTACCGGCGTGCCACGTTGTTCTAGAATCCCAAGCGCGCTGAACATCTTGTCCGGATTGGCGGATATGCCGATGGGCATAGTCAGAAGCGAGGATCGCGTCATCAAATTTGCCCGTTAGGAGCGCGGGAAGATTATTCGCGGAAATTCATGCCTTTGGAGCGTCTTCTGCGCGCTCCCCTTTGGCTACAGCTGCAGGCTCGGCGGCAATGGTGACTTCCACTTCTGCGCCGGGTTTGAGCTTGACCTTTTCGCCATTCTCATCCGTCAGGGTGTTCTCGATGCGGAGCTCCCGATAAAGATGATCGGCGCCATGGACAGCAATTTGAGCTTTCTCGGGCTCGGCTGGAATCACGGGCTTGATGATTTTTTCGACGGTTGCAGGCAGGGTTGTACTGGGCTTCTCGCTCATAGTGCTTCCTAATTTCTCGGCTCTGCGATCGAATATCAGCGTCTGCGGGTTCGCTGTGCATGCATTATAGCGTTTTCGTGGACAGGCTGAAAACCAAAGCCGTATTTTTGCTAGTGAGAAGTTCCCGGAAATTCCTTCTCGATCGCCGCTACGCCAGCAAGTCCTGAGATTTTCCGGACTCCGAGAGCATCTCCGGGACGATCGGCGGATCCGTCAGCTGGCGAACTTGGCCGATGGCGTCCGATAGGCTAGTAGCGACCGCGCATGAACAACCTGAACCAAGCCGTTGGCGGGCAGTGTTGCCATCGAGGCTCCACAATCCGATTACGACCGGCAAGCCTGAAAAGCTTCCCCGCAACCTCTTGCAGAGCCCGCGGGCCTCAATTACGGTGAAGGCGGAAATGGACGAGATGCAGGCAATGTTGCAGTCGAGCCGCGAAATCGCGCTCAACACGTTGTCCGGTGCGCTTGCACTCAATTCGCGGGCTTGATATCCAGCTTGCCGAAGCAACTGGGTGAGCATGGTTGCGAGGAGTTCATCGGAACCTCGACGGGATGGGATACAGGCGATACTCGCCGGCATCGATTTGCGTTCGGCTAGGTGAGGCTGGGGGAAGGATTCGCCTTCCGCCGCACTGAAGAGCAAGTCTTCGCTATACGGATCGCCAGCATACTGATCACCGAAGTCTTCGATCATCTCTTTCACGGTTTGCAACATGGCTGTTCTTGCTTCGCCATCGAAGCCGTCGTTGTGATAGTCATGCTCTGCGAGCTTCAGAGCCGGGAGGATCACGGTTTCGTACAGGCTTTCCAGCGAGTTTTCCCTGAGGTGGGTCTCGGCGATCACTCTTGCTTCTTCCTGATCCAGGGCGAGAAGGCGCTGGTAGAAACACTGCTCGGGAAGCAGAACAGGTTCATCCCCCAAAACTACTTCGAGAAAATCTAATTGCGGAACATGGCGGCCCAGCACGATGAGACATACGGTCAATGGAGTGGACAAGATGAGTCCCACGGGCCCCCATAGCATGGTCCAAAAGACAGCCGCCACCAAAATGGCGAGGGAAGAAATGCCGGTGTGGGCGCCGTAGAGCATCGGCTCGACGATGTTGGAGACGGTCAACTCCAGGACCACGAACGTCGCGAGGATCAATCCAGCGTGGTACCAACCGGGAAAGACGGCCAGAGCCACCGCGATGGGCAGGGCCGAGGCAATGGGCGAACCAACGTATGGAACAAAGCGCAGCACACCTGCGAAAACCGCCCACAGCAGAGTGTGGGGCACACCGATAAAGTAAAGAGCAACCCCGAACAATAGTCCGTAGCCGGCATTGACCAGGCATTGCAATACCAGATAGCGGCTGAGACGCCTGCCGGCATCGTCGAGGGCCTGAGTCATGAGATTGAGCTGGCCTCGCCCCGCCAAACGGATTGCTCGATTGCGGAGATCCTCCCGCTTGATCAACATGAAGAGCGTGAAAATGATGACGATTGCCGCCGTTTCAGCAGGCGCCGCCAACGGCCCTAATAACTCACGAAGATCCTGGACGAAGCTCGCTGGAGGCGCGGCAACCTGCACCTGTACAGGACGGATCGAGCGCGCGTTTTTTGAGTCTTTGTCTTGTGCGTGACCGGAAATCTCGGCCGGAACGGCGGACAACTCGCTGCTTAGTTCCTGCACGGTGGCCATGGCCCTGCTTAGGCTTCCACTTTTGGAGACATGGAGAGAGAAAATTTTCGCATCAAGATTGGCCTTATAGTCCACCAGATTGACCATCACTTCGACCAATTGATTTGCCACTCCCCAGGCCACGGCTGCGCCCAGCCCGAAGGCCAGCACCAAGACCGTGAACACGGCGGGAACGCGGCGGAAGCGGATTTTTTCTAGAAACGAGACAAATGGGGTGAGGAGAAAAGTAAAAACCAATGCCAGGGCGATGGGCATGAATAATTGGCGGCCGAAATACATGGCCGCGATCGCCAGCACAGCGGCAATGAGGACCAATGATTTCGAAGAGGCTGACGATTCCTTGGGCCGAGGCAAAGTTATGACTCCAGTTCTACCGCGCCAATTCCGATCGCAGAACGAAACGCACCGTGTCACGTAGGCCGAGGTATGGCGCAGCGAACGGCGCCAGTTATCGACTTTACCAAAATACCTCCAAAATTACGCCGCAGCCTTGGCGCCAGCGCAATCCCCGCAGCATGGCCGGAATTCGGCAATCGTGCGCACTCCGCGACGGTCTTTAGTGCTCAGTTTTCATCGCAGGGTTGCCGGAATTTGCTTAAGAAAGAAATTGCAAGTGGCTCTGGAGGGCCGGCGAGGAGCGTAGTACTTTCGAGTGAAGAATGCACAGTTTTTGCTTGGGGGAAATACAGTGTCTCTGGTAGTTTTAGTCCAGTTTGATTACGGCGTCCTGAAGCTGCCCGGCAGCTGGATTTTCAGGATTTGGCCGTATCAAGGTACACACCAACGCCACTTCTTCTGGTCCGCTACGCGCCTGTTCGCGCGTAACAGTTATTACCGGCAGTTCGAAAGACCGCGAGCCAATATAAATCTTATTTGGAGAATTACCGCATGCCGAAGTATGCGCTGCTGATGTTGTGCCTCTTGATTCTCTGCGCGCCGGCCCTGTTCGCTGGTGTTACCGTGACGTCTCCTGCCAACAACTCGACCGTCCAAGGACCGGTTCATTTTGAAGCTTCGGCGACTACGAGCAGCTGCAGCCAAGGCGTTGGATCCATGGGAATCTATCCCGCAGCCTACCAGTTAGCGTACAGCGTGGGCGGGGCGAGCATGAATTACAACCTACCGATCGCCGCAGGAACGTATAACACTGTGGTCGTAGCGTGGGACAAGTGCGGCGGAGCGACCACCGCCGCGATCAAGATCACGGTCACTGGAAGCGCCAGTGGAGGCAAATCATTCACCAACATTCAGCACGCCGGCGGGTGGGAAGAATTCGGGCAGGGACCGCCGAATTTCGTGGACTGCTCGCCCTCTCCCTGCAATGGAATAAGTTTCTGGATGGCTCAGGGCGTAAACTCGCCTTCGTTGAGCGGAGTGGCTACTGAGTACGACTTGGGGGGAAAGGTCCCCTACACTGATGCCTTGTGGAATAATCACTTAATCGGCCCGCTCTCTTCGCAAGGCCTGCCCGATAACAATAAGACGCTGGTTCCTACGCTCCACGACTTCACCTACGATGTGTATTTCTTTGGGAGCAACCTGGGGCTTTCGCAGGCGTTGGAATTCGATATCAACCAGTTTTTCGGCGGCATGGGGTTCATTTTCGGCCATGAATGCCGGATCGCGGGCGGGCATGAATGGGACGTTTGGGACAACCAGACCGCGCATTGGACGCCGACCGGTATCGCATGCAACCCCAACAACAACGCGTGGAACCATCTCACCATCAAGGTTCAGCGGACATCGAACGACCAACTGGTGTATCAATCCATCACTCTGAACGGAGTGACGCACAATCTCAATTGGACGTTCGGGCACGGGTCTGCCCCCGGATCATGGTATGGCGTGACCGTGAACTATCAGATGGACGGCAATGACAAGCAGAATTCGTACAATATCTACCTCGATCAATTGAGCTTCAATTACCAGTGAGGTCAGCCCCCTGATTCTTTCGTTTGAATCGGGGATCAACGGGAGCGATAAAGCTGCGGGTCCGGGAAGCCGGACCCGCAGCTTTTTTGGATCGACCTTAGACTTGTTTTTGGACGATGCCAACCACGGGCTGAGCAGTCTTTATTCCTCTGATCCAGAAAAGCACCCGGTCGCCTGTAACACGTCGGTAACTTGGAGTAAAAGGAAGTCCAATTAACAATTGGTGAGGGGCGCTGCACCTCGTTCCAGCGACGAGCATGGACTTGTATTCGTTGTCAGAGCGCCGGGCAGGCAAGCGCGAAACGAAAGTGGCGTCGAGATTTGTCAAGTCGCAGTGAAACTCTGGAACCGCAATGTCAGCTAGGGACGACCACAAGGCCGAACGTTTTGGGCGATACGAGATCCTGGCTGAACTGGGACGTGGTGCCATGGGTATCGTCTACAAAGCGCGCGATCCTAAAATAAACCGGGTCGTTGCCGTAAAGACTTTTTCCCTGGCCGGCCAGCCGCCGGAAGAAGAGCGGGAGTATCGCGAACGATTCTTTCGGGAGGCCCAAGCGGCGGGGTGCCTGTCGCATCCCGGGATTGTAACCATCTTCGACGTGGGCGAAGAGCCTGAAACACACGCTCCCTACATCGTGATGGAATTCGTAAGTGGCCAGTCGCTCGAAAAGCTTCTGTCGCAAGACGACCACAAGTTGCCGCTATACACAGCTCTACAATTGACGCAAGAACTGGCGGAAGCGCTGGACTGCGCTCACGCCCAGGACGTTGTTCACCGCGATCTGAAACCCGCCAACATCTTGATCACGGAAGATGGGCATGCTAAGATCGCCGATTTTGGAGTGGCCAAACTGAACCTTGCCACTCACACGTTGGCGGGGCGCGTGCTTGGAACTCCCGCGTACATGTCGCCGGAACAGCTGAATGGCGAAGCGGTAGACGGGCGATCGGATTTATTTTCTCTCGGCATCGTTCTATACACCGTGCTGACCGGCTACCGGCCGTTTCAGGGAAACAGCGCCATGACAGTTTCCTACAAGGTAGTCAATCGCGACCCGATTCCAGCGACCGTGCTCGACACACAATTGCCGCAGGAACTCGATTACATCATCGCGCACGCCATGGCAAAGGATCCCGCCCAGCGCTATCAGCGCGGCCTGGAAATCGCGTTGGATATTCAAGACCTTAGAGAAGGCCGGGAGCTACGAAGCAAGGTGAAGCAAGCAAGCTTGACGCCCGGTCTGATGGCACAACCGTTAGGTGAGACGGCTAACCCCTCCGCTACCGGGCAATATAGGACTGGGGCGCGACTGATCGCGCCTGTCTCCCCTGCCGGAAGTCGGATGACAGAGAAATTGCTGGAGAAGATGAGGAGCGGGTCTTTTGCAGCCGTCGTTTTTGGGGTGGGGCTTACGGTCTTCGCGCTTCGCATGAGCAACTTATTTCCGCCGAAGACAGCGCAGATTCAAAACCGTGCGGAACACGAAATGGCCGCAGCACTGCGACTGGCAGATAACCTCGGGCCGCCGAGCGTCGCGCCGGTTCCGCCCGCGCCAGCAGCGACTACACTATCCGCTACCGCATCGATTCCCCCTGCGAAGACAGCGCCGAAGCCGGCCCACAAAAACATTCGGGTCGCGGTGGGACGAAAACCTTCCGAGGCGAAGGCGGTTCCTCCGTCGATATCCGAGGCACCTTTAGCAGCTGCCCCGGCAACTTTGGAAATCGAGGTGGAGCACAAATTCGCGGAGGCACATCTGTCGATATGGGTGGATGGAAGCCTGACTTATACCCGCCTGCTGGAGGGCACGGACAAAAAACATCTTGTAGTTTTTCACCATGTGCAAGGTCATGAATTTCATGCCGTGCAGGTCCCGGCGGGAAACCACGAATTGCGCGTACAGATTATCTCTGATCCGGGGTCGGCCGATCACTCCGCCACCATTGCGGGAGAGTTTGCCAGCGGAAAAGAAAAGATGTTGCAGATCCACTTCGACAGACGCGGGGAGATGAACCTCAGTCTTGAGTAATTGATCAAATATAGCCGTCACCCTGTTCAGCTGAATCCGGTGGCAACTGCATGTGCCATCAAATCCCTACCTAGGTTTCTAGGCCGCCATTTCAGGCCGGAATGCATCTGAGAGTTGTCTCTTGTTTCTCGTTCTTCTGAGGAATGTGAGATTCCAATGGCGAGCTCCCAGAAAAAGCGCTGGGTGTCGAGCGTCACCACCGATTCGACAGACACATCCTCGTGAAGGCCTGTTCACGCAAAAAGCCGCCACCATCGCTCGCGGTCTGGCATTGAAGAAAGCTCTAAGTCCTTAAGCTCTTCGACATACAATTCTTTCAGCGAATTTTTGCTCGTGGTTTGCCCTCGATTCATGGAAAATTTGCCGGAAGTTGGCAATATCTCCTCTGGGTTGCAGAAATGAGGGGTGTGCGGATGTTTTGAAAATTCGATGATGAACTCGCACGTTTTCACCGTCACTGCGCGGTCAAACTCACCTGATCCAGCCATACGTTGTAGGCCACTGGAGGTTGGGCCAGGTCCATTTGAAATGCTGTATCAATCTCTTCTAAAGTCCAGCCCGACTGATTGACATAAGAAATATTGACCGGATTGGCCACACCGTTGACTGTCAAAGTGTCGTAATAAACCATGCCTCCCATTTGGTGAAGGTTCCATGTGAGATGATTCCAGGTGTTGAACAGAATGTCCTGGTTCGCCTTGCAGGAGACTCCTGTCGGCTTCCAAACTCCGATGGAATCGTCCCAGACATCCCATTGACCGGGGGGCGTATCGCCTTTCAAGTTACATTCCGATCCCCATACGAAGCGTTGCGGGCTTCCGGTTCCTCCATCTGCGGTGGTGTCGTCGTAACCTTGATTCACATCGAACTCCAGGGCCTGCGGAGCATCGGGATTATCGATCCAAAAATACAAGTCATAGGTAAAAGTGGTGACGCCGTTCCCGCCCGTGATGGGATTGAAATACAAATAGTTGGAATAACCGTAATCCGCAGCCGATGGAGCGCTGGTTCCCGGACCCATACTAAACTGCGCCGATTTCCCATCCATGGCTGGGGCCGGCGCAGGTGGCGATACTCCCATCGTCATCGTTGAGACGGGCACGTATTGGCTCTCTCCAGCGGCGCAGAGTTGTCCGGCGCGTTGAGATCCGGCGGGGAAAACCGCAGAGCACGATTGCCAGCCTGCTGTGTTCTGAATGCTGCCGATGACGGTCTGCGATTGTGAGGTTACGGTGACGCTAATCGGTATGGCGGAAACATCGCCGCTCGAATCTTCCGCCATAACCAAAACGGTGTGCCGGCCGGGGGCGGCGAAGATCTGCGTGTTGATGGAATTCGAAGATGTGTAGTAGACCGAGACGTTGTCCACGTAAACGCGCATGAAAAAAATAGGGTTGGTCGGCGTAGCTGAGGCCACCACATTCATAGGAGAGGTCACGCTTGCCGCAGCTGTTGGACTGGTGACGGTCAGCGGAAAATCATTCGATCCGGCGCCCCAATCGGACGTCGCCGGATCCTGCGCTGTTGGGGCCGGCAGGTTACTGGTGCTCGGAGACCAAATGATTGGTACCGGCGGTGTGGATGGATATGAGGGCTGAGGGGGAGCGGGTGTAGGCGAAGCCGTGGGAGTGGGCGTAGGAGTGGGGGCGGTTGTCATATTCGAACTGCCCCCACAGCTTACAACTCCAAGGCTCAACAAAATCAAGAAAACTGTTCCGCAAAGCGATAGGACATTCACGACGCGGCAGAGTGCACGCATTTACGAACCTCCAAAATGGGTAGCCCACGCAGGAATTCAGGGTCGGAAGCGGCGAACAACCAGTGTTGCAAAACGTGCAGGCTCTCAAACTATGACGGCCAAACATTTGGCCTGCAATACGGGCAGCACCTTAAGTAGGAACGCGGTTTCACTCTAATCCTGTTGCCATGTAGAATGTGTTTCGCAAACGAGTTTGGCCTGCCTTCTGCTCCGCGCGAATGCCTAAGAAGGCTAATGCCAAAAAAGTTAAATCCCCTGCGCTGGCGCTCCTGCAAAATTACCCACCTACGGCAAAGGCCTTACTACGTGCATTGCATTGTGGTACTGAGCAACTGTTGAGCAACCAGACCGCGTGCACCTGACATCTCCCTTGCGCCCGACGGATTTGCGAGTTATTCCTCGGCGAAGAAATCGAGGTAGAGATGTGCAAGACAAGAAAACCCTCACATGGTTTGCGGCCAGCCTGGCTTTTGCTCTCGTTAGCGCTCAGGCCGTGGTTCAAATATCTAAAGATTCCGATCTTGATATCAATATCAACTCCAGTTTCGGCGGAGGCACTCTGACATGCATCCAGCAATCATCTACTATCCATGTTCCCCGACCGCTAGTGCTAGTAGAGCGGGCAAAGCTCAAGGCTCGGCTTGCGAATCTCTTGCGCGAAAGCCTCTACGACGATGCAAACGGAATCGTGAATATCGCGCAGGAAAGAGAGACAAAGAAACTTGCAAATAAATTGCGCAGAGAGACGGACTAGAGACGAACGAGCCAGCCTTCACTTTGCCTACCGATGTGCCCGAGCGCGACGGCAAACTTAACTACTCCCGCAGCATCGAACTATCGGTTATCGAGCGGCCGCGCCACGAAGGTCCAGAATCCCAGGCATTCGTGGACGGGGCGGCGATTCATACGGCAGTGCGCAGTTTCGACGAAGTTTTATCCGCACACTTTGAGGAACGACAATCCATGCGGCTTTTGCATATCCCTGCATTCTGCGTGTCACCGTGCCTCCTCGCGTGTAGGCTTGAGGAGGTAAATGACTAATCAAACCATCGTCTGGCCGGGGCGGCCCTATCCGCTGGGCGCAACCTGGGACGGTGAGGGCGTTAACTTCGCTCTCTACTCGGAACATGCCGAGAAGGTTGACCTCTGCCTTTTCGACATTTCGGGGAAACGTGAAATTGGGCGCATCCCGCTTCCCGAGCAAACCGACATGGTTTGGCACGGGTATCTTCCGGAGGTTCGTCCCGGGCAACTGTACGGATACCGCGTCTTTGGGCCATATGCTCCGCTTCAAGGCCATCGATTCAATCCCCACAAACTTGTCCTTGATCCTTACGGCAAGCAAGTACTGGGAACGATTAACTGGAACGACTCGCATTTTGGATATCGGGTTGGACATAAGCAGGAAGATTTGTCCTTTGACCGCCGTGACAATGCCGCGGGAATGCCGAAGAACCGCGTCGTTGACTCCGCTTTTACCTGGGGGGCGGACGCGCGGCCGAATATTCCGTGGCATCAAACCCTGATCTACGAAATGCACGTCAAGGGATTCACCGAGCGTCATCCGGATGTTCCGGCGCATTTGCGCGGGACCTACGCGGCACTGGGAACCGCACCGGTGATCGAATACCTGACGCGGCTGGGAGTGACTTCGATCGAACTCATGCCCGTGCATTGTTTTGTGGACGATCGTCAACTGGTGGAACGCGGCCTGCGAAACTATTGGGGATATAACTCCATCGGCTTTTTTGCGCTCGAGCCTCGTTACCTGGCGACGAGTTCGATCCGAGAATTCAAGACCATGGTGAAGACGCTGCACTCCGCCGGCCTGGAGGTGATTCTGGACGTGGTTTACAACCACACGGCGGAAGGCAATCAAATGGGTCCGACCTTCTCGCTCAAGGGCATCGATAACAGCGCCTACTACCGCCTCGTCGCCGATAATCCGCGCTACTACACGGATTATACGGGAACTGGAAACACGCTGAATATGCAGCATCCTCGCGTTCTCCAGTTGATCATGGACAGCCTGCGCTACTGGGCTCTGGAGATGCACGTGGATGGCTTCCGCTTCGACCTTGCCGCCACGCTTGCCCGCGAACTGCATGAAGTCAACCGGCTCGGGACATTTCTCGACATCATTCATCAGGATCCGGTGCTCTCGCAGGTGAAATTGATCGCCGAACCCTGGGATTTGGGAGAAGGCGGTTACCAGGTGGGAAACTTCCCCGTGGGTTGGGCGGAGTGGAACGATCGCTATCGCGACACGGTGCGATCTTTCTGGAAGGGAGACAGCGGGGTTGTAGGCGATCTTGCTTACCGCATCACGGGATCGAGCGATCTCTACGCCCACAGCGGGCGGCGTCCTTATGCCAGCGTGAATTTTGTCACCGCGCATGACGGCTTCACGCTACAGGATCTGGTCAGCTACAACGACAAACATAACGAAGCGAATGGCGAAAATAATCGCGACGGCAACAACAATAACCGGAGCTGGAATTGCGGGGTCGAGGGTCCGACCGACGACCCCGACATTCAGGCTCTGCGCGCCAAGCAAAAACGGAATCTGCTGGCAACGTTGCTGCTCTCCCAGGGCGTACCCATGATGTATGCGGGAGATGCCATCGGGCACACGCAAATGGGAAACAACAATGCCTACTGCCAGGACAACGAAATTAGTTGGCTGAACTGGAATTTGCAGCCCCCGGACCGTAACCTTTTGGCGTTCGTGCAACGAATGGTCAATCTTCGCAAGAAGCATCCTGTATTTCGCCGCCGGCGTTTCTTTCAGGGGCGTCCGATTAAGGGCGCCGACGTAAAGGATATCTTGTGGCTAAACCCCTCCGGAACTGAGATGTCGGAGGACGAGTGGCGCAACCCAGCTATTTATTGCCTGGGGATGTTCTTGTCGGGCCAGGGACTCGATGAAACCGATGAGCGGGGACGGAAAGTCAGCGACACAGATTTCCTCGTGCTTCTGAACCCGCACCACCAGGATGTGGCGTTCAGTATGCCGGCGTTCCGTCCGACATCGCGCTGGATGGCATGGATGGACACCTCCCGCGAGGATGGCCTGCGGGCAGCCGGCATTCATGATTTCGGCACGGCATACCCCTTGCAAGCCCGGTCCATGGTGGTGCTTATGGAACGTCGCGGAAACGGCAAGAAGGAAGAATCGAAGGAAGAATCGAAAGAAGAATCGAATGAAGCGCCGTCATAGTATGCCGTTTGGTGCGGAGTGTCGTCAGGATGGAAGCATGCGTTTTCGTTTATGGGCTCCCGCGGCACGTCACGTGGAGCTTTGTCTTGAAGATGTTGGGAAGGTCAAGGGTTTGCCTCTTGAGGCCCGCGATCAAGGTTGGTTTGAAGTTGTAACCGATGCGGCGAAGCCCGGGAGTCTCTATCGCTTTCGAATTGACGGTGAACAGGAAGTCCCCGACCCAGCGTCGCGGTTTCAGCCGCGGGATGTTCACGGTCCCAGCGAAGTGATCGACTCTCATGCCTTCGATTGGCAGGATGATGCATGGCTTGGCCGACGATGGGAGGAGGCCGTCCTCTACGAGCTTCATGTGGGCGCTTTCACTCCGTCTGGAAAATTTTCTTCGGTTGACGAGCACCTCGAGTATTTGGCAGATCTGGGAGTCACCGCCCTGGAGTTGATGCCGATCTCGGATTTTCCGGGCCAGCGAAATTGGGGGTACGATGGCGTGTTACCGTTCGCGCCGGATAGCACGTACGGCCGCCCGGACGATCTCAAGCAATTGGTTCAAGCCGCCCACGCCCGCGGGATGATGGTTTTGCTGGACGTCGTATACAACCACTTTGGGCCGGAGGGAAATTATCTCGGCCTTTACGCTCCGCAGTTTTTCACCAATCGCCACCACACTCCGTGGGGCAACGCGATTAATTTCGATGGCGCGCAGAGCCGAGCAGTGCGGGACTTCTTCATCCACAATGCCCTGTACTGGTTGACTGAGTACCATTTCGACGGCCTGCGTCTGGACGCGGTTAATGCGATCGTGGACGACTCCACTCCCGACGTTCTCACGGAGTTGGCCAACACCGTACGCAGCGCCACCGAACCAGGTCGGCACGTCCACTTGATTCTGGAGAACGATCGTAATCAGTCCAGTTATCTTCGGCGGACGCCGCCGTGCCAGCCTCTCGCATACAACGCGCAATGGAATGACGATATTCACCACGCCCTGCACGTGCTCGTTACAGGCGAGAAGGATGGTTACTATTCCGACTATTCCGATCGCCCTCTCGATCACCTGGGCTGTTGCCTGGTCAAGGGATTCGCATATCAGGGCGAGGCGTCGCTTTACCGAAATGGCGAAAAGCGCGGCGAGTCTACGGAAGGCTTGCCTCCAACCGCGTTCGTCTCGTTTTCGCAAAATCACGATCAGATAGGAAATCGCGCGTTCGGGGAGAGAATTCTCACGATTGCCGATCCGCGGGCCGTTCGCGCGGCGACTGCGATTCTTCTGCTTGCACCTTCGCCTCCGCTGCTGTTCATGGGGGAAGAGTTTGGAGCGCAGACTCCGTTTTTGTTTTTCTGTGATTTTGAGAAAGACCTGGCGGCGGCGGTTACGGCGGGCCGAAGAAATGAGTTCGCTCGTTTCACTAGGTTCAACAACCCAGACTCCCGCAAGGGAATCCCCGACCCGAGCGATCCCAAAACGTTTGAGAGCTCCCGGCTTGACTGGGATGTTGTCGGGAAAGCTCCTAATCGAGAATGGTTGCGCTTCTATCGGGAGCTTCTGACGTTGCGCTCTCAGCACATCGTTCCGCGTCTTTTGAGTGGATGCGGCATCAAGGCAAGTTATACAGCTTGTGGAAATTGCGGCCTGACCGCACACTGGGAGTTCCCAGGTGATCGAAGACTTACTCTCCTGGCAAATCTCGGAGGAGAAACCCTTTCTGGAGTTACGCTTCCGCCGGACTCTGAGACTATTTATGCCAGCGAAGAGGTCCGTGAGAAGGAATGGAAGCGAGGAACGTTGCCAGCCTGGTCTGTGGTCTGGTTCTTGAACTCATGAAGCCGAACTGCTCGGTCCCGCGCGCGACCTATCGCCTGCAATTGAATCGCGACTTTACATTCGCGCAGGCGACGGCGGTAGTTCCCTACCTGTCTGCGCTCGGCATCAGTCATTGCTATATCTCTCCCTTCCTGAAAGCCCGGCCGGGGAGTATGCACGGATACGACATCGTCGATCACAATTCATTAAACCCGGAGATCGGCGGCCCGGAAGAGTTTGACCATTTCGTGGATACGCTTCACAAGCACGAGATGGGACTGATTCTCGACATCGTGCCGAATCACATGGCGGTGATGGGGAGCGATAATGAATGGTGGTTGGATGTGCTGGAAAACGGTCCAGCGTCTTCTTATGCGTGCTTTTTCGACATCGACTGGCGGCCGCTGAAAGATGAGCTTCACGGAAAAGTTCTAGTTCCAGTTTTGCACGATCACTACGGGACGGTGCTGGAGAGCGGCGAACTGAAACTGGTTTTTCGCAAAGAGAACGGGGATTTTTATATTGCATATAAGGAGCACCGCTTTCCTATTGGGCCAAGAGAGTACCCTCGAATTCTGCGACGGTCTATAGAATCGCTTCTGTTGAAATTGGGTGAGCAGAATCCCGACCTGCTGGAGCTTCAGAGTCTGATCACGGCATTCGGCCATTTGCCCGGCCGGCAAGAGCTGAGCAGCGAACGGCTTGCCGAGCGCAATCGCGACAAGGAGATCAACAAGCGCCGGCTGGCTGCCTTATGCGCGCGGGCGCCCCAGATTGCCGTTGGCATCGAAGAGGCCGTCGATGCAATGAATGGCAATCCCGCCGATCCGGAGAGCTTTGAATCGCTTCATGAACTCATCAAGGCGCAGACTTTCCGATTGGCCAATTGGAGAGTCGCCTCCGATGATATCAATTACCGGCGCTTTTTCGATACCAACGACCTCGCGGGTATTTGCACGGAAAACGAAGCCGTATTTCAGGCCACTCACCGGCTCATTTTGAATTTCGTGGCGGAAGGAAAAGTGGACGGCCTGCGGGTGGACCATCCCGACGGATTGTACGATCCAGCTCAATATTTTGAACGCTTGAGGCGAAGCCTGGTGGAGGCTGCGAACCATGGCAAGAGCGGCGAGGCCGGTTCGCGCTATGTAGTCATCGAGAAAATCCTTACCGGCTCAGAGCGGCTGCGCAGCGAATGGCCAGTCGCGGGCACAACCGGCTACGATTTTTCCAATCTGGTGAATGGGTTGTTCGTCGACCCAGCGGCGGCCGCGCGCTTTGCGCGGATTTATCATAATTTCACCAGAAACGAAATCGATTTTGGAGAACTTGCCTATCGCTGCCGCAAACTCATTATTCGAGTTGCGCTGGTCAGTGAATTGAACGTGCTGGCCAATCGACTGACCCGGATTGCGCTTTCCAAGCGACATACCTGCGACTTCACCCTCAACAGCTTGCGTGATGCGCTCATGGAGGTGGTAGCAAACTTTCCCGTCTACCGGACTTACGTCAGTCCTGCTGGAATCTCGGAGAGCGATGCGAACTATATCGACGGTGCGATTCGGGCTGCCAAGAGGAGGAATCCGGCCGTGGATACTAGCGTGCTCGATTTCGTCAGAGATGTGCTTTTGACGCGCATCGCCGATGGACAGGATCCGGCGTATCAAAAAACTGTGACTGCTTTCGCCATGAAATTCCAGCAATTCAGCAGTCCGGTGATGGCGAAGGGATTGGAAGACACGGCCTTCTACCGGTACAACCGGTTGGTCTCGCTGAACGATGTGGGAGGAGATCTTCATTGTTTTGGACTTACCGCACCTGCGTTTCACGCGGCGAACCAGGAGCGCCTACGCGATTGGCCTCACACCATGTTGGCCACCAGTACGCACGACTCCAAGCGCTCGGAAGATGTGCGCGCCCGGATCAACGTGCTCTCTGAGATTCCGGGGTTGTGGAGACTTCATGTGCGGCAGTGGAAGCTCCTCAATTGTGAGCATCGGAGGGTGGTCAATGAACAGACCGCGCCTTCGGCGAATGACGAATATTTTCTTTATCAGACATTAATCGGGGCGTGGCCGGCAGAGCCTTTCAGTAACGCCGACGATCGGAAGATTTTTCGCGAGCGGATCGAGAATTATATGTTGAAAGCGCTCCGCGAAGCCAAGCAAAACACCAGTTGGATCAATCGCAACACGGAATACGAGCACGCGGTCTCGTCGTTCGTGGCGGCGCTGTTGAATACTGATTCCGGTAATCCGTTTCTCGACAATTTTGTGCCCTTCCAGCAGCGAGTCGCCCGCATTGGCCTGTGGAACAGTCCCTCGCAGACGTTGCTCA
>Ga0116129_1000754_pt1 | contig 19554 bp, 22 predicted proteins | sample June2015DPH_17_2_FD_89732 | JGI IMG/M metagenome (GOLD analysis project Ga0116129, IMG submission 89732) | Peatland microbial communities from SPRUCE experiment site at the Marcell Experimental Forest, Minnesota, USA - June2015DPH_17_10 | ecosystem: Environmental > Terrestrial > Soil > Wetlands...
GAGGCGATATACGGACCACCACTGCACCTCTTCTAAGCCGCGTGCTACCACAAACAAGTCATCCTCAACGACGCGACTCTCCGAACCTTCGACTGTCACCGAGTACAAAGGCTTCTGCCTAATATCGGTTCCCAACTTCCAAGCCTCGGTCGTAGTCGACGCCTCCATTCCCATATCGCCCAGAACCTGTTTGGAATGCGTGGTCTCGCGAACGACCAGAGAAACATCGCCCCGGCCGGCGATTTCATAATGGACATTGGTGATCTCGATGGTCTTCTCGTCGCCCTTAACGGAGTAGCGATAGGAAGATACCGGCTGCGCGAGCAGCGAACAGGCTGCCGCGATCAGCAACGTCAGGCTGCAATGTAAGTTCATGCGTGACTCATTGTACTAACATAGATCGCGTGACTAGATTCGCTTTGTCTCTCGCCTTGTTGGCGATGAATGTGTTTGCGCAAGCCCGCGGAGCACAGGGAACGCGGGAATTTCTCGGGCTCGGCGCGGCTCCGGATCCAGTGGCGGCGGAGCGCGGGGAAAAATTATTCGGGCCTAATTGCGCCTTTTGTCACGGTGTGAAGGCGAATGGCGCGGAAGGGCCGGACTTGGTCCGCTCCGCGCTGGTGCTGCACGATGAGAAGGGTGAACTGATCGGTCCGGTGATTTTGCAGGGGCGTCCCGAGAAAGGAATGCCGCCGTTCGCGGCGATGACGGCGGCGCAGGTCTTCGACCTCGCACAGTTTCTCCACATGCGAGTGGAGCTGTCGGCGAATCGGGGACTATATAAGGTACAGAACATCGTGGTTGGCGACGCGAAGGCGGGGGAAGGGTTTTTTAACGCCCACTGCAAGAGCTGTCATGCGAGCGATCTGGCGCACATTGCGACGAAGTTCGAGCCGGTGGATTTGCAGGCGGCATTTTTATGGCCGGGTTCGGTGCGCGGACGCGTGGCGAGCACGAAGGTAACGATTACGCTCGCTTCGGGGCAGACCATCACCGGAACATTGAAGCGCATGGACGACTTTGATGTTTCGATTTACGACGCCGGAGGTCAGTATCATTCCTGGCCGCGGGATCGGGTGAAGGTGGAGATTCCGGACCCGTTAGTGGCGCATCGCGAACTGCTGGCGAAGTATACGGACGAGGATATGCACAATCTGCTGTCGTATCTGGTGACGCTCAAATGAAGTTCCTCATTTTATTCGCGAGCTTGGCGATGGCGCAGGATTGGCCGACCTATAACGGCGATTATTCCGGGCGGCGCTACAGCGCTCTTTCGCAAATTAATTCCTCGAATATCGGATCCCTGGCGCTGTCCTGGATGTATCGCGTGAACGTGGGCGCGCAGAGGGGCGTGGGGAATGCGCAGATCAAGTCGACGCCGCTCGAAGCGAATGGCGTCCTTTATTTCACGATTCCGGATCACGTTTGGGCGGTCGACGCGCGCACGGGCGATGAGTTGTGGCATTACGCGTGGAAAGACCAGGGAGGGCATCTGGTCGGGAACCGCGGGGTGGGAATGTATGGCAACTGGCTCTATTTTCTGGCGCCCGACGGCTGGTTCATTTGTCTGAACGCGAAGGACGGCACGGAGCGCTGGCGAAAAAAGTTCGCTGACGAAAAGCTGCAATATTTCACCACCATGGCTGCGATGGTGATCGGCAAACACGTCATCATCGGGGTCGGTGGCGATGCGATGGATGTGCCGGGCTACCTGGAATCGCGCGATCCGGAAACGGGCGATCTGCAATGGCATTGGAATTCCGAGCCGCGGCCCGGCGAGCCCGGCTCAGAGACGTGGCCGAGCAAAGAATCCATGTCGCACGGCGGCGGCATGACGTGGCTTCCGGGCACTTACGATCCGGAATTGAATCTGCTTTATTGGGGCACGGGCAATCCGAATCCGGTATACGCGGGGCAAAGCCGCAAGGGCGACAATCTGTATACGTGTTCGATCGCGGCGTTGAATCCGGACACCGGGAAACTGGTCTGGCATTTTCAGGCGTCGCCGCATGACACGCACGATTGGGATAACGTCGAGACGCCGGTGCTGTTCGATGCGATGTTTAACGGGCAGCCGCGCAAATTGCTGGCGCAGGCGGCTCGCAATGGATATTTTTTTGTGCTCGACCGGACGAATGGAAAAAGCCTGGTTTCTGCCGGATTTACGGGCGTGAACTGGTCGAAGGGCGTCGATCAAAAGGGGCAGCCGATTCCGGATGCGGCGAAGGAACCGAAGGAAGCGGGGTCGCTGATTAACATTCCGGGAGGAGGCGGCACGAATTGGCCTCCGCCGAGTTTCGATCCCGATAGCGGCCTGTTCTACGTGAATGCGACGACTGGGTTCAGCGTCACTTATCTCACCGATACCGACGCGAAGCCGGAGGGTTATGGCGGATCGACTCGTACCTTGATCTCGCAGCCAGCGCTGGAGGCGATCGATTACCAGACCGGCAAGATTCGCTGGAGCCACGAATATCCCACGGCCAGCTCGGGCGGCCTGGGAGGCGCGGGAATCCTGACGACGGCGGGAAAGCTGCTATTTTCGGGCGATCCGGCGGGTAATCTGATCGCGTACGATCCGGCGACGGGAAAGATTCTGTGGCATTTTCGCACCGGCGCGCCGGTGAGCAACGGGCCGATGACATACGTGCTCGACGGGAAACAGTATCTGATCGTGGGTGCGGGAGACACGCTGTTCGCGTTTGCGATACTGAAGCCATAATGCCCGTCGCTCTCAAAAATCAGACCGTGCTTGTGGTCGGCGCCTCCAGCGGAATTGGCCGGTCGATCGCAATTCAGTTCGCCCGCGAAGGAGCGAACGTCATGGCCTCCGCTCGCCGCCAGCAGCGCTTGCAGGCTTTGCAGGATGAGCTTGCGGCGGAAAACATCGACATCGGTATTTCAGCCGCGGACGCGGCGATCCCGGCTGCGATGGAGGAGCTTGCGGCGCGGACGGTCGAACAGTTCGAGAAGATCGACGTGATGGTTTACGCAACCGGGACCAACACGCCGGATCGCGCGATGGCGCGGCTGACCACAAAAATCTGGGATGAGTTAATTGGCACGAATCTCAATGGAGCCTATTACGCGACGCGCGCGGTTTTGCCGGCGATGCGGGAGCGCAAGAGCGGGCACCTGATTTACATCGCTTCGATATCGGGCCTTGTTCCAGATGTATCCGGCGCGGCCTATCAGGCGTCGAAACGCGGGATGCTGGGACTGGCGCATGCCATCCGTGTGGAGGAGAAGGAAAACGGCATCCGCACCTGCGTCGTTTGTCCGGGATTGGTGGATACGGAGATTCTAGATAAGCGTCCGGTAAAGCCGCCTCAGGAAACGCTATCGAAAGCTTTGCAGCCAGAGGATGTGGCGGAGGCTGTGCTGTTTGTGGCAAAGCTGCCGGCGCGCGCGGCAGTGCCGGAGATGCAGATCATGCCTACGGCGCTGTAAGCATGTTAGTAGCGCACTGCTTCGAGAAATAGACCCGCTGACGGCGCGGTCCATGATGCGACGTCCAGCTTGGGGTCTTTCTTCCCGGCGAGCAGGCTTTTGAATTGATCGAGAGTGATCTCTCCGAGGCCGACTTTGACCAGCGTTCCGGTCAGACGGCGGACCATTTTCCATAAGAAATGCGACGCTTCGATGCGGAAAACGACCATGTGGCCGTCGAGGCCGACCTCGGCTGCGTTTACGACGACCGTGGTCGGCTCGCCCGGACGCGATGGATCGGGGGCGCAGAAGCGTACGAAGTTATGGCGGCCCGCGATCAGCTCGGCGGCGGTCTGCATCGCTTTTACGTCGAGCGGTTCCTTGATCCACCAGGCGAATTTCTTCGAGAGCGCGGCTTTGCGAATCGAGATCTGATAAAAGTAAGCGCGCGCCGTGGCGTCGTGGCGGGCATGAAAGGTCTGCGCTACAGACTCGCATTCGACGACGGCAATGGAGGAAGGCAGCTTCTCATTCAGCTCCATCATCAAATGCGACGGCGTGTATTTCCGGCGTGCATCACGGACCTTGATATGCGCGACTTGGCCGAGCGCATGGACGCCCGCGTCGGTGCGGCCCGCGCCCTGCACGTCAACCGCGACTCCAAACAGTTCATCGGCCACGCGCTGCAATTCTCCCTGCACGGTGCGTGCGTTGTTCTGCACCTGCCAGCCGGAGAATTTCGAACCATCGTATTCCAGGGTTAATTTGTAAGTCATTTGCTAAATTTGCGGAGTGACAGGCAGTTTTTTCACCGGCCGCCTCTTCTAAGCATTGCATTTAAAGACTTTCCAGAATGGCATCCAAGCTGCACTACAAACGGCGGCTGGGTTCTGGAAAAGGAGAAATAACATGTTGAACTGGGCAGTGACGTTTTTTATTATCGCGTTAATCGCGGCGGTGCTTGGATTTACGGGAATCGCGGTAGCCGCGGCTGGCATCGCGAAAATTCTGTTTGTGGTGTTTCTGGTGTTGTTCCTTGTGTCCCTCATCGCGCACACTGCGCGAAGAGTATAGGCGGCGGGCGCACAAGCTGAGGGGAATCAGCTTGTGCGCCCGAAATCTATGAATCCCCTCTGCGTATCCGTATCAAGCAATTTGACCTGTATTTGATTTCCAACATCGAGGCCCTGTTCTCCTCGCACCACCCGTCCTTCGGCGGGCGGGTCGAAGATTCGCACGAAAGTTCCTTTCGGCGTCACTCCTGTTACGACTCCATTAAAAATTTCACCGATGTGCGGGCTTAGCGCGACTGCCGCAATACGTTTCTTAATCGCGCGTTCGACTTTTCTAGCCGCGTCCTCGCGCAGGGTGCAATTTCCCGCGATCACATCGAGTTCTTCCGCCGTATACGCTTCCTGTCCCCATTTGATTAAACGCTGCGTCACCAGATCCGCAAATCGGCGATTAGGCGCGGTCGCATGTGTGTAATCGAGCACGGCGAGACCAAAGTGGCCGGTGGGTGAATCGCCAGGCCGCTCGACCACATATTCGCCAGGACCCATCAATTTCACGACGGCCAGCGAAAGGTCGGGCGCATGGACAGGGTCGACATCCCGGCGCTTCATCAGGAAATTGTTCAATGCTGAAGAATCGGGTGTGGGCGGCAGCGTTTCTCCCAGCCCGGCAGCCAGTTCGACGATCCGCGGCCACCGCTCCGGAGTTTTCACCACTCGCCGGATGGCGGCCACCCCGCTTGAGGAGAGTAATCGCGCAATCACTTCATTGGCGGCGACCATAAAATCCTCGATCAACTCCGTGGCCCGATTTTTGAGCATCGTTTGAAGGCCAGTAATTTCGCCATTCACGAGGGTCGGCGCCGTCTCGATGCTGTCGATGGCCAGCGCTCCGCTCTTGAATCGGGCGGCGCGCATTCGCTGTGCGATGTCGTCCTGAAGCTGAAGTTGCTGCTGTAAATCGGCCGATGCAGCGACCTTCGGAGGGGCCTCGCCTGTTTTTCCGAGCCAGGCTCCGACAGCGTTATAGGTGAGTTGCGCGCGATTCCGCACCAAGGCGCGATAGGTTTGGCCGGATTGAACAATGCCGCCGGCAGTCACCGAGAAATCGATGATTACGGCGGCCCGGTCGGCGTTTTCGAGCAGCGACGTTAAATTGGTGGACAACTCCTCGGGGAGCATCGGAAACGTTTCGACTCCGGTATAGACCGACACGCATTCCTGGGCGGCGTACAAGTCAATCGGCGTGCCTTTCAGGACCGAGCCGTCAACGTCCGCAATGCCGACCAGCACTCTCGTGCTGCCGTCCGGCTGCCGCTCGGCGTATTCAATTTGATCGAGGTCGCGGGAGGTATCGTTATCGATCGAAGACCACAGCAAATTCCGCAGATCTTTAACGGCCGGACCGGCGACCACCGGCGCCGCAACGCGGATCGAAGCGATTTGGATTTCAAGTTGAGGAGGGAAATCAGGACGGAAGCCGTGTTCGAGCATTTCCTCGTGCGCGGCCTGTTGCAGGTTTTCACGATTCATGAGTGATGAGCAAAGGGTATCATCCTCATGAGCGAGGACGGAGGGAAATCCACTCCGTCCTCAGGGGATTCAGCTAGCGTTTACCAGCAGCGTGCGATTCCCGATCCGTCTGTCGCGAATCCGAGTGCCGGGCGCCGACCGTGGCTGCTTCGTCGTCAGGGTGTTTATACGATTTCAACCAGTCGTCGGCTTTCTTCTGGGCGTCCTCCTTTGCCATTCCATACCGCTCCTGAAGTTTTCCCACCAAGCTATCGCGCTTGCCGGCAATTACTTCGAGGTCGTCATCGGTAAGTTTTCCCCACTGCTGCTTGGCAGCGCCCTTCATTTGTTTCCACTTGCCACTCATTTGGTCCGTATTCATAACTACTTACTCCTATTTTTAAGGTTAGGCAGGGTCTACTTGGCCCGGCCGTGGATATACCTAGCAGCCACCATGCCACTTGAGGAGCTTCAGTCACTTGGAAGGCGGCGGGTGGATCGATGCGGGACAAATTGCGGCATTTGAGTAAGTTTTCCCATGAAACAGCGTGGTCGGCTTCGTGCTCGAATGATTGAGCGGCGACATGGTTTCGCGCACGCCGAAAAGGGAGGATCAAAATGAAAGTACTTAAATTGCTGGTTCCGCTGTTGGCAGGCATATGTATCCTGCTCGCGGGCATCAAAACCGATTATGATCATCAGACCAACTTTAGCCAATACAAAACGTATTCATGGATTGGCGCCCCCAAGGCGACCGACGATTTGTGGGCTGAGCGGATCACAAGAGACGTAGACGGGCAGTTGGCGGCAAAGGGTTGGACTAAAGTGGAGTCCGGCGGCGACGCAACGATCTCCGCGTTTGGCCGTACACAAAATGAACAGACGCTCGAATCTTATTACACCGGTTTCGGCGGCGGATGGCGGTGGCGCGGATTCGGGGACGTAACCACGTACGTCGAGAATACTCCGGTAGGCACTCTGGTGGTGGACGTTTTTGACGGCAATTCGAAAAGATTGATCTGGCGCGGATCGTCCACTGAGACGCTCTCCACGAAGCCGGATAAAAATGAGAAGAAGCTGGAAAAAGCGGTAGAAGACATGTTCAAGAAGTTCCCGCCAACGCAGGGCTAAAGAGATGAAACAAGCACTGACCTTGTCGATTTCGATATGTGCGGCATGGGCGCTGACCGCGAGCGCCCAAACTGACTACAGTCATGGAGCGGATTTCAGCCAGTACAAGACCTATTCATGGATTGGCGCGATCACCGGCGGTCCAAACGCCAGCAATGATCTGTGGGCGAAGAACATTGAACAGGACGTGAATCGAACGCTCGGCTCAAAAGGCTGGATTAAGGTTCAGGCGGGAGGGGACGCTGTCGTTTCCGCTTTCGGGCGCACGTACAACGACCAGACTCTGGCGACTTATTACAACGGAGTCGGCGGCGACTGGTTGTGGCGTGGACTGGGCGGAGGGTCCACAGACAATCCGGCCGTGGGTACGCTGGTGGTCGATATTTTCGACGGCAAGACAAAGAAACTGCTCTGGAGAGGATCCGCGCCGGACACTCTTGTGGGGAAACCGGACCAAAGCGCGACTAAGTTGAAACAATCCGTGACTGATATGTTTAAGGGTTTCCCGCCGGGGTAACTCACCTCGTACAGTAGGAGGATGGCGGAAATCGGCATCCTGATGCGGATTGCGGTCCTGGTGGTGGCGACATTATTGCCGCTCATCAATCCGGCGGGATCGGCGGCGATTTTCCATTCGATCACGCTGGGCATTCCCGAATCTGAGCGCCGCAAGATGGCGGCGAGCATCGGGCGATATAGTTTCTTCCTGGTAGTGGCCGCGACGTTCATCGGCGAGTATGTACTCGATTTTTTCGGCGTCTCGCTGACTTCCGTCAGGATTGGCGGAGGTCTGATCGTCGCCGCCAGCGGATGGAAATTGCTGAACGCCGAGGAATCGACGGACACGGTGGTGACCGACGTGGTCAAGGTCGAATCGCGCGCGTTTTATCCACTGACGTTTCCGCTGACCGTCGGCCCGGGCACGATATCGGCCGCGATCACCATCGGCGCGAGCCTCAAGGAACCGGGCGTCGTTCTATGGCAAAGAGCGCTGGCGAGCCTGGTAGGCTTGGCGACGGTGGCGTTTACGATCTATTTCAGTTTCCTGTTCGCAGCGCGGCTGATTCGATTCCTGGGCGCGACGGGAACCGTAGTGATGCTGCGCCTTTCGGCGTTCATCCTGATGTGCGTCGGCGTGCAGATTGTTACAAGCGCGTTGATGGTCCTGGTGCGCGGCATCCAGCATCCCTGAAAAAGGTAGTGCGACAATAGAAGTACTTGGTCATTTACGGCATCTACTACGCGGCGGCGCTGCTGGCGGGCGCAGGCGCGGTCACTTATCTCACCAGTTGGGCGTGGGCCGTCCCTTTCTACATTTTGGCGGCATTTTGTTTGTACTTTTTCCGCGATCCAGATCGCGAAGTGCCCGCCGGACCGGTGGCTGTTTCGCCGGCCGACGGAAAAGTGGTGGTCGTGAAGCAGGAAAACGGCGGCCAGCGAATCAGCATCTTTCTCAATGTGTTCGATGTGCACGTGAATCGCACGCCGATCCCCGGGCGCGTGGTCGACGTTCGCTATCAGGAAGGGCAATTTCTGGTCGCGAGTAAGGAGGCGGCCAGCCATTCCAACGAACAGAACACGATTACCGTCGAGGGCACGGTGGCCGGCAAATCGACACGCATTGCGTTCAAACAGATTGCCGGATTGATTGCCCGGCGCATCGTTTGTTATAAAAAAACAGGCGATACGTTGGCCGCGGGCGAGCGCGTGGGACTGATCAAGTTCGGGTCGCGCGTCGATGTGCAACTGGGTCCCGAATGGGAAGTGGCTGTGCGCGTCGGCCAGCGCGTCTCCGCCGGGTCCAGCGTGATTGCGAGGATGAAAACGTGAACCTGCGTGAACGCCTGGTCGATCCCAAATCTCCGGAGCGCCGTCCCCGCCGCGCGGCGTATGCGTTGCCGACTCTGTTCACGGCGGGCAATGTATTTTTTGGATTCTACGCGCTGATCGAGATTTTTCAGGGCGCGATGCAGGTGGTGCAAGCCTCCCCGACGGCGAATCAGCACTTCGTGAAAGCGTCGCTGGCAATTGGCTTGGCGGTGTTCCTGGACGGCCTCGACGGACGCATCGCGCGCATGACCAATACCGTGAGCGATTTCGGACGGGAGATGGATTCGCTGGCCGACGTGATCGCGTTCGGCATCGCACCAGCCGCGCTGGCATTCGTGTGGGGCGTGCAATTTGTCCTGCCCCCCACCGATTTCGATCCGAAATACTTCGAATATTTGACCAGCGCGGGATACTTCTTCTCGTTCATGTATCTGCTGTGCGGCGCCATGCGCCTGGCGCGGTTCAATATTCAAAAAAATCCCATGCCGAAAAATCCTGGGAAGCCGGACCGGAAATATTTCGTCGGCCTGGCGATCCCTTCGGGGGCGGCGGTGGTGGCCAGCGTCGTTTTCGCGTGCGATGGTTTTCCGCTACGCGCCTGGACTTGGTCCGCGTTGTGGCTGGCGCTACTGGCTTTGCTTTCTTTCCTGATGGTGAGCACGTGGCGCTATCCCAGTTTCAAGGATCTGAGCCTGACGCGCCCGCGCTCCCCTCTGACCATTATTCTTTTGGGGGGCGTGATCTTTCTGGTCTGGCGTCTTCCGCAGCCGGCGCTGCTCGCGATGTCCGCAGCCTATATGTTAAGCGGCATCGTCATTCGCATCGGCGGCGTGGCCAGGCGAAGATTGAAACCTCCTCCTCCCGAACCGGAGCGTCAAATTGGCTGAGCCTTTTCTGGTACGACCTTTAGTCGCTGTAGTAGGCGGCGATACTTTGCTGGCACGCGAATTGCGCGAATTGCTGGCGGAAACAAGACCGGCGCCGCGCGTCGAATTGATTTCTGGCATCGCGGAACAGCTTGCTTCAGAGGAAGAAGAACCGGTGGTGATGGTGCCTCTGGCCGCCGCTAGTTTCGAAGGCGCGGCGGTGGCCTTTCTCGCCGGAACGCAGGCGTCCAGTAGAAAGGCGCTTAAGATCGCGTCGAAAAACACGGTGCTGATCGATTTGACGTCGGCGCTCGAGGATCAGCCGAATGCCCGCCTGCGCGCTCCGTTTGCGGAAAAGACTCCAGTGAAGAGTCTGGCAGCGGTGCAGGTAATCGCCCATCCGGCGGCCATCGCGATGGCCATGCTGCTCGCCCGGCTCTCGGAATGCGCGCCCATTCGCCGGTCGATTATTCACGTGTTCGAGCCTGCCAGCGAGCGCGGACAAAAAGGTCTCGACGAGTTACAGCAGCAAAACGTCGCGGTTCTGTCCTTCCAAAAACTCAAGACCGACGTCTTCGATACCCAGCTCGCGTTTGCGATGCTCGCCCGTTACGGCGAGGAAGCGGAGGAGCCGCTGGAAGGAATTGAACATCGGGTGGAACGTCATCTGGCCTCGCTGCTCGCCGCCTGGGATGGCATCCCGATGCCGTCCGTGCGCGTGATCCAGGCGCCGGTGTTTCACGGGCACAGTTTTTCAGTGTGGGTAGAGTTCGAAGAAAATCCCGGCGTCGAGGCGCTGCATCGCGCGCTTGACGGGGATGGTATCGACCTGCGGCCGGATGAGCCGCCCACCAACATCGGAGTGGCGGGACAAAACGGGTTGAGCGTGGGCGCGATCTCCGTCGATCCGAACCAGGCACGCGCCTGCTGGTTCTGGATGGCAGCCGATAATTTCCGATTGTCAGCGGAAAACGCGGTCGCTGTGATGAAGGAGTGGGTTTGAAAGGTTTGGTTCTGATCCTGGCATTTACGCTCGCTTCCTGCGGTTATCATCTAGCAGGTCACGGCGATCTGATGCCGAAAACGATCCAAACGGTGTGCGTCCCTGCGTTCAAGAACGCGTCTTCCCGTTACAAACTGTCGGACCGCCTGCCGCAGGCGATCTCGCGGGAATTTATTTCCCGCACGCGCTATAGCATCAGTACCGATCTCAATACTTGCGACGCGATTTTGCGCGGCACGGTGCTGAATTATCTGGCGAATCAGACCACGGTCGATCCTATAACAGGTCGAGCCACCGCCGCGGATATCCACGTGATTCTCAGCATCACTTTCACGGAGCGGGCGACGGGGAAAGTGCTCTACAGCAACCTGAATTTCGATGCACGGGAGCGGTACGAAATCAGCGAGGATCCGATCGCGTATTTTGAAGAGAGCGACGCCGGACTCAATCGAGTCGCCGTGCAGGTAGCGCGGCAAGTGGTGAGCGGGATTTTGAATAAATTCTAGGCGTCTCTCTTATGACTCCCGACCAATTTCTCGATCGTTTGAAGAAGAACGGACCCGCGCCGGCCTATCTGTTCCTGGGTCCGGAGGCGTATCAGCGGGAGCGCTGCCGCCGGGCTTTGCTCGATGCAGCGCTCGAAGGTGAGGACGGGCTGACCCGTCACGATCTGGACGAGATTCCACTGGCATCCGTACTCGACGATGCGCGATCCATGTCGTTGTTTGCATCCAAGCGCGTCATCTGGATCGCGAGCGCGGAGGCTGTTCTCCCTCGGGGAAGAGCAAAAGCCGAGGACGACGACGATGCGAAATCCGGCGACTCAGCGGAGTTGGCCGCGTACCTGAAAGATCCGACGCCGGGTACCGTAATCGTGATCGAATCGAGCCGCTACGATTTCGAAGGCGAGGACAAAGCCAAAATCGAGCGCGTGCAAAAGTATTACTCCTGCGTCCCCGCACAGGTGGAATTTCGTCCGTTCGACCCGGCGGAAGCACGCGCGCTGGCGCAGTCGCTGGCGAAAAAGGCGAGTTTACAGCTAGGATTGGCCGAGCTCGCGCTGCTGCTGGAGGCGACCGGAGGGGACGCATCGCGCATCGCGGTGGAGATCGAAAAATTGTCGCTCTATGCGGGCACTGCGCGCAAAGTGACGGCGGAAGATATCGCGGATCTGGTTCCCGATGCGCAGCAGACCACGGTGTTCGCGTTGGTCGCCGCACTTGGTCGAAGCGATCGTGCGCGGGCTCTCGAAACTCTGGATACGCTGGCTCGCGAAGGCGAGTACATGCCGCTGGCGCTGACTTTTCTGGGCACTCAGTTTCGAATGGCATTGGTCGCGCGCGAAGCTGGACTGCGCGGCGCGAACGCCATTCTGGCGCATTTCAACAAAATCGGCGCCAGGATGTGGCCGGAACGGGCGCGGCAAATTGAACAGACAGTGGCCGCGTTTCCGAAAGCGCGATTAGAGCGCGCGATGGTGCGGGTATTCGAGGCAGACCGGTCCCTTCGCGATGCGCGGCCTGACGACCGCATCGTGATGGAAGAAATGATTCTCGCGCTGACTGCTAAGCAGTAGCGAGTTTGCGCAGACGAAGCGTGATGCGGCTCTTGTACCGCGCAGCCGTATTCTTCTTGATGATGCCCCACTTGGCGGAGCGGTCAATCAGGGAGAACGTCTTCGGCATGATCGCCGAGGCATTTTTGGCGTCCTTAGCTTCGAGCAAGCGGCGAAGAGAACGAATCTGGTGGCGCAACCGTGATCTGCGAATGCGGTTGACTTCCGTTCGCCCCTCGGTGATGCGCACACGCTTCTGGGAAGAAACTGTGTTTGCCATCTAAGTGATTATAATAGCGCGATCCAGGCGTTAGGGTCAATCTTCACCCTTTACACGTAAATTCCGTTCGTGGCATTCTGTCTCCATTGGGGATTTCATTCATGATCAAAAATGTTCTAGCCGTACTGACCCTCGCCGCCGGAATTTCCCGCGCAGCCGACGATGTGACGCCGCTCAATCTGAAGCCTGGGCTGTGGGAAACCACTTCGGTTTCGGACCGCAGCGGGATGCCGGCGATCCCGCCCGATAAACTGGCCGCCATGCCTCCGGATGTGCAGGCTCGCATGAAGGCCATGTCCGCTCCCACCACCAGCACCCGGCAGTCCTGCCGCACAGACAGAGATCTCCGCCCCTTCATAGACGACAGGAATAAATCGTGCAAGCAAACTGTTGTGACCTCGACCAGCACCAAGCAGGAGATGAAAATGGAGTGCGATATGCCCAACAAGGGCTCCGGCACGGTTACGGTGGAGGCGAAGGATCCTGAGCATGTGAACGGACTGGTCGTGATGCACGTCGGCAATAACGGACACAACATGGACATGAAAATCACGATTACGGCGAAGTGGATCAGCTCGTCTTGCGGCGATGTGAAGCCAGCCGATAAAGAGGAATAATCATTCGCGCCACGCGCGGCCCGCGATCAGCCACGCCGCCGCCGGCGCCAGCATCAGGACGCCGGTAGCGATCGCGACCGTGCGCACATCGATCCCACGATCGACCGCCCGTCCGGCGGCGAAGCTGGAAATGGCGAGCGTCAGCATACTGAACGCAAACTCCGCCGAAAATACGCGGCCGCGAAACCGGTCGTCAGTCTGTTTCTGAAGCAATGTGCTCGATGCGGTCCAGCAGGCCGATGAGCCCGAGTGCGCGACTACCAGAGTTAAGATGGCCATCAGTAGCGAGCCCGCCACGCCCAACGCGACGTAGCCCACGGCCACCATGGAAAATCCCGCCAGAATCGTCCACCGCAGACGAACCTTATTGACACCCGCGAAATTTCCGCCGAGCACCGATCCGGCAACCGCGCCGAGTCCGCGCGAAGCAAGCAACGTGCTCATGCCCAGCGCCCCGGCCTGGGTCGTGTTTAGTCCCGGCCACGACACGCGAAATACGCGCTCGCCCAGCACCGGAAGAATCACCCAGTTCGCTCCGACCAGACCGATGCCGCCCTTCACGAAAATCGTCGCCAGCAGTTTGGGATCGCGGCGGACGTAGCGGATTCCTTCGGCGATGGGCGAAAAGTCAACCAAATCGCGTACACGGAGCGGCGGCAGATTGTCGGTATGAGGCTCGGCAAATTTCATGCTCCGGATCAGTAGCGCCGACGCGACGAAGGACAGCGAATTGACGATGAATACCGTCTCCCGGCCGAAGGTCACCAGGACCAGTCCGCCCAATCCGGCGCCCAGTGCGAAGTTGACGGACCACGTCGCCGAAGCCAGCGCATTCGCGATCGGAATCTCATCGCCCTCCGTAATATTCGGGATCACCGCGCGCTGGCCCGGCTCAAACAGCGCCCAGCAGACCGTTTCGAGCAGCAGCAAAACGTAGAGCAGAGGCAACATGCCACGCGTGCGCACCAGCATCATCGAAAGCACGATCGCCGCGCGCGACCAATCGGCGAACATCATCACTTTGCGGCGGCTGATGCGGTCGTTGATCACGCCAGACGTAGGCGCCATGAAAACCTGCGGCAGAACCTGCATCAGGAACGCCAGAGCCACCATCTGCGCGCTTCCCGTCAGCTCCAGCAGAAAGCTAAAAATGGCCACCGAATAAAACCAATCGCCCATCTCACTGACGATCTGCGCGGTCCATAGCAGGCGATAATTCCGGTTCCCGCGCAGCAAGCGCCAATAAGACGCGAAGGTCACGGAGTATACAAGCCCATCGCAAGCTTCGTCTTGTGAACCGTATCGTTCGCGATCGGCCTGACCTTCTCCGCGCCGTCTTCGAGCACCCGCGCGATATAGCCCTTTTCCGCCGTGATCTCGCGATAACGCTTCTGAATCGGCTCCAGCGCGGCGATCACCGCCTCGGCGACGGTCTTCTTCAAATCGCCGTAGCGCATGCCGCTAAACTGCGTGCGCAGCGCATCGTCCGAACATTCCGTAAAGGCCTGGAAAATCGCCAGCAGGTTGCGAACCCCCGCTCCCGCCGTCTCGAAATCCACCGCCGGATTCGAATCAGTGGTCGCCCGTAAAATCTTTTTGCGAATCACCTCCGGAGGATCCAGCAGACTCACCGCGTGTCCGCTACCTACCGCCGATTTACTCATTTTCTTATCCGGCTCATCGAGCCCCATGATGCGCGCGCCCACCGCCGGCAGCCTGGTCTGCGGCACGACGAACGTATCGCCATATAGCGAGTTGAACCGCTGTGCGATATCCCGCGTCAATTCCAGATGTTGCGATTGATCGTCGCCCACGGGCACAATCGCGGCTTGATAAATCAGAATATCCGCGGCCATCAGCACCGGATACTGCATCAAGCCGGAGCCAATTGATTCCTGCGCTTCGGACTTCGCCTTGAACTGCGTCATCCGCTCCAGCCAGCCGATCGGCGTGACGCAGGTCAGCATCCAGGCCAGCTCCGCGTGTCCCGCCACCGACGATTGCACGATCAGCGACGAATGCCTGGGATCGATCCCGATCGCCAGCAGCATGCCCGCCAGCTCCTCGATCTTCGCGCGCAGTTCCGCAGGCTGCTGATAAATCGTAACCGCATGCAGGTCGACGATGCAGTAGATGCTATTGTAGTCATACTGGATCTTGGCCCAATTCTTAAGCGCGCCAAGATAATTTCCAATGTGCGGGCTGCCCGTTGGCTGAATGCCTGATAATACGCGTGGTCTCATTATATTTTGGGGGAACTTCCATACTAAACGAAGCGGGCGGTCAAGTGAGCGTGACGAGCGAAGCGATGAACGAGGATCAAACGCGGAAGAGCGAGGCGATGAACGCTGTCAATGTAGACAAGTGGGTTTACGGTGGCGACGCCATGGCCCGTATCGAAGGCCGCGTCGTCTTCGTGCCGTTCGTTTTGCCCGGCGAAATCGTCAAAATCGCGCTCAAAGATGGCGATATGCACGCGACCCTCGCCGAAATTATCCAACCCGCTCCCGAACGCGTAACCCCGCCCTGTCCTTTATTTACGCGCTGCGGAGGCTGCCACTACCAGCATGCGCCTTATGAATTTCAACTCGCGCGCAAAGTCGATATCCTGCGCGAGCAGCTCCGCCGCGTCGGAAAAATTAAATGGGAAGGCGAAATTTCGACCATCAGCGGACCCGCCCTCGGCTACCGCAACCGAGCCCAGTTTCATGTGGCGAACGGAAAAATTGGTTACCTTGCGCCCGCCTCGCACGACCTGGTTCCCGTCGAAGGCGAGTGTCCCATTTCGTCGCCGCGCCTGAACCAGGCTCTGGCCGAGATGCGCGATCGTCTGCCCGACCGCCGCTTCCCCAACTTCGTCCACTCCCTCGAAATCTTCACCGACGAGACGAACGTCCAGATCAACATCCTTGAAACCGATCGCCCGGTCGCGAAATCTTTTTACGATTGGTGCCAGTCGACCGTCGCTCTTGAATACGCCACCACGTTCGGCAAATTCCGCGTCAGTCCGCGATCGTTTTTCCAGGTCAACCGATTCTTGATCGACCAACTCGTCGAAGCCGCCATCGGCGATGCCTCCGGCACAACCGCGCTCGACCTCTATGCCGGCGTCGGACTCTTCTCTCTGCCGCTGGCGAAAAAATTCCAGAAAGTGGCCGCAATCGAAGCCGGCGTCACCGCCGCGCGCGATCTCGAAGTCAACGCTCAGAACGCCGGAGTCGTTATCCAACACCTGCAAACCCGCGTCGAGGATCATCTCGCCCGCCTCACCGCGCCCCCCGATTTCGTGGTCGCCGATCCGCCCCGCGCCGGCCTCGGCAAAACGGTGGTGTCTCATCTGGCGCGCCTCAAACCGCCCCAGTTGACGATCGTTTCCTGCGATCCCGCCACGCTCGCGCGAGACGTCGCGGCGCTCACCGAATACAGGATCGATAAGATCACCCTGATTGACCTGTTTCCACAGACATATCACCTGGAAACAGTGGTTCGGTTATCGCGAAACTAGCTGTTAAACTGGGAGCGGCATGCTTACCAGCACAATTTCTTCAGCCGATCTCAGCGAACTCCCCACCAGGCTCGGACGCGACCAACGGATCGACGCATTTCGCATCATGTATCTCTCCCGCCGCATCGACGACCGGGAGATTCTTCTCAAACGCCAGAACAAGATTTATTTTCAAATCAGCGGCGCGGGTCATGAAGCGATCGGCGCTGCCGCCGGGCTCGTGCTGCGTCCCGGCCATGATTGGTTTTATACCTATTATCGCGACCGCGCCCTCAGCCTCGCGCTCGGCGTCACCTCCGAGGAGATGTTGCAGCAAGCCGTCGGCGCGGAGGCCGATCCCGCCTCGGGCGGCCGCCAGATGCCTTCCCATTGGGGATCGCCGCGGCTGAACCTGGTCTCCGTGTCTTCGCCCACCGGCACCCAATTCCTGCAAGCCGCCGGTTGTGCCGACGCCTGCCGCCGTCTCGACCCATCTTCGGACGCCGTGACCCTGGTCACCACCGGCGACGGAGCCACCAGTGAAGGCGAGTTCTGGGAAGCGATGAACATCGCGTGCCTCGAAAAACTCGCCATCATTTTTCTGGTCGAGGATAACGGCTACGCCATTTCAACCCCCGTCGAGAAGCAAACCCCCGGCAGCGATATCTCGAAAGTCGTCAGTGGATTTCCGGATCTGAAAATCTTCAACTGCGATGGCACGGACTTCGACGCCAGCTACGCCACCATGGTCGAAGCCGCCGCCCACTGCCGCCGGGAGCAATCTCCGGTGCTGATTCGCGCCACCTGCATCCGTCCCTATTCGCATTCTCTTTCAGACGACGAAAAATTGTACAAGACTCCTGCCGAGCGCGCCGGGGAAGCCAGGCGCGATCCCATCGTCACCTTCCCGGAGCGTCTGATCGCCGAAGGCATTCTCGATCGCCACGGCCTCGAATTGCTCACTCACGAAATCGACCTCGAAATTCAGGAGATCACCGATCGCGTTCTCAAAGCCGCGCCGCCTCCCAAAGGCTCCGCGCTTCGCTATCTCTATTCGGAGCGCGTCGACGCCACCTCGGAGGAGTTCGAAGCAGCCCCCAAGCTGGCCGGCGATCCGCGCACCATGGTCGACGAGATTAATCTCACTCTGCATGAAGAGATGCGGCGCAATTCCTCTATGATCGTGTTTGGTGAGGACGTCGCCGATGCCAGCCGCGAGCTGAATCTAGCCGAAGTCAAGGGCAAAGGCGGAGTTTTCAAAGCGACCCAAGGCCTGCAAATCGCCTTCGGCTCCGCGCGCTGCTTCAACACCCCCATCGCCGAAGCCGGCATCGTCGGACGAGCCATCGGCATGGCTACGCGAGGCATGAAGCCGGTCGTTGAGATTCAGTTCTTCGACTACATCTGGCCCGCCATGATGCAGATTCGCGATGAGCTAGCCACGTTGCGTTGGCGCTCCTACAACGGATTTTCCGCGCCCGTAGTCATCCGCGTCGCCACCGGCGGATATTTGAATGGAGGAGCGATTTATCACAGCCAGTCGGGCGAATCGATCTTCACCCACATCCCCGGCCTGCGCGTCGTGTTCCCGTCGAACGCCTTGGATGCCTGCGGCCTGCTGCGCACCGCCATCCGCTGCGACGACCCTGTGCTGTTCCTGGAACATAAACGCCTCTATCGCGAGCCTTACAACCGTTCTCCGCATCCTGGCTCCGATTACACGATTCCTTTCGGCAAGGCGAAAATCGCCAAAACCGGCGCAAATCTGACCATTGTGACCTACGGCGCCCTGGTCCAGAAATCGATGCAAGCCGTATTGCAGGTGGAAGCACGCAATCCCGGCACGACGATTGAGGTCATCGACCTCCGCTCGCTGGCTCCCTACGATTGGGATTCGATTCGCGCCTCGGTCGAAAAAACCAGCCGCGTCATGATCGTCCATGAGGACACTTTGTCGTTCGGCTACGGCGCAGAAATCTCCGCCCGCATCGCAAGCGAGCTGTTCAGCTCCCTCGACGCCCCCATCGGCAGAGTAGCCGCGCTGGACACCTGGGTCGGCTACCACCCGCAACTGGAAAACGAGATCCTGCCGCAAGTAGAGAATATTGTTCAGGAAGCGGATCGAATTCTGGGGTATTAGCGATTACGTTTTCAGAGCTGCGACCTGCGGGAGCGGTCAGCTCCGACGCTGACGAAATCACGGGACGACCCACTGGACGTAGCTTGACACACGTTCCCTGGTATGGGAACATTAACCGTGAAGGTATTGGGCGAAGCGATGATCGCAAGGTTCGCACAAAAACATACCGCTTCAAGAAAGCCCCTTCAACGGTTTCTAGAAATCGCTCGCGCTGCCGATTGGCCGCATTTCCCTGCATTGAAGCGGAGCTTCGCTGCTGCCGATTACACCTCGCGCGGTATGGTGATCTTCGATATCGGCGGCAACAAATACAGACTGGTCGTAACGGTGAGTTTTGAAAAACAGATTTTGTTGATAGAACGCGTGCTGACGCACGAGGAATATGACCGGGAGGACTTCTAAATGCCAGTCTCAGCATACGAACAATTGCTCGTGGACGTTCTACCAGCGAGGATCGAGACCGACGCGCAGTATGGCGCGATCCACACCCGCTTCGGAGAATTGCTCCGCAAGGCTCGCCGCACCAAGGCTGAGGAAAGACTGATGGACCTGCTCGCAGTGCTGATCGAAGACTTCGACCGCCGCAATAGCCTGCCTCCCGACGATGGGACGCCCAGCGAGCGTCTACGATTTCTGATGGAGCACTCCGCCAGACCGTCAGCGGACTTACTGCCAGTCTTCGGCCAGCGGAGCC
>Ga0116129_1000755_pt1 | contig 19470 bp, 17 predicted proteins | sample June2015DPH_17_2_FD_89732 | JGI IMG/M metagenome (GOLD analysis project Ga0116129, IMG submission 89732) | Peatland microbial communities from SPRUCE experiment site at the Marcell Experimental Forest, Minnesota, USA - June2015DPH_17_10 | ecosystem: Environmental > Terrestrial > Soil > Wetlands...
CAATCCGCTCCAGGTTGCGGGAGACGAGAATGCCGTTCATGGACTGCTGGGTGAACTCGGGCTTCTCCTGAATCATTTTCAGCAGATCGGCGTGGGCGCGGCGATTCATCCGGTCGATCTCATCGTCCATCGCGCGGACAGAGTCAGCCAGGCGCGCATCGCCTTCGAGCAGGGACTGCACCGCGGAGCGAATCATGCGGCCGGCAAACTCGCCCATGGCGGCAAAATCAACCGGTAGATCCACTTCGCTTATCTTGAGGATTTCCTTGGTCCGCCGGGCAATGCCCATGGACTGGTCGCCGATGCGTTCCAGGTCGCCATTGATTTTGATCACGGCTAGAATGAAGCGCAGGTCAATGGCCATGGGCTGTTCCTTGGCAAGCAGTTCATACGCCATCTCGTCCAGCTCCCGCTGGGCGGTGTTGATGGCCGTTTCATTCTGTTTCACGTAGAGGCAAAGGCCCTTGTCCCGCTGCAGGTAGCCGTCCACCGCCGACTCGACCGCCTGCTGCGCCAGGGCAGCCATGGCAAGGAGCTTATCTTTCAACTCGGCGAGTTGCAGTTGGAAATGAATACGCGGCACGCCTTTTTCTCCCTCATCAACGATTGTGCATCATTGATTGTTACTAGAAGACAAATTTCATAAGAGGCATCAGAATTGTCACACCACTTAGGTAACCCAAAAGGAGCCGAATCCGGATGCTCGTTCGAAGCCCCCGGAGCCGGCTGGATGTTCTCAATCTCCAACCGGGGCGCGCTGCTCAACTTGAGCAAGGTCGGATTTTCCGGAAAGTAATGCTCCGTCGGTTTGCCTTCGGTATACAGCAATTGGAGCACCGCTATAGGCTTACTGGATGGCATCTGCGAAGGCTTCCGAAGACGCATTTATTTCCCTCAGCCCCGGCGATTCTGAACCGCGCCAGGTGTACAAGCTGATGACCGGCATTATTGTGCCGCGGCCGGTGGCGCTGGTCTCGACGGTGGACTCTGACGGCGTGGCCAACCTGGCGCCCTTCAGCTTCTTTACCGGCGTCGGATCAGTTCCACCTACGCTGCTGTTCTGCCCGGTGGTGCGGGCGCGCGGCCTGGGCGCGGGGAACGACTTGCGCAAGGACACGCTGCGCAACGTGGAACAGACCGGCGAATTTGTCGTCAATACAGTAAGCGATCAGATTTCCGCAGCGGCCAACCGAACGGCTGCCGAAGTTGCGCCGGAGGTGGACGAGTTTGAGCTTTCGGGGCTGACGCCGCAGGCCAGCGAACTGGTGCGGCCAGCGCGTGTGGCCGAGTCGCCGGCGCAGATGGAGTGCAAGCTGCTGCAGGTGATTTACACCAGCCGCGAGCCAGGCGGCGGAGTAATTGTGCTGGGCGAGATTGTCCGCTTCCACATACGCAAGGACCTGGTCGATAACTTCCGGATTGACCCGGATGGACTGGATGCGGTGGGCCGCATGGCGGGCAATACCTGGGCGCGCACGCGCGAACGGATCGAGTTGACACGGCCGTAACGGCCAGGGAAGCGGCTTGAGCGCAGAGAGGCGCGCTCGAATCGATTGGCTCGCCCAATTCAGTTTTTCTGTACTGGCCGCGCTTGGGGGGCCGGGTTCGGATGCGGTCGTCGGGAGGGCGGCGATCTGGACGGGAGGACTCGCCTGGAGGTGCCTGCAAGTGGTCGATTTTGATCATCACCGGCCTTGGCGGAAGTTCTTCGGGCGGCGCGGTGACCAGGCGCGGTGACCAGGCGCGGTGACCAGGCGCGGTGACCAGGCGCGGTGACCAGGCGCGGCGATGCCAGCTCGGCGGTGGGTGGCTTGTCTCTTCCTCGAGGCTTGGCTCAGTTCGATCAATGGGTTTGGGATCGGTCTTGGGACCGCTCGTGGCGGGCTGCGGCGGCGACTCGATCGTTTCCTTCGGTCCGATACCTGACATAGGCCTGCTCGCTCGAACAGTAACCGCGGGCGCAGGGTTTTGCTGGATAGGGATCGACCTGCTCAATGGCGAGGTCGCGGCGTTCAGATGCGGCGAGCACAGTAGATCGGCTGGGAGCCCGGCGCTGCTGGCGGCGCCTGCGCTTGAGAGAGTGGGCGCAGATCGGCCGGCATGGGCAGCCTGATGCGGCCATCTGAGCCGACAACGAGCTCAATGCTAAGATCCGCGCGCGCGACAGAATCAACGATGATTTCATCACCTTTGCCGGGACGGTATTGCAAGTCGCTCGCGGGCTCAAAATCGCGCAGCGCCACGAGAGCGCCGATTTTCAGCTGCGGATCTGCTTTGGCTTCTGGGTGCGGGCCTGAGGCAGTCTCGGCCTCGACCGCTCCGCTCATCCAGCCGACGATCGCGAGCAGAACAGCGGTCTGGAGAATGATCCTCAAAACTAGTCTGGGAACGATCCTGTCGGTCTGCTTCAGGGTCTTCTTGACCGCTGCGGATTGGAAGCTTTACGCCGTCAAGGACTCAGAAGCGCCGTTTGCGTCACTGAATGGAGCGCGCCCGCGACCCAGAACCTCCGAAACGCATCGAGCCAAGATAGGGAGACAAAGGCCAGAAGCGCCAGCCAAGGCATTCGGCGCGACAGCAGATTGCTCCAGAGGTCGGCCGGGGTTTCAAACGCCCGACCTTTTCCGCGTAGCAACCCCAGTAGGAGTTGCCCGGTGTCGCGACTGGCCACGCCGAGGCGACCGCCTTCCCGGCGCGCCTCCTGCGTGGCCTGCGCTTTCGCGGACGCCGGCGAATGGGCGTGCACGAAGGCCTCATGATTCGATGGGACGGCAATTCCGGATAGAACGAAAGGGCCGTGGTACTCCGTATCTTCAGCGATGCTTTTGACGCTGAAAGGGACACGCTCAAGCGTTTCGGCAGTGAAGGCAAACCCGTCTCCGATGTCGCCTGTGGGCAGACCCAGCCCGGCGCGACCGCCCGGCCCGAGCCCATTCATGCCGCGAAAGCCCAGCGCGCCGAGCCGCGCCAACGAATGGCCGTGACCGGATAAGGGGAGTTCGAACTCATAGCAGCATTGCACCTGGTCCATCTCTTGCTTGAAGTCAAGGGCGGTGCTTTTGCCGCGCCGATTGCAGTTGTCGTACTCAACAACATGGGCTCCAGTGTCTTTGGCCGTCCTGCCGACCGAGTTGCGGGCAACGACCAAATCATCTGTTTGGGCACCGGAGGCGTGGATCAATCGCACGGCGGACGTCATCCTTCCCAATTCATCGTGAGCTCGAACTGCTGCCGCCAGACCAATGCCCGGGCGCCGCAACGGCTTCGGTCGATGGGGGCGGAAAAGCCTGCCCGCCATGCACAAGGACAGATCGAAGAACAACGGCGCGGCAATCATCGCCATGGCATCCGCGAGCGCCGAGATGAAGACTCGCTCCACGATGAATCGCTTCTTTGTTCTAACTATCCCCGACTCCGGCGGTCCCGTCTATCGTTACTTGCCCGGTTCCGCTTTCGATAGTCACTCTTGTGCATTACTTCGGTGAAGCAGTTCCAGCTTTCAAACCAGTACTTTCTGAAACTGGATCCCGGGGCTGGCGCATCGACACTCCCGATTTCAAGATGAGTTGACTGGCTACCAGGAAGCCAGCCGGCGATGACGTGCATGAGAATCTGCTCGCCCCAGGGTACGCTGCTGAGGCCGACCATCAATCCCCTCAGCGCTCTCAAAGGCGCAGACATGGGCGCTCGGTCCTCCCTCGGAAGAGGACACAGCGCGAGCCTCTAAAGCCAAGCTGCCCGGAAGAATCAACAGGAACAGGCCCAAGCCGGTCTGCCCCGGTGCGGCAGCCACCACCGGGGAATGCTTCATTGATCGACTGCCGGCCTTTGAGCGCGGTGATGTCCCAGCCGAAAGCCTTAGGCTCCCCGATGATCGGCATGGAGGCTTGCTTTCATTCCCGGCGATCGAATGCGTTCCTCTGGTCCCGATCGCAGTCTGGTCCCGGTCGCAGCGTGGTCCCGGTCGCAGCGTGGTCCCGGTCGCAGCGTGGTTCAAATCCAGGTCGGTTGAGCGCTCGCCCAGGTTGCAGGCGAGCGTTGCATACGCCGTCAACACGGCAGCAAAAGCCAGGGTCGCCAAGGCCACTCGCCAAGCAAGCACGAGAGCCAGGCCGACGCCGATCCACGGCGCGCGCGATCGAGTTATGAGAGAAGTCGTCGCGCATTCTGTCATTAGGCCCGGCGGGCGGCAAGGGCATCGTCTCTGGCCTGGGGAGTCATGGACTTCAACTCCAGTTTGCCGATTGGTTGGACCGCAGGCCGCAAACTGGCAGCCAGAGAACGCAGACAGGGGTATAATCTCGCGATTTATGCGGCGGACATGTCCTGGCCGCCGGCTTCGCGGCCGAACAGGGCCAGGCCGGCGAGCGCCAATGCCACCACGATGACTGTGAGCGCGAGCACAGCGGGATAGTTTGCCCATCGCTCGGCGGCCAGGGCCTGAGCCTTACCGTTCCATGAGGTGGCGAGTCCGCCCAACTGATAGGCCAGGCCCGGAGCGGTGGCGCGCACCGGAGCCGGGGAAAGCTCGGTCAAATAGGCCGGAACCACTCCCCAGGCCCCCTGCACCATGAACTGCATGAGCACGGCTCCGGAACCGAGCGCGAAGGCCGTGTGTCCATAGGCCCAGAGCGGAATGACCGGGATCGAAAGCAATGCCGCCGTGATGATGGCGCGCTTGCGGCCCCATCGCTCGGAGAGTGTGCCGAACACGATGCCGCCGGCGATCGAGCCGAAGCCATAGAGCACTCCGATCAGGCCGACGGTTGAGGGCTGCAGCTTGGCATAGGTGGTGAGGAAGGTTGGATACACATCCTGCGTGCCGTGGGAGAAGCTCATGAAGGCGGTCATCAGCAGGATCAGAAAGAGGAACGTGGGCAGAAACTGCTTGAGCAGGGTTCCGGTTGAGGCGGCCCCGTTGCCGGCCGCACCCGCGGAACGGGAGGAACGGTCCTTCACCGAGGCCAGCCACACCGGAGACTCCTCGACCCGCATCTGCACATAGAAGACCAGCAGCGCGGGAATGGAGCCGAGAATGAACAGCCCTCGCCAGCCGATGCCCGGGACATGAAGTCCGGCGAGAACGAATCCGTTAAAGAAGACGGCAAAGGCTGCAGAGGCGAATATCGATCCGGCCGCGTAGCCCTCCTGGAGAATACCGGAAAAGGTGCCGCGGCCTTCCTTGGGGAGAGTCTCAAAGACCAGTGCGGCGCCGACGCCCCATTCGCCGCCCATGGCGAGGCCGAACAGTGCGCGCAGAACCAGCAGGACGGTCAGGGAGGGCGCGAAGGCGCAGGCAAATTCAATCACGGAGAAGCTCAAGATGTTGGCCATCAGCACGGGGCGGCGGCCGTAGCGATCGGCCAGCATGCCGAACAGCAAGGCTCCGAAGGGGCGGAAGGCCTGGGTGAGAAAGACTGCGCCCAGCACCGCGGAGGACGCGGTGTGGAATTCCTTGGCGATCGCGGGAACACAGAATACGAGAATGAAGAAATCCAGCGAATCCATGGTCCAGCCCAGGAAGGCGGCGACGAAGGTGTGGCGCTGCGGACTGCTCAGACGGCGGAAGTTTTGGAGAACAGACCGGCAATGGTCGAGCAGAGACGAACGCATAGGCGGGAGAATAGCAGACCGGCTCTGTCAAGATCTCCAGACCTCAAGGCCGGCGCTTGACCAAGCCGAGCGATGAGGGCCGGAGCGGCGGTATGGACGGATCGAGCCGGGCCCTCGTCATTCGCATTCAGAAAGCGGCCAGCGCATCTTCTCGGCGGCGAGATAATTGTTGTAACGAATAACGCTCCGGATGCATCAACTTTGCATACCAAAATTCCGCGCGGACGGCTGAGCGCTGTTGCCGCCCGGCGGACTGATCTGCGCAATCGGCGGGGGCTTTGACGGCTCAGCCACGAACTTATCTCCCCCCGGGGTGGGAAACGCCGGGGGCCGGCACTGAAAGGAACTTTGAATCATGAAGCGTTTGACACTCCTTACCGGCATTCTGGCATTTGCTGCTCCCCTGGCCCTGGCGCAGACCTCTACCTGGACATCCGACCCGGCTCACAGCGAAGTTGACTTCTCCGTTTCGCACCTGACTGTCTCCAACGTGCACGGGCGTTTTGGGCATGTGAATGCGACCATCGCGTACAACGAAGCGGACGTGACCAAGTCCACGGTGAACGCGACCATTGACGTTTCCGGCCTGGACACGGGCGAGGAGGCACGTAACAACCACCTGAAAAGCCCCGATTTTTTTGATGCCGCGACGACTCCCACGGCGACGTTCGCCAGCACCAGCGTAACCAAGAGCGATAACGGGCTGACCATCAACGGTAACCTGACGGTGCACGGGGTGACCAAACCGGTGGTGCTCCACGCCGAAGGCCCGCGCGGGCCGGCGCCGGGCATGGATCACAAGCCGCACGCAGGATTCTCCGCCACCACCACTCTCAAGCGCTCCGATTTTGACATTGGCGGGAAGTTCCCGGCCGCAGTCGTAGGCGAAGAAGTGAAACTGGACATTGAGCTGGAAGTTGTGAAGCAGTAGGCAATTCTCTGGATGCGGTTTCCGATTGCCGAGACCGCATCAGGCGGCAAACTGGCTCGCTCGCGCTGTTTGCCGCGCGAGCCAGGCGTATGATCCTGTTCGAAGATCGTCACCAGCTGCAGGAGCGTTTGGATGGCCGGCCTGAAACTTGAAATTGTGCAGCAACTGCCCTTCTTCAGCGTGGAAGAGGAGGCTCTGCTCAACCTGATGCGAACCTCCGATGCAATGCATCGCGCCTTCCATCTGAAGACGCGCGACTGGGGCGTTACATCGACGCAATACAACGTACTGCGCATTCTGCGCGGGGCACATCCCCATGGGCTTACCTGCTCGGCGATTGGCGAGCGGATGATCACCGCTGAGCCCGATATTACGCGGCTGCTGGCGCGGCTCAAGGCGCTCAAATTTGTTCGCCAGCGGCGGGACCGGCACGATGGCCGCGTGGTTTGGACGCAGATCTCCGAGAGCGGGCTTCAACTGCTCAAGGAAATGGACCCGGTCATTCAGAGGGTTCCGATTGAATTGCTGGGCCATTTGAACAAGGTTGAACTGGCGGAGTTTATTCGGTTGCTCGAACTGGCGCGGCGGCAAAGCGAAGACACCCAGGCGGGGGCAAGCTGCACGGGCGAACCCTCTTGCCAGGGCGAAGCCCCGACAGACCGAACGCGCACGTAGGGGGCCAGGATTGCGTCGCGGCGGGTGTCCGGTTGAAGCACGATCAGATTTCCCCTGAGCAGAACTGGACTGGCCGAAACCGTCTATTGTCCAAGAACCTTTTGCGCGACCGATTCTTCGTCGGCATCGGTCTGGATGATCTTGTTGTGCAGGCAATAAAGGGCCAGCTCAAGACGGTCCGAGACGCCGAGCTTGTCATAGATCTTGCGCAGATAGTTTTTGATGACCTGCTCCGTGGTTCCCAGCTGGAAGGCGATCTCCTTGTTACGCTTGCCCTGGGTGATGCAGGTAATGATGGACATTTCCTTGGGAGAAAGGCGGGGCTGGGTCCGGGGGCTGACCAAAGCGGCAGCCTGGGAGCGATACGCCTCGATGACCCAGTTCACGGACTGGTTGTCGATCCAGGTTTCGCCGGCGGCGATGCGGCGCACGCAACGGACCAGCAGATCGGGTGAGATGGCACGGGAGATGATCCCGCGGACACCGCGGCGATAGAGTTCGACGGTGTGATTCTCATCTGCCTGCACGGCCTGGACAATGAGCTTCATGTCCGGAGCAAACCGCAGCAAGTCAGGGATGACATTCGCCGTTCCTGCCAACATGCTGCCTTCAAGCAGAACAACATCAGTAGGATAGCGCTCGACGGCGAGACGCAGATTTTCGATCGAATCGGCTTGCGCGACAACACGCAAATCGTCTTCCAATGCAAAAACCTTACGAATTCCAACGCGGTAAATCGCCTGCGAATCCGCAATGATAATGCGGATCGTTCCGGGATTGACCGGGGAATCGGGCCGTTCGCTCTCTGCAGAATCGTCGAAGAATTCCATAGTTGGTTGCGGCCAGTTCAACCTGGGCTGTCACTGCTCCGCGAACTGGTACTCGTCGATCGTGGCGGCAGCTAGGTATTGCGTTTGGCTCAAAGAGCAGCGTACCACACGTCCCAGACAATGAACTAGGACATCGTGCAATGTACCCAGAACCTCGCCCGGCATGCGGAGGGAAAAACGGATGTCGAGGCCGGTCGTCAACTCCTCGTCCAGTTGGAAAAGGACGCCGCTGGCGGACACGTTCTTGGAGAAAGCCTTAACATCTCCGTGAGTGGTGGCAAGAACGACGGGAAGTGCCAGCGGGAAACGGACCGCGCAACGAACTTCCTGCCGTGCCGTGCCCGGATGGGAGACAACCGCCGGACTCGCGATTTCTGAATTCAATACGTTCATTGGGTGCATCCTGAGCCCACTTGGGGCGCGATGCCTACTCTAAACCCTCGGCCCCGCTCGAACATACGGCACCAAAGTTCTGATCAAAGTAACCGCTGGCAGCGCAATCGATTATTCGCTCCCGTAACCGCTGTTACCAATGCGTCTCAATACCTACTATATAGGTGGTTTCAATGGAGTTACTTATACTCAGGAGTCCATCGTTCCCCGCCCGCTGGATGGTGTTGTTACCGGGGAGATTGGCTCGCTATCGGCAGGGTTCGCTGCATTCGATTCCGGTTTTCGGGTTCTGCGGGAAAAACGCTGCCGAGGCGCCTACCCACTCCTGATTTTTGTTGTGGTCGACCCCCATCATTTTGCCGCGTCCCAGGCGCACCAGAGAGAGCGCCGGGGTCAGCCTGCCGGCATCGGGCCAGAGGTAGAGAATGCGGATCTCGGCCTGGGTGGGCCCGCAGGGAGTTTCAATGGTGTGCTCAAAGCGCATCCGCTGTTGCAGCAGGAACTGTTTTCTCTCTTTGCTGGGGATAGCCTCAAGCTGAGCTTGCGAGGGTTCAAACTGAATCCCTTTGCCGGCAAAGGAAAACAGGGGCTTCAGCAGCAGCTCGGGATAGATTGTTTCCGGCCCCGCCTCCGCGGGCAGCTGAACGCCGCCCGCGGCCAACTCGGCGCGCCCGTTGCCGTCCAAAAACTCATCCACGAATACTGCGGAAGGCACCACGGGGTGGGAGCCCGGCGGCCGGCACAGCCATGGAATGGAAAACTTCGAGATCAGGAAGTACCAGTTGGGATGGCCGGCCCATTCAACATCCCATGGATGGGTCAGATCGAAGGGCAGCCTGACCTGGCGGGCCATCAGCTCATCGGCAATGGCGCGGTTGTAGATGCGGTGGATGGGAATTTGGCGGCCGCTTGGGTCGCGGTAAAAGAGCTTGCTTCCTGAGGCCTCAAGACTGCGGATATCGACGACCGCAATGCCCAGCCGGCGCGACGTTACGTTGAAGTCCGGCAAGGTCTTCTGGTGGGTGGGGTCGAGCTCGGTGAGGACAACGTTCTCCGGCGCGTGGCCGCCTAAAACCGTCTCAGCAAGCAGCGCCCAGTATCCTGCCTCGTCCAGGCCTCCCAGGTAGGCACTAAGGCCCTCCGGCAGCGCGTAGGCCTCGCGATAGGCCCAGCTGAGGACGTCCTGGTAGCCGTAGACGGAGGGAAACGCCTGAATTTCGACCAGCCGGGGAACGAGGTTCCCGTCAGCGTCGCGAATGAGAGCAAAGTCGGCGGTGAGGAAGTTGGGATGGGCATTTTCCCGGGCAACACGATACTCGGCCGGAATCGCCTGGCGCGCCTCGGCAAGATAATTCCTGTTGCCCAGCAGGGCCTCCGTCAATCCGACCCCGGCAGTCGCAAGATCTCCCACAAGGCTTGACGGCAGGAATACCGGCGATTCCGCAATGCGGTACTCAACTCGGACGCCACAGCGCTCCTCGACGAGACGCAAAAGAGTGTCGTACTGCTGCGGTGTAAATCGTGCATTGAAACGACGTCTCAGCTCGGGGACCAAAATTTGTCCTCATTCCATTGGTATTTAGCTATTAATCAACATATCGCGGTTTAGCGACTCGGACCTGCAATTACCGTGCCGAAGGGCAATACCCGAAAGGTTGCCCCGCTTTTCCCTGTGAATTTATTGTCAGTTTTGTGGAAAACTAGTACGAAATTTGACAATATAGTTACGTTTGTCGTAAAAGCGATGCAACTTTTAGGGTACTATTTGACTCAAAGTGTCACCAATTCAAAAGCTTTTCACCCCAAGGGAGTAACGCCGCTATGTCTTTGATCTCATTGAAATCTCGTTTCGTCCTCGCAACACTTCTGGCAGCCACTTCGACCGCTTTTGCGGCTGCTACGCCCATTACGCCGCAACCGACCATGCCGCCGCACGCTGTAGCCGCTGCTACACCCATTACGCCGCAGCCCACCATGCCGCCGCACGCTGTAGCCGCTGCTACGCCCATTACGCCGCAGCCCACCATGCCGCCGCACGCTGTAGCCTTTGCTACGCCCATTACGCCGCAGCCCACCATGCCGCCGCACGCTGTAGCCTTTGCTACGCCCATTACGCCGCAGCCCACCATGCCGCCGCACGCTGTGGCCTAGCTGACTCCTGTCACAAGGCCAGAAGAGCGTCGATTCGCCAGCGCGATGGCTGGTGGGTTCTTCCCTTCTCTTCCAGCGGCGCCCGTCAGCGGCATACTGAATTCAGTTTTTACGATGCGGGTGCGAAGGATTCACTGCTAATCTGAATTCGTCGCGCCGACTAGTTCGGGCGGGGTGCTCAAGGTGGCTCTGAACAACGCATTCTTTTTTACTGGATTTGCGGCCGAGGCGGCGGTCGTCGGGCTTCTCGCGTATAAGCGCGTTTGGAGGACTCTCCCAGTCTTCATGATCTACGCAGTCTGGGGAGTTACAGAGGATCTGGGCAGCTACGTAATTCAGCGCCACTCCTCCGGGCTTTCTTCTCATAGTTACCTCATCAGTTATTTAATCGCGCAAATCCTCGATTCCGTTTTACAGTTCGCAGTCCTGATCGAGCTTGCTTGGTCCATCCTTCGTCCACTGCGCTCCCGCCTGTCTAGCCGTGCGCTGATCTGGGTCGCTTTGTTCATCCTGGCTCTGGGTGCAGCAATTTGGCCGTTTGCCAGCATTCATGGCGCTGCACATCTGCCACCGGCATGGCAGAACATCATTCACCTGCAGCAGACCACGCCGATCCTGCGGGTGCTTTTCTTCGTTTTGCTGGCCGGATGCAGTCAGTTGCTTTCGATTGGCTGGCGGGACCGCGAACTGCAGATCGCAACGGGGCTCGGCTTCTATTCCCTGGTCAGTCTGGCGGTCGACATCCTGAATCAACACCAGCAGACCGAAAACTGGGCCGTTTTGAACCAGTTTGCCGAGGTCAGCTACATCTGCTCCCTCTTCTATTGGATTTTCAGTTTTACGCAGAAGGAAGCAGCGCCCCGAGAGTTCACGCCCCAGATGGAGAACTTCCTTTTGGCCGTGGCCGGCACCGCGCACGCCAGCCGCATCGACATTACAGAAGCCACCCGCCGCAAAGATCGTAACCGCCCTGAGTAACCGGCGGTTCCCCACTTGTGCGATCTGGCGCGCATCCGATCTGACCGGCAGTTTCCTGTTACCGTTTCGTCTTCAATCGTGCCCGGGACACGCTCGTCCTTCATGCTAGAGCGATCAAGCGGCCAGTATGGAGTTCCGCTGATCGCGTCCATCATCCGCTGGGGTTACTGGTCTAAAACTGCTCGTCTACAACTTTTGTGGGAAAAACCCAAAATAATTCTCCACAAAGGAAAAGATTTCTGTTACTAGTAAGAGGTACCCAAAAGAACGCCCGGTAACCAACGGCCGCTAAAAGGAACACCTATGATTCTGATTGCGTTGCAAGTTACGTTAGTTTCAGGCCTCGCCGTATACCTCTTCCGCTGGCACAGCGGGGTACGTCGTCGTAACGCTCAGACCTGGGATTCGCTTCTGGCACGTCTGCGCCTCGATTGGAGTGCGCGTGAACTCAGCGACCAGTTCCTCTGGAAGGAAGGGCTGAACGCGACGCCCGAAGATGCCTGGCAGAGGATGGAAGGTCCCAAGGGTTTGTGGGTCATGTATCAGAATGCCCGCACCATGCTGGAAATGGCTGACTACGCTGCCAAAAACAGCTCCACTGTGGATCGGCTGCTGCTGGAAACTCTGCGCAGCGACGCGATGCAGATTCGAGTATGCGTGGTGATGGCACTGGTTCAATACGGGTTCTCGAAGGCTAGCGAGGGAGTGCGCGTGAATGCGTTCCGCGCCGCCACCATGTATACCGGGATGGCCGCCCGCATGACTCAGCTGCTTCAGGAAAACAACCCCATGATGGTTCCCGACTTTGTCGCAGCCATGTAAGTGCTTTCCTTTCTAGATAGAAGAACCCCGGCTTTGGCCGGGGTTTTTCTTTTCGCCGACTCCAGTTTTCACTCAAGACTTGCCCAGGGAGCTTTATGCCGCGATCAAAAATCGCCCTTCGCGCATGATCTGTTCCCGACCGGCTTCTGATTCCAGCCAGATATTGAAGCCCAGGCCGACAACGTCAATGTGGGTTCCTGAACGCCAGGGCGCTCCGGTGTGCTCTCCATAGGGGTTTCCGAAGGCGATGTGGATGCCGGGAAATTTCTCGTCCTGAAGAATGTTGCCAATGACGCGCTCGACACCGAGATTGGTGCCGATAGCGAACTCGCCCACGCGGTCAGAGTTTTCATCGGTATGCGTGTAGGCCCAGAAATCGGCTTCGAGCTGCTTGTTGAGGCTGGAGCAGCTCACGATGCGGTTGGCGGCGATTTCAATGGTCAGGGGAGTGGCCGCGAGCAGCCCATAGCGTGCGCAGAGCCAATCGCCCACCACGCCATCGACGACAAAGCGGCCGTTCACCTCGCCCGGGGACGTAAAACACTCGCCGCCGGGAAGATTTCCCCACTTCTCCTGGGAGATGATTCCGGAGGTCTTGAACCACTTGTAGCCGGGGTTCATCTCTGCCGTGATGTCGGTTCCGGCGGCCGTGGTGGCGCGGATACGGGTGGCCTTCTTGGCGCGGTCGAGAACTTTCTGCGAGAGCCGGTCGACCAGGTTGAAATCTGCGCGCATGCCCTGGCACATGATTTCCGGACTGATGTTGACCATGTGCGCGTGGCGCATTTTGCGACGGTTAACGACGTCGGTCATCTGCATGCGCGAGTGCAGCTCATTGGCCTGCACCTGCACGGCGAAGATGGAAACCTGGGAAGTTTCCATATCTTCGAGCACCGCTGCCGGCATATCAACCAGCGGACGCGGGGCAAGATCTTCCAGAACAAAGACATTCCAGGGACAACCTCGCTCGGCCAGTTGCGCGCCGAGGGCGGCGGCAATGGGTTCGGTGGCGCGATCGGTGATCAGCGTAACCTTTTCCGCCGGATCGATGCGCAGGCAGGTGGTGACTGCGGAGAGAGCACCGGGTTTGAATTCAGCGGGGTAGTCAAGGGCAAGCAGGTGACGAGCAGATTCGGTCATGCGTGAGGTATGGCCTTCCATCAAGTGGGCGACGCCGCACAACGGCTGCGGCAAAATCAGTACGTCTCTGGTGAGGTTAACTGATTTTTTATGGGAATGAAATGAGGCGTTGAGGAAATGGCGGCCCAAACCTGTGCCCGGCCAGATTTGCAAAACACCTTGCGGTTGGGGAAAGCCGAGGCAACCCTAAGCGCGGGCGTGGTGCTCGTCCCAGGACTGGTACGCCCGGTCCGCGGCCTGCCTGGTCTGGATGGAACACAGATCCTTTTGCCGCTCCCGCCAAATCATGAGAACTGCAAAACCCGCCATGAATCCACCGGCAGCGAGGACGAAACGCAACATAAGGACCTCTCCATTCCGAGTTCCATCTGCAGCGGGTTGGATGCGGAAGGCAAGAAACGGGATCTCGGCGCAGGAATGAAGGAAGCACTGCTGAAGCGGCAAGCTCGGGAACTGTCTCGATCTGCTGAATTGGAGCGGTGAGGTGAAGCGATAGCCGAAGCCGCAGACGGTCTGAATGCATCGAGAGTTTTGCGGATCGTCGCCCGGGATTTCGCGAAGAAAGTCGCTCCGACTGTCGATCTATCTATACTTGATTTGTCCATGTCAATTTGTATAGATTTATCTTAGCGCAATTTTAGGCGACAAAATGTTTCTGAACGGCACTATGGCGGTGCCGAGGGCTCCTTTATGCAGAATTTTTTCTTCGATGCCCGCTTTGTACTGCGGCAGCTGCGCAAGTCACCTGGCTTTGCCTTGACGGCCGTTCTCATGCTGGCGTTCGGCATCGGCGCCACCACCGCCATTTTCTCCATTGTGGAGGGCATCCTTCTCCGTCCGCTGCCCTTCCCCGATCCCAGCCGCCTGGTCGTCCTGTCCGACCAAATCAAAGGAAGTGCCCCGAGTAGTAACGGCGAGATCGGCGTCACCGTGCCTGACATTCGCGCTTATACCCGAGAAACCAACTCCTTCACGGCGCTCGGCGGCTACACGTACTTCGGGTATGAGCTTTCCGGCTCCGGCGAAGCCGCCCAGGTCAATGCCACCCGGCTCACTTGGGGCGTCTTCCCCGCGCTCGGGGTTCAGCCCGAGCTGGGCCGCTTCTTCACGGCAGACGAAGACGAGCATAGCCAGCAGGTGGCGGTCCTCAGCTACGCCACCTGGAAGACACGCTTCAACGCCAACCCCCAGGTTTTGGGCACCAAGATTCTGCTCGACCGCAAGCCCTACATCGTCATCGGCGTCATGCCACGCGGCTTCGAGTTTCCCCTGGTTCCCGGCCAGCTCAACCGCACGGAGCTCTGGGTGCCCATGAGCTTTGCCGGGCAGGAGCTGACGCCGTTGGCAGCCGCCAGCTGGCGCTATCAGATGGTGGGCCGCCTCAAGCCCGGCATCTCTCCCCAGCAGGCCCAGATCGACGCCGAGCGCGTGGCCCAAGACATCATGCGCAACTACCCGGCCATGATGGGCAGCCTGCACATCAACGCCCTGGTTCGCCCGCTCGAGGAAGAGACTGTCGCTCGGACCCGGCCGTTGCTGCGCACCTTGTTCCTGGCTGTTGCCGTCGTGCTGCTCATCGCCTGCGTCAACCTGGCCGGACTCATGCTGGTGCGCGCCATCCGCCGCCAGCGCGAGATCGCCGTCCGCCTGGCCCTGGGGGCGCGCGCCTTGGCCCTGCTGCGCCAGGCCATCCTCGAGAGCCTGATCCTCAGTGTCTCCGGCGGCCTGCTCGGCCTCGCTGGGGCAGCGGTGGCTCTTGGTGTCGGTAGAAGCCTGCTCCCGGAAAGCCTGCCCCGCATTGAAGAAATCTCGCTCAATTGGGCGGTCGTCGGCTTCGCCCTGCTTCTCGCCGTGGTTACCGGCCTGCTCTGCGGATTAGTTCCGGCCTTCGCCGCGCTGAGCACCAACGTCAATGGAACGCTTAAGGAGGGCGGCCGCAGCGGAACGGTTGGTGGCGGGCACGCACGGCTGCGCTCGACGCTGGTGGTTGCCGAAATCGCCATCGCCCTCGTCTTGCTGGCCGCCTCCGGCCTGTTGCTGCGCAGTTTTGAGAAGATGCGCTCGGTCGACCTCGGTTTCCGCCCTGACCACGTGGCCACTGCCGATTATTGGCTGCCCGAAAAACAATACTCGACCCAATCAGCGGTCGACGCCTTCAATGGCGATCTACTCCGCCGCCTGCGCCAGATCCCGGGCGTCCAGGCCGCCGGGCTCACCAGCTTGCTCCCCGCTTCGGGCAACAGCGCGGGGACCTACTTCGTGGTCGAGGGATACGTTGCTCCGAAGGGCGTATCCATCAATGCGGCCACACCCACTTTTGTCATCGGAGACTACTTCCGCGCCATGAGCATACCCGTGCTGCGAGGACGAACCTTCACCGAAGCCGATAAGCCCGGTGCGCAGCTGGTGATCGTCGTCAACCACATGTTTGCCCAGCACTATTGGCCCGATCAGAACCCGATCGGCAGACGCATCCGCATCGGCACAGCGCAGATGAAGACCCCCTGGACCACCGTTGTCGGCGAAGTTGCCGACGTGAAAGAGGGTTCGCCAGACGCCCCTCCATATGAGCAGTTCTACTGGCCTGTTGCTCAGACGGAAGAAGACCTCGGCGAGCTCGGCTCTCCCGGCAGCCTGGTGAACAACGGCGGCTTCATCGTGCTGCGAGCGCAATTGCCGCCCGAGCAGATGGAATCTGTCCTGCGCGCCACCGTCCGCGCCATCGATCCGCAGTTGCCGCTCACCCAGGTCGAGACCATGGAAGAGGTAATTTCTGAAAGCGAAGTGCCGCGACGCTTCAACACTGCGCTCATCACCTGCTTCGCTTTTGCCGCTGTTCTTCTGGCCGTGCTCGGCATTTACAGCGTCATCGCCTTCTCCGTAGCCTCGCGCGTGCAGGAGATGGCTATCCGCATGGCGCTCGGTTCCGAGCGCATCGGCATTGTGCGCCTGGTGCTCGAGTCGGGTGTGAAACTGGCCGCTATCGGCTGCATTCTGGGCCTGGCTGGCGCGGCTGCCGCCTCAAGGCTGCTGCGCTCGCTGCTGTTCGATGTCAGTCCGTTTGACCCGCTGGTGCTGACGGCAGCTGCGCTGGGAATCCTGTTGCTGGCACTGGCTGCCGCCGTGCCACCCGCCCTCCGTGCGGCTTCGATTGAGCCCGTGCAGGCATTGCGCCGGCAATAGTCCAACTGCCCGGCTTGAGGCAGGATTGAAGAAGGATCGCAGCGATTCTGCCGCAACGGGAGGTCCTGGACCGGCTAAAGCACCGAGGATCATAGCCCCGGAATGGGTCACAATGGCCCTGGAGAAGGGCAATTTCCCAAAAACACTCAGCACCCTGTCCATTCAGATTCAGCTTGGATGGCCTTCAGTTCGGGCTGCATCATGGATGGGCTCTGATGCCTGCGCGCGGTGCTCATCTCGCAATGTCGCGGTCACCTCATAGGCCTTGGGCGGTCTCCTCAGCCATGTAATCCACGACCGCTTTCAGGTCGCCTTTGGACTCCTCAAAGACCTTCAACTGGCGGTCGGCGCCGGTTCCGTTTTCAAGGATTTTGCGAATCCCATTGATGGCTTCGCGGCTACCCAGTTCTTCTACGACGGGATCGATCATGTGCAGATACTCCTCGAGCAGGTCGCGTAGAGGGAGTTCCTGCTGGCGGCCAAAGTCGATCAGCTTGCCATCCAGGCCGTAGCGCACAGCACGGAACTTGTTCTCCATAAGCAGGGGGCGGCTGTAGTGGCGGAAGTCCTGGTTGGACTCGTGCAGTTTGTAGAGGTAGGCTGCGGTGGCCTGAATGAGCGCGGCGATGGCTACGGTTTCTTCAGCACGGAGGGGAATGTCGCAGGCGCGCACCTCAATCGTATCGAAGAAAGGGTGGGGACGGATGTCCCACCAGATCTTCTTGGCGTTGTCAATGCAGTTGGTTTTGACCAGCAGGCTGACGTAGTTTTCAAACTCGGAGTAGCTGGAAAAGGCGTCGGGAATGCCCGTGCGGGGGAAGTTCTCAAAGACTTTGGCGCGGTAGCCCTTATAGCCGGTGTTGAGGCCCAGCCAGAAGGGCGAGTTGGTAGCGAGCGCCATGATGTGGGGAAGAAAGTAGCGCATCGAATTCATGATGCGAATGGCGGCCTCTCGGTCTTCAATGCCGACGTGGACGTGAAGGCCGAAGATGAGGTTGGCGCGGGCGACCAGTTGAAGATCCTTGACGACCTGGTGGTAGCGCGGATCGGGGTAAATTTCCTGGGTGCGCCAGTCGGCGAAGGGATGAGTGGCGCCGGCGACCAGTTTGAGGCCATGCTCGGTGGCCAGCTTGATCATTTCGCGACGCAGCTCGTAGATGTCTTGCTGAGCCTCGGCGATATTGCGGCAGACGCGCGTGCCCACCTCGACGACCGAAGTGTGCATTTCGGCCTTCACGCGCTCCTGCAGGCGCAGCTTGCCCTGGGCCAGCATCTCGGTTTGAATATGGGAGCGCAGATCGCGCGTCACCGGATCGATGGTCTGGTATTCCTCTTCAATGCCGAGCGAGAACGATGGGCGCATGGGAGTGACCTCGTATCTTCGTCTCGCCATTGTAAGGCACTCAACTCAGATGGCCTGGGCCGCGGAGAACGGGTTGATCTCTGGGTTTCCAATCTGGACTGGAGTGGATTCGACGATCACCGCGGGCTCCTTGTCTTCTGGCTGCGGAAGGAACGCGCGCCGGCTTCCGGTTTCGGACGGATAAAAAGGATGAGCAGATGGCTTTAAAATATATTCGCTTTTTATTCGCTCTTCAGGTTAAGATGATGCCTAGGCCATGAACCTTTTTTCGCAATTGACCACCGAGCCGACGCACGAGGAGATTCTCCCCGGCGCGGTGTTGATGCGGGGGCTGGCGCTGGCACAGGATATCGAGTTTTTCGGTGCCATCGAGACCATTGTTGCCGCTGCCCCGCTTCATCACGCGACGACTCCGGGAGGTCTGCCGATGGGGGTCATGGTGTCGGATTGCGGCACGCCGGAAGCCTTCCGGCGCCGGTGGGACCTACAAAACCCCGCCGTCCGGCAGACTTGGCCGCCGACACCGCGCGTGCTCGAGGACTTCGCGTTGCGCTGTGGGGTGCGGGCGGGGTTTCCGTTGTTTCGGTCTGACACCTGCCACGTCAACCGGTACCAGGCGGGCACGAAGCTCGGTCTGCACCAGGATCGGCATGAATGCGACTTGAGCCAGCCGATTGTCTCCATCTCGTTTGGCCTGGAGTGTGTATTTCTGCTGGGTGGCCTGGAACGTACCGAAAAGACAAAGCGCCTTCTGTTGGAACACGGCGATGTGCTCGTGTGGGGCGGCCCTTCGCGGATGCGATTTCACGGCGTGCTGCCGCTCAAGCCGGGCCATCATCCGCTCACCGGGCCGTACCGGTACAATCTGACGTTTCGCAAGGTGGCCTGAATTCGAGCCTGAGGTCAACTCCTTTGTCGACACGTTCAGGACCTACCTAGGAATGCCTCCTCATCTGCTGCTCTTGAAGCCCGATAAGCAGGAGGGGCACCCGGAAAGTCTCGCGCGCTTCTCAGGCCAGCCACCCTCAATTCATGATCTTCATCATCAGGTAAGTAAAATACTCCGCCCGCGTCCGCGCCTCCTGCCGGTTATCCGCCCCCGCGCCATGGCCGCCCTCGGTAATCTCGTCATAGAAAAACGGCTCGTGAAACTCCTCCATCTTGGCCGCAAACTTGCGCGCATGGACCGGCCCCACGCGGTCATCCTTGGTTGTAGTGAAGATCAGCGGCACCGGGTATTTCACATCAGGCTTGAGTTGGTTATACGGCGAGATTGAAGCCAGAAACGCCCTCTCCGCCGGCACTGAAACCGACCCGTACTCGCCCACCCATGAAGCTCCCGCAGACAGGTGCTCATAGGACAGCATGTCCAGCAGCGGCACCTGGATCAC
>Ga0116129_1000756_pt1 | contig 19462 bp, 14 predicted proteins | sample June2015DPH_17_2_FD_89732 | JGI IMG/M metagenome (GOLD analysis project Ga0116129, IMG submission 89732) | Peatland microbial communities from SPRUCE experiment site at the Marcell Experimental Forest, Minnesota, USA - June2015DPH_17_10 | ecosystem: Environmental > Terrestrial > Soil > Wetlands...
CGGGATGCCGGTCAGGCGCATGACGATGAACACCGAGAGGATGGCGAAGAACGAAGGGATCATCGTCATCAAACGCGCCGAGGGGCTGCGGAACACCACCAGGAAGGCCAAAAAAATCACGCTGGCGGTGAGCGCGAAGCTGTGCGTCAGCGTGGGCAACAGCCGCTCGGTGATCCTGCCGGACAGCACGCCCTTACCCGCCAACTCGCCACGCACCCCGCGAAAAGCCGGTTCGCTCGCCTGCATTTGCTCCCAGGTGTGCTTGACGAACCTGCGCATGGCGCCCGCGGGCCCGAACACTTCGCCGCGCCCGCGAATGCTCAAGCGCACGCTGGCGAGATTGGCGATATCGACATAGTCGCGCGCGTTCGGTTCGGTCAGCAGGATCTGCTGCAGATCGTCGGCCAGCTTGGACCAATCGGCCGGTGCCGTGGGCAGCTGATCGGAACCGGTCTGAATGTAGCGCGCGAAGCGCAGCACCGAGGTCGGACCGTCGACGGAATCGATGCCGGGCTGCTGCTCGAGCTTGTGGGCCAGCAGTTCCACGGCGCGTAGAAACTCGGGGTCCAATGCGTGACCGGGTTGTGTTTGCAGCCACAGATCGAGGACATCCAGGCCGTTGTCCCTCTCGAAGCGGCGTGTGTCTTCGGCGACGCGCTCGTGGGGATTGACGTAGGTCAGCGCGTCGGTCTCGAGCCGCAGCGGCGCCAGCCTGCCGGGGATGCCGAACAGTGCACCGGCACCACACAGCATCACCAGCACGGCGATCGCCACCAGCGGCCAGCGGTAGCGGCGGCTCGCGGGCACCAATACATCGACGAGCGCCGCGAACCACTTGCCCGTGCTGCTTAAGTTCGAGAGCCGCGGCGCGCGCAGCAGCGACTGCAGCGCGGGGAACAGTGTGAAGCTGCCCACCCACGCCACGATCAATCCGCACGCCGTCCACAACCCCATCTCACGCACCGGGCGGATTTCCGAAACGGCCAGCGCGGCGAAGCCCACCGCGGTCGCGAACATCGATGCGGTGCAGGGCAGAAACTTATTGGCCAGCGCGCGGGCGTGATGCTCGAGAGGATTCTGACGATCGTCCGGTTCCATGTAGCGCGAATGAATGTAGACCAGCGTCGCGGTGGCGGTGACCATGACGGTCAACGGCACCAGCGTGGAGACCAAGGAGTTGGTCCAGCCAAAAATGGCGCCCAGCCCCACCGCCATCGCGACCACCGCGCCAAGCGTGAGGATGATGGCGGCCAAAGCGCGCCAGGAGCGGAACACGAGGAACACCAGCAGCATCAAAAAGACGCCGAACAGCGGCATGAATTTCTTGGTGGATGCGCCGGTCTGGCGTTCGAGCCAGGCATCGAGCCAAGGTGTGCCGACGCGGCGCACGGCCGTGAACGGCCGTGCCGATCCGTCGAGTGGCAGTACCAGAGCGTCGATCGCTGCCAGCGCGACGTCGCGTTCGGCGGGCGTTGCGACGTGCAGGTCGAGGCCTATCCCCAGGTAGTGATCGCCGAGCAGCCCCGCGCGGCGAAACAGCGAGGTACCGGTTGCGAATGTGCGTATATGGTCGGCGTCCTCCGCGCTGATGGTGACAGGTGCCGCGGAGCGAAAATACAGGGTGAGAATACTGTGCGCGCCGACGTGAGGAATTTTGTCGAGGCTATGCTCGAGCTGGTCGGCACCCTGCAGCACGGCTTGGCTCAAGGGCTCGGGTGCTTCCAGCAGAATCAGCGCTTGCTCGGCCGACGGGAACACCCGCTCGAAGGCCAGCGTGGCCTGTGCGGTCGGGTCGCCGGGCACGATCAAGCGATCGATGGATGAGTCCGTGGGGATGCGCGTGGCGCCGAATATTCCCGCTACCGTCAGAAGTAGGAATGCGCCGACAATCCAATAGCGTACGCTCAGCACACGCAGGAATATTTGCAGTAGTCTGGGCGATACGAGCATGCTCAATGATAGCCTAAGCTTATGACTACACTGTTCCTGAACGCAGTCGCCACCTTGGTTTTTTGTGCACCGGGATACCCCGGTGCGGCCGGCGATGCGCAGCCGTACGTGGATCAATTCGCCAAAGCCGCCGCCACGTCCGCCGGTTGGAGCGCCGGAAGCCTCGCGGCCGCCTATGATCCGACTGAAGCTGGGGGCCTGCAGAAGCTCGGCAACCCCGACTCCGTCCTGACTTTCATCCCCTATGCTTTCTACGTGCAATATGGCGCGCAGCTGCACCTCGCGCCGCTCGCGCAAGCCGACGTGGCGGACGTGGGTACGCAAGAGCGTTGGACGTTGGTCGGCAAGGCGGGCGGTGCCGCCGATGCAGCATCCCTGGCCGGCTACACCATCGTCAGCGTTGCAGGGTATGCGCCTGAGTTCGTGCGCCATTCGGCGCTGCAGGCCTGGGTGCTGCCGGCCGATGTCAAAATCGAAGCCACGGGTCAGATATTGAGCGCCTTGCGGCGCGTGCTATCGGGGGAGAAGGTGCTCGTGCTGCTGGACCAAACGCAGTCGGCGGCCTTGCCCACATTGCCGTTCGCGGCACAGCTGAAAACCTTGACGCAATCCGCGCCGCTGCCGGTGGCGCTCGTCGCCGTGATCGACGCGCGTGTGCCCGCGCCGCGCGCCAAGGCTTTTCAGGCGGCTCTGCTCAAGCTGAGCGCGGCGGCCGGCGGCGCCGATGCCTTGGGTGCCCTGCATCTGAAAGGCTTCGTCATGCCGCAGCTGCCCGCGGATACCGGCAAGCCGTGATCGGCGATGCCGTGACCTGCCATGAAACTACGCGCGACTGGTTGGATGAGTACCGGCGCCATCATGCTGCTCCTCGGCGCGTGCGCGGCGGCGCCGAAGTCGAAGCCTAAGAACCTTGCATCGGCGTCGGTGGAGGACCTGGCGGCCGCCATTGCCGCGGATTCGGAGCGCAGCGATGGGGGGGTCGATGCGAAGACCCGAGAGCAGCTCGCGGCGGACGCCGACGGTGATGCGCAGGCGTGTTTGCAGCTTGCCCCGAAAGCGGCGGCATGCCTTTACTACCATGCCGTCGCTCTGGGCTTGCAGGCGCGCGCTCACCCATTGCGCGCCAACGAGTTACTGAAGACGATGCTCGAATCGCTGACCGCCGCGCAAGCCGCCGATCCGGACTACGACAAGGCCGGCCCGGATCGAGTGAAGGCCCTCGTGCTCGTCAGGGCGCCGGGTTGGCCCTTGGGTCCCGGCGACGTGGATGCGGGCTTGGCGGCCGCGCGTCGCGCAGTGCAGCTGCAGCCGCAACATCCGCCGAATCAACTGGCGCTGGCCGAAGCCTTGTCCAAGACGGGCGATTCGAACGGCGCGCGCGAGGCCTACCAGCACGCCCGCGAGCTGGCGCAGGTGCTGCCGGCATCAGCCGATCGCGACGACTGGCTCAAGCAGGCTGATCAGGGGCTGGGGCTGCAGCGCTGAGCCTTATTCCGCCGCCGCCACCGGCGCTCCGACTGCGGCCGGACGCCGCACTATGAAGCACAGTGGAATCAGGGCCAGGCTCAGCCACCCCGATATGTAGAAAAGATCGAGCGATGAGAGCAGGTAGCCCTGGCCGATCATGGCCTGTGTCATCGCGCCGGCCGCGGTCTGGTCGTTCATGCCGAACAGATGCATTTGCGCCAGCGATTGCTGGTAGGCGGGGGCGTACTGAGTCACGCTCTCCGCCAAGCGTGACTGATGCAGCGCTTCGCGCCGATCCCAAAACGTGGTGATCAGCGCGGTAGCAAACCCGGCGGCGGTGATGCGGATGAAATTCGACAAGCCCGAGGCGGCCGGTACCTTGTGCGCGGGCAGGCCGTCGAAGACCACGGCCAGCGTCGCGACGAAGAACATACCCATGGCCAGTCCCTGCACCAGCTGCGGCGCGACAAACACCAGGTAGCTCGAGTCTGCGGTCAAGGCTGCGCGCATGAAGTAAGATATGGTGAACAACGCGAAGGCGCTGGCGGCGATCGCGCGCGGATCGAAGCGGCGCATCAGGCTGCCCATCATGAGCGAGGTGAGAATGGCAGTGACGCCGCTGGGGGCGGTGACCAAGCCGGCCCAGGTAGCGGTGTACCCCAGGTAACTCTGCAGCCACAAGGGCATCAGCACGATGTTGCCGAAAAATACTGCGTAGCCTACGCACTGGACCAGGGTGCCGAGCCCGAAGCTGCGCGACTTGAACAGGCTCAGATCGACGATGGGATGTTCCTCGGTGAGTTCCCATATCAGCCAGGCGACAAATCCGATCACGGTGACGAGCGTCAAGCTGATGATGACGCCGGAATTGAACCAGTCCAGATCCTTGCCCTTGTCGAGCATGATCTGCAGACATCCCACCCAGATGAACAGCAGCGCCAGGCCGACCCGGTCGATGGGCAATTTGTGCGTGGGGGTTTCCTGCGACTTCAAGTTGCTCCAGCACACCCAGACGCAGACCGCGCCCACCGGCACGTTGATGAGGAAGATCCAGGGCCAGACATAGTTATCGGAGATATAGCCGCCGAGCAGCGGGCCGGCGATCGGCGCGACCAAGGTGGTGATGGACCAGATCGACAACGCGGTATTGCGCTTGTGGGGGCCAAAGACGTTGATCAGCAGCGCCTGGCTGCCGGGGATCATCGGACCGGACACTGCACCCTGCATCACCCGGAACACGATCAAGGACGGCAAGCTCCAGGCCAGGCCGCACAGTAAAGAGGCGAGGGTGAAGAGCGTCACCGAGGCGACGAAGGTGCGCACCACGCCAAAACGTTGCATCAGCCATCCGGTCAGGGGCACCGACACGCCGTTCGCCACCGCGAAGGAGGTGATTACCCAGGTGCCTTGATCGGTGCTGACGCCCAAATTGCCCGAGATGGTAGGAATGGACACATTCGCGATCGACGTGTCGAGCACCTGCATGAAGGTGCCCAACGCCAGAGCCACCGCCGTCAGCGCCTTGCGGCTGCCGGCGAGCGGTGCTGGAACGTCGATGGCGAGATTGGCGCTCACGGACGGCCGGCCAGGATGGTGGGGTCGGTGCCGGCCGCGCCCGCAGGCGAACCGCGGCGCGTGTTGCGGCTGAGCTGCGCCGGTTCGTGCGCTTTCGGCCCGGCATTGTCGGCGATGATCGAGGCGATGCGTGCGTCCACGGCCGGGTCGTCGCCGGCGCTGGCCTCGCGCGGCAGCGGCACGTTGCGTACGGCCGTGCTCATGAGCGGCCCGGAGATATCGTGCAAGTCGACGCGCACATAGGTGGAGAGCCCGATTCGCAGCGGATGTGTCCTCAGTTCCTGCGGATCCAGCAGAATGCGCACCGGCACGCGCTGCACGATCTTGATCCAGTTACCGGAGGCGTTCTGCGATGGCAGCAGCGCAAAGGCATTGCCGCTGCCGGCGGCGATGCCCACCAGATGACCGTGGTAGGTGAACTGATGTCCGTAGATATCCGTGCGCACGATGACTGGCTGGCCCGCGCGCATGCGCTCGAGCTGCACTTCCTTGAAGTTGGCGTCTACCCACACGTTTTCGAGCGGCACCACGGCGAGCAGCGGCGTGCCTGCGGCGACGCGCTGTCCGACCTGGACGGAGCGCTTGGCGATCTCGCCGCTCACCGGCGAGATCAATTCGGTGCGATGCAAGGCCAGCGCGGCGTTGCGCACGGCGCTGGCGGCGGCCAGTACCTGCGGATGATCGGCGATGGTGGTGCCGTCGATCTGCGCGACCGTCTGGCTCAACTGCTCGCGGGCCGCGGACACGCTGGCGCGCGTGGTCGTGACCGCATCACGCGCGTGCGAGAGTTCTTCGGCCGAAATGGCGCCATCGGCGATCAGGCCGCCGCGCCGCCGCAGGTCGTCATCCGCGGTACGCCGCGCTTGCTCGCGCTGTGCGATCTCCGCGCGCAACTCCTCGCCCTGCGCGAACAGGCCGCGCACCTGCCGTACCGCGCGCGCCAAGTCGGCTTCCGCGTTCTCCTCGGCGATTTTCGCATCCGCCGGATCGAGCTGCAGCAGGGATTGGCCGGCGGTGACCAGCTGTGTGTCATCGACGTTCAGCGACAACACCGTGCCGGGAACTTCGCTCGTAATCTGCACGACGTCGCCGTTGACGTAGGCGTCGTCGGTGCTCTCATAGTAGCGCCCGTCGAGGAACCAGTACGCGCTGTAGCCCAAGCCACCGAGCAGCACCACGGCGCCGAGAGCCAAGAGTCCGAGGCGCCGCCTGCGCCCGGCGCGGGGGGCGGGCGCAGCGGCGGCTGGCGCAGCGTCCGCCGCGGTGGGGTTGGGCGGCTTATGGTCGTTGGTTTGGTCGTTCATGGCAGTACTCGTGTCAAGACTGGATCCGAATGCGAAGAGGAATTCGCCAAGGTGTTCGCCGAGCGGGAAGCGTCGAAGCTGCCGCCCACGGCCTGCAGCAGCGTAATCCGCGCGACGGCTTGGCCGGTGATGATGTCGACCATGGCCTGGCGCGCGGTGAGCACCTGGGTCTCGGCGTTGAGCACGGACAGATAACTGGCGAGACCGGCGCGGTAGCGCTCCTCGGCCAGCTTGTAGGCGGCTTCATTGGCTTCCAGGGTCTGTTGCTGCTCGACGCGCTCACGCGCCAGGGCGTCGATGCGCGTGATCTGGTCCGCGGTCTGCTGTACGGCGCGCAGCACCGTGTCGTTGTAGCCGGACACGGCTTCGTCCAGCTGCGCCTCGCTGCTCTTGTACTGCGCGCGCAAGCGGCCGCCGTCGAACAGAGGCAGGGAAATCAGCGGACCGCCGCCATAGCCGCGCGCGCTCCATTGCACCAGGTTATTCATTCCGAAGGCGCCGATGCCGGCGAGCGCGGTCAAGCTGACATTGGGATAGAACGCAGCCTTGTCGGCTTGGCGCTGATCATCGGCGGCTTCTATTTGTAAGCGCGCGGACAACACGTCGGGGCGTCGCGCCAGCAAGTTGATGGGCAGCGCATTCGGCACGGGCAGTGCGGCGTCGATGTTCAACACCGGCGGGTGAATGCTGGCATAGGCGTCGGCGCCCTCGCCGGTCAAGTCGGCAAGCAGGTGAACGGCAAGATCGGCCGCTGCTCGCGCTTGATCGCGCGCCACCAGGGCCTGCGGCAGCTGGCCTTCGGCTTGGCGCAGCTCGAGCTGCGTATCGACGCCGGCCGCCACCCGGCGGCGAGTGATGTCGACGATGTCCTGCCTCTGACGGGCGGAGCGCTCCGCGATCTCGGCGAGCGCATTCTGGTGGTACAGCTCGACGTAGGCTTGGGCAATGGCGACGCCGAGCATGAGGCGCGCGTCCTCGACGTCAAGAGCGGCCGATTGCGCGAGTGCGCGCGCGCGATGTACAGCGTCGGCCTGCTTGCCCCAGAAATCCAAATCCCAGCTCAAGGTGGGACCGGCCTGGCCTTCCCAGAAGGTATGACCGGCGATCGGCGGCGGGACAAAATAGTTCTCGGGCGCGCGATCGTACGTAACGCTGGCACCGAGCCTGGCGCTCGGCTTGAGACCCGCCTGCGCGACCTCGGTTCGTGCCAAGGCGTCGCCCACGCGGGCTCGCGCCTGTGCCAAGGTCGGGCTGTCCTTGAGGCCCGCCCGGATCAGCCGATCGAGCTGCGGATCCTGGAACGAACTCCACCAGCCATCCGCGGCCGGCTCGACCGCGGCTCCCGTGAGGCCGACTTGGGCTTTGTCCAGCTGGGTTGGGTGTGCCGATTCCTTCGGCGGCAGTACGCAGGCGCCGAGAGCGGTGGTGCTCAGAACGGCGGCGCAGAGGCGGACGAATGTGGTGGCCATGGTTCATGCCTCCGCGGGCAAGGCGGCCGGCTCGACGGTCGCCTGCAGGTTGGTGTTGAGCTTGACCAGCAGGCGCTGTAGTTCCTCGAACTCGGCCTTGGTGAAGGTCGAGAGTGCCAGATTGAGTTTATCGACGACCAGGGGAATCAGGCCTTCGACGGCAACGCGGCCGGCGGGCGTGAGCTTGAGTTCCACTCTGCGGCGGTCGCCGCCGCGGCGAGCGCGCTCCAGCAGTCCACGCTCGGCCAATTGGTCGATGACCCGCGTCATGGCGCCGCTGTCGTGCCGGTACTGGGTGCAGATGTCCTTGGGGTTGACCGCGATGCCATCGCGCAGCCAGGCAAGAATGACATATTGAATGAAGCTGAACCCTTGAGCCTCGATCACCGGCTCCAACATGTCGAGCGTCAGGGAATGCGAGCGCTTGATCAGGTAGCCGATACTGGACCGCGCGCTGTAGGTGGCTGCCTGATAGTGCTGCTTGGACATTTATTGCCTCGGCAATTACTGCTTAGGCAGCCATTATGCGCCCGCCGGTAGAGAAATCAAGAGTCGATAAAATCGTTATAAATTAACGGGTTGTGGGGAAATTACGGCTTTATTGGTGCGCCGCAGCTCGATCGAAAAGGCATGAAGTCATATCGTCCGGGCATTGGGCTTACACACATAGATAAGGAGAAGACTCATGAGCGAACAAAGCGGACGCGAGAAGTGGGGCTTTTCAACGCTGGCCGTCCACGGCGGCTATTCACCGGAACCAACCACCAAGGCCGTGGCTGTCCCCATTTATCAGACCGTGGCTTATGCCTTCGACAACGCGCAACACGGCGCTGACTTATTCGACCTGAAAGTGCCAGGGAACATCTACACGCGCATCATGAATCCAACGCAGGATGTGCTCGAGCAGCGCTTGGCGGCGCTCGAAGGCGGCGTCGCCTCGCTGGCGTTGGCGTCGGGGCAGGCGGCGGTGACCTATTCGATCCTGACCATCACCGAAGCGGGCGACAACATCGTTGCCTCGAGCGCCTTGTATGGCGGCACATACAACCTGTTCGCGCACACATTGCCCCAATACGGCATCGAAGTTCGTTTTGCCGACTATCGGGATGCCGAATCCTTCGCGCCGCTGATCGATGCCAAGACCAAAGCGCTGTTCGTCGAGTCACTGGGCAATCCACAGGGCAACGTCACGGATATCGAGCGCGTCGCCGCGGTGGCGCACCGGCACAGCGTGCCGCTGATCGTCGACAACACGGTGCCGACACCTTACCTGTGCCGCCCCTTCCAGCACGGCGCGGACATCGTGGTGCATTCATTGACGAAATATCTGGGCGGCCATGGCACCAGCATCGGCGGCGCCATCGTCGATTCCGGAAAATTCCCATGGACCGAGCACAAACATCGGTTTCGGCGCCTGAACGAGCCGGACGTCAGCTATCACGGGGTGGTCTACACCGAGGCGCTCGGCGAGGCTGCGTACATCGGCCGTGCTCGGGTCGTGCCGCTGCGAAACACCGGTGCGGCCATCTCTCCATTCAACGCCTTTTTGATTCTACAAGGCATCGAAACTCTGTCGTTGCGCATGGAGCGCATCAGCGAGAACGCCTTGCAGGTGGCACGGCATCTGCAACGGCATGCCAAGGTGGCCTGGGTGAACTATGCGGGCCTCGAGGACCATCCCGATCATGGGCTGGTGCAGAAGTACCTCGGCGGCAAGGCCTCCGGGCTGTTGACCTTCGGCCTGAAAGGAGCCGCGGCGCAGGCGCGGCAGCGGGGCGCCCGCTGCCTCGATGCGCTCGCTTTGTTCACCCGTTTGGTCAATATCGGCGACGTTCGTTCACTGGCGACCCACCCGGCCTCGACTACTCACCGTCAGTTGTCTGCAGCTGAACTCGAGAAGGCGGGCGTGTCGGAGGATACGCTGCGCCTCTCGATCGGGATCGAGGATCTCAAGGACCTCACGGCGGATTTGGACGCGGCGCTGGCGGCGGTATAACACAGACAACGGCAACTTCGAACAGCGAGCCGCGCCTTGGCACTCCAGATTCGAGTGCAGCGAGATTCGAGCGACTGAAAAAACGTCATAGTCGCAAGCTGCATTTTGCACCCAATGCACGCGCTACACAAATCACCGGCTTGGGCGCGTGCATTCGCCGCCTCGAACGCACTTAATCTTCAAGAATGCGGTGCGAACGCCGCGCGCGTTGCATGAATGCGACGCGCTTCGCACTTTGGAATTTGTCGACATAGCTCAACATTAATCTTCTAATGTTTGCGCCGTTAGGATTTATGCGTTACACATATTGCTGAGGAGAGTTGAGCAAGAGCGATAGATCCCGGAGTTGGCGCACTTTGTGAGGTTTAACCGTGACAACGAGCGCATTGCTTTTTGACGACTTCAAGACTTCCTACGAAAAGAGCGCGGCCACCACCTTCACGCTCGCGGAATACTTCGATCTGTGCCGCAAGGAGCCGATGACCTACGGGCTCGTCGCGGAGCGCATGGTCAAGGCCATCGGCGAACCGCGGATGGTGTCCACGAAAGCCGACCCGCGACTGCTACGGTTGTTCGGCAACCGAACTTTGAAATACTACGATGCGTTTGCCGACTTCTACGGCATGGAAGGCGGCATCATCGAGGAAATCGTTTCCTTCTACCGGCACGCGGCGCAAGGCCTGGAGGAGCGCAAGCAAGTGCTGTACTTGCTGGGACCGGTGGGTAGTGCGAAGAGCACGCTGGCCATCAAGCTGAAGAGCTTGATGGAGCAATTTCCAATCTACACGCTCGTCGATGCAGACACTGGAATGCGCAGCCCGCTGCTCGAATCGCCGCTGGGTCTTTTCAGCCCGGAGAAATTCGGCGCGCGCCTGGAGGGAGAATACGGCATCCCGCCGCGCTACCTCACGGGAATCTCGAGCCCGTGGGCGCAGAAGCGCATGCATACTTATGGCGGCGATCTTACACGCTTTCGCGTGCAGCGCGTCTTCCCTTCCGTACTCAATCAAATCGCGGTCGCGAAGACCGAACCGGGGGACGAGAACACTCAGGACATCAGCTCGCTGGTCGGCAAGGTCGACATGCGCAAACTGAGCAAGCTGAGCCAGGACGATCCGGACGCATACAGCTATTCGGGCGGCCTGTGCCTGACGACGCAAGGGCTGCTCGAGTTCGTCGAGATGTTCAAGGCGCCGATCAAGGTGCTGCACCCTTTGCTCACCGCGACTCAAGAGGGCAACTTCAAGGGCACGGAAGGTTTCGGCGCCATGCCGTATCAGGGCACGGTGCTGGCGCACTCGAACGAGAGCGAGTGGAACAAGTTTCGCAGCAACCGTGACAACGAAGCGTTCTTGGATCGCATCTTCATCGTCAAGGTGCCGTACTGCCTGCGCGTCACCGAAGAGGTGATGATCTATCAGAAGTTGCTGCGCGAATCGACCTTGTCCAAGGCACCCTGCGCGCCGGGAACATTGCCCATGTTGGCGCGCTACATGGTGCTGTCGAGGCTCAAAGCGCCCAGCAACTCGAGCCTTTATTCGAAATTGCGCATTTATGACGGCGAAAATCTGCGCGAGTCGGATCCGCAGGCGAAGAGCGTGGCCGAGTATCGCGAGGCCGCCGGCAGCGATGAGGGCATGACCGGATTCTCGACCCGCTATGCGTTCAAGCTCATATCCAAGGCTTTCAACCGCGATCCCATCGAGGAGTCGGCCGACCCGGTGACGCTCTTGAAGGTCATAGAGGAGAGCATCGGCACCTCCGACTTCAGCCCGGATCTGCAGAAGACCTGCATGGTGCATCTCAAGGAGTTCCTGATACCGCGCTATCTGGAGGAACTGACCAAGGAGATTCAGGCGGCGTATCTCGAGTCCTACGCCGACTATGGACAGGAGTTGTTCGATCGCTACGTGGCGTTCGCCGACTTCTGGATTCAGGAGGAGGTTTACGTGGATCCGGCGACCGGCGTGGCCTTCGACAAGTCGGCGCTGAACTCGGAACTGGAAAAAATGGAAAAGCCGGCGGGCATTGGCAATCCGAAAGACTTCCGCCACGAAATCGTCAACCATGTACTGCGTGCCCAGAACAAGAGCGGCGGCGACAAGCTGGTCTGGACCAGCTATCAAAAACTGCGCGAGGTCATCGAGAGGCGCATGTTCGCGGCGACCGACGATCTGCTGCCGGTCGTGTCCTACTTCGCCAAGGGCAACGCCGAGGATGAGAAGAAGCACGAAGCCTTTATCGCGCGTATGAAGGCGCGGGGCCACACACCGACGCAAGTGCGCCGTCAAGTCGAATGGTGGACGATGGCCCGACGTCAGTGAGTCGAGGCCAACGGCAGGAAGGCGTACCGTGACCAGCGTCATCGTCGACCGGCGACCTGATAAGGGCAAGAGCACCGCGAACCGGCAACGCGTCCTGAAGCGCTTGGATTCCGCGCTCAAGGCGCAGGTCGACAAATTGATAGCACGCAAGAAGCTCAAGGAGCATGACGCTGCCGTCGAGGTGAGCGTCGAGCGCAAGGATGTCAAGGAGCCCAGCTTCGGCCTGGATCCGGCGAGCGGCTCCTCGGGAAGAATCGTTCCCGGCAATGAACATTATCGGGTCGGCGACAAGATCCCGCGCGATCCGGCGCAACGCCAAGGCCGCGGTACGGGATCGGGGGCGGGCGACGCTGAATCCGAAGCCGAGGACGCGTTCCGCTTCGCACTGTCCCGCGAGGAGTATCTGTCGCTGCTGTTCGATGAGCTGGAATTGCCGCCCTTGCTCAAAAAGGAGCTGTTGGAGATCGACGAAAATCGATTTCGCCGCGGCGGCGTGGTGCGCTATGGCAACCCGGGAACGGTATGCGTCACCCGCACCTTCAAGGCGTCCATCGGCCGGCGCGTGGCCGCGGAGGCGCAGCATGAAGAGGCGATGGAGGCCGCGGAAGCCGCGCTCAGCATCGCGCTGGAGGGTGCGATGCCGGCGCGGGTGCAGGCCGCGGAACTCGAGCTGCAGGAGGTGCGGCGCCGCGGTGCCGACATCCCCTTCCTGGATCCGGTCGATCTCAGGCATCGCAATCTGGTCGAAGTGCAGGCGCCGCGCACGGCCGCCGTGATGTTCTGCCTCATGGATGTGTCGTCTTCCATGGACGAGACTCGCAAGGATCTGGCGAAGCGATTCTTCACGTTGCTGTACCTGTTCTTGAGCCGCAAATATCAGAAGGTGGAGCTGGTGTTCGTCCGGCACACCGACCAGGCGCAGGAAGTCGATGAGGACACCTTCTTCAACGGCACGCAGGCTGGCAGCACCAAAGTGGTGTCGGCACTGGTCAAAATGCACGAGATCATCGGCCTGCGATATCCGGCGTCGCACTACAACATCTTCGGCGCCCAGGCGAGCGACGGCGACTCCTTCGGCGCCGACTCGACCGAGTCATCGGCGTATCTGTTGTCACAGCTGCTGCCGCTGTCGCGCTACTTCGTGTATGCGGAAGTGGGCGATAGACCGGAGCAGGGAGCGACCAGCCTGTGGTCCGCCTACAGCGACATCGCGTCCGAGCATTTCAACATGGCGACGGTGCGATCGCGCGAGGAAGTTTATCCGGCGCTCGCCAAGCTGTTTCAAAGAGAGCAACCGGCTTAAAGATGCAGGACACGGCGCGCAGATTCAGCGGCAGCGAATGGACCCTCGACGATTTGCTCGCCATCGAACAGATCTGCGGGCGCCACGCGGAGCGCTACGGGCTCGACACCTTTCCGAACCAGATGGAAGTCATCACCAGCGAACAGATGCTGGACAGCTATGTGTCCAGCGGATTGCCGGTCAACTATGGACACTGGAGCTTCGGCAAGCATTACTTGATCGAGAGCGGCAAGTATCGCTCGGGGCAAAACGCGCTCGCCTACGAAATCGTCATCAATACGAATCCGTGCATCGCGTTCTTGATGGAAGGCAACTCCCTTGCCATGCAGGCGCTGGTCATTCCGCATGCCTGCTACGGGCACAACAGCTTCTCCAAGGGCAACTATCTCTTCAAGCAGTGGACGCAGCCGGACGCCGTGCTCGACTACATGCTGTTCGCGCGCAACTACGTCGCCGAATGCGAGGAACGCTTCGGCCTGGACCGCGTCGAACAGACGTTGGACGCATTGCATGCGCTGCGCGACCAGGGGCTGGACAAGTACAAGCGGCCGCGCAAGCTCGATACGCGCAAAGAACGCGCCGAGCAGGCGAAGCGCCTGTCGGCGGCGCAGGAAAACATGCGCCAGGGCGAATACTTCAGCGTGGTTCCCCAAGCGGACAAGGCGGCAAGCGTCGAGGCGGTATTCCCGCTGAGCCCCGAGGAAAATCTGCTCTACTTCATCGAGAAGCACGCGCCGAAGCTCGAGCCTTGGCAACGCGAGCTGGCGCGCATCGTGCGCAAGATCGCGCAGTATTTCTATCCGCAACGCCAGACCCAGGTGATGAACGAGGGCTGGGCCACATTCTGGCACCATCGGCTCATCAACGACATGTACGACGCGGGGCAGATCGACCAGGGAATACTGCTGGAGTGCCTGCATTCGCACACCAACGTCGTCAGGCAGCCGGAATACACCAGACTGAATCCGTACGCGCTGGGCTTTGCCGCATGGAACGAGATCAAACGGGTTTGCGACAAGCCGACCGAGGAGGATCGCGAATATCTGCCTGATGTCGCCGGCAAGGACTGGCTCGAGACGTTTCACGACATCATGCAGAACTATCGCGACGAGAGTTTCTTGCTGCAGTTCCTGACGCCGAAGCTGGTGCGCGATTTTCGCTTGATGAACATCCAAACGCGCGAGGGTCTCGATCATTGGCTGGTCAACGACACGGCCGGGGCGGATGGATTCAAAGCCATTCGCAGCCAACTGGCGGCTCAGCACCGCCTCGAGACGCTCATGCCCGAGATATCGGTGGTGCGCTATGGGCGCGACACCGATCGCAAGCTGGTGCTTCAGTATCAAAGCTACAACGGCCGAAACCTGATCGAAGACGAGACGACGCAAACCCTGAAGCAATTGCGCCAGTTGTGGGGGTTCGAGGTGCAGCTCGAGGCGGTCGATCAGAACGGCGCGGTGCTGAAGACGTACTAGGACCATGGGCCGGCCGTTGACGCAGGCGCAGGCGAGCGCGGTATTGAACTAAGCCTCGATCGGCGCCCGCAGTTGCGCATCGTCGACGTCGGGCGAATTGATGCGCGGACTGACCGCGTGGCGCTGCATCCAGTCGCCGCGGAAGGTGTGCAGCGCCGCCTTTGCCTGTGCGGGTGTGCCATTCAGCCAAACATCGTAGTCGCGCCGCCGCAAGATCGCGGGCATCGAAAGTTCTTTGCGGTTGCCGGGCTCAACCTCGCCGGATTCGCTGCCGCGATGCTGCAGCAATTCATTGGCGGCTACGCCGATGATCGAGAAGCTTTCGATCACGTCCTCGCGGTCGAGCTCCGAGCGGTCCCAGATGCCGGCGACCCCGAACACGTTGCGATCCCGCAGGCGCACGAAGTAGGGCTGGCGATAGTGCGCGGCGGTCAAATGCCAGACATAGAAACCCGCCATGGGTAGTATGCAGCGCCGGCCTTCGAGCCAGGGCGTGCGAAAGAACTTCGATTGCTCGAGCTCACGCTGCCCGGCCACAGCGGGATTGAGCTTGTATTCGCCTTCCGCCCAGCTTGGAACGAGGCCCCAGCGCATCATGATGCCTTCCGAGGCGTTATCGTGCAGGCGGATGGCGGGCACATAGCGTCCGGGCGCGATATTGGAATGGGGTTCGAACTTCCACCACGCAGCCGCGGGCAGAAACTCGCGTTCCACGGTAGGCGAATCGGGAAGTGCGTAGCGCCTGCACATGCGGCCAGCATACAAATACCGCCCTGCAGCCGTTGTGACGCAGATAACTGTTTTTGCCCCAGGATGTGATAATCGGCCGATGAAAACCATCATCGAACCATTTCGCATCAAGTCCGTCGAGCCGATCCGCATGACGACGCAAGAGCAACGGCGCGCCATCATTCGCCGCGCTCACTTCAACCTGTTCGGCGTCAAGTCGCAGGACGTGATCATCGATCTTTTGACCGACTCGGGCACGAGTGCCATGAGCGCCGAACAGTGGGCGGCGCTGATGCGCGGCGACGAGTCCTACGCGGGCTCGCCCTCCTTCGACCGCTTCGAGGCGGCGGTAAAGCACTTGATGCCGTTCAGGCACATCATTCCCACTCATCAGGGCCGGGCCGCGGAGGCCATTTTGTTTTCCTTGATCGGCGGTTCCGACAAGCTGATCCCGTCGAATACGCATTTCGATACCACGCGCGGCAACATCGAATCGACCGGCGCTCGAGCCATCGACTTGCTCATCCCCGAGGGGCGCGATCCTGCCGACTTGCATCCATTCAAGGGCAACATGGACCTGCAGCGCCTCGAGTCGCTGCTGCAGGAAAGCGCGGCCGCGGTGCCCTGCGTGATGCTGACCGTGACCAACAACGCCGGCGGCGGCCAGCCGGTCAGCCTCGAGAACATCCTTGCGGTAGCCGCGCTGGCGCGCCGCTTCGGCAAGCCGTTCTACATCGATGGTTGCCGCTTCGCCGAAAATGCTTGGTTCATCAAGTGCCGCGAACCCGGGCAAGCGGAGCGCAGCATCGTCGACATCGTGCGCGACATGTTCTCTGCGGCCGACGGCATGACCATGTCGGCGAAGAAGGATGCCTTCGCCAACATCGGCGGCTGGCTGGCGCTCAACGACGATGCGCTGGCGCAGAATGCGCGCACGAGGTTGATCCTGACCGAAGGATTCACGACCTACGGCGGCCTGGCGGGACGCGATTTGGACGCGATCGCGCAGGGCTTGAAGGAGATTGTCGAGGAGGACTACCTGCGCTATCGAGTCCGCGCCAACGAGTACATCGGCGAGCGGCTGACGGCCGGCGGCGTGCCCATCGTGAGGCCGGTCGGCGGACACGCCGTGTTCATCGACGCGCGTGCCATGCTTGGGCACATTCCGCCGCTGCAATATCCGGGACAGGCCTTGGCCGTTGCGCTGTATGAAGCGAGCGGGGTGCGCGGCTGCGAGATCGGCAGCGTGATGTTCGGGCGCCAGCCCGACGGCGGCGAACGGCCGGCCGCCATGGACCTGGTGCGTCTGGCGATCCCGCGCCGCGTTTACACGCAGTCGCACGCCGACTACCTGATCGAATCGATTCTGGAAGTCGCCGCGGACAAATCATCGCTGCCGGGTTATCGGATTACCTGGGAACCGAAGGCGCTGCGGCACTTCACGGCGCACTTCGAGCCGCTCGCGTAACGCGCCGCATGGTCTCAAGCGAGCAGGGGCGACATCCCTGGGTCGCCTTTCGCCATAGCGCGCCGGTACGCGGGCCGCTCGCCGATTCTCGTCAGGTAGGCGCGCAGATGCGGCATCGAGGTCAGGTGGCGCGGCACGAATGCGCGCATCGTCGACAGAGGAAACAGCATCATGATGTCCGCCGCCGTGAATTCATCGCCCGCGAAATAAGCAGTTTCACCCAGTCGTTTCTCGATCATGGAAAACGCCAGCTCGCTGCGCTTGTTGAGCATGCCGATGATGGGGTTGTCAGCCGCGAGCTGCAACGCCGCTGCGATCATGGACCCCATCTCGCTCGGCATGAGCGTGCCGTTGGCGAAATGGAACCAAAAGAGATAGTCGGCGAAGTTTTTCTGGCGCGGTCCGACCGAGAGGCGGCCATCGGCGTATTTCTGAATGATGTATTCCGCGATCGCGCCGGACTCGGCCATGACGAGGTCGCCGTCGCGGATCACCGGTGCCACACCCATCGGATGCAGCGCCTTGTATTGCGCAGGAGCCATGCGTGTGGCCGGATCCCGGTCAAAGCGCAGCAGCGTGTAGGGAACGGCGAGTTCCTCGCAAAGCCAGACGATGCGTTCAGACTGCGAGACGCCCAGATGATAAACAGTGATCATGAATGACTCCCGGAGATGGCACGCCGTCAGCATAACGGTTATGCCACGAAAAGTTTAAGCCGGCGAGTTCATCGCACGGTCACTCGTGCAGCATCAGTATTTATGCGTCGACAACAGCAGACTGGTTTCGGTCTGCGAAATGCCTTCGATCAATCTGATGCGGCTCAAGACCCGATCGACGGCTTCCAGGTTCTCGGTGCGCAGTTCGGCCACGATATCCCAACGGCCATTGGTCGTATGCAATGCGTAGACGGCGGGATCGCCGCGCAGCTGCCTCAGGACATCGTCCGTACGGTTGCCCTCGACCGCAACGGTCATCAGGGCGCGAACGCGCTGATCTTCGGCATGCGCTTCGAGCTTGACGGTGTAGCCGATGATGATCCCGGCAGCTTCCATGCGCGCCAGGCGGTTTTGCACGGTGCCGCGGGACACCTTTACCGCCTTGGCCATGGCGGCGACGGAGATGCGCGCATTGTCGCGCAAAAGACCCAGAAGCTGCCGATCGGTCGCATCCATAGCCCGATTATACAAAAGGATAGAAATTAGTGACGAAATGACAAATTAACCCGCTTTTTGTGCAAGTTTCTGGCTATTCGTTAGCACTGCTCCGCTGGCACACTGCCGCCACTGGATCGGCAGCGTCCGTCAAATAATAGGGGGGTCATCATGGTCAAGTACGTCGGTACGGCCCGCATTCGTGAACTTCTGGCGCGCAAAGGTATACAAGAATTCATCGAAGAGTTGGCGCGGGAAATCGAACACGATTATCAACGTTGGAGTGAATTCGAGAAATCGGCGCGGATCGCCAGTCATTCCCCGGATGGCGTCATCGAGCTGATGCCGATCAGCGATGGACGACTCTACGCGTTCAAGTACGTCAACGGTCATCCCCGCAACACAGCGAATCGCTTGCTGACCGTCACCGCATTCGGTGCGCTCGCCGACGTCGCCACCGGTTATCCGTTGTTGCTGTCCGAAATGACCATGGTCACGGCACTGCGCACGGCCGCAGTGTCGGCGCTCGCGGCGCGCGGCATGGCGCGCCCCGCCAGCCGGGTGATGGCCATGATCGGCAATGGAGCGCAGAGCGAGTTCCAAGCGCTGGCCTTTCACCGGCTGCTCGGCATACGCGAACTGCGGCTCTTCGACACCGACCGCAGCGCCACGCAGAAGCTGTTCGCCAATCTGGCGGCCATGCGCTTGCCGGGCCTCGCAGTGACGCGCTGTGCCGGCACCGCGGAGGCGGTTCGCGGCGCGGATATCGTGACCACCGCGACGGCCGACAAGCGCAACGCCACGATCCTCACGCCGGACATGATCGTCCCCGGCATGCATCTCAATGCCATTGGCGGCGACTGCCCCGGAAAGACCGAATTGCATGTCGATATTCTGCGCAGGGACGACGCGCGCATCGTGGTGGAGTTCGAGCCGCAGGCGCGCATCGAGGGTGAGATACAGCAACTGCGCGCCACGGCGGCGGTGCTCGAGTTGAGCGACGTGCTCAGCGGCAGGCAGCCGGGACGCCGCAGCGACGCGGACGTGACCATTTTCGACTCCGTGGGATTCGCGCTCAACGATTTCTCGGCGCTGCGTTATCTGCAGCGTCTCGACGCGGCGCAAAACGACGCGCAGGAACTTGATTTGATTCCATGTCTCGATGATCCGAAGAATCTGTTCGCCGCGCTGCATGAGCCGGCGACGCGGCGGCCCGCGGCCGAGCGGCCCGTGGCCGAGCGTCGGACCACC
>Ga0116129_1000758_pt1 | contig 19386 bp, 17 predicted proteins | sample June2015DPH_17_2_FD_89732 | JGI IMG/M metagenome (GOLD analysis project Ga0116129, IMG submission 89732) | Peatland microbial communities from SPRUCE experiment site at the Marcell Experimental Forest, Minnesota, USA - June2015DPH_17_10 | ecosystem: Environmental > Terrestrial > Soil > Wetlands...
CGAGATCACGATAGCAATGGTGATCGTCATGGAGAATTCGCGGAACAGCTTGCCAACCAGGCCGCCCATCAGCAGGATCGGGACAAACACCGCGATCAGCGACACGCTCATCGACAGTACCGTGAAGCCGACCTCCCTGGATCCCAGAAGTGCGGCCTCCAGCGGCGACTTTCCTGCATCCAGGTGACGGGAAACGTTTTCCAACACCACAATGGCGTCGTCGACCACGAATCCGGTCGCGACCGTGAGCGCCATCAGCGAGAAGATGTTGAGGCTGTATCCGAGCAGATACATGACCGCAAACGTCGCGACCAGGGACACCGATACCGCGACCACGGGAACCAGCGTCGCCCTCGCGCTGCGCAGGAACGCGAACACGACGAGGATTACCAGAATCACGGCAATGATCAGCGTGATTTCGACGTCCAGCAGCGAGGTCCGGATCGTGGTTGAGCGGTCGACCGCGAGATTGATGTCGATCGCGGACGAGACTGACGCCCGCAATTGCGGCATCAGCGCCTTCACGCGGTCAACCATCCCGATGATGTTGGCGCCCGGCTGCCGGTACACGATCATCATGACCGCCTGCTTGCCGTTGGAAAGGCCGAGATTGCGCAGGTTCTCCACCGAATCGAGCACCTCGCCGACGTCGGTCAGACGCACCGCCGCGCCGTTGCGGTAGGCGATCACGAGCGGCTTGTAGTCTTCCGCCAAGGTAGCCTGGTCGTTGGAATAGATCTGGTAGCGCTGTTCTCCGACGTCGATGCCTCCCTTTGGACTGTGGGCATTGGCGCTGTCGAGCGCGGCCCGCACATCTTCCAGGCCGACACCGTATTTGTAGAGCGCCTGCGGCACGAGCTCGACGCGCACGGCGGGCAGCGATCCACCACTGACGCTGACTTCGCCGACGCCTTCGACCTGCGACAGTTTCTGCGCCAGCACGGTCGAAGCAGCGTCATACAGTTCGGCGGGGGGCAGCGTATCCGACGTCAGCGTATAAATGAGGATTGGTGCCGATGCTGGGTTGAACTTGCGATAAGTGGGATTGCTACGCAGCGCAGCCGGCAGATCGGCGTGCGACGCGTTGATCGCGGCCTGGACGTCACGTGCGGCGCCGTTGATGTTGCGACTAACGCTGAACTGCAGGTTGATACGCGCGGAACCGAGCGAGCTCGATGATGTCATCTCGCTGACATCGGCGATCTGGCCGAGATGACGCTCCAGTGGACTTGCGACCGTGGTCGCCACGTCCTCCGGGCTCGCGCCCGGCAATGTCGCCTGCACCGAAATGGTCGGTATATCGACATCCGGCAGAGGCGAGACCGGGAGCTTGAAAAAGGCGATTATTCCGGCGGCAACCAAACCCAACGTCAGCAGCGTTGTGGCGACGGGCCGGCGGATGAACGGGCTTGAAAGACTCATGAGTGAACTGGATCCTCATTCATCTTACACGCTGTAGCGTGATCCGTCCAACGACCAGATTTAGGGGCCGGGCTTCATCGGATCTGCGATTGATTCACCGGCGGCGGTAAAATTCGTGCCCGCTGACGCAAAGGAGTTTTGCAGCAAAATCTGCCACAGGCGGAAGTCAAATCTCCGCAGCGATTGGTTCCGCCGGCGCGTTGCGCGGGAGGATCAGTTGAATCGTTGTTCCCTTGCCGTTTTCGCTGTCAAGATTGATCAGTCCACCCAGCCGATTGGTGACGATATTGTGGACGATGTGCAGGCCGAGGCCGATATGGCCCTGATGGCGGCGCGTGGTGAAAAACGGATTGAAAGCCTGACGGCGGATGTCGGGGCTCATGCCGCAACCGTCGTCGGCAACAACGATCTCGACATCGTCATGACCGGACTCCCGGACCGCGATACCGATGCTGCCCCCTCTTCTATCCGGGAACGCGTGCGCGACGGCATTCAAAAACAGATTGGTCACCACCTGCCCATAGGGTCCGGGATAGCTGTTCATGGCGAGACCGGAACGGCATTCGACCTTGAGAATCAAATTGTTTTTCGGCAGTCCCGGCCGCAGGCCCGTAAGAAACTGTTCGGTCACTTCTCCGAGATCGAAAATACGCCGGTCCCGATAGCTTTGGTCGACCGCCACCTGCTTGAACGCCTGGACCAGTTCGGCCACACGCGAGAGATTGCCGGCCAATTGCGATGACGCGCTCTGAACGAGCGTGAGGAAATCCATCAAGCTTGATCGCTTGAGCTCGCCGCTCGCGACTTCCGCTGCGAGCAGCGCGCTCTTGCGCCCCAATTCGGAGGCCACGGTGAGGCTGGTGCCGACGGGACTATTGATCTCATGCGCGACACCCGCCACCAAACGTCCAAGCGCCGCAAGCTTTTCCGCTTCGACCAGCGACGCCTGAGCCTCCTGCAGATGGTGCAACGCTGCTTCGGCGGCATCACGGGCGCGGCGTATCTCCCGTTCGTTGCGTTTCCGCTCGGTAATTTCTTCGGCCGCGACGTTGACGCCGATGATATCACCGGCGGCCCCGCGCTGCGGATGCCAATAGGTGATCCAGAACCGTTCCTCCGTCTGATCGGCGCGCTGGCCGGCGACCTCGATTCCGGTCACGGGATTGCCGGTCTCCATGATAGAGCGCACGATCGCCTCAACTGAGGACGCCAGTGCCGGGACGCAATCCCGAACCGTACGTCCGAGATGACCCTCGACCGAAATACCGCAGATCTCGGTGAGACGCTGGTTGATCTGCAGATAACGGCAGTCCGGAGAGAGGAATGCAAGACCAATCGGCGCCGTGTCATAGATCAACTGCAGCGCGGGCTGGTGCGCGAACGACCGAGCGAGCGAAGCCGCAGAATGTTCGCCTGACGCGAAACCGGATGGTGGCTGTTTCAACGAACGTCTCCTGTCATACCCTACGCGCGCTCCACACCTCTTGATCCGCGCCTGCGCCATCGCTCTCGCAAGAGATTATTTCCATCATAACATCCAAAATCAACGCTCTAAGGGGTGCTGGAGCATGGCAGCCTCCCCCGAACGTTCCCTCGTCGTTTCAGAATGTGACATTGAGCCTGACCTGCGATTTGAAGTCGTAGACCGGATAGTCCTTGATGATGGGAACGCCGACTTCGAGCGAAAGGGTGGTATTTTCGGAAAATTTGCGGCCAACCCTTGCGTCGAAGGGAAGAAACAGTCTGCCGGTCTGGCCGGTGATCGGATCGCCGAAATTGATCCGGATGTCGGCGCTCGGAAAGAAGGTGACGAACCATCCGTCGGAAAGCCCCAGGTTGAAGGTCGGCGCAAGCTGCAGGTTGCTGATGTTCTTCGTGGTGGGGTCGCCCGCGACGCTCTCATCATACCGAACGATCGGCTCGAGATAGCTGGACGCGCTGATCTCCGGGAGCGCAACACGAAAGCCCGCGCCGGGCATGATCTGCCATTTCCCTGAACCGAGCGCGTCGTCGCCGGTTGGCATGATCAGGCGAACGGCGAAGCCGATCGTCCACCGCGCATCCAGATTGTGAATCAGCGTGGTCTGGACATCGGCATCTCCGATGCCCTCCAGATAGCCTCCGTCGGGATTGTCTGACGTAATCGGATTCTTGGCCAGCAACGGCAGGTCCCCCCGCAGCACCAGCAGCCATGACGGAACCAAATCGAACGTGTGGTCGAACCGCAGATTGAGCGTGTCGGTGGTGACCTCCCGGATCGAGCCCGGCGTGCTGCCGCTGCCGGGAGCCGTTTTGTATTCGGACAACATCTGGAGCAGGTTCGGCGGTGGCCTGAACAGATCGTTGCCGTCATTCGCGGCCTGATCCGGCGCCGGCACCTGTTGCGCCGCTGCGCTCGTCGGGCGTAGCACGGTCGACGCAACGACAAGGGCGCAGGCAAAGGTCCCGGCGAAGCCCTTCGGCTTGATACGGAATCCGATATGGAAGCGCCTGTCAGCCGGCATCTGCGTAGCGATCCTCCACGGTCCTTACATTCTTGAGATGTCTGTTCGGCCTTGGCTAAAATGGATTGACATAGTTGGTGATTGCGATTTGTCGCAACAGGACTTGGCGGATGACGTGGCTGGCCTTGACGTGATCGGTATAGATCGCGGCCACGCCCGTGCTTCCGGCGGGCAAGCGCGGCCCGAGCCCGGCATCGTCGAGTTTGATGCGAACGACGAACGGCGCCGACTGGACCTGCGAAGGAGTCACGGCAGCGCCGGTTACGGCGGTTTGGCCGGTAGAAACGGCCTGCAGCAAGGTTTCGACGCGGCCGGTGTACACTTGGCCCGGAAACGTCTTGAACGTGATTTCGGCCGGCTGACCCCTCTCGATATAGCGGGCATCGATCTGAGCAATCTCGGTGCCGAGAATGACTTCCGATGTGTCGATGAAGGCCATGACCGCGGACTGTCCGGTCACACGTGCGCCCTTCCGCAGGGCCAGGTTGGTCACATAGCCGTCGGCGGGAGCGACCACGGTGGTCTTGTCGAGATTCCATCTCGCGCCGTCGAGCTCAGCCTGAAGCTGATCGACTTCGGCCTGGCGCTGCTGGACATCGAAGCCGCGACCGGCGTCTTTCTGATAAAGCTCGGACATCTGAGAAAGCCGGAGCTGGGCAAATTTGAGCTGCGCATCGATCGCACGCACCTGGGCTTTATAGGTAATGGGATCGATTCGGAACAGGATGTCACCGGCTTTCAGCGGAGCATTGGCTTGAGCTGTGACATCGGTGACCTCGCCGGAAACAGAGGGAATGATCTGAACTGAATTGCGAAGCAATACGACCGGCCCCGACGGCGCTCCCCATCCCATCGGGATAAACAGGCCGATCAACAACACCAGGAACACGATGACCGGCGAAACCTTCCAGAACAGATTGAACGGAAGCACCTTGAGCCAGATGAACAGCGCGAGGATCGCGATGTAGATGTTGAGCAGGACGACGATCATGTCCTGGTCTCCGGCCTGACCGGGAAGTCGACATAGGCCCAAATCATGATCAGCGGCCAGAATACGAATCCGAAAATCAGGGTTACCCAGCCGCCGATCGAAACCGCTTCAGCCCAGGGATGCCCGCGCTTGCGCGCGATCATGCCGGGCAGCATGCCGATCAGCACGAAGATCGCGACCAGTATCGCAACGAGGAGGATCAGGACGATCCATGCGAAGATGTCGACAAAGGACATTGAACTACTCCTTGCGGGATCAACCCCCATGGGCTGCAGTTTTCAAAATTCCTTTTTTGGTCAGCGTCCGGGAACGTAGGCGATAAATCTCGTCTGTTTCAGTTCATCTTGTGCACGGCCGGCGGCGTCCATGATCCATCAGTGATGGCCGGCGTCGGCCAATAGGCGCGGATATAAAGCGAGAAGTCGCCATTGGGCGCGGGCAGCCAGTTGGCGCGCTGGACAGGATCGGCCGGAGGCTCGGCCTGCACGTAGATGGTCAGCGAGCCATCGGCGGCGAGTTTGAGGTCCTTGTTCTTGGTCCCGACCGAGAAGCGATTGATCGCGTTGGCGATGAAGAAGTGATGCTCGTTGTAGATCGAAAGCGACCAAAAGCCGTTCACGGGAGGCGTCGTACCCTTGGCAAAGGTTACGGTGTAGCGGCTGGCGTTGTTGAGCCTCCCTCCATCGGCATCCAGGTCCTGGTAAAAATACTTCGTCTCGTTCGGTGAATTGACGAGGATATTGGACTTCGCGACCGCGGTGCGCGTGAAGTAGTCGGTGCCGAAGGCCGCTTCGTTCGAGATGGTACTCCAGTTATACGGGAGCTGCTGGCCATAATTTCGGAACTGGAATAGCGGCTTTACCAATCGCTCATCCGCTTCCTTTGCGCCGTCGGTCATCGCCGCTTTCAGCTTCGGATTGTCTTTGGCCGCCGCCAGCACGGCGAGCACCTGCGCGTAGCGGGCTTCTTCGCCTGGCAATGGTGGCGCGTCGGCGAGAACCGCGCCGAGCTCGTCGACGAATTTTTCAGGCAACACCCATTGGGTTTCTTCCTCGCTGGGCGGCGGAGGCGGTGCCTTGGGGAGATTGGCCCAATCCTTCGTCTTCGGCGTCCCGTCGAACTCGGCCAGCGGATACATCATGATGCCCGGCAACACCGACTGGATGGCACGCTTGTCTTCGGGCGTGTCGCTCTGCGCCACGCGTGGCGCCACCATGCCGGTGTTGGTCGGCGAGCGGAAGACTTTGGTGATGCCTTTCGGGCCCTCGCCTTTCCAATTGGGCCCGACCAGGAGATAAAAGCCGGGCGTCGTGCCATACATCTTGCCGAGTTGGACGAAACTGTCAGTACGCAGGTCAACCACCTGATAGACCCAGAAACGATCGCCGAAATCCGGCACCTGGATCACGACCGGCGAGACGTCGAGGGCGAGCGCGCCGATGCCGTAAACGACGTCCTGATTGGGACACGCGACCGATCGCTCGTCCGGATCGACGTAGTCGGTGAGCATGGCAAGCCGATTGGCCGGTGCCTCCATCAAAGGCCCCTGGCGCTCGATCTCCTTCACCGACATGAAGTGCAGCCGGCGATTGAACACATTCACCATCGGCCACGCCCAAAAGTAAGCGTCGCGCCCAACCTGCCGCGCATATTCCTCGGTGATCCTGACGCGCGTGTCGGGACCTGGCGGCATCGCGCGCAACCAGCCCGGCGACAGCGGGAGTGGCGTTTGAGCCTGTGCGACGGTCGCAAGGCTTACCGACGCCAACAGCACGCCGATACAGGACGGAATGCCAATATGCTTCATGGCCCTGTTCCCTTGATTATTCGGCGTCCGGCAACACCCGGATTTTGTCGAAGAATTGCTTCTTCGGCGCATAGAGACGGAACATCGGCTCGAAGCCCCGCTTTGGATTGATCGGAACCCAGTTCGAGTCCCTGCCCGCCGGCGCCTTGCCTTTAAATGCGGCCTTTCGTCAGCGAGCCTGCTGAATCTGTTCCTGAATGATCCTGTTTAATCCGGCGCGGACCTTGTCGACGTCCATTCCATCGATCAGCGCCTTCTTCTCCTTGATGCCGTCCATCATGCCTTCCAGGATGTTGGCGGGATTGAAGCTCGGCGGGAACGAGCGCGGCGGGAATTCCTTGAAGGTCGCCACGAACTCGAAGACTTCTTGCATCATGCCGTAGGCACCGCCGACGTGGTCGATTTGCCAATCCCAGAAGGTATTGGACGTGATATCAGCCCGCTCGAACGGGTCCTGCATCAGGTTGTATATCTTTTGCAGGCGCAGCGTCGTAAAGGGCTCGGCCCACACGCCCATCGTGCCCTCCTTGCGCTGTTCGGAGAACACGTATTTGTAGTCACCCAATCGCATGCATACCAGCAGGCCATCGTCGTCGGAGTAGAAGAACTTGTCGCGGGCACTCTTGGTGCCGTTGTTATTGGCCGCGCTGCCGCTGACATTTCGCAAAAATGCTGACTGGTCGTAGCCGTCCAGGTGTACCTTGTAGTTGATGTCGTTGGCGGTGTAGCCGGCCTTGAGCTTGTTAACGATATCAGGCTCGCCGGCGATCGAGCAAAACGTCGGTATCCAGTCATTATGGCTCATCAACTCGTTCGAGACCGTGCCCGGCTTGATGTTACCCGGCCAGCGGATCAGGCACGGCACCCGGAAGGCGCCCTCCCAATTGGTGTTCTTCTCGGAGCGGAACCAGGTCATGGCGCCGTCCGGCCAGGTGTTCATGTGCGGGCCGTTGTCGGTGGAATAGATCACGATGGTGTTGTTGGCGATTCCCATGTCGTCGAGCGCCTTGAGCAGGCTCCCGACGGTATCGTCATGTTCCTCCATGCCGTCGATGTATTCGCTGTCGCCGTGGGTATAGCGGCCGCGATGCTCGGCGCGGACATGGGTACGCAGATGCATGCGGGTCCCATTGAACCAGCAGAAGAACGGCTTGCCCACGGCATGTTGCCGCTTCATGTAATCGATGGCCGCAGCCGAGGTTTCGTCGTCGATCGTTTCCATGCGCTTCTTGGTGAGCGCGCCGGTGTCCTCGATGGTCTGCTTGCCGATCTTGCCGAAGCGCGGATCGACCGTTGGGTCGTCGACATCGGTCGCCTTGCACTTCAAGACACCCCGCGGACCGTACTTGGCCAGGTAAGCCGGATCCTTGGGATAGTCGGGGAGTTCCGGTTCTTCTTCGGCGTTAAGATGGTAGAGATTGCCAAAAAACTCATCGAAGCCATTCACGGTCGGCAACGATTCGTTGCGGTCGCCGACATGGTTCTTGCCGAACTGGCCGGTGGCGTAGCCGAGATTCTTGAGCAGGCCGCCGACGGATGGGTCCAATTGGCTCATGCCCATGGGTGCGCCGGGGAAGCCGACCTTGCTCAGTCCGCTTCGGATGATGTGCTGGCCGGTGAGAAACGCCGAGCGGCCCGCGGTGCAGGACTGCTCGCCATAGTAATGCTGCATCTTGAGGCCCTCGCGGGCGATGCGGTCGATGTTCGGGGTTTCGTAGCCCATCAGGCCATTTGAGTAAGCGCTGATATTGGCGATGCCGATGTCATCGCCCCAGATGACGAGGATGTTCGGCTTGCCCCCGGACGGAGCTGCCGCTGGCGCGGCCGGAGCGGCCTTTTGCGCCTGCGCGAGCGCGCTGGAGGTCAGTGCGGCCGCCGCAACCAGGGTGGATGTTCCGAGCAACACGTTGCGGCGGTTGAGTGCGCTGTCGTCGGCCTTGGTCGACGAAACTCTCTGAGGGTCTTTGGTCTTCGCTTCGCTAGACATTCGACACTCCATTCTTTACTGGGAAATCAAATCACTCCACGGGCGGACTCCTGACGACACATCGGAATCCGACGTGACTGGTTGAGGTATCGACCGGCTCGGCGTGCCTCGCCGCCGGCCGGTAGCGGCGGCAATAATTCGGCGCGCACAAATGCGAGCCGCCCTTCAGCACCTTGCGCGGAATTTTGATGTTGGGCTGGCAGAAATCGTAGCTCGCCTCCTCGCGGCCGCCGCGCGGATTTTCGGGGATACAACAGGCCTTCGCTGCGTCGGCCTCGTGCTTTGCCGAATACCAGTCGCTGGTCCATTCCCAGACATTGCCGATCATGTCGTGCAGGCCGTAACCGTTCGGCGGGAACACCATCACCGGAGAGGTACGCTCGTAGCCGTCTTCGTTGCGGTTCTGTCGCGGAAACTCGCCCTGCCAGGTATTGGCCATGTGCACGCCGCCGGGCGTAAACTCGCCGCCCCAGGCAAATTCGGCGTCATCGAGCCCGCCGCGCGCGGCGAATTCCCATTCCGCTTCGGTCGGCAAATCCTTGCCGGCCCATCTGGCGTAGGCTTGCGCATCCGAAAACGAGACATGCACGACCGGGTGATTGTCGAGCACATTAATGTTGCTCCTGGGCCCATGGGGATGGCGCCAGTTCGATCCCTTTGTGAATGACCACCATTGACTCCAGTCGCGCAAATCGACGGGGCGTTGCGGCGGCGTGAACGTCAGCGAGCCGGCATAGAGCATGTGCGGCAACGCGCCGGGATAGTCCTTCGGATCTGGCGGAATTTCCGCCGTCGTCACATGCCCGGTTGCCTTGACGAACGCCTTGAATTGACGGTTCGTGACCGGCGTGCGGTCGATCCAGAAGCCATCGACCGAAACCCGATGGCTCGGTGCTTCCTCCGGATAGTGCTTGTCCGATCCCATGCGGAACGTGCCGCCGGAAATCCACACCATGTCACGGGCCCGATCATCGTTCGAGCCTCCGACGTCCTGCTCCTGATCCGCCCGCAACATCGTCGTCATGGCATTCCAATCGGCCTCGCACTCACGCTACTGCGGACAGGCGACCCAAATCCCTGGGTCCGGCTAGGATCGGTGTAGTACCAGCAACAGCCAAACGCGGGCGGTGCTCCGGTAAGCGAGCATGCGTCGCTTCGGCGCGTGGCATTCGTTCAAGCCTCTCTTGGCTTTATCGCACCTATAGGTTGAAATATCAGATGCTATAGGTCAGTCTTGCTTCCTCATCTCCTGGTTGTTCCAATAAAATTGGCCGAGCGAAAGCGTAACCGGCGTCCAAAACGCAATAATGTACAGTTCGTGCCGAACTTCAAGTTGCGGCGATCTGACGCGATTATTCTTGCGGCAGGATTATTGACCATTTGACATGTGCGCGGGGAGATTTGTCCGACAATTAATATCAAAGCTTCGCGCGCGCGAACGTCGCGCAGCGTCGCTGGCACGCATCCAAATGAAAGAACAAACTACTTCGTCATAAGGTGTGTGGTCGACGCTGCGAACCCGTGCACGGTTACCGTCGAGAATAACAGGTTGACCGAAGTCGCCGGTGGTTTGCTTAGCGCGGCGCGATATCACCCTTCGCCCATTGCGCGCGCGTCTGTTCCCTGAAATCGGCGAAGGCTCCCTGCGCAATCGCGCATCGGATGTCCTGCGTCAGTTGCTGGTAATAGGCGATATTGATCTCCGACAGCAGCATCGCCCCGAGCGTCTCGCCCGACTTGACCAGATGATGCAGGTACGCGCGTGAATAGGAGCGCGTCGACGGCCACGGGCTTTCCTCATCGAGCGGCCGGGGATCGTCGGCGTGGCGGGCGTTGCGGAGGTTGATCTGACCGAACCGCGTGAACGCCACCCCGTGACGGCCGTTGCGGGTCGGCATCACGCAATCGAACATGTCGATGCCGCGGGCCACCGCCTCGATCATGTCTTCGGGCGTCCCGACGCCCATCAAATATCTCGGACGATCCTGGGGAAGGATTGGCGCGACCTCTTCGATCATCGCCAGCATCACCGCTTGCGGTTCGCCGACCGCAAGGCCCCCGATCGCGTAACCGTGAAACCCGATCTCGACCAGGCCCCGCGCGCTTGACTGGCGCAGTTCCGGAATATCTCCACCCTGGGCGATGCCGAACAGCATGCAGCCTTCGGGCGCGGCCGCAAAGGCGCGCTTGCTGCGTTCCGCCCAGCGCAGCGACAGCCGCATCGCGCGCTCGATATCGCCGCGCTCCGCCGGCAGCCGCACGCATTCGTCCAGTTGCATGGAGATATCGGAGCCGAGCAGAAGCTGCACCTCCACGGCGCGTTCCGGCGATAACTCAAGGGCCAGACCATCGATATGCGAGCGAAAGGTCACCGCGCGCTCGTCCACCTTGCGCAACTGCGCCAGCGACATGACCTGGAAGCCGCCGGAGTCGGTCAGGACTGGGCCATTCCAGCCGGTAAACTTCTGCAAGCCGCCGAGCGCGGCGATGCGCTCGGCGCCAGGCCGCAGCATCAAATGGTAGGTATTGCCGAGCACGATATCGGTGCCGGCATCCCGCACCTCGCGCCAGTGCATGCCCTTCATGGCGCCTGCTGTGCCGACCGGCATGAAGGCAGGCGTGCGCACCGGGCCATGCGGCGTCGTCAGGCGGCCGGTGCGGGCGTCGCCGTCGGTTGCGAGCAGCTCGAAATAATTGGCTGCTGTCATGCCGCGGATCTATCACGAAACAACAGGCAGGCGTCGCCATAGGAGTAGAACCGGTAGCCGCCGGCAATCGCGTGGGCATAGGCCCGCTTCATGGTGTCGAGACCGGAGAAGGCCGATACCAGCATGAACAGCGTCGAACGCGGCAGGTGAAAATTGGTCAACAGGATATCGACCGCGCGAAAGCGGTAGCCCGGCGTGATGAAGATATCGGTCTCGCCGCTGAACGGCTGGATGGTGCCGTCCGCCGCCGCGGCGCTTTCCAACAGCCGCAGCGAGGTGGTGCCGATCGCGACAATGCGGCCGCCATTCGCCCTTGCCGCGTTGAGCGCGTCGGCGGTGTCGCGAGAGATGGCGCCCGATTCGGCGTGCATGCTGTGTCCGCCGGTGTCCTCGGCCTTGACCGGCAGGAAGGTCCCTGCCCCCACATGCAATGTTATCCGGTGCAGGCCGATACCATGCTCGCGCAAGGCGCGCTCCAGATCAGGCGTAAAATGCAATCCCGCCGTGGGCGCTGCCACCGCACCCTCGTTGACGGCGAACATGGTCTGGTAGTCGGCTATATCGCGCTCGTCCGGGGCGCGCTTCGAGGCGATGTAAGGCGGCAGCGGCGGCGCGCCCAATTCCGCGATCGCGCAATCGAGCGCGGGCCCATGCAATGAAAACAACAGCGTGATCTCGCCGTCGCTGCCCTTGTGCTCGACCTGCCCATCCAGATGCCCGAGCAGGCATGCCTTGCCTTCATTGCCGAAGCGGATCACGTCGCCTTGCGACAGCTTCTTTGCCGGCTTGACCAGCGCCTGCCAGCGCGAGCCGTCGAGGCGCTTTATCAATGTCGCCTCGATCCTGGGCTCGGTATCGCGGCCGATGCGGCGGCCCTTGAGCTGGGCCGATATCACCTTGGTGTCGTTCACCACCAGCTGGTCGCCGGGCTCGAGCCAGCGCGGCAGATCGGCAACGACGGCGTCGCGCAAGACGGCGTCGGACTGCACGATCAGCATCGCGGCGGAATCGCGCGGCTGCGCCGGGCGCAACGCGATGCAGCTTGCGGGAAGTTCGAAGTCGAAAAGGTCGGTGCGCATGGGTACACGGCAGGATCATGAGGGAGGGCCCTGCACCTCTCCCCAACGGGGAGAGGTAAGGATCCCGCTGTACGATTTAGGCCGCGTCCAAAGCCATCCGCGCCCTGACGATCTTGTCAGGGTTCTTCACCGGTTCGCCGCGCTTGATCTTGTCGACGTTCTCCATGCCAGACGTCACCTTGCCCCAGACCGTGTACTGGTTATCGAGGAAGGAAGCATCGTCGAAGCAGATGAAGAACTGGCTGTCGCCGGAATCCCGGCTGGCGGCGCGCGCCATCGAGGCGGTGCCGCGCACATGCGGTTCCTCGCTGAATTCGGCCTTGAGTTTCCGGCCGGAGCCGCCGGTGCCGGTGCCTTCCGGACACCCGGTCTGGGCCATGAAACCATCGATCACGCGGTGGAACACGATGCCGTCGTAAAAACCCTCGCGCACCAGTTCCTTGATCCGTGCGACGTGGCCAGGCGCAAGATCGGGCCGCATTTCGATGGTCACGGGTCCCTGGGTAGTCTCCAGGATCAAAGTATCTTCTGTGTCAGCCATGCTGTCTTCTCTGCGGGTTGGGGTGGAGATCTCCGATTGTGGAATTGGATGGCAAAAGGCCGGCCTGCGACGGCGCCGGCCATCCCCTCTGTAAATGGCATCGGCGTGCAGCGTTGCAACGCCTCCATTACGGCAATGCGGTAGGCCAGCCGGTCATTGTCGGTCGCCTGTTCCGACTGGTAGCTGACCTTCGGGTGACCAAGGATGTTGCCGTCGCGGCTAAAGCTGACGATCACGGTGATGTCGATGTCGGGATTGGCGCGCGACGCCGGCGGCGGTTTCCAGCAGGACCTGAACCGCGCAAATGCCTGCTTGATATTGTCGACTTTCTCCGACGGCGCCTGCGCCGATGCGATCGATAACGGCAACAGCAGCGCCGCGGCAAAGCAAATGAGCGATTTGCCGCGCGCCGCCATGGCTCACTTGATGTCGGATGCGACCTGCACCTTCACCATTCTATCGGGATCGGTCACCGGCTCGCCACGCTTGATCTTGTCGACCACGTCCATGCCCGAAACCACTTCACCCACCACGGTATACTTCCCGTTCAGCGGCGTTCCGTCAGCGAACATGATAAAAAATTGCGAATTCGCCGAATCGGGGCTGGCCGCGCGGGCCATACCGACGATTCCACGCTTGAAGGGTACGTTGGAGAATTCGGCGGACAGATTCGGATATTTCGAGCCGCCGGTGCCGTCGAAATTCTTGCCGTCGCCCGTCTGCGCCATGAATCCCTCGATCACCCTATGGAACGGCACATTGTTGTAATAGCCGTCGCGCGCCAGTTGCTTGATGCGCTCGGCGTGCTTGGGCGCGAGGTCGGTTCTGAGCTTGATGACAACGCGACCTTTGGTGGTGTCGATGACAATCGTGTTCTGTTTGTCGAGATTGGCGGGAAGCGGCTGCGCGATGGCGGGGGCGAAACAGAGCAGCGCGGCGATGACGGCGAGGATACGGATCATGGAAACTCCAGTGACGGTGCGAAAGTGACAGCGTGAATTCGGGTTCGGGAATTAGCCGGCGAATTTGGTTTTAAGGCTGGCCGCGACCAGTTGTGGCACAAAGGCCGAGACATCGCCGCCCATTTCGGCGATTTGGCGCACCAGTGTGGCGGTGATCGGGCGGACGGCCACCGAGGCCGGAATGAACACCGTCTGAACGTCGGGCGCCATGGTCTCGTTCATGCCGGCGATCTGCATTTCGAAATCGAGGTCGGTGCCGTCGCGCAGGCCGCGAATCATGATGGCTGCGCCGTGTTTTTGTGCCGCGGCAACGGTGAGATTGTCGTAGGTGGTGCAGTCGAAGGCGCAGCCGGCCTTGGCGGCCACCGGCGCAAACACCGCTTGGGCCATGTCCAGACGCTCCCGGGTCGAAAACAGCGGCTTTTTGCTGGAATGGACCCCGATGGCGACAATGAGCCGGTCGCACAGGCCGACGGCGTGCCTGACCACATCCAGATGGCCATGGGTGACGGGATCGAATGAGCCTGGATACAGTGCGATGCGGGCCATAAACCCGTCTACCCCGCCCCGGACGGCCCCGCAAGCGGGGCCGGTTCCCGATTTCTCGGCCAACCGCCGGTTTTTAATTTTGGCTCGGCGATTGAATCAGTTTCGGTTCCGCGACGTCTCTCGAACAGGCCGGCGTGTTTCACGCCGATTTGGCGACGAAACAAAACTCCCGGTGGAACGAAACCGTTTTCCGGCTTAGGCGAAGGCGTCCGGAAACCAGCGCTTTGTATCAATCCCGCCATAAAACGACGGGCCGGGAAGGCCCATGGCAGGGGATCGTCATGATCAAGGCACTTTCCGCAGTCGCTGTGGCTGCTTTCGTCGCCGCGGCACTCACCGTTCTCCCGGGCTTTGCCCCGCAGGTCGAAGCCAGCGTGCCGCAAGCCCTGGCCAAGGGCGACCGGCTGGATATCCACAAGGTCGGCCGCGATTGCTCGGAACAGGCCTGGCCAAATTTCGAGGCTTCCTGCCTGCACGGCGCCGGGTCCAAGATACTGGTGCGGCAGGCGCGCCTGGTCACCGCGGACCGCAGCCCATAGAGCGCGCCGCCCGGATAGGACCGATAATTGCTGACTTGACCGGAATGGCGGCTGGGGCGACGCCCTAGCCTCCATTGCCATTGCCATTGCCGTTGCCGTTGCCGTTTCCATTCTCGGCGTCCTCGCCGATGTGCTCGACCGACACCACATGTTCGTCCTCGGCGGTATCGAACACGATCACGCCCTGGGTCGAGCGGCCGGCGATCCGGATGCCCTCGACCGGGCAGCGGATCAACTGGCCCTTGTCGGTCACCAGCATGATCTGGTCGGAGTCCTCGACCGGGAACGACGCCACCAGCTTGCCGTTGCGGCCGTTCACCGACATCGCGACGATGCCTTTGCCGCCGCGGCCGGTGGTGCGGTATTCGAACGACGAGGAGCGCTTGCCATAGCCGTTTTCGCTGATGGTCAGCACGAATTGCTCATGGGCGGACATCTCGACATAGCGCTGCTCGCCGAGTTCGATGGCGCCGGAGGCGTCCTCGGTGTCGGTCCCCGCTTCCTCCTCGACGCCGCCGCGCCGCACCGCATTGGCGCGACGCAAATAGGCGGCGCGTTCCTCGGCGTCGGCATCCAGGTGGCGCAGGATGGTGAGCGAGATCAGCTTGTCGTTTTCCGGCAGCGCGATGCCGCGCACGCCCATCGAGGTGCGGCCCTGGAACACCCGCACGTCGGTGACCGGAAAACGGATGCACTGGCCGCCGGCGGCGGTCAGCAGCACGTCGTCGCGCTCGGTGCAGATCTGCACATCGACAATGGCCTCGTCATCATCGAGCTTCATGGCGATGATGCCGGAGCGCCTGACATCGACGAAGTCGGACAGCTTGTTGCGGCGGACATTGCCGCCGGTGGTGGCGAACATCACGTCGAGATTGGCCCATGAGGCTTCATCCTCGGGCAGCGGCATGATGGTGGTGATGCGCTCGCCCTGCTCCAGCGGCAGGATGTTGATCAGGGCCTTGCCGCGTCCGTTCGGCGCCGCCACCGGCAGGCGCCAGACCTTTTCCTTGTAGACCTGGCCGCGCGAGGAGAAGAACAGTACCGGCGTATGGGTCGAGGCGACGAACAGACGGCTGACGAAATCCTCGTCGCGGGTCTGCATGCCCGAGCGGCCCTTGCCGCCGCGCCGCTGCGCACGATAGGTCGACAGCGGCACGCGCTTGACGTAGCCGGCATGCGAGACGGTGACGACCATGTCCTCGCGCTGGATCAGGTCCTCGTCCTCGACCTCGCCCTCCTGCTCGATGATGACGGTCTTGCGCGGCGTTGCGAACTCCGACCTCACCGCGGCCAGTTCGGTCTTGATGATCGCCTGGACGCGGGCCCGCGACCGCAGGATATCGAGATAATCGGCGATTTCCACCGCAAGCTTGTCGAGCTCTTCGCCAATCTCCTCGCGGCCGAGCGCCGTCAGGCGCGCCAGCCGCAAGTCAAGAATCGCCTTGGCCTGCTCGAATGACAGCCGCGCGGTGCCGTCTTCCGCCAGCCGATGGCGCGGATCGTCGATCAGCGTGATCATCGCGGCGACGTCCTGCGCCGCCCAGTCGCGCGACATCAGGGTGTCGCGAGCGGTGTTGGGATCGGGCGAGTGCCGGATCACGTGGATAATTTCGTCGATATTGGCCACGGCGATGGCGAGACCGACCAGGATATGGGCGCGGTCGCGGGCCTTGTTGAGCAGGAATTTGGTGCGCCTGGTGACGACCTGTTCGCGGAAGGCGACGAAGATCGCAAGCAGATCCTTCAGGTTCATCAACAGCGGGCGACCGGAATCGAGCGCCACCATGTTGACGCCGAAATTGGTCTGCAGCGGGGTAAACCGGTAGAGCTGATTCAGCACCACATCCGGCACCGCGTCGCGCTTCAATTCGACGACGACGCGAAAACCGTCGCGGTCGGATTCGTCGCGCAGGTCGGAAATGCCCTCGATCTTTTTCTCGCGCACCAGTTCGGCGATGCGTTCGACCATGTTGGCCTTGTTCACCTGATACGGAATTTCCGAGATAATGATCGCTTCGCGATCTTTCCGGATGGTGTCGATCGTGACCTTGCCGCGCATCACGATCGAGCCGCGGCCCAGATGATAGGCCGAGCGAATGCCCTGGCGTCCGAGGATGATGCCGCCGGTCGGAAAATCCGGTCCGGGAACGATCTTGATGAGGTCGTCGATGCCGAGCGCGGGATCGTCGATCAGCGCGACGCAGGCATCGATCACTTCGCCGAGATTGTGCGGCGGAATATTGGTCGCCATGCCGACCGCGATGCCACCGGCGCCGTTGACCAGCAGGTTCGGAAATTTGGCCGGAAGAACCCGCGGTTCGCGGAAGGAGCCGTCATAGTTATCCTGGAAATCGACGGTATCCTTGTCGATATCGTCGAGCAGCAATTGCGCGATCTTGGTCAGGCGGGATTCGGTGTAACGCATCGCGGCAGCCATATCGCCGTCGACCGAGCCGAAATTGCCCTGGCCGTCGATCAAGGGCACGCGCATGGAGAAATCCTGCGCCATGCGGACCAGCGCGTCATAGACCGACTGATCGCCGTGCGGATGGTATTTACCGATCACGTCGCCGACGGTGCGCGCCGACTTGCGATATGGCTTGTTCCACTCGAACCCGTTCTCATGCATCGCGTAGAGAATGCGGCGATGCACCGGCTTGAGGCCGTCGCGCGCATCCGGCAACGCACGCGCCACGATCACGCTCATGGCGTAATCGAGGTAGGAACGTTTCATCTCGTCGAGGATGGATACGGGACGAATATCGGAAGGGCCCGGCGGCTCTCCGGGGCTCATATCTTCGGGGTCAGACAAAGGGGGAATCCGGTAAGTTTTAACTGGGAATCATATAGCGTATCGGAGGCGTTCAAACCACCCCTAACTGACCCCGGCAGCCGGATTTTCCCTTCGTTTTTCCAGATACTTACGAGGCGAATGGACGTCTCCGCCAAAGCCCCTTGAAGCGGCCTTTGGAACCCGTGGCCGGACTTTGCTTTTCGCAAGCCGATACGGCTTCCCCGCTACGCGTTTTGCCGTGGCATTGTTAATCGCCGAACACGACGCTGTGCATGATCCGCCCCGGCAGCAGCGTGAACAATCCGGCGATGACAAGCGCGCCGGAGAAAATGAGGATCATGATACGGCGGTGGTCGACGACCCGATGGCGGTGCGCCATCCAGACGCCGAACGGAAGCATGGTCAGTGTGAAGATCGACAGCAGATGGATCGGGCTCCAGGGGCCCCAGAGGCGGATCTGGTGGATCCAGAACGAACTGGCGGCCACGAGCATCATCAGGCCGGCCCAGATCCAGCCGAGCGTGCGATGCGGCAGCGTTCCCTTCGGTCCGGCAAGCTGGACCACGCCAAGCACGAAGGCGGTCATCGCCGCGAACGCATGAAGCTGGATCGCGGGGGCTGCATCGACCAGCGGCGCAAAGCTCACGACGCAAGTCTCATGGCAAGTCTCATGACAGATGCCCCATGGATCGACGTGAACCTAAGACCTCAGCTCTCTTCTTTTTATCATATTTCAATAAGTTGCGAGCACTCTTGAATGTTCAACCTTCGATGATCGAACACTTCGCGGCGGACCCTGCGCCGGGTGGCGCCAGATACGGCGATGCCGTGCTCAAAACGGAATATCGTCATCCATGTCGCTGTTACGGGCGCCGGCCGCCACGGCGCGGCGCGGCGCGGCGACGGACGGCCCGCCGGAGCCGAAATCGCCACCTGCATCGTCGGAGCCGAAATTGCCGGCAGCGCCCCCGCTGCGGCCGTCGAGCATGGTCAGCGCCGAGTTGAACCCCTGCAGCACCACCTCGGTCGAATATTTTTCGACGCCGGCCTGATCGGTCCATTTGCGTGTCTGCAACTGGCCTTCAAGATAAACCTTGGCGCCCTTCTTCAGATATTGCTCGGCGATTTTGCAGAGACCCTCGTTGAAGATCACCACCCGGTGCCACTCGGTCTTTTCCTTGCGCTCGCCGGTCGCCTTGTCGCGCCAGCTTTCGGAGGTCGCAACGCTCAGATTGGCAATCGGCCGCCCGTCCTGGGTCCGCCGGATTTCAGGATCCTTGCCGAGATTTCCGACCAGGATTACCTTGTTTACGCTTCCCGCCATCGCCGTTCTCCACTCTCAAAAATACCGCACTGGCCAGACGCTCGGCCGCTGGCCTGGGCCCTCCGCTATCGCCTTGTCTGCCATGGTCCCGGGGCCACTCTGATCTCAGACCCTATACGTTCGCCGATCCCGCAAGCTTGGCGATCCCCGGTTATCCACATATAGCATGCCCTCCCGGA
>Ga0116129_1000759_pt1 | contig 19384 bp, 20 predicted proteins | sample June2015DPH_17_2_FD_89732 | JGI IMG/M metagenome (GOLD analysis project Ga0116129, IMG submission 89732) | Peatland microbial communities from SPRUCE experiment site at the Marcell Experimental Forest, Minnesota, USA - June2015DPH_17_10 | ecosystem: Environmental > Terrestrial > Soil > Wetlands...
CATGCGCTGCAGCGCCTTCGATGGCTTTCCTTGCCTGCTCAACGGCAAGGCTGACGCACAGGTGATCTGCATCGATCCGATGCTGGCGCGCCATGATAATGTAACCTTGCTGACCGGTGCCTATGTCTCCTCGCTCGGCACGGACGGGTCCGGTCAACGAATCGATGCGGTACATGTGACGCGCGCGGGCCAGGAAGAAATGTACACCGCTGATACCGTGGTCGTCGCATGCGGCGCTCTCTCGTCAGCGTTATTGCTGCTGAGATCTTCGAATGCGCAGCATCCAAACGGACTGGCAAACAGCTCGGATCAGGTTGGACGTAACTATATGCGCCACGAGATGAGTATCGTGATGGCAGTGACGCGGCATGTTAATGATACTGTATTTCAGAAAACGCTAGCGATTGGCGACTTCTATTTCGGTAGCGACGACTGGGACTATCCGCTCGGCTTGATCCAGATGTGCGCAAAAAGCCATGCCGACCAGATCAAAGGCGAAGCGCTGCCGGGTTGGCTTGAGTTCCTTCCTGACATGCCATTCGAAGAGATGGCGCGTCACTCAATGGATTTCTGGCTTCAGTCTGAGGATTTACCTCACCCTGATAATCGCGTTTATTACAAGGATGGCCAGGTCCATCTCGATGTCGTCCAGACCAATCTGGAGGCGCTCAAGCATCTCAAACGCAAGCTCGAATGCGTGCTTTCGGATATAGGCTGGCCCGCCGTACTGCTCGAGCGCTCACTTTACCTGGGAAAGGACATCGCGCTGTCGGGCACGGCGCACCAAGCCGGAACGTGTCGATTTGGCATCGACCCGGCGACTTCCGTGCTGAACCTCGATTGTCGCGCACACGAAATCGACAACTTGTATATTACCGATGCGAGCTTCTTCCCCTCGATCGGCGCTGTGAATCCCACACTTACAATCATCGCTAACGCCCTGCGCGTCGCCGACATTATCAAGGACCGGCTATGACGACCGCCGCATGTGCCGCGCTGGTCGTCCGCTACGGACTTGTGCTTCTGTTTCTGCCCTTCAGTGCCCTCGACAAAACCTTCGGATTCAATCACGCGGTCCGCCAGGCGCAGCAAATTTTTACCGCCCGTCCGGTCGCCATTGCGATGATCCTTTGTGGACTTGCGATCGAGATCGTTTGTACCCTTGGCGTCGTCACCGGGATAGCCGACCGCGCGTCGGCTTTCGTAATTGCCGTCTACTGCGCGGTGACCGCGGTGCTATACAAGCAATTCTGGGCACAGGGTGACTTTTGGTCGGATCCTGACGGCAAGGGCCGGACATTGCTCTGGGATTTCCTCAAAAATCTATCGCTCGGTGCTGGCTTTCTTCTGATCGTCGTTGGCACCGATGGCTCAGGGTTAGCCCCGTTCCTTGCTCATCCCTTCGCCTCGAGCCATCCCTACGGAGTCCATCCATGAGCGATCCCGGCCCCAAACCATCCGTCCCCTATTGGCATCTCCACGTCGATGAGGCGGGCGTCAGCCACCAGACCAAGTGCGCACTTACCGACTACGAGTTAAGGGGTGTTGGCCCTGCTGATCCGCAGTGGAACGACAAAATGAACAGTGGCGATTCGACCGTCGTGTTCACCGTACAGCCCGTCGGCTGGGTGGGCGATTGGCACGAGAACCCCGCCCCTCAATGGATCATCGTTTTGTCCGGGCGCTGGTGGATTGAAAGCATGGACGGAACTCGCATCGAGCAAGGTGCCGGGGAATTTTCATTCGGCGAGGATCAGGGCTGCATCGAGACCGGGGGAAAGAAAGGCCATCGATCTGGCACCATTGGGGGCGAGCCCTGCTGCCTCGTGACAGTTCAACTCCACGTCGACCCAAAGCGACAGCCATGTCATCTGACGTAGTGTTTCGGGCGATTGCAGGCTTCCGCATGGTCACTGCGGACCTCGGTCCGCTGACCGCCTTCTATAGAGCGATCGGCTTCGACATCGGCAAGACCGCGCCAATCTCTGCTGCGGAGATGGCGGTGTTGGAACTTGACGGTGTCGGATCGCGCAGATCGATAGCGCTCGGCGAGACCCGCGTTGATCTCGACTGTTTCGACCAACGCGGGCGCCAATACCCCGATGGTGCCACTGCTGCCGACCTCTTGTTCCAGCATCTCGCACTCGTCACGGACGACGCCCATAGGGTATGGCGGCGCGCACAAAACGCGGGCGCGACGCCGATCAGCCGTGGTGAACCCGTGACTCTACCTCAATCGTCTGGCGGTGTTACTACTATCAAGTTCCGAGATCCCGAAGGTCATCCGCTCGAACTGCTTGAATTTCCGCGGGGCTCGAATTCAGCATGGGTCGGCAGCGGTATTATGGGGATCGACCACAGCGCAATCTCAGTCACTGATATCGCGACAAGCCGACGATTTTACGAGGGACTTGGACTGACCCAAGGCAAGCGCACACTGAACCGAGGGCCGACGCAAGTCGCGCTCGACGGCCTCGATGACGTGGAGGTCGGCGTCCTTGCGATGAATCCGACCGACGTGCCTCCGCACCTCGAACTTCTCGGCTATCGCCATCCCGTCGGACGGTCACATGAGCCGTTCGCGGCCAACGATCTCGCAGCGACGCGCATCTTCTGGCACTCGACCCGCGACGCGCTCCTGCGCGACCCAGACGGGCATCTCCTCCAGCTCATCCGATAAGATCAATCGCCAGTAGATATTTTGTTGCGGCGATGAACAGACGCCGTCCGTCTGCGCCGCCGAAGGTGCAATTCGATGCGACGGCGGGGGTCGGAATGAAGCCTAGCTTTTGGCGATCAGATGACCAGATGTGCACGCCGTCGGCCGCCGTTGTCCATACCCAGCCCCGCGCATCGACGGTAAATCCATCCGGATAGCCATGATCGGTGTGGCAGAAGAACCGCCGACCGGAGAGCGTCCCGTCGTCGCCGACATCGAACGCGATGATCTCGTGCTTAGATCCTGCTTTGAAACCCGGCACCTCGCCCAGGGACAGCGACGTATCCGATACGTAGAGTGTGCGCCCGTCTACGGTAAAGGCGAGCCCGTTGGGCTCCTCGAAATCTGCCATACGGCCAAGCTCGCCGCTGCCCGGATCGAAGCGATAGACGCTGCGGTGATCGAGTTCGGGCTCGGCGAGCGCGCCCTGGTTGGGCATAATGATGCCGAAGGTGGGATCGGTGAACCAGATCGTTCCATCCGGCGCAACCGCAACGTCGTTGGGCGAGTTGATACGCCTTCTCTCAAAATGGGTCACGATAGGTTGGGGTTGGATTTCATAATCACCGCCCCGGCTGATGCAGCGGCGGCCATGCTCGCAATGAACCAGCGCGCCGTTCGCCTCAACGGCGTTGCCATTCATGAACCATGTGCCGTCGATCAGAACCTCCACATGACCATCAGGATACCAGCCCAAAAGTCTCCGATTTGGCACGTCGGACCAGACCAGCCGCTCCCGCGTCCCCTGCCAGGCCGGCCCCTCGCCGTGAATTGTACCTTCGTACAGCTTTAGGAGCAGAGCATCGGGCGACAAGACTGCCGTCAGTCGGTCGTCGTCGATCTGGATCCCGCGAACGTTGGCGACCGTCTCCGTCGATACGGCGTGGCGCAAAAGGCGACCAGGAAGAAGTTTAGTTTCTGACATCTTTGCCGCTTGCTGCGTCGATCTGGACGCGACTGCACTCGCCCGCGCATCTACGTGGTGCTAATTGAAGGTTTGGAATAAACCGGCACCCTGAAGATTTCCTTCCTTGAGTCATTCAGAACAGCAATGTGCCGCTCCGGATCGACTGCGGGCTTGTCGAGAGAAACTCCGATAGCGATCACCTCTGCCTTCGCGAGGGCGTCGTTATCGTTTTTGAAGTTCAAACCTGACGGGTCCACCAGCCTGTGGCCGTCTTTGATATCGAAATAATAGTGTGGCATCGGCCACCTCCAACTGAGCTAATGTTGGATACGCATAAGCGTTCCTCGGCGAATGAGATCGCCTTAGTTGGTGGCAGCCTTAAATCTTCGAGAGTGAGCTATATTGAGCAGCGAGTCGTGAACCGAAACGTCATGCCGGGTTAGCCCCGTCTCGGCATCTATCGGTGACTGAGAGCATTGCGCTCCCACCCAACCAGGGAAGCGTTATGCTCAATGCCCAGAGACGGCGCCAACTGCCTCGGCGCAGACTTAAAACAGTCTTGTCCTGCTGACAGCCGCGAACCATTCGTCCTCGCGCTCAGTCATCTTGCCTGTCCGGAACTGCCGCCGTACGGCGTAGGCTCGCACCTTTCGGTGAGCCCGAGCCTCGGCTAAATGAGTTGCCCGGAGTGAGCTCCTAGAAACCATTTGAACCTGAAGGCGCTTGTTTCACGCAAGCAAGGTGGCCGCCGGGCATTGCGGGGAAAGCGAACGAGGCTATTTTTCGGCTTCTGGCCTAGGCCTGATCCCGCCCTCCTGCAACACCGAAGCGATGAACCGCATCTGGCCGAAATCGCGAAGGCGTCGCGCCAGGAACCCACGCCGTCCTCCTCGTCGATCAAGCCGGATGGCATCTGTCGGCAAGATTAGTGGTTCCTGCCAACGTCACCATTATTCCGCTGCCGCCGAAATGCCCTGAACTCAATCCAGTCGAAAATATCTGGCAGTATATGCGAGAACTGGCTCTCCAACCGCGCCTTCAAATCCTACGACGATACGCTCATGTACTTGCGATAGGTTACGTCTTGTCATCGATCAGATTTCGGGAGAAGGCGGGCGATGATATTCCCACTATCACTCTACTTGTACAGACGGCACACTTTGAAACTGCCATTTACATCTTTCCGAGACTGCCCTGCGCCGCGGATGTGCCTGCGGCGGTTGGTTTTCCCTTGAGTATCCATTCAAACCCTACGGCGATCGTGGCGCCGATTATCGGGCCTGCGATGTAGATCCAGGTCGTGCTCAAATCGCCGCGGACCAGATCGGGGGCGAATGACCGGACGGGATTCATTGAGGCTCCGCTGATAGGGGCCGCCCAAAGCCCAGCAAGGGCAATATAACCGCCGATCGCGAGTGCTCCGTTCGAACCAATGTTTCGCGCGCCGGAGGCGGTGCCGAGAATGGTGCTGACCAAGCCGGTCGTTAATAGCACTTCCATGATGAGCGCCTTGAAATCGCTGATGGCCAGACCGGGTTTGGTGGCGCCGAGTAGTCCAACGGTGCCGAACATTGCCCATAGGAAACACGCCGCGGCGATGCTGCCGACGAACTGGGCAGCGATATATCCAGGCACCCGATTCCATGGAAAATTGCGGCGGGAGGCAAACGCCAATGTGACCGCGGGATTTAGATGCGCCCCGCCTACTGCACCCATGAAATATATGATGGCCATGACCATCACGCCCGGCGCTACGACCTTCACACTCAGCGTTATTGTCCCGCCGCCCAGCGCCCCTACAACCCCCGCGCCCGCTGCGACAACGACGAGAAGGAATGTGCCCCAGACTTCTGAGAAAAGTCGGCGCCATTCATGGGCGGATTCCAAAAAATCCGGCGGCGCAGAGCCACGCAGCATGCGCTGCTCCGGTGTTGTTTCAGTTTGCTGCGCCGCCATCGTAATCGATTCTCTCTCCTCAGACGATTTTGCAGGGAATCATGGCGTCCTCGTCAAATTTGTAAACCGCGCAGAGCCGGTGATAGCCGTCGGCGATAATCAACTTGCCGCTAGCTTTGTCCCTGTACAGCAACAATGGAGACAGCTCTTCATTGCGCGCGATCTTAACGCGATCTTTTTCCACATGGCTATTGCTGACCCCAAGTAATGATAGCCCGGACGCTCTGAAAATGTCTTTTGCCGCAAATTTCGTCATCTTAGCATTTTTCAATTCCTCGGCAGCAGTCTTGGCCGCCTGTTGGTCCATCGACAAACTGAGATACGACGCGGCGGCCGGATAATCATGCTTCTGCGGCTTATCATGCCATTTGATTTTCATTGCTTTTCCTAATCAGTAGGCTTCTCTCCGAGTTTGCCGGCAGGCAGGCGGCGCGATGCAGACCATCATCGCGCATTGGCGCGCCTTTCGGTTAACAGCCGTCACGCGGCTCTTCGTCAATTTGAACATTCACCGACCAACAACGTCGCTTATCGCAGCAACCTCGAAGTCTGATCGGTGCAGCCCTGACCCTAGTGAGCGGGAAGTTGAGAGGGATAGACTCGGAATCTACTCAGAACCGCCGACTACTCCTTGCTCTGCGATGAAAGATGGCCTGGGTCTCTTCGAGATCCTCGATCGAAAGCTCAAGCTGAAAGCATTCCTGTCCGCCACGGTTAGAACCCCTTTCAACGTCCCGACTTGTGTAAGTCGAGCCAGTTCTTGTTATGGAAAAGCCTTCGCAACGATTGCGCGATCTGCCGCTTTTGGTTCCGTTCATATCCGGGTGGAAAAAGCCGGGCATAGAGCAGCATGGTTCGTCTCAGATCGATAAGCTCTGCCTCGGTGTAGAGCGGATGGTCGTTCGGGTGGTCGAGCGCAGTAGCAACAGACGGCATGACAGCCCCCTATGTCACCCACCGGGTGATCCCGATGATCGGCGCGACTTTGCCACCGCGAGTTCATGACTGGCCGACCAATATTGCTCACCTAAATTAACTTTTAGGATTTGACCCGCGCAACAGGAAGCAGCTCCGCTTATTATGCATTGGCCCGAGCTAAAGGCGCCACGTCGACGACAACCAACGCTGCCCGCTAAACCGTTGAAACTCGGCATCCAGAAAATATGTACGTGTCCGGGCGAGGACCCCGTTTTCTCCGTCGGGTTCGATCAGGGCCGGCGCGATCAGCGCGGAGGTGTCCGTGTCAAAACGATTTCCGATCGCGGCAGTTGTCAAGTGCGGTGACGGTAGTCCCATAATAATGACCGTTGGCCCGAACGGCGTGAGCGCAATGGAGATGTCAAAGTCCGCGCAGACGACGGGGCAAACTCGTTCGGACAACGGCAACTCTACCTCAGCGCCGGCGAACTCCACCAAGAATTAGCTGAATCGGAGAGAGCGGCAATTCCGCTCTCCTTCGGGTTCACGATATTGAGATATTCCCGCTGCATGAGCAGTTTTATACAGCCACTGTTCCGCAAGAGTGTTTAATTTGTGGACAGTACGTCAGTGCTAAAACGCTTAAGAGCATGTAAAAACGGCAATCGGCGGCACAAGCGCAGGAGATCGCAGATGCATTCGGCTGGCTCTTTCGAACCCGAAGATATCTCGCTCTTGAAGGGCGTACTGGATGACGCCTTCGCGGCTCTCCCGCCAAGGTTACGAGTATCGTCAGTTCAGGCTTTAGTTGCTGAACGCATCTTAAAGTCAGCTGCAAATGGGGAACGCGACCGCGTTCGCCTACGTACCGTGGCCTTGTTCGATCTGCAAGCTGCCGCGAGGCTGTTGATCGGCATCGATGACAGAGTTGGCTAGATAGTTCTGAACGCCGATTTGTTTCTCGATTTTCCGTTCTTGTCAGCTGACAATCGAAATGGCCTTCAATCGGAAATGCCGCGCCCGCTTGTCGTCTGGCTCGGCGAACCTAAGCCGCGTTCTCGCGCAGAACCGACAACCACCTTTCGTAACAACAGCGTGCACTTTTGGGTTTTCGGCGCTCCCTTCTCGGGACGTTCCGGTCGGAACCAAAGCAGAGCGGAACTGTTGTAAAGCTCCCAACAACGGAGAACCGAAATGACCTCAAAATTTATTGTCGCAGCGCTACTGAGCACCGCTTTGATGACGGGTATCGCATCGGCACAAACTTCCACCACGAATACAACGGATCGCGCCAGCCCAAATGCAGCGATGCACAAGAACGGCGAGTGGCGCGCTTCCAAACTTGTCGGCCTTGATGTCTACAACGACGCCCATGAAAAGATTGGCGACATCGCGGACATGATTGTCGATAAGTCTGGCAGCGTCGAAAATGTCATCCTGGGTGTAGGCGGCTTTCTCGGCGTGGACGAACATTATGTCGCCGTTGCCTTCGATAAGCTGAAGTGGGTAAACGAACCGGTTCGCACGTCGTCGACCGCCCCTGCTAACGGCAACGCAACTACGGTCGGCGCCAGCAATCGAGGCGTGACGACGGGCGAGGTCAATCAAGAAAACCGCCCAGTTCGGGCCATCGACGAGAAATGGTACCCTGACCATGCTTTGTATAATGCGACCAAGGATCAACTTAAGGCCATGCCGGAGTTCAAATATAACTAGCTCTTAAGCCGACCGACAGGCGGAAGTCAGGTCGTTCGGAATTGAGACTTTGTCCGGTAGCTCCCAAAGCTGCCGGGCACTTCGTCGAATTGATCATTCCTCAAACGACTCGACGAGCTGCGAACATCGTTTCCATAAATGAACTTCCAACGCTGCGCCCTCCTGGACTGCGACGGTAATGGACCTTTGATATTGGTCAGGCCTTGCCGTCGTCATTCTCTGGTTTGTTGAGTGGGGTGCATGAGCATTCCTCGTGGACATCGCGAGATGATGGTAATCATTGTCTCGGTCGCACCGAAGAGGACATACAGGCCGGCGGACCGCAAACGGTTACCATGGAAGATACATTCAGCTGTATCCATGGATCTATAGCGCGCCGCAAATCGGCCAGTGAACATTTGCTGTCGGAACTGACGATCGTCGCAGGTCTCGCGAAGGCGAGCTTGCCTGACAATCCCAAGTGAAATGGGACGAGTGGGTCGGCGATTATGGTTTGGTGTGGGACCTGATTGCCGAGACCTATCCGGATGAATTTCATGACTTCAACACGCGCATGTTCACGCCCGGTGAATTTTACCGGGGTAATGTCGCCAGAAAACTATCTGGAAAACCAAAAGCGGCAACGCCGAGTTCACGACGCCCACGACTCTGACCTCGACGGGTTCAAGGATGCGCCTGGACGCTACCGGCTTCTTACGATGCGCAGCAACGACCAGTTCAATACCACGATTTACGGGTTGAGCGGCCGTTTGCGAGGCATTGAGGGCGCCCGCGACGTGCTGTTGATAAACCCTGAAGATATCGCCCGCGCCGGGCTCAGGGACGGACAAATGGTCTCGCTCGTGAGCGACGCCGATGATAGGGTCCATCGAGAAGTGGGGCCGTTGAAGGTGACGCCGTTCAAGCTGCCAAGCGGTTGCGTGGGTTCGTATTATCCGGAGATGAACCCTCTCATTGCCTTGTCGCACCATGACGAGAAGTCAAAGACCCCTGCCAACAATCGGTTCCGGTGCGCATCCGGGCCTGATGCTCGCGAAATGTGAACCGAAGAGACGGGCGCATGCAGATCTTCCGTCCCGGCGCGAATACGATTGCGACGTTGCTGCTGGCTTCGCTCGGCGCGATTCCGGTTCTCGCCATAGGCCTTATTTATCAAATCGCAGGTTCGGCATACATCACGGATCAAAACGTGACCCGCAATCAGCTCGTGCCCTTCAGCCATGAACACCATGTCGGCGGCTTGGGTCTGGATTGTCGCTATTGCCACACCTCGGTCGAGAAAGCGCGTTTCGCTGGATTACCACCCACCGAAACCTGCATGACCTGCCACTCCCAGATATGGACCAACGCGCAGATGTTGGCGCCGGTACGGGTAAGCCTTGCCGAGAACAAGCCTATTCGTTGGCGACGCGTCAACGAACTGCCGGGCTACGTCTACTTCGATCATTCCATTCATATCGCAAAGGGCGTCGGCTGTTCGACGTGCCATGGCCCGATCCACGAAATGAAACTGACCCGTCAGGCGGAGCCTTTGACCATGCAGTGGTGCCTCGGATGTCACCGCGATCCGGCCAAGTCGATTCGACCGCGCGAAGCGGTGTTCGATCCGGGCTGGAATCCTCCGGACGATCAAGAGAATTCCGGGCGCAAGCTCTTGGCCGCGTATCAAATTCACACCGACAACCTAACGGATTGCTCGATATGTCACCGGTGAATGAGCTGCCCATCAAGGGATCGCAATTCTTCGAGCGTAGCTCGGGAGCGCTCGACCGGCGTCAGGCACTGAGCCTACTGGCGACCGGGATCGCGACTGGTCTTGCCGCCTGCAGCAAGCCCACCGAGCAGATCATTCCCTACGTTTACATGCCCGAGCGAGTTGTGCCGGGCCAAGCGTTGAAATTCGCGACCACGCTGCCGCTTTCGGGCTTCGGACGCGGAGTTATTGTCACATCGATCGACGGGCGCCCGATCAAGGTTGAGGGCAATCCGCGACATCCTTGCAGCCTCGGGGCGACAGACGTGTTCGCGGAAGCGGCGGTGTTGTCACTGTACGATCCTGACCGCTCGCGCACGCCCCTCAAAAGCGGCGAGATCGCATCGCATGAGGCGTTTCGGCTGGCAATGCAACCGCAGCTCCGGCAGATGCATGCTTCGAGCGGCAAAGGCTTCCGGCTTCTCACCGGACGCGTGACCTCGCCGACCCTGTTGCGGCAAATCGACGACCTGCTGCAGCAGTTCCCGAAAGCAGCATGGCACGCCTATGAGCCGGTCGACGAGGATAGCGCGCAGGCTGGCGCCGTACTGGCTTATGGGCGACCGCTGCAGGCCGTACCGCGACTCGAACGAGCGACCATCGTGGTGACGCTCGACGCCGACCCGCTCGGTCAAGGTCCAGATCAGTTGCGCAACGCCCGCGGCTTCGCTGCACGCCGCACGCCGCACGCGCAAGGGTTCTCGCGCATCTACAGCATCGAGGCTGCGCCGACCCTCACCGGTGCCAAAGCGGATCATCGTATCGCACTGCATCCAATTCTGATGGGGGAAGCGGCTATCGCAATCGCCAATTCGATGGGTGCGGGACTGCGGCAAGCGACGCTTCCGGACAACGTCATGCATTTCGTGAGACAGGCGGCCGCTGACCTGTTGGCGAACCGGGGCGCCGGCCTGGTCCTCTCAGGACACGCGCTCTCGCCGGAGGCCAGCGCGCTGGTGCATTGGATCAACGCACGCTTGCAAGCGCCCGTCGATCTGATTGAACCCAGCGACCGAACCGCTGGCGGCCGGGAAGCCGGCACGCTTTCCCACCTGACACGCGACCTTCAATCGGGCACCGTCGACCAGTTGCTCGTGATCGGCGCAAACCCGGGCTACGACGCGCCTGCCGACCTCGAATTTGCAAGGCATTCGGCACAGGCTTCCTTCCGGCTGCACGTCGGATGTTACGTGGACGAGACGGCGGCGCTGTCGACCTGGCACGTCCCGCAAACGCACGAGCTCGAGGCGTGGTCAGACTTGCGGTCCTGCGACGGGACGGCAAGCATCGTCCAACCGCTCATTCGGCCGCTTTACAGCACCCGGACGGAGCACGAAATCCTGGCATTGCTGACGGGTCGCGGAGATGCATCGTCATACGATCTCGTGCAGGAGACGTGGAGGCCAAAAGCTGGAGCCGGCTTCGAGGATTGGTGGACCCGTACCCTGCATGACGGCATCATTGCCGGAAGCACCTCGGCGGCGGCGACGCCTGGACAACCCGCCCTTCCCGTTGTCGGCGCCGCCGCACCGGAAAGTTCTGCCATGACCGTCCTCTTGAGGCCAGATCCAAGCCTTTGGGACGGCACCTTTGCCAATAATGCGTGGCTGCAGGAATGTCCGAAGCCGCTGACCAAGCAGGTATGGGGCAATGCGCTGGCGCTTAATCCGCAATCCGCCAGGCGCCTTGGTCTTACCGCAGGAGATGTTGTCACCATCGACGCCGATGGCCGGCGAATTGAGACGACGGTTGCCGTCGAGCCCGGCGTCGCCGACGGGGTCGCGAGCCTGACGCTTGGGCTCGGCCGCCGCAACGCCGGCGCGATCGGAAACGGCATTGGAGCCAATGCTTATGCCATCCGCACGATGGCCAGCCCCTGGATGATCCCCGACGTTATCATCACCAAGACCGGCAGGTGTGACGAGATCCTGACCACCCAGAACGTGGTGCGCACTGCGGAAGATGTACGCGAGCTTTATCCGCTCCGCGAGCTTTCCAACCTAGGCAAACCGAAAACACCGCCGGCCGATTCACTTCCGAGCCTTCTTCCGGAACGGCCTCTTCCTGACGATGGCCATGCCTGGGCGATGGTGATCGATGCTTCCGTCTGCATCGGCTGCAACGCCTGTGTCGTTGCGTGCCAGGCGGAAAACAATATTCCGGTGGTGGGACCGGAAGAAGTTGCGCGCGGTCGCGACATGCATTGGCTCCGCGTTGATGTCTATGATCACGGTTCTGCGGCGCAGCCGAAACCTGGTTTCCAACCCGTCCCCTGCATGCATTGCGAGCACGCGCCTTGCGAACCCGTCTGTCCGGTAGCGGCGTCCGTGCACGACGGCGAAGGTCTGAACGTACAGGTCTACAATCGCTGCGTCGGCACGCGGTTCTGTGAAGCGAATTGCCCATATAAAGTGCGCCGCTTCAATTTCTTCGGTTATGCCGACGGCGAGGAATACGCCAATCTGGGCTTTGAATCCTACCGCGCGCAAAAAAATCCCGAGGTTACGGTGCGGGCGCGCGGCGTGATGGAGAAGTGCACCTACTGCGTTCAGCGCATCAGCGGCGCCCGGCGGGCCGCCGAACGCGACGATCGGCCGATCGGGGTGGACGAGGTCAAGACGGCTTGCCAGAGCGCCTGCCCGACCAGCGCGATCACCTTCGGCGATCTTCATCAGACAGACTCGGCGGTCAATCGGCAAAAGGCCGACGAGCGTCACTATGCGCTGCTCGGGCATCTCGGAACGCGTCCGCGCACAACCTACCTCGCAGACGTCCGTAACCCCGCGCCGGGCTTCAACGAGGATGGAACATGAGTCCCGTGCTCGATCCGGCACTCCCTGCCCCATACCGCTGGATTGCATCAGAGCGCGCGAGCGACGTCGAGATGACGCAGGCCATCGCCGATCCGGTGTTTGCGCCGGTCGGCAGAGCGTGGTGGATCGCCGTGCTGGTGAGTTTGCCGTTCGTCCTGTGGTTCATCGGATCAATCGGCTGGCTTTTCTACAAGGGGATTGGCATCTGGGGTATTAATTCCACCGTGGTATGGGGCGTGGCGATTGCCAACTACGTCTGGTGGATCGGCATCGGAAATGCCGGCACGCTGATCTCCTCGATGTTGCTGTTGACGCGACAGCAGTGGCGCGGCTCGATCAACCGCTTCGCAGAAGCGATGACACTGTTCGCCGTCGCGATTGCAGGCATCATGCCGATCATCCATGTCGGACGGCCGATCTATGCCTATTGGCTCGCCCCCTATCCGAACACGATGGCGCTTTGGCCGCAATGGAGAAGCGCCCTGGTCTGGGATTTCTGGGCGATCATCAGCTATCTGCTGTTTTCGATCATGTTCTGGTACGTCAGTTTGATTCCCGATCTGGCAACGATGCGTGACCGCACCAGGACGCGCGCAGGTCAGGTTCTGTACGGCGCCTTCGCATTGGGTTGGCGCGGCTCGGCCCGGCACTGGAATCGTCTCAAGACCCTTCACATCACGATGGCAGCGCTCGGCGTTCCCCTCGTCTGCTCGGTGCATTCGATCGTCGGGCTCGACTTCGCCGCAAGCCTGATGCCCGGCTGGCAGGAAAGCATTTTCCCACCCTATTTTGTGGTTGGCGCGATGTATTGTGGCTTTGCGATGGTCATCATCCTGGCGCTCGCCATCCGTTGGGGCCTCAACCTTCAGGCCATCATCACCGCAAACCATTTCGAGGTCATGAGCAGGATCCTGCTGATGGCCTCGATCGTGATGGGCTATTCCTACGCGACCGAGTGGTTTATGGCCTGGTACGGCGGCCAGCACAGCGATCGCAGCGTCGTGGTATTCGAGTTTACCGGGACCTATGCGCCGCTATTCTGGGCACTTCTGTTCTGTAACGTCGTGCTGCCACAAGCGCTCTGGTTTCCAGCCGTGCGCCGGTCTTTGCCGGCGCTTTTCGTGATTTGCGTCGCGATCAATATCGGGATGTGGCTGGAGCGTATCCTGATCATCTGGAATACACTCTCGCACGATTACATGCCAAGCGTTTGGCGCAGCTTCCACTTCACATTCTGGGATTGGTCGTTCCTGATCGCCCCGCTCGGTCTTTTTGCTTTCCTGTTCCTGCTCTTCGTCCGCCTGGTACCCGCGGTATCGATGTTTGACATGCGCGAACTCTCTCACAAGGAGGGCGCCGCGTGACCGGAACTTTGATCGCCGAATTTCAGAATCCCGATATGCTCTGCGCGGCCCTTCGCCAGGTCAAGGAAGGGGGCCACCATGCGCTCGATGCCTTCACGCCGTATCCCATCGAAGGCCTCGACGCAGAACTGGATATCCCGCCTTCGCGGATCCGGTACGCGATGCTGGCTGGGGGCCTGATCGTCGCTGCTTTCGCATTCGCGCTGCAATGGTACAGCGCCGCGATCGACTATCCCGTCAATAGCGGTGGGCGACCGCTTAATTCCTGGCAAGTGTTCCTGCTGGTCCCGTTCGAGGTCGGCGTGTTCGCAGCTGCCCTTTGCGGGGTCATCGCGTTCCTGCGTTCCTGCGGCCTACCCCGCTTGCATCATCCGCTGTTCGAGATACCCGGTTTCGAGCGGGCCACCCAGGATCATTTTTTCCTGCTCGTCGCCGCAAAACAGACCGGCGGCGCCATACGCGACCTACGCGACGTTCTCGAAGCGGCGGGCGCGGCGGTCGTGACGGAGCTCCGGCAGCCATGATCGGACGCGCCCTCGTTTGCCTGTTAGTCCTGCCGCTCGCCGCATGCGATGATCATTCCATGACGCAGCAGAATCGTTATGAAACCTACGGGCCGGCTGGGCTGTTTCCCGATGACGCCGAGGCCCAGCCCTTGCCGGCCGGTGTCGTAGCGCAAGGCGATCTCGATCGTGCGAGCCAGACCGTCAAACCTCCAACCGTCGATGCGCAGCTTTTGGCACGCGGTCATGAACGCTACGATATTTTTTGCGCTCCCTGCCACGGCCTGTCCGGGAGCGGAGACGGCATAATCGTGCAGCGCGGCTTTCCCGCGCCGCCCTCGTATCATACAGCCCGGCTGCGGACAGCACCGGCACAACACATCTTCGACGTCATCACCGACGGATATGGCGTGATGTATTCCTATGCGTCGCGTGTCGAGCCGCGCGACCGTTGGGCAATCGTGGCCTATGTACGGGCGCTACAGGAATCTCAGGGCGCGAAGCTGGCGGATGTGCCCGATGTGCGGAGCAAGCTGCCATGAGGATCGCAGTCGCGGCACTTGCAGGCAGGACGATGGCAAGGCGACCGCTCGCAATCGGCGTCGCCTTGCTGGTCGCGACGGAAGCGCTGTTGGCCCTTCTGGGCTTGGTGCTGCCGATCGAGATCCTTCTCCGCGGTTGGCTCGTGGCGTTTGCGATCTGGAGCTGCGTCCCGATCGGCAGCATGATTCTACTGCTCATTCACCGCTTGACGGGTGGCGAGTGGGGATGGGCTGCGGCGCCTGTTCTGCGGCCTGCTGCTGCCATGATCCCGCTGGTGGCGCTTGCGTTCATGCCTGTCCTTGTCGCGCTTCCCGATATTTACCCTTGGGCCGCTGATCCCTCCGCGATCCCGGCGGATGTCGCGCGCTGGTATTTAAACCAGCCCTCATTTTTGATCCGGGCCCTTATAACGCTCGGCGGTTGGTCGTTGCTCGGAATCGTGTTCGCTGCCGGCTTTGGCAGCCGTCTTCTGGCCGGGCTCGGGCTGGCTTTTTTCGGTCTCACCATCAGTCTCGTTGCGGTCGACTGGTATCTGTCGCTTGAGCCAAACTACGTGGCTACGGCCTTTGCCGCCACAATCGCCATTCAGCAGCTGCTGGCGGCGCTTGCCGTCGCGGCTTTGATTGGGACGCCGACGATCGACGGAAAAGTGGCGGGAGACCTCGGCGCGCTTCTGCTCGCGACACTGCTTGGCGTTGTCTATCTCGAACTCATGACGTTCGTGGTCGCCTGGTACGGCGACCTACCGGAGAAGGCGGCATGGTTCCTCAAGCGGGCCGGCATTGGCTGGATCTCCATCCTGATCATCGCGCTTGCGGTCGGTGCGGTTCTGCCATTCGGGATGCTGCTGGTAAAGGCGATCCGGCGAAGCCGGCGGGGCTTGCGAGCGGTCGGCGCGCTGATCCTGTTCGGCACGGTCCTGCATTTCGCATGGCTGCTCGTGCCGGCCTTCGACATTCAAGCCGGCCCGATCGCGGTTGCCTGCGTGGGCATTGCCGCGCTGGTGCTCATCTCACTTATGATCGGATCGGCGCTCCCTTCGGTGCTGGAGCCGCTGGCGGAGATCCACAATGCCAAATGAAAAAATGGGCAGCCGACGCTTGCCGCAGCCGCCGGATGTCGCGGCCGGCATCGTCGTTATCGCCGTGGCTGGTTTCCTGTGCTTCGTCGCGCTGTCGATGACCGGTCTTTTCTTCTATCTTAGATCTAGCTTGCCCGATGCGTTCAGAAAAGTGATTGAACACCATTTTCCGGAGCCCGCGCTACAGAAAAATCCGCAAGACGATCTCAGGCGGTTCGAACGCGACCAGCGTGCGATGCTCTCGGGCTATGGCTGGGTGGATCAATCGAAAGGGCTGGTACGGATCCCGATCGAGGAAGCGATGCGGATCATCGCGGCCCGAGGCGACCACGCGTATGATCCGCTCGATCAGCTAACGAGCACGCGGCCCGTCGCCCCGGACGCCAGCAGCCCGGACAGAGTTCGGCCATGAGATGCGTAGCGCTCGTGCTCGCCCTCACGCTATGGCCCGCGGTCGCCTGGGCGGGACTGACCGACCAGCAGATCCGAGAGGTCGCGCTCGTTCCCCCGCCCGGCGCGCGCGTGCCCAACGCTCTGGTCTTCAAGAACCTCGAAGGCCGCGACCTCACGCTCGGCGACGCCATCGCCGGTCGCTCGACGCTGCTGCTGCCGGCCAACTTCACCTGCTCCGAGATATGCGGGCCGGCGCTGTCGATCGCCGCAAGCGCGCTGAGCCAAACCGGACTTCGGGCCGGTCAGGACTACAGCCTCGTCGTCGTCGGCATCGACGCGCACGATGGACTGGACGCGGCGCGCAGCTTCACCACTGGCCAGATCGGCGGCCCCGGAGTTTCCGTCCTCACCGGAAGCGCCGCGGCAATCAGCTCGCTGATGCAAGCCATCGGTTATCACTTCCAGCCTGACGGTGCGAATGACGCCATCGCCCATCCAGCCGGGTTCGTCACGCTCACCGCGGACGGCCGGGTGTCGCGCGCCTTGTCGAGCCTCGCGCTTCAACCCGCTGATTTACGACTGGCTCTTATCGAAGCCGGCGAAGGCAACGTCGGTGGCTTCGCAGGGCGGCTGGCGTTGTTGTGCTACGGCTTCGATTCGGTGCACGGCATTTATACCCGACAAATCATAACGCTGCTGCGGATCGGCGGCGGACTGACGGTTGCGATGCTGGCGGGCGCGCTCGGCTTCATGTTCTGGCGGAGCGGCAAGCGGGGGGCCTCGGCGTGAACCCGATCTTTTCTCTGCCCGAAGCCACCACTCACGCCGAACACGTTGATCACATTTTCTATGGCCTTCTGGTTCTGTCCGGATTGACCATGCTCGTGGTGTTCGCGCTCATCATTACGCTGGCGATCCGCTATCGTCGTGGATCGGGTGCGAAACGGGGACCGCTGCCCGAGATCGTCAGCCGCGAATTCGAGATCGGCTGGACAATGGCCACACTTTTTCTGTTCGCATTCCTGTTCTGGTGGGCAGCCTCGGCCGATCTCAGCAGTCTCGAGGTGCCGGCCAACGCCCTAGAAATTCATGTGGTTGCAAAACAATGGATGTGGAAGACACAGCACCCGAACGGGGCGCGCGAGATCAATGCGCTGCACATTCCCGTCGACAAGCCGGTTCGCCTCGTGATGACATCTCAGGACGTCATTCACTCGTTCTTTGTGCCGGCCTTTCGCGTCAAACAGGACGTGGTGCCAGGACGCGAAGCCGAAATCTGGTTTCAGGCCACCAAGACGGGGGTATTTCCGCTGCTCTGCGCCGAATATTGCGGCATTGATCATTCCATGATGCGCGGCCGCATCATCGTGATGCGCCAGGAGGATTACGCCGACTGGCTGACCCAACAGCCGGAAGGAGATGATCTCGCCCATGTCGGGGCTAAACTCTTCGTCGAGCGCGGCTGCTCGGGCTGCCACGCGGATGCCTCCAAGGTTCACGCCCCCAAGCTCGCCGGTCTGTATGGCCGCAGCGTCCAGCTCTCGGACGGACGTCAGGTCAAGGCAGACGACCGCTATATCCGCGATTCCATATTGCAGCCGAAACGAGACATCACGGCCGGCTACGAACCGGTCATGCCCAGTTACGCGGGCCTGCTCGACGACGGCGAAATCCAGAGCCTGACCGCGTACATTCGATCGCAGACGGAGAAGGCGAATGACTGACGCCCTGTTGGCCGGCGAACTTCCGTTCCCGCCCCGTCCTGATTACCTTCGAGACGGAACGACGCTGACGTCCTGGCTCACCACGACGGACCACAAACGTATCGCCATTTTGTTCGCTGTCACCATCACCATGTTCTTTTTCATGGGCGGGGCGGCGATTACGGCGGTACGGCTGGAGCTGTTCACGCCGAACGGCGGTCTGCTCAGCTCGGACACCTACAACAAGCTGTTCTCGTTCCATGGCATCATCATGGTCTGGTTTTTCCTGGTGCCTTCGATCCCGAACACGATGGGAAATTTTCTCCTCCCCCTGATGATCGGCGCGCCTGACCTCGCCTTTCCACGGCTCAATCTGTTCAGTTGGTATCTGACCGTTGCCGCAGGCGCCGTCACCGTGTACGCGCTAGTCGCCGGCGGCGTCGATACCGGCTGGACCTTCTACACGCCCTATTCGACCATGTTCTCCAACAGCCACGTTCTGGCAGCGGCGGCGGGCGTCTTCATGGTCGGGTTTTCGAGCATCGCGACTGGCGTCAATTTCATCGCCACGATCCACATGTTGCGTGCGCCCGGCATGACCTGGTTCAGGCTGCCACTGTTCGTCTGGGCGATCTACGCCACATCGATCATCATGGTGCTTGCCTCCCCGGTGCTGGCGATTTCACTGCTTCTCGTGATGGCGGAGCGCTGGCTTGGATTGCCGATCTTCGATCCTGCTCGAGGCGGCGACCCGATCCTGTTCCAGCATCTGTTCTGGTTCTACTCGCATCCCGCCGTCTACATCATGGTTTTGCCCGCGATGGGCGTGGTCTCCGAAATCATTCCTTGCTTTGCGAGGCGCCGAATTTTCGGTTACGATTTCATGGTCTACGCCATGATCGCAATCGCCGGGATCGGCTTCTTTGTCTGGGGCCACCACATGTTCGTGTCCGGCCAGTCGGCCTATGCGAACCTGATCTTCTCATTCCTGTCCTTCATCATCGCGGTGCCTTCG
>Ga0116129_1000761_pt1 | contig 19331 bp, 23 predicted proteins | sample June2015DPH_17_2_FD_89732 | JGI IMG/M metagenome (GOLD analysis project Ga0116129, IMG submission 89732) | Peatland microbial communities from SPRUCE experiment site at the Marcell Experimental Forest, Minnesota, USA - June2015DPH_17_10 | ecosystem: Environmental > Terrestrial > Soil > Wetlands...
CGGAAGTATTTCTCAAGGCGGTGTCTGTGGTGCGAAACCTTGGCCATCCACTGGCCAATTTCACGACCGTCAATTTCGATTTTCTCCAGCACTACCGGCCCACCGTGAACGTGGTCCAACGGCCCCACGCAAAATCCGGCGGACGAGGATTCGCCATCACCGGACATCATGAACTCATGATCCCTTTGCTGGCCGCGGCGCTGATCGAATCCGAATGATGCTGACAGACTTAGAATCCCGCGAATATCCCTTCTGGACGTACGAGGATCTCGGTCTGCTCCTCGGCTCGGTCATTCCAGTAATGCTGTTGGGGACGCTGATTATCCGGCTGATCCCGGCATCCAGCGGTGCCGTCCGATTGATGGTTTATCAGTTGCTGATCTATGCGCTGCTGCTGGGCGTGCTCTATCTATTAGTGGCCTGGCGGTATCAGGAGCCATTCTGGAAATCGCTGCGCTGGAAACCGTTTCGGCTCCCCTTTCTGTACGCCGCCGCGGGCCCTCTACTGGCGATCGCCACCTCTACGATGGGCGTATTCCTGAAGGCGCCACCGATCCCATCGCCGATCGAGGACCTGATCTCAGACCGCCGCTCCCTGTTCATCATGATGTTGTTTTTAACCTTGATCGGGCCGGTGTTCGAGGAGCTCATGTTTCGAGGTTTTCTGTTTCCGCTGCTGGCCCGATCGGTAGGACCCTGGCCGGGAATCCTGCTCACCGCGACACCTTTCGCGCTGGTTCATGGCAGCCAATATCACTGGTCCTGGCAGCATTTGACGATCGTTGGCATGGCCGGCGCGGTTTTCGGTTTCGTGCGCTATAAAACCGGCTCGACCGCCGCCGCCACGCTGGTCCACACCGGCTACAACGCCACGATTTTTGTCGGATTTCTGGTCCAGAAGTCGCTCTAAGCCTCTTGACTTATTCCGGAAGCTTTCATACACTTAACGGTGTTAAGTCTTATGGGAGTTCAAGAACGCCGGGCGCGCGAAAAAAAAGAACTTCGCCAGGAGATTCTCGATGCCGCCCGCGCTATGTTCGTGCACGAGGGCTTCGAAAACGTCTCCATGCGCAAGATCGCGGAGAAGATTGAGTATTCGCCCACTACCATCTATCTCTATTTCAAGGACAAAGCCGACCTCCTCGATTGCATTTGTGAGGAGACTTTCGCGCGCCTTGTCCGCAAACAGAACGCCATCGATCAGGCCGTTACCGATCCGATTGAGCGGCTCAAGAAGAACATGCGCGCCTATATCGAATTCGGCCTGAAGTATCCCAATCACTATAAAGTCGCGTTTTTGATGACCGAGGATTTCGAGGAGCGCCTGCAATGCGAACGCTCCCGCGAAATGGGCAAAAAAGCCTACCTGCATCTGCGCAACGAACTGGGGTGCTGTGCCTCACTGGGCCTGATCCAGGTGGCCGATATCGAAGCCTCGGCGCAAGTGATCTGGGCCAATATTCACGGCCTCACTTCGCTGCTGATCACCCATCCGCGCTTTCCCTGGCTGGACCGCAATCTGCTTATCGATACACAGATTGAGAATACGTTAGCCGGTTTACAGGTCAAGCAGCCGGCGATCGCGAACTGACCCCCTGGCTCACGCCAGTGCGGGGATTTTAGTCAGAGTTCTCGGTAGCTCACTAGCTCCACCCCGGACTCCCGCAATGCGTCACGTACTTCGGGAGCCGTCAGCGCGCGCAATTCCTGTTCCCGCGATTCCTTCAATCTGGTGCGCGCCGCACCCAACTCCGCCGTGCAAATCCCCGGGTGACACATGAATTCGGTCGAGCCTTCCGGCAACGCCCGGATCAACGCCGCCACATCCGAGGCGTCAAATTTTCCCGTGATCTGAAACCCCGCGAAATGGTCGGTCGACCGGCAGCCGTGCCGCGTCAGCACTCGCTCAAACCGGCTCCGCACCACGCCGAAGGCCCGGCTCACGGTACGTTTTTTCCACGAAACACCGCCCGGCTGAAGAGGAAAATCGAACGGCCTCCGCACCCATGGAATCTTGAACTCCTCAGAGATCCGCGCCACTGCGTCCAATACCGGAGGCAGCAGATGCGTGTGTTTATGCGTATCCAGGTGGGATGGCTTCAACCCCGCGTCCAACACCCGCCGCACCTGCGCCGATAGTTCCTCATAAATGCGAATCCGCCGCAGCATGACCGCCCGCATCAACTGCGCCACCGTCATGGGAAAAGGCGGTTGCCCGACCAGCACCAGGTGCACCCCGATATCGAGCGTTGGATTCTCCCGCGCCAGCCGCACCGCATCGTCAAACGCCGCGCCGTTGCTCATGATCGTGGTGGCAGTCAGGATGCCGTCGCGATGCGCCTCCACGATCCCCTGGTTCACGTCCCGCGTGAAACCGAAGTCATCGGCGTTGACTACTAAAGTCCGCGACACTAGAACAGTTTCAAATAGATGGTCAAAAACTTCTTCGGATTCGCCCGGAAATCCTTCAACAACGCCCGTACTTCCCGCGTCGTTCCGTCGAGATTTTCATAGAGCGCGGGGTTATTCAGCAGTTGTCCCACCGTTCCCTCACCCTTGTTGATCTTATCGAGCATCACGTCCACCCGCCCCATGGTGGCCTTGATCTCGTCGTGCAACTCGTCGCTCTTCAGCAGCTTGCCCACATCGCCTTTGCCTGAATCGATATCGGCCAGAATCTTGCGGACATCGGCGATGGTCTTGAGTGCTTCATTGTAGACCGCCGGATCTTTCACGAACTTCCCGATGGTGCCGTCGCCCTTTTCGATGTCATCCATCAAGCCGTTGATCCTGGCCATAGACGCGCGAATGTCGTCATACATCGCGCCGTTGTCATGTAACAGCTTGCCCACCGAGTTGTCGCTCGATTCGGCCGCGGTCCGTAGCGTCACCACCAGCTTCTCCGCCTCCACTACAATGCTGGTCATCTTTCTGGCGATGGTGTCATCCACCAGCAGCATCCCGATGGTGCCTTTGCCGGCTTGCACCTGATCGACAATCACGCCCGCCTTGGTCACAATGGATTGCAATGCGGTCAGCGTCGTATTGCCCTGCTTCACGAAATCGTCGATCGTCGGCACATCCGTGCTCAGCACCACGCCGCCCTTGGCGATGAGCTGTAGGCTCTGCCCCTTCTTGATATTGATGTACTTCGTGCCCAGCAAATTCCCCGCCGTGATCTCCGCGTGCGAATCCACTGGAATCGACTTCAGGTATTCGTCATCGATCTGCATCGTGACTTTGATGACTTTTCCCGGCTGGCTCGATCCCGACAAATCTACGTGCGTAACTTTGCCCACCGTGATGCCGTTCAGCGTCACCTGCGCGGCCTTCGCGATTGCCGCCGAATCGTCGAAATAGGTATAGAGATCGGATGTGCTCTTGAAAATATTGTTCGTGCCGGCCAGCAGGAACACCAGCACGCCCAGGATGGCCAGCGCGAAGGCAGCCATGATTCCCACCCGCAACTCTGACCATTTTGCTTTGCTGCTCACCGGCATAAGTTATTTCACGAACTTCCGAATATACGGATCCTGGGAGGCCCTCAATTCCGCCTCTGACCCATCGAACACCAAGCGCCCCTGATTCATTACGAAAAACTTCGTTTTCACCTCGCCAAGCCCCGCCGCCTCTTTCGCCGGTTCGATCTGACCACTGTCAGGATTGTAGCGAAAATTCGCCATCAAATGCCCGTCCTGATAGCGGTGCGTCACCAGGATCGCCGCCGTGTTGCGCGAATCCCGCTCTTTAATTAGCAAATGGATGATCAGATTTGCCGTAATCGGGTCGAGTCCGGCCGTCGGCGAATCGTACAATACCAGCGGCGGCTCCGTCACCACCGCGCGCGCGATCCCCACCCGGCGCCGCATGCCGCCTGAAACTTCGCTCGGATATTTCAGCAGCGTGCTCCCCAATTCGACGAAGTTCAAGGTCTGAAGCACCTTCGCATCCACCGCTTCCTCTGAAAGCGGACCGTCGCCGTTCCTGCGTGCCTGCTGATTCAATAACGGATATGCCACATTTTCCGCGATCGTCATCGAATCGAACAGTCCGCCCTCCTGAAACAGCACGCCCACCTTGCTGCGAATCGCGTACATGGCCGATTCCTTGAAATCCGTAACGTCCTCGCCAAACAGAATCACGCGTCCCGAATCCGGCTTCTCCAGGCCCATCGCCGTTTTCAACATCATGGTCTTGCCGCTGCCCGCCGCGCCGAACACCACCCGTGTTTCGCCTGCGTTCATTGCAAAAGAAACATGATCCAACGCCGGAGTCTTGTCGAAATGAAGACTCACGTCCTCGAAGCGAAGAACTTCGGATGTTGCGGTGTCGGCCATGGGCGTCTTTAAAAGAACATTTAAAAGAACAAGGGATCGATGAACGATGTAATCACGAAAATCCAGATGGAAGCGACCACCACCGCTTGCGTGGTCGCGCGTCCCACACCTTGCGTTCCACCCGTCGTCTGAATGCCGTAAAGGCAGCCTACAAGCGAGATCACAATGGCGAACAGAAACGGCTTGATCAGGCCCTGCGCCAGATCCTGGTAGATCAGCGCGCGCCATGCCGAGCTCCAATAGAGCGACCATGTCATGTTCAACAGGCCGACCGCGATCAAAGACCCGCCGATCAGACCGATGAAATCCGCGATGATCGTCAGCAGCGGCAGCACCGCCATCAGCGCAATCAGGCGCGGTGTCACCAATTTCTGAATCGGATCCGTGCCCAGCGCGCGCATGGCATCGATCTGCTCCGTGACTTTCATCGATCCCAATTCGCTGGCGATGCCGCTCGCGTTACGCCCCGCCACCAGCAGCGCCGTCAGCACCGGTCCGAATTCGCGCACCAGGGAGATCGCGACAATCTGTCCGATCTGCCCTTGCGCCCCGTACGTAGTGAGCGCGCGCCCCATTTGCAGACCCATGATGATGCCGCTGAAAAATCCGATCAGAATCACAATCGGCAGGGAGCCCACGCCGATCACATCCATCTGGATAAAAATATCGTCGACGTAATGCGGCCCGCGGAAGATGTTGCGGAACGCGCGCGCCGCCAGGTACAGAAATTCCTGGAACGTCTCTATCCACGGTTTGATGAAGTCGAGCAACCCAGAGCCCCCAATATTGTCGATGCTAACATGAGGTCATCCAATGAAAGGTTTAACCGATATTCCCGGAATCATGGTTGGCCATGCCTCCGATTATGACGGATTAACAGGGTGCACAGTTATCTTATGTGAGCGCGGCGCAGTCGCGGGCGGTGAAATTCGCGGCTTCGCGACCGGAACCGGGGAGTGGGACCTGCTCAGTCCTTATCACGTCACGGAAAGAATTCACGCGGTGGTATTCGCCGGCGGGAGTGCCTTCGGACTCGAAGCCGCGTCCGGTGTGCGCCGTTTTTTAGCCCACAAAGGCATCGGTGTAGAGACGCCGTCGGCCCGCGTGCCCCTGGTTGTCTCGGGCATTCTCTACGATCTTTCAATCGGCAAAGCGAGCGCGCATCCGACCCGGGAAATGGGAGAAGCCGCCGCCGCAGCCGCGACCGATAAGCCAGTGGTAGAAGGCGCCATCGGCGCAGGCACCGGCGCAACCGTCGGCAAAATGCTCGGGATGAAGGGAGCCATGAAAAGCGGCCTCGGCACCTTCACCGTAATGCTCGACTCCGGCGTGATAGTGTCCGCTCTATCGGTAGTGAACGCCGTAGGCGATGTGATCGATCCCGCAACAGCAAAGATCATCGCCGGCGCCCGAACCGCCAGCGGAGAATTCGCCAACAGCGCCGAACTCATGAAGAAAGGCTCCGGCCAAGGCCTGGTGCGAAATACAACTTTAGTAGTAGTAGCCACCAACGCCGCCTTAACCAAAGTCGACGCCAACCGCCTGGCCCACGTAGCGCAATTGGGGATGGCCAGAACAATCAACCCAGTAAACACCACCAGCGACGGCGACCTGGGCATCGCGCTATCGATCGGCGATCAAAAAGCCCCCATAGACGCCCTAGGAGTAGCAGCCTCAGAAGCCGTAGCAGAGTCAATCCTGCGAGCCGTGCGATTAGCCCCCACGCTCGGCGGAGTGCCGGGGTTGAAGAAGAATTAAGAAACTCTGCTTGGCAGAACAACACTAATATCGGTGTTCCGAAAATCCCGATCAAGCGTCAGCAAAGGACAAGCCTCTTCTTTCGCCAGGGCATATGCAAAACAATCGCCGAGATTGAAGGGGTATCGGAGGCGCGCCGCCGCGACAATTTCTGCGTGCCGCGGTGTGGACGCCACTACTTTAATGGATGTGCGTTCGATCGACTCGCGAATCAGCGCCGCATGGGACGGCTGTTTAGCCTGCAACAGAATCAGAACCTCAGCGTAGTTTACGCTGCTCATGAGAAGATGGGCCCGATTCGATTGCAATTGATCAGCAGCCCACTCGCCATGGCTCTCCTGGAATATGATTGCCAGCAGTGCGGACGTGTCTACGACCACAACTCGTCTTCGGTCTTAAACTGGGGATTAGGATTGAGTGGCGCCTTTAGGCCGATCCCGAGCAGGGAGTGAAAATCACAATCGGCCTTAGCCCTTTCCCGCTGCGCCAACTCACGCAATGCCAGGCGGATCGCGTCGGATTTCCGCTTGATACCTTGCCGTTTCATGAAGAGCTTCAGATCCCGCTCGAACTCGGAGGTAACGTTCAGATTAAGCTGCTTCATACATACAGTATACAGCCCCGGCCTGTATCGAGAGTAGCTGGCTGTCAGTCGCCGTCTTTCTTCCAAAGATCATCCTCGCTCTTGAACCTGGGATTCGGATTCGCCGGCCCTTTCGCCGCAATTCCAATCCACGATCGGAAGTCCGTCTTCGGAATGATTGCTTCCGATTTGCCTTCGCTCACCCGGCGTTTTGTAGGCTGAGGATCGCGCGCAGCCCGCTTCACAAAATCGGCAGCCCATGCCGATGCAGCACCGACTCGACATCTGTCTTCATCATCCGCGACGCGTCGTAATCGACAGTCAGCTTATCCAGCCCCGGCGTCACCTGCACCCGCGCGATGCCGTAGGTGCTCGGCAAATCCGCGACGCTCCCCAATTCCGGTTCCGTCAACGGACGCGAAAGATCATAGTGCAAAGTCACTTTTGTCATGAAAACCTCAGTTTAACAACTTCCATTTGATCTGCCGCAGCATCCCGAGCCACACCTCGGCATCGTGCGGAGTCAATCCCATCCGCCGCACTAACCTGCGAATCTTCATCTTCGTCGACCCTTCCACGCGCGCATTTACGTAACCGCAGCGATCCAGCACCTCTTCGAGCAGCGCCGTCACCCGCTCCATCTCCTCCGCGCTCGCCGCGGGTTTCGCTTCCACCTTCGCCTGAACCGCCGCGGGATTCCGCATGATCTCGTACAGGCACACCGCGACCGCCTGCCCCAGATTCATCGACCCATGCTCTTCCCGCGTAGGAATCCGCATCAGCCAATGGCAGTAGCTCATGTCTTCATTGGAGAGCCCGAATTTCTCTGACCCGAACAGGAGCGCCACCGGCGCCGACGCCATCTTTTTCGCGATGATCTTTCCGCCCGTTTCGAGACGCCGCAGAGGATGTTCCAGCGCCCGATTGCCGATCGAAGTAGTGCCCACCACTAGGGAGCAATCCGCGACCGCCTCCGCCACAGTCTCAAACTCCCGCGCATTTATGAGGATTTTAGACGCGTTAACAGCGCTCTTTGCCTCCAAAAATGCCACTTTATACGCGTTTATCAGTCTTAGCTCAAAAACCCCGAAATTGCTCATCGCGCGTGCCGCGGCGCCAATGTTTAAAGGGTTTCGAGGCGAAACCAACACTACGCGAAGGTTCATTTTTCGCGGCTGACAGCGTCCAGCACGCCGTTGATAAATGCCACCGATTCGTCGCCTGAAAACTGGCGCGCCAAGTCGAGCGCCTCGTCGATCGCCACCGCCGGCGGAGTCTTCAAATCGCTCATTTCATACACCGCCAGCCGCAGGATATTTCGATCCACGGCCGGCATCCGTTCAATGCGCCAATTCGCTGATTTATCGGAGATTACCTTGTCGATGGAAGCCGAATTTTCCACCGCGCCGCGCACCAGCGTCTCCATAAACTCATCCGGATCGGTCGGTTTCGGATCGTCTTCTTCGGAACCCAGCGTATCGTAGAACGAAGCGATCGCCTCACCGATCTCCTGCTTGCGCAAGTCCCACAGAAACAGCACTTGCAGCGCGCGGGCGCGGGAACGATGGCGCGCCGGCATGTTAATTCGCCACGCGGATCGCGAAGCGAGCCATCTCGATCGCCGTCATCGCCGCATCGCGCCCTTTGCCGGACCGCGCTTCCGCCTGCGCCAGCGTATCGGTGGTTAACACCCCGAATGACACCGGGATGCCGGTTTCAAGGGCGACATTTTGCAGTCCCCGCGCCGCTTCTCCGGCCACAAAATCGAAGTGCGGAGTATCGCCGCGAATCACCGCGCCCAGCGCAATAATGCCGTGGTAGCGATGCGTTTGCGCCAGCATTTTCGCCGCCAACGGCAATTCGAAAGCGCCAGGCACTTGAAATACATCCACTTCCGCCTTCGCTAAAGCTTCGCGCGCGCCGTCCAGAAGCTTGTCCGTAATCATAGAGTTGAAGCGCGCCACCACAATCGCGAACCGCAGCCCGCTGGCGTCAAGATTGTTCCAATTGAGAGAATCGACGGACATCGTGGGATAATTAGGGGTTTCCAGGTTCATCATACCGCATGCTCCCCGAGTTCATCCGAAATTTCAGTATCATCGCGCACATCGATCACGGCAAGTCGACTCTGGCCGATCGTCTTCTCGAAGCCACCCATGCGCTCGCCCAGCGCGAGATGATGGCGCAGGTGCTCGACTCCATGGATCTGGAGCGTGAACGCGGTATCACCATCAAAGCGCACGCCGTTCGCCTCACCTACATCGCGAAAAGCGGCGTTGAGTATCAGCTCAACTTGATCGATACGCCGGGCCACGTCGATTTCACCTACGAAGTATCGCGCAGTCTGCAAGCCTGCGAAGGCGCGCTGCTGGTGGTTGATGCATCGCAGGGCGTGGAGGCGCAGACCCTTGCCAACACCTATCTGGCGCTGCACCACAATCTCGAAATCATTCCGGTGATTAATAAAATCGATCTTCCATCGGCTGAGCCGGAACGGATTCGGGAACAAATTGAGTCGCTCATCGGCCTCGATGCCAGCGGCGCGATTCTGGCCAGTGCAAAAAACGGCATCGGCATTCAGGAGATTCTCGAAGCGGTGGTGGAGTTGATCCCGCATCCGAAAGGCTCGCCCGATGCGCCGTTAAAAGCGTTGATTTTCGATTCCTGGTTCGATCCCTATCGCGGCGTCATTATTCTGGCCCGCGTGATGGAAGGGACCATGCGCAAAGGCCAGAAAATTCGCCTCTGGTCGAACAACAGCCTGCATGAAGTGGAGGGCGTAGGCTATCAATCTCCGAAACCGATTCCTTGCGATACGCTTTCAGCGGGCGAGGTCGGCTTCCTGTTCGCCAATATCAAAACCGTGTCCGACGCACAGATCGGCGATACGATTGTGGATGTCGCGAATCCGGCGCCGGAGCCTTTGCCTGGGTTCGAGCCCTTGAAGCCGATGGTATTCGCCGGTCTCTATACCATCGAAGCTCATGAACACGGCCTGTTGCGCGATGCCCTCGAAAAATTGCGCCTCAACGATAGCGCGTTTAATTTCGAGCCTGAGAATTCGGTCGCGTTGGGATTTGGCTTCCGCTGCGGCTTTCTCGGCCTGCTTCATTTGGAGATCATCCAGGAACGGCTGGAGCGTGAGTTTCAGATCGACCTGATCACCACCGCGCCCGGCGTCACCTACGCCATCACTCTGACCGATGGCACAGTCATCCAGGTCAATAATCCTTCCAAATTTCCCGATCCGTCGGACATCAGGACCATTGAGGAACCGATCATCGACGCCACCGTGATTACGCATGAAGAGTACATCGGCGAGATCCTCAAGCTGCTCGAAGAAAAGCGCGGCTCGCAGAAAAAGTTCGAATACATCGGCTCCGGCCGCGTCATGCTGCTCTATGAAATGCCTCTCAACGAAATCGTGCTCGATTTCTACGACCGCCTGAAATCGGCGTCGCGCGGCTACGCGTCGCTCGATTATCATCTGGCGGGGCATCGTGTGTCGCCCATGGTCAAGCTGGATGTTCTGGTGGCAGGGGAGCCGGTGGACGCACTCTCGATGATCGTTCACAAAGAATTCGCCTATGAGCGCGGCAAGATATTAATCGAGCGTTTGCGGAAATTGATCCCACGCCAGCAGTTCGAAGTCGCGCTCCAAGCCGCAATCGGGAGCAAGATCATTGCCCGGGAAACGATCGCCGCCTTGCGGAAAAACGTGCTGGCCAAATGCTACGGAGGCGACATTTCTCGCAAAAGAAAGCTGCTCGAAAAGCAGAAGGAAGGCAAGCGCAGAATGAAGCGTGTAGGCCGGGTAGAGATCCCGCAAGAAGCGTTTCTAGCAGTGTTAAAAGTAACCGGCAGCACCGATAACGACTAAGTCATTTTGGAGATGCTTGACGGAGCCCCAGTCCACACGCTATCTTCAACGCGAGCATGAAAATCTCCTGGCTACTGGCTGCTGGCTGCTGGCTACTCTCTTCCGCCAGCGCCCTCGATGTTCATCTCGCCCCCGCCGAACGATGGACGGAGAAGTTCGCCAGCCAGTGGTACGCCAAACAGCCGTGGTACGTCGGCAGCAATTACATCACGTCGAACGCGGTCAATCAGCTCGAAATGTGGCAAGGCGATACTTTCGATCCACCGCAGATTGAACGCGAGCTGACCTGGGCCGAAAACATTGGCATGAATACCATGCGCGTTTTCCTGCACGACCTGATCTGGCAGCAGGACGCCAAGGGTTTCAGCGAGCGCATCGACGCATTTCTGAAAATCGCCAGCAAGCATCATATCCGGCCCATTCTTGTCCTGTTCGATTCCTGCTGGGATCCTTTTCCCAGGCTCGGCCTCCAGCGGGAGCCCACGCCCGGCGTTCATAACTCAGGATGGGTGCAAAGCCCCGGCGCCAAGGTCCTGCAAGATCCGAAAGGCCGCGCTCGCCTGGAGGCTTATGTAAGGTTCACCGTCGGCGCCTATGCCAACGACCCGCGGATTCTGGCCTGGGACATCTGGAATGAGCCGGACAATATTAACTCCGGCAGTTACGACCGCATGGAACCGGCCGACAAAGTAAAAATCGTGCAGGATTTACTGCCCCGGGCCTTCGTCTGGGCGCGCGAGAAGCATCCCATCCAGCCATTAACCAGCGGAGTGTGGGCCGGCGACTGGTCCACCAACCAAAGCCTTTCCCCTATGGCGCGGATCCAGCTCGACCACTCCGATATCATCTCCTTCCATAACTATGGCCCTCCCGCCGAGTTCGAGCAGCACATCCAGTGGCTGAAGCGCTACAATCGCCCGATCTTCTGCACCGAATATATGGCGCGCCCGATGGGCAGCACCTTCGAAGGAATCCTGCCCATCGCCAAGAAGTATAAAGTAGCCGCCATCAACTGGGGCTTGGTCGCCGGCAAAACGCAGACCTACCTACCCTGGGATTCCTGGCAGCATCCCTACACCGACCGCAAGCCTTCCGAATGGTTCCACGAAGTGTTCGACCCGGACGGAAAACCCTACAAACAGCAAGAAGTAGATTTCATCCGCCAGATCACCACAAAATAACACCCGGATACATAGCTGGCTGGGCTAAATTCGCACCTTAATGCCGCCATGTTGAGATGGCCTAATGGTGATCTCAACCTCATTACCGAGCCTGGCAGCAAATTGCATCAATTTCTCCAGTGAGAACAAGGACAATCTACCCTTGTTCAATGCCGAAACTCGGGGCTGATCCACTCCGAGAATCTCACCAGCGTCGTGTTGATTAAGATTGCGCTCAGAGATGATTCGGTTGATGTGCCGGGCAAGTTCGGCCTTGGCTAGAGCCTCTTCTGGATCCGCGAATCCAAGATCAGCGAATACGTTTCCTGATCCTTTTTCGTATTCGATCGCTCGTTTCATCTGATGCTTTCAGCCGCTTTACGACTAGATTAATATCGGCCCGAGGCGTTTCTGAGCCGGTCTTGGACTTCTTCTGGAAGCGGTGGAGCACGTTGGTAGTGTATATACCGCACGGAAGTGTCACCATCGTAGTCCGAGACGATTTCAATTGCATTGTAACCGTGCATGTGTTTTGCAGAAGGATAAGGCTCACCACATTCAGCTAGGTATAAAGCATACCCGACCTCCGACTGCACCTCCTCCGGGAACTCGCTGAGCCTTTTCCGTGAGTCGCCCATCCAGTAGAGATCCTTCATGGACTCCTGGGTCATAATATGTCAGTTTTGACATCTGCGTCAAACGGAGCCTGGGAAGACTCCGACTCGCTACTGGCGGATGTAGGACGCCAGGACGACCGCTGGCGTCTGATCCGCCGGATCTGGATTGCTTGGAATCGTTCGCGCACTGGACGAATTCGCGGCCAGCGCGATCATTGCTACAAACAGGACCTGGAATGCTTTTCTCACTGACTTCACCCGTTACAAGGTTTTGGCCAGCTTGCGTCATGGAAGGCTATGCAAACAAGTAGCAGGGGGTAGTGCTACCGTAGCAGTGCCGCGATAACCTATGGTGCTGATAGGACTTGCGCGTTACCTAAAAAGCGGGTAAGCTGAGAGTTCCCGTTGGGTGTGGTTCGCCCAAGATGTCTCCAGAATTCGACAAACAGGGCGAAATCCAGCCAGACCGGATCCTCGCCGCGCTCGACAAAGCGGTCGCCAGCGACTCGTTCGGCAAAGCTGAACGGCCGGCTCGATTTCTACGCCATCTGGTTGAAACCACTCTGCGCGGCGAATCCCATCTATTGAAGGAAAGCGTCCTGGGCACCGATGTGTTTGAGCGTCCAGCCTCCTGGGACCCACGTCTCGAACCGATCGTCCGGCAGGAAGCGGCGCGGCTCCGCAAGCGGCTGGCGAAATATTACGAAAACGGCGGAGCTGCCGACGAGATCCATATCGAACTCCCGGTGGGCTCCTATGTGCCGGTGTTCCAGCGGAAGAAACCGGAGACCGAGATCGAGATCCCCCAACCTCCTCCTCCGGTCCGGCGGCGGGTGGTATGGCCTTATGCGGCGGCTGGGATCCTAGGAATTGCCTTGGCCGCCGGCGCGTGGCGCACCGTTGCTCGCTACGAAATCCAGCCAGCCATCGCCGTTTTGCCGTTCGTCAATCTGACCGCCAACCCTGACAATCAGTACTTTTCCGACGGACTCACCGACGAAATCACCGATTCTCTGGCTCGCTTCAAAACGTTGCGCGTGATCGCCCGCTCCTCGGCTTTTCAGTTCAAAGGGAAAACGGTGGATATTCATGAAGTGGGCCGCTTGCTCAACGTTTCGGATGTCCTCGAAGGCAGCGTCGCCAGATCCGGCGACCGCATCAAGATTGTCGCTCACCTGGAGCGGGTGTCGGACGGGGCCCTGATCTGGTCGAACACCTATGAACGCAAAGCGTCCGATCTCTACGCCATTCAATCGGAGCTGGCGGCGGGCATCGCGGGCGAGCTGAAAATAGCCACCGGCGGTCCGTCCAATAGGCACATTCCCAACGCCGAAGCGCATGAGTTTTTCATGAAAGGGCGTTATGAACTGCAACAGTTGACGCCGGAATCCGTGACGCAAGCCGAGTTGGATCTTCAACATGCCATCGATAAGGACCCGCAGTACGCCGCGGCCTACGTCGGCCTTTCCTCGGCAAAATACGATAAGGCGATGGCCACTGGCTCCGCCCATCAGATCGATGCGGAGCTTCAGGAAGTCGAAAGCCTGCTTCGGAAGGCGATCCAACTGGAACCCGACATGCCAGCCGCGCACGCCGAGCTGGCCCTCCAATATATGCAGTATTATCGCGATTGGGGGAAGGCCGAACAGGAGCTGCAATTGGCCTCCCGCGGCCCCTCCAGCACGGCGGTGGAACGCACTTACGGCGTTTTCTTGCTTTACCATGGGCGTATCGCTGACGCTGACCGGCATTTCTCGCGCATGGTGGAATTGGACCCCTTCTCGACCGGGTCGCAGACCAATCTCGCCACGATCCGGATGCTGGAGGGACGTTTTTCCGAGGCCCGCGAGATTGCCCAAAAAGCCGCCGCCGAAAATCCAAAGATGCTGTGGACTCAACAGGCTATCGCCTTTTCTTATATCGAACAGGGCCACCCGGAGCTGGCATTACCCATCTTCCGGCAACTGGAACAGCATTACCCCCAGGCCCAGTTAGGCGAGGCAATGGCACTGGCGAAAAACGGCCGGAAAGACGAAGCTTTGCGGCTGATTCGTCCCTACGAAGAAGACCACTCCAGCATCCCGGCGGAGTGGTTGGCTTTAGTGTACGCGTTCATGGGAGATGAGCCGAATACGGTGAAATGGCTTCAGCAGTCGGCGGATCTGCATGAAACGCAGGTACTTAGTTTGGCGGTCGACCCCGCCTTCGCTGGGATGCGAAAATCCCCGGGATTCCAAGCGCTGGTAAAGCGTCTCGGATTAGATTAAAATTCCTGGGAACTTTCAAATAAAAACCAGCTTCGCCGCTCCGTTTGGTCGATCCAGTTTTCGATCAGGCTGGCGGTGGCCACATCGTTATGTTTTTCACAGACTTCGTGGGTGGCTCGCAAATATTTCGTGAGCTTCTGGTTATCGGAGAGCAATTCGGCCAACATGTCCTTCGGCAGGACGAACTCCTCACTATTGTCCTTTAGACGCTGATACTTGGCGATCTCGCCGACGGAGTGCAGGGTGGTTCCGCCGATCTTGCGCGCCCGCTCCGCGATGTCGTCCGTCATGGCGAAGATCTGATCGCTATGTTCGTCTAAAAGCAGGTGGTAATCGCGAAAATGACGCCCGCTCATGTGCCAGTGGAAATTTTTCGTCTTCACATAAAGCCCGAACACGTCGGCCAGCAGTTTGCGCAGTTCTTCGGCGATCTCAACCACCCCTTCGCGGTCGAGGTCCGTCGGTGTTTCCAGTGCATTTTCCTTCTGAATCGTTTTGCTCATGTTCCCTTAGATGACCATAATCAGCCATTTGTTGCGAGTCAAGAGACTTTAAATGAGCTTAAACGCGCTGGATTCGCCTGAGCGTGTAAAACTCCGGATTGACGGTTTTATCCTTCAATTTTTTCCAAGCATCCTGCACATGGAGCAGGCGGCCGGTGATGTGGTTCGATTGCTGCGAGGCGAGGAAGGCGGCCAGTTCCATCTGCTGCTCCGGCGGCACGCCTCCGGTGAGTCTGATTTCTTGTGCGTCTTCAATTTCCCGCCATCCGGCGCGCTCTCCGGCAGCGAGAATCTGATCCGTCATGTGGGTATAACTTCCGCCGGGGGACATGCAGTTGATCTGCACATTGTGCTCGCTGACTTCCGCCGCCACGCTTTCGACGAAACGCGCCAGCGCCGTTTTCGTGGCCGCATAGAGGGAAAAATTGGGCCGTCCTTCGCGCGCGCCTCCGCCGGTGACGACAATAATTTTTCCGCTGCGGCGCTCAATCATCTGGGGCAACACGGCGCGGCAGCAGTTCATCACGCCGATCAGATTGGTGTCAATGGTCTCCTGCCAAGCCTTGGGCTGGGTTTCGACGAACGGGCCGATCGGTCCCTGCACGGCCGCGGCGCAGATCAGGACATCGACGCCACCGAGGTCGATGCGCATCTGGTGCATCACGGCGGTCATACGCTCATAGTCTCGAACGTCGGCCAAAATTTTCGAGGCGGAGCCGCCGGCATGGCCGATTTCGAGATGGCAAAGATCGATCTCCGCTTTGCTGCGCGCGAGCAGGCCGACCTTGGCTCCGCGCGCGGCAAATCCGATGGCTAGTCTTTTTCCGATTCCACGACCCGCGCCGGTGACCAAGACGGAAGGAGAAGGCACTTCCTACACGTTACTGCATTGCGAGCAGATGTGGCGCAACGAGTCCAGCGTCGACGCGGATCTCTACGATTTCACCGTTATCGAGCGGATATTTTCCGGCGATCCATGGGATGATTTGTTCCGTGCGGGCGTGGGCAATTTCCCGCGTGCCTTGAAACAGCACCAGAAATTCGTATTCCGTCCAGCGGCAGATCAGATCGTGATGCCGGAACTGCGAGCCCAGGCGCGCGGCGGCCTGCTGCGCCACTTCATCGCGGACATCGCCCGACAGCTCAAACACTACAATCACGGGATCCTCGCCGGCCGCTTTGCGCTGCTCGATTTGGCGCTCCATTTCACGGCGATTCATGAGGCCGGTCAAGCGGTCCGTGACTTCCGCATCCTGCAATCGTTCGGTCACGGCGGTAAGCTCGGTACGCATGCGCGACACCAGCGACTGGGTATCGTTGCTCATACTTTCAACGCAGCCCAGGAGTCCCGCCGCTTGCAGCGCCACCACTTCCGAAAGATGTTCAGGATCGGAGGGGTAAGGCGTGGTTTCCATTTGCGCGGCGAACTGGCGCAACCGCGCGCCATAAAAATCCTGGCGCTGGGAAATCGACTTCACAATTCCTTCGAGGGCGTCGATGGCCTGGCGCAGTTCAACGCCATGCTGGGTGATATATTTGGCGGTTTTGGAGGAGTAATCCTTCAACTCCCGTTCGATGACCGCGGTGCTTTCCGTCAGGGCTTCGGGTGTGGCGTCGAATGCCAGGCGGGTGCGAAGACGGTTCAGGCGGTGACGGTAGGGGCCACCCACCTCCGGACACGCGGCGCCGAGACATTCGGAAACGGCGAGCACGGTGGTGAGGTAGTTGTTGACTGCCGTATGCAGGGCGCTTAACTGCTCGGAGTCTGTCATCTAAAGATCTGCTACGAGAATTATCGGCTGTTCACTGGCGGGCGAGATGGGGGGAATACCTTAAAAAGACCGCTCCAGCGCGGGAGGCGTTAATATTGTATTCGATGCGAGTTTATCTGGTTCTTTTATGGGCTGTTCTGGCCTTCGCGCAGAGCGATACCAAGGCTCCGGAGGGACAGCGTGTGGCGCTGACCGCGACGGGGAAAGGAGTGCAGATTTACTCCTGTCAGAATGTTTCGGGATCGCCGCAATGGGTTTTTGTGGCGCCGGAGGCGACGTTGTTTAACGAAGCTGGGGTCGAGATTGGGACCCACGGCGCGGGGCCGGTGTGGAAGTTTCACGATGGCAAAGTGGTGAAAGGGCAAGTGGTCGCGAAGAGTGATGCGCCGGGGGCAGGAGACATTCCGTGGCTACTGCTGAAGGGCGAGGGAAGTTTCGAATATATCCGGCGGTCGGAGACTCGTGGGGGAGTGGCTCCGGGTGGTGGGTGCGAGGTGGGGCGGACGGAGAGGGTTGGGTACTCGGCGGTTTATACGTTTTATGTGGGGAGATAGTGGAAGGGCGTCCGGGCTGCGCCCGGATGGACCGATTGGCAATCGGTCCGCAGGATGCCATCCTGCCCCACAATAGAGATCATCTATTCGAGCAAACCGCATGCTACGCATGGGGGCGGCAAAAAGCGAAGACGCCGGCTGAAGCCGACGCTCGCGCCACCCAAAATCAGGTCATCTTTAAGACTACGCGGAAGCGGGCTTTGCCGCTGATCATTCGGTCGTAGGCGGCGGGGGCTTCGGATAAGGGGAAGGTTTCGATGATGGGACGGATGCCGCTGAGGGCGGCCAGGCGCATGGCGTCTTCAGAATCCGTCGCTGTGCCGGAGGGCCAGCCTTTTACCGAGCGGCGCCCTGAGACGATTTGCAGCGGGGCGACCTCTATATTGTCGGGGCTGACGCCGACCACCATCAACGTGCCGTCGACACAGAGGCCGGCGACAAGAGGGGTCATCGATTTGGAATCGGGCGCGGTGGCGAGAATGGTTTTTGCGCCGCCTAGTTTTTGCAGCGCCGCGGCGGGATCGCCGGCGTTGGTATCAATATAGTGATGGGCGCCGAGCTTGGAGGCGAAGTCCTTTTTGTCATCTCCACGGCCGATGGCGACGGTTTCGAAGCCCATTTTATTGGCGTATTGGATGCCCAGATGGCCGAGTCCGCCGAGGCCTTGGACGGCGACTAGATCGCCCGGCAGGGCTCCGCTATGGCGCAGGGCGTTGAAGGTGGTGATGCCGGCGCAGAGGAGCGGGGCGGCATCGGCGAAGGAGAGAGCATCGGGGATCACGGCGAGGCCTTGGGCTGGGGTGACCAGATATTCGGTGTAGCCGCCGTCGTAGACGATGCCGGGAATTTGCATTCGTTCGCAGGTGGCGAATTTACCGCGGCGGCAGGGTTGGCAGACCGTACAGTGACCGCCAACCCAACCGATGCCGACGCGTTGTCCTTTGGTCCAGTTGGCGACGCCTTCCCCGACGGCATCGACCACGCCGGCGATTTCGTGGCCGGGGACGCGAGGGTAGACGATTCCGGGGAACAGACTTTCCTTGGTAATCACATCGCTGTGGCAGAGGCCGCAGGCTTCGACTTTTACGCGGACTTGGCCGGGACCGGGATCGGGGACGGGGCGCTCCACAACTTCGATGGGGCCGTGGGCGGCGGTGACTTGTGCAACTCGCATAACACCATGATGCTCCTGTAGACGGTCACGCCGCAAGAAATTGAAATTGTCATATTTGTTCAATCAGTTAGCGGGATGGCGGGGCGGGTGGCGCGAAGCGACGGACAAGAATCGGGCATGAAGAAATATATCCGCGAGATGCTGGACGATCTGAAACATCGCAATCTCAAGCCCAAGTCGATTAAGCGTGCGAAAGAAGATCCGGTGAAGGAACTGACGCCTCCGCCGGAGCCGGCCATGCCCGACGATTTGTCCGATCAGGTGTTGTCGAAAAATGCGGTGGAGCAGGTGAAACAGTTGGATTATCAGGCGTTCGAGAGCGAACGGTTACAGACGGACGAGTGAGCTTTTGCCGAGCAGCGCGGGATGACGGGCACCGGTGGCGGAGGGCAGATTGGCTGGGCGGCCGGCGGCGAATTCGTGGGCCAGGATAGCGAAAGCAATGGCTTCCTTGGCGTCCGGATCGATGCCGTGACTGGCGGTAGTGGTCAGGGTGAGGCCGGGCAGGAGTTCGCGGAGGCGGCGCATGATCTGGCGGTTGTGGATGCCTCCACCGGCGGCGATCACCTCGCTGATTTTTTCTCTGGGGATGGCGTTGGCGATGGATTGCGCGGTGAACTCAGTGGCGGTGGCGATGAGATCGTCTATCGGGAGCCCGGTGGCGATGAGGCCGCTTGAGAATTCGTGGCCGAACTGTTCGCGGCCGGCGGATTTAGGGGGAGCCAG
>Ga0116129_1000762_pt1 | contig 19331 bp, 8 predicted proteins | sample June2015DPH_17_2_FD_89732 | JGI IMG/M metagenome (GOLD analysis project Ga0116129, IMG submission 89732) | Peatland microbial communities from SPRUCE experiment site at the Marcell Experimental Forest, Minnesota, USA - June2015DPH_17_10 | ecosystem: Environmental > Terrestrial > Soil > Wetlands >...
ACCGCGTTGGGCGGGCAAGCCACCGCGGTCCGGTCGCAAACCTATTATCTCGACATCACCGCGCCCGGCCAAGACAAGGGTACCTTCGTGCAAGCGATGGCCAAGCATCTGGATATATCCAGCGAAGCGGTCGCCACCATCGGCGACATGCAGAACGACCTGGCGATGTTTGCGAAAAGCGGGGTGTCGATCGCGATGGGCAACGCCACCGATGACGTCAAGAAGCAGGCGACGCACGTCACCACGTCGAACGAGGACGAAGGTTTTGCGGGCGCAATCGAAATTATTCTGAAGAACGTCGCCGCGAGCCGGCCATGATCGGCCGCCGCTCCTTCGACCTCTGCATGACAGGCTTCTTCCGCTGTCGAGTTCTAAAGCGCCGGATCGATGCGCGTCCGCCCGGCGGTCGCGGCGCTCAGCGCGATCAGGTCGATGGCCGACGCAATCCCGGAGATCGCAACCGGCAGCCGCCGGCGCCAGTTCGGATGCTCGTTCACGGTGCCGGGAATATTCGGCTGGTCGGTCACGCCCAGCAAATCCTCGAGCGATATCGCAAGCAGGCGGGATCTGGTCCGTGCCAGAAAGCCCGCGACCGCGTAAAAATCGTCGCGATCGATGGCGTGATGACGCAGCACGTGGGTCAGCATCGTCAGCGCATGCCATCGCGCGTCGTCGGTTTCGCCGGGATCGATCCCGATCGATCGTTTCAGCGCGAGATCGCTGAACGAGCGCCAGCCGGCATAGGTCGACAGATCGTGGGTGTTGAAGGTGACAAGGGCATTCGGCAAATAATGATCGACGTCCCGGAACGCACCGTGATTGTCGCGCTCGAACATCATCACCTGGTACGACCAGATCCCCCAATCCGCCATCTGATCGCGAAAGCCTTCCGGCACGGTGCCGAGATCTTCGCCGATCACCACGCAACGGTGCGCCACGCTTTCCTGCGCGGTCACCGCCAGCAGCGCCTCGAACGGCATCTGCACGTAGACGCCGTTGTCGGCGGCAAAGCCGTGCGGCACCAGATATAGCCGCTTCAGCCCAAGCACATGATCGAGCCGGATCGCGCCGGCGTAACGCATCGAGGCCCGCAGCATCTCCAGGTACGGCTCGAACGACTGGATTTCCAGACCGGCGGCGTTGAAACCCGCAAGACCCCAGTTTTGGCCGACGGTGTTCAGCGGATCCGGAGGCGCGCCGACGGCGAGGTGGCGGGAAATCGCCGCCTGCTCGTTCCAGGCGTCGAACCCGTCGGATTGCACGCCGACCGCCACATCGAGATAGAGGCCGACCTTGAGGCCCAGCCGGGTGGCAACAGCCCGGCACGACTGCAACTGCCGGTCGGCCGCCCATTGCACGAATTCGACGAATTCGATCTCGGCCGCATCGGGCCCCTTGCGCAAGGCCGCGCATTCGATTTCATCCGGCTGCCGCCATTGTTCCGGCCATTCCCACCATGGCCTTTTGAATTTGTGGCGCAACACCTCAAAGCAGGCGAACCGCGACAATAGCGGCCCGCGCTCGGCGCGAAAGTCTGCAAAATCCTGCTGGCGCGTGCTTTGCGGGTCGGCTCTGAATTTCCTGAACGCCGACCGCAGCGCCCGCCATTTCAAGTCGGCGACAGCGGCGTAATCGACCAGATCACCCTGCCGCAACCGGGCGATGGAAGCGCTTCTGCGGGTGAATGCGCGGGCTGGAAACCCGGGAAGTCTTTCGACGTCGATATAGAGCGCGTTCAGAAACAGCCGGCTATTTGGCGAATAGGGGCTGCAATCTCCAGGACGATCATCGAACAAAGCGTGCAACGGATTGAGACCGACCCCCTCCGCTCCCAACTGGCCCGCAAGCTCGATCAGCCCCTCGAGATCGGTAAAGTCCCCTATCCCCCAGTTGCGCGCCGAGCGGATGCTGTAGAGCTGGGCTGCCAATAGCCAGCAGCGATCGAAATCGCCGCCAAAGGCCCTTGGCGGCGCGACGATCAGCGGCGCTTCCTCGCTGACCGAGGCGGCATCGGTCAGATGCAGCCTGTAGGAACCTTCAGGCAAATCCGGCGGCCAGGCGATGACCCGGTCTATGGCTTCGCCCTGCGCGATAACCTCAAGACCGGCAACGATTTTCCAATGCAAGGGCAAGGTGACAGCCTGCCCGAGTTCGGTCCGCGATGGCCGGCCGGAGCGAACCACCACCACCTCGCCGACAAGCCGCCGCGGCGTCCGGGCCGGCAGGGCATCGAGGATGATTTTGAGCGCGGCGTCGCCCGTCACATGCCGGTGACCCTGACCGTCGATAAATTCGGTCTGGATACCCCGCTCTTTGGCTTTGGTGAAAAGGTCCATTCGGCACGCGGTTTGCACACAACGCTCGGGGACGTTGCGAAATTCTCTAGATGCAGGAACAGGATAGCCGTGCTTAACTCTCTGGCGCCCCCGGCGTTCCCGGGGAACCAATGCCCGGCGAATGGCTTGATATATATACCTCCGCAGCGTCTCGTTTCCCGCTACCGAAACGGGACGTCGTTTCCATGTCAATGGCATCACCGTGAACAAAACAACTCAAACTGTCGAGAGCGCCGCAGCCGGCGGGGTTTTCCATATTGAAGATGTCTATCCGCTGATCGACGGCGGCCGCTTTCCGGTGAAACGCATCGTCGGAGAGCGCGTCGAGGTCTGGGCCGATATCTATCGCGACGGGCATGATGTCGTGAACGCGGCGCTGCTATGGCGTCGCGAGCGCGACCAGGATTGGCGCCGTGAGCCGATGAGCCATCACGACAACGACCGCTGGAGCGGATCGTTCGTCCCGGACGCGCCCGGACGCCATGTCTATGCGATCGAAGCATGGACCGACGAATTCCAGACCTGGCGGCGCGGATTCGAGCTGAAGCGGAAAGCCGGCGTTGACCTCACCCTCGACGCGATCGAGGGCGCCGGGATGCTCACCAAGGCGCAGACCGGAGAAAACGCCGCGACCGCCATCATCCTGCGGCAATGCGAGGATTATCTGCAGACTGGCGATGCCGCATCCCTGCTGACCGCCGAGTTGAAGGACGCCATGGCAGACAGCCAGCTGCGGCCCGACCTGACGCGATCGCAATTGTTTCCATTTGTCGCGGACCGGCCGCGGGCGCGGGCCGGGGCGTGGTACGAGATGGTGCCGCGCAGCCAGGGCCGCACCCCCGGCCAGCACGGCACCTTCAGCGATTGCATCGCGCGCTTGCCGGATATCGCGGCGATGGGATTCGACGTGGTGTATCTGACGCCGATTCACCCCATCGGCCATGCCAATCGCAAGGGCCGCAACAATGCGGTGAGCGCGGAGGAAGGCGATCCCGGAAGCCCCTACGCCATCGGCGCCGCCGAGGGCGGCCACGATGCGGTGCATCCGCAACTGGGAACGCTGGAGGATTTCCGCGAGCTGGTTGCGGCCTGCAAGCTGCTCGACATCGAGGTCGCGCTCGATTTCGCCGTTCAGTGTTCGCCCGATCATCCATGGCTAAAGCAGCATCCGCAATGGTTCAGACGCCGGCCGGACGGCTCGATGCGCTATGCGGAAAACCCACCCAAGAAGTATGAGGATATCGTCAACCCCGATTTTTCGTCGGAGGACGCCGGCGCGCTGTGGAACGCGCTGCGCGACGTGGTGCTGTTCTGGGTCGAGCAGGGCGTCAATATCTTCCGGGTCGATAATCCCCACACCAAGCCTCTCAGGTTCTGGGAATGGCTGATCCATGAAATTCAACTTCGCCATCCCGACGTGATTTTCCTCGCGGAGGCCTTTACGCGGCCGAAACTCATGAAGGGTCTGGCAAAACTCGGCTTCACCCAATCCTATACCTACTTTACGTGGCGGACGCAGAAGAGAGAGCTGGAGCAGTATTTGAACGAGCTGACGGCCTATCCGGAGCACGATTTCTATCGCCCGAATTTCTTTGTCAACACGCCGGACATCCTGCCCTTTCACCTGCAAAGCGGCGAGGCATGGATGTTCAAATCCCGCCTCGCGCTTGCCGCCACGCTGTCCGCCAACTACGGCATCTATAACGGCTTCGAGCTGTTGGAGCATGAGCCCATTCCCGGCCGTGAAGAATATCTCGATTCCGAAAAATACGAGATCAAGGTGCGGGATTGGGACAAGCCCGGCAACATCAAGGCCTGCATCAGCGCGCTCAACCGTATCCGGCGGGAAAACGCCAGCCTGCAGCAGACGAGCCAATTGCGGTTTGTTCCGGTCGAGGATGGCAACGTCATCGGCTTCGTCAAGCAGTCCGTCGATCAAGCCAACGCCGTAGCGGTGGCCATCGCGCTATCGCCTGAGGTGCGCGAATTCTGGCTCCCGCTCGGCGATGTCGAGATCGGCACGGCCGGCGAACGCCGCCGCGTCGCCGCGGTCGAGAATCTCTTCACCGGCGAACGCTCCCCCCTGGAGTGGGGCGGCATTCGCCTGCGGATCGATCCGCTGCACGATCCCGCCTTGCTGTTTCGCTGCCTGGCGTGAGGGGTACCATGAATCTGATGTCATCCATCGATACGGACGAACTGCCGGTCGCCGCGTTCGATGGCGACGAGCTTTGGTACAAGGATGCCGTCATCTACCAGCTGCACGTCAAGGCCTTTGCCGACAGCAACAATGACGGTATCGGCGATTTTGCCGGATTAACCGAAAAGCTCGGCTATCTGCAGGATCTCGGCGTGACGGCGCTCTGGCTGTTGCCATTCTATCCGTCGCCTGGCCGGGACGACGGCTACGACATCGCCGACTATGGCGCCATCAATCCGGATTTCGGCACGATGAAGGATTTCCGTCGCTTCATCGTCGAAGCCAAGCGGCGGGGCTTGCGGGTCATCACTGAACTCGTGATCAATCATACCTCGGACCAGCATGACTGGTTCAAGCGCGCCCGCCGCAGCGACCCGAAGTCGAGCGCGCGCAACTGGTATGTGTGGAGCGACACCGACCAGAAATATGCCGGCACGCGGATCATCTTCACCGACACCGAGAAGTCGAACTGGACCTGGGATACCGAAGCCAGCGCCTTCTACTGGCACCGCTTCTTCTCGCACCAGCCGGACCTGAATTTCGACAACCCGCGCGTGGTCAGCGCGCTGGTACAGGTCATGAAGCGCTGGCTCGACAGCGGCGTCGACGGTTTCCGTCTCGATGCCATTCCCTATCTGTGCGAACGCGACGGCACCAACAACGAGAATCTCCCCGAGACCCATGCCATCATCAGGAAGCTGCGCGCCGAACTCGATGCCTATGCCAGGGGCAAGGTGCTGCTGGCCGAGGCCAACCAATGGCCGGAGGACGTACAGGAATATTTCGGACGCGGCGACGAATGCCATATGGCATATCATTTCCCGCTGATGCCGCGGATCTACATGGCGATCGCGCAGGAAGACCGCTTTCCGATTACCGACATCCTGCGCCAGACCCCGGATATCCCGGCCAATTGCCAATGGGCGCTGTTTCTGCGCAACCATGACGAACTGACGCTCGAAATGGTCACCGATGTCGAGCGCGACTATCTGTGGTCGACCTACGCCAACGATCCCCGCGCGCGCATCAATGTCGGTATTCGCCGCCGGCTGGCGCCGCTGATGGACAACGACCGGCGCAAGATCGAGCTGATGAACTCGCTGCTGCTGTCATTTCCCGGCACCCCGATCATTTACTACGGTGACGAAATCGGCATGGGCGACAATATCTACCTCGGCGACCGCAACGGCGTACGCACGCCGATGCAATGGACACCGGACCGCAACGGCGGTTTCTCACGCGCCGACCCGGCGCGACTTTACGCGCCCACCATCATGGACCCGGTCTATGGCTATGAGTCGGTCAATGTGGAGGCCCAGTCGCGCAGCCTGTCTTCGCTGCTGAGCGCAACCAAGCGGCTGATCTCGGTGCGAAAATCCACGCTGGCGTTCGGCCGTGGCACGATGACGTTTATCCGCCCGGTCAATCGCTCGGTGCTGTGCTATGTCCGCCAGTACAAGGACGAGGTCATCCTCTGCGTCGCCAACCTGTCGCGCTCGGCGCAGGCAACCCAGCTGGACCTGTCGGCCTGGAAGGATCGCATTCCGCTGGAAATGCTCGGCCGCACCAACTTCCCGGCGATCGGCGAATCGCCCTACATGATCACGCTGGCGCCGTATGGCTTTTACTGGTTTCAGCTGCGGGAACGCGACAAATCCGAGCGCGTCGAACCGTCGGTGGTTCCCGAATTCGAGACCCTGGTGGTGCCGCTGGGCGCGACATGGGTGTCGCTGGCGCGCACCCGCGGCGTATTCGAACGCGATGTGTTGCCGGTGCATCTGGCGCGGACGCGCTGGTATCCCGAGCATTCAGCACAGGAAATTCGTCCGACCCTGACCTCGGCGATACCGTTCTGCGATATCGGCGACAACCGGCCCTGGCTCGCCTTCTTTGAAGCGGTAACGCCCCGCGGCGCCACCGCGCGCTACCTGTTGCCGATGCAAATCGAGTGGGTGCGCTTCGATCGCGAGCGCTACAACCCCCGCGCATTGGCAGCGGTGCGTCAGGGCGCGCGCGAAGGAACGCTGCTGGATGTCGCCACCGACCAGATCTTTATCTCCCTGCTGCTGCGCAATCTCCACAACGAGCTCACCGTCGAAGAACAGGGCATGCGTCTTGAATTCAGACCAACCAGCAAGCTTTCGGACAAACCGCTCAAAACGCCGGACTATATCCGTGCCGTCGAAGCCGAACAATCCAACTCGACCGCGCTGGTGGACGGCGATTATGTGGTCAAGCTCTATCGTACGATCCAAAGCGGCATCAATCCCGAAATCGAGGTCTGCCGGTTTCTCACCGAGGTTGCGGGCTTTGCCAACACACCGGCGCTGCTCGGCAGCGTCGAGTTGCTCGAAGGCGACAAAAGAAGTGCGATTGCGATCGTCCACACCTATCTTGAAAATCAGGGCGATGCCTGGAGCGTGACAGCAGCCTATCTCGATCGCTTTGTCGAGGAACAGCTTCTGTTGCCGGCCAGCGGACATCCCGACCAGGGCGAGGAGCAGGCCCCCTATCTGCGTTACATGTCGCAAACCGGAAGACGGCTCGCCGAGATGCACCTTGCGCTGGCCAGTACCGATGAATTCGCCGAATTTGCGCCGGAGCCGATCCATCCCAAGGACGTGCAGCGCTGGATCGAGGATATGACTGACCGGGCGGAGCGCGTATTCGATGCGTTGAAGCAACGGCTCGACACGGTAAAGGAAGCCGATCGTCTGCTGATCGAACAAGCCCTGGCACAGCGCGAGGCCCTGCGGGACGGCCTGAGCGCGCTTCTGCCGCGAAGCATCGACAGCCTGAAGATCCGCATCCACGGCGACTTCCATCTCGGACAAATGCTGATCGTCAAGGAAGATATCTTCATCATCGATTTTGAGGGTGAGCCCCGCCATACGCTGGCCGAGCGCCGGCGCAAGGCGCCGGCGGCGCGCGACGTCGCAGGCCTGATCCGCTCGATCGACTATTCGGCGACCGCGGCGCTGGGACGCGCGCTGAAAGTTGCGCCCGACGAGCACGGCAAGCTTGGCGCCGCCCTTGGCGAATGGCGCGAGCGCTCGGCGGCGGCGTTTCTTGCCGCCTATCGCGAGGTCATGACAAATCAGCGCCTGTGGCCGGCCGATCCACACGCCTCGATGCAGATGCTGAATTTCTTTTTGCTCGAAAAGGCGTTCTATGAGATCGAATACGAGCTGGCCCACAGGCCCGAATGGCTGCGCGTGCCGCTGACGGGCGTGATTCGCATATTGTCCAGGAATTCAAACGAGGCTTCATGACCAAACTTTCCGCGGAGGCCTACGCAATCGTCGAAGGCCGCCACTCCGACCCGTTTCACTATCTCGGCCTCCACATCGAAGGCGACAAGACCGTGGTGCGCGCCTTTCTGCCCGAGGCGTCCGGGGTCGACGCGATCGACGAGCACGGCGAAGCGGCGACGCTAGCGCGCATTCATGATGCCGGACTGTTCGCCGGCTCACTGCCGAACGGCTCAAGGCGCTATCAGTTGCGCGCCCGTTTCGGCGACGCGGTTGTCGATCTCGACGACCCCTATCGCTTTCCGCCTGTCTTGACCGACTTCGACCTGTACCTTTTGGGCGAAGGCACCCATCAGGGGCTTTACGACAAACTTGGTGCGCATCCGATGACGCTGGATGGCGTCCCTGGCGTGGCATTCGTGGTGCTCGCCCCGAACGCGCGGCGGGTCAGCGTTGTCGGCGATTTCAATTTCTGGAATGCGCGGCGACACCCGATGCGGGTGCGCGGCGTCGGCTATTGGGAGCTGTTTGTGCCCCATGCCACATCGGGCGATCACTATAAATTCGATATCATCGGCCCGCAGGGGCAGCACTTGCCGCTGAAATCCGATCCGTTTGCCTTTGCCGCGGAAATGCGTCCGAGCACCGCCTCGATCGTGTTCGACGAGGCCCGGCTGCCGCATCCGCGTCCGGCGCCCGTCAAAGTCAACGCGCTAGGCGCGCCGATGTCGATCTACGAGGTCCATCTGGGCTCGTGGCGGCGCAAGGACAACAACGAATGGCTGACCTATCGCGAACTCGCCGCGCAGCTTCCCGGCTATGTTCGCGATCTTGGCTTTACCCACGTTGAATTCCTTCCCGTCAGCGAACATCCGTTCGACGGCTCATGGGGCTATCAGCCGACCGGCCTGTACGCGCCGACCAGCCGGTTCGGCACACCGGAGGATTTCGCCGCCCTGGTCGACGCCTGTCATCGCGAGGGACTGGGGGTGCTGCTGGACTGGGTGCCCGGGCATTTTCCCGACGATCCGCACGGCCTCGGCAATTTCGACGGCACTGCGCTTTACGAGCACGCCAACCCGCTGCAGGGTCGCCATCTTGACTGGGGCACGCTGATCTACAATTACGGCCGTACCGAAGTGGTGAACTTCCTGGTTTCGAACGCGCTGTTCTGGCTGGAGCGTTATGCCATTGACGGCCTGCGCGTCGATGCCGTGGCTTCCATGCTGTATCTCGACTACAGCCGGCCCGCAGGCGGCTGGATTCCCAACAAATACGGCGGCCGCGAAAATCTTGAGGCCATCGAATTCCTGCGCCGCTTTAATACCGAAGTATTCGCCCACTTTCCACAGGCCACCACGGCCGCGGAAGAATCGACCGCGTGGCCGCAGGTGTCGCGCCCGGTCGAATATGGCGGCCTGGGCTTTGGCTACAAATGGAATATGGGGTGGATGCATGACACGCTGAACTACATCGCCAAGGATCCAATCCACCGCAAGCATCATCATGGCGATATCCTGTTCGGCCTGCACTACGCCTTTTCGGAAAATTTCATCCTGCCGCTGTCGCACGACGAAGTCGTCCACGGCAAGCGCTCGATACTGGGGCGGATGCCCGGCGATGCCTGGCAACGCTTTGCCAATCTGCGCGTCTATTACAGCTTCATGTTCGGGCATCCCGGCAAGAAATTGATGTTCATGGGTTGCGAGTTCGGTCAGGAGCGCGAGTGGAACCACGATCGTTCGCTTGACTGGCATCTGCTCGAGCAGAAGCAACATGCCGGCGTCCATTCGCTGATCCGCGACCTGAACCGGCTCTATCGCGCTCTTCCGGCGTTGCACGAAATGGATTGCGACCAATCCGGCTTTGAATGGATCGTGGCCGATGACGCCGGCGGCAACGTGTTCGCCTGGATCCGCAAGGGCCACGACGCGCGCGCGCGATGCCTTGTCGTCGCGAATTTCTCGCCGAATGTATATCATGACTACCGCGTCCGGGTGCCATTCGCCGGCAAGTGGCACGAAGTTCTCAATTCGGACTCCGCGCATTACGGCGGCAGCAATGTCGGAAACATCGGCGAGGTCCGTACCCTGGACGGTTTGGTGCCCGAGCTCAACCTCACCATCCCGCCTCTGGCTGCGATATTCCTCGTACCGGAAAGCTGAAGCATGCGACTGGCCGCCGGAACGTCGTCACGCCTCGGTGCAAGCTGGGACGGCCGGGGCACCAATTTTGCGCTGTTCTCCGCCAACGCGCAGAAGGTCGAGCTTTGCCTGTTCGACAGCCAGGGCCGTCGCGAGCTCGAACGCATCGAATTGCCGGAGCGTACCGAAGATGTCTGGCACGGCTATCTGAACGACGTTTCGCCCGGACAGCTCTACGGCTACCGCGTTCATGGCCCCTATGAGCCCGAACACGGTCACCGCTTCAACGCCAACAAGCTGCTGCTCGATCCCTATGCCAGGCGGCTCGCCGGACGGCTGGTATGGAGCGATGCCCATTTCGCCTATCGCACCGGCAGCGCGCGAGAGGACCTCTCGTTCGACCGGCGTGACAATGCGCGCGGCATGCCCAAGGCTGTCGTCGTCGACGAAACCTTCAACTGGGGACGCCGCGAGATGCGCCCCAGTATCCCCTGGGAAGACACCATCATTTATGAAGCGCACGTCAAGGGTCTGACGCAGAAACGCCAGGACGTGCCGCCGAACCTGCGCGGCACCTATGGCGGGCTGTCCTCGCCGGCGATGATCGAGCATCTCAGGCGCCTCGGCGTCACCACCATCGAGCTGCTGCCGATCCACGGTCTCGTCGACGACAGAACGCTGGTCGAAAAGAAGCTGGTGAACTACTGGGGTTACAATACGCTGTCGTTCTTCGCGCCGGAGCCGCGCTACGCGCAGGACAACCCACTGGACGCCTTCCGCACCACCGTGGCGCGGCTGCACGACGCCGGCATCGAGGTGATGCTCGACGTCGTCTACAATCACACCGCCGAGGGCAACCATATGGGCCCGACGCTGTCGCTCCGCGGCATCGACAATGCCTCCTATTACTGGCTGAAGCCGGACAATCCGCGATTCTACGACGATTTCACCGGCTGCGGCAGTTCGGTCAACCTCACCCATCCGCGCGTCCTGCAGATGGTGATGGATTCGCTGCGCTACTGGGTCGAGGTCTGTCACGTCGACGGCTTCCGGTTCGATCTCGCCACCACGCTGGCGCGGGGACCGAACGGCTTCAATCGCGGCAGCGCCTTCCTCGCCGCGATCCGGCAGGACCCGGCGCTGTCATCGGTGAAGCTGGTCGCCGAACCGTGGGACCTCGGCATGGGCGGCTATCAAGTCGGCGCGTTTCCGTCGCAATGGTCGGAGTGGAACGACCGCTATCGCAGCGCGATGCGACGCTACTGGAGCGGCGAAGGCAGCCTGATCGGCGAGGTGTCCAGCCGCATGACCGGCTCGTCCGACCTGTTCAATCATGATGGCCGCGCACCGCGCGCCAGCGTCAATCACATCACTGTCCATGACGGCTTCACGCTGGCCGATCTGTTCAGCTACAATGAAAAACACAACGAGGCCAACGGCGAAGGCAACCGCGACGGTTCCAACGACAATCACAGCACCAATTGCGGCCATGAAGGCGCCACCGACGATGCGACGGTTATCGCGCTGCGTCGACGGCTTCGGAAAAACCAGCTTGCATGCCTGTTGCTGGCGCAAGGCCTGCCGCTGTTGCTGGCCGGCGATGAAGTCGGCAACACCCAGAACGGCAATAACAACGCCTATTGCCAGGACAACGAAATCGGCTGGGTCGGCTGGGAGGGCCTCAACCGTGACGGCGACGACCTCACCGATTTCATCGGCCACATGACCGCGCTGCGAAGGCGTTTCGCGCAAATCCGCACCCACCGTTGGCTCGACGGCCGGCGCGCGGATGGATCTTACGGCGTGTTATGGCTGACGCCGGCGGCCGAGGAGATGACGGTAGAGGACTGGAATTTTCCCGAGGGGCGGTTCCTGGCTTACGTGCTGGGTCCAGCCGAGCAAGGGCAGGCGCCGTTCTTCATCGTGCTGAATGCCGCCCCCGAGGCGATCGCGTTCAAACTGCCGAATGTGCCGGAATTCAAGAGCTGGCAACGGGTGGTGAATACCGCCGACAGCCGGCAGACGGTCGCGAACTTCGCGTCGGGCGCCGAGGTGAAGGCCCCTCCCCGCTCGGTGCTGGCCTTTGCGGGTTCGGCATGAATGAACAGGCATTCGGCCCAAGGCTGACGGCGGACGGCGCGTCATTCCGTCTATGGGCGCCGGCGGCCAAACGCGTCGATCTCAAGCTGGAGAATTCTTACCCCTTGCGGCGCGGCGATGACGGCTGGTTTTGCGCCGACATCCCAGGCGCAAAAGCCGGCAGCCGCTACAAATTCCGGATCGACGATGAGATCGATGTCCCCGATCCGGCCTCCGCGTTCCAGCCCGACGACACCTCGGGCTCCAGCGAGATAGTCGACCACAGCGCTTACCAATGGCGCGCCGGGGATTGGCGTGGACGCCCATGGCATGAAACCGTGCTGCTTGAAACGCACGTCGGGACCTTCACACCGGAAGGTACCTACCGCGCGATGATCGGCAGGCTCGATCATCTGGTGGCGACCGGGATAACCGCGCTCGAACTGATGCCGCTCGCGGATTTCGCTGGTGCGCGCAATTGGGGCTATGACGGCGTTCTGTGGTACGCGCCCGACAGCGCTTACGGACGCCCCGACGATCTCAGAACCCTGATCGACGAGGCGCATCTGCGTGGGCTGATGGTGTTTCTCGACGTCGTCTATAACCACTTCGGCCCTGAAGGCAATTATCTCGGCCGCTATGCCCCCGGCTTCTTTACGGAAGCCCAGACAGCCTGGGGCGGCGCGATCGACTACCGGGTGCCGCAAGTGCGCGCTTTCGCGATTCAGAATGCGCTGTATTGGCTGCGTGAATACCGCTTCGACGGGCTGCGGCTCGACGCCGTCCATACCATCGCCGAACTTGGCGAAGTCTCGGTGCTGCACGATCTCAGCATTGCCGCAGGCCGCCTCGCCGCGGAAACCGGCCGCCATATCCACCTGGTGCTTGAAAACGATGACAACCGCGTGAGCCTGCTGGATGCCAGGCAGGATCCGCCGCGCGGCAGGTACCGCGCGCAATGGAACGACGATTATCATCATGCCTGGCACGTGCTGTTGACCGGGGAGACGCAGGGCTACTACAGCGACTACAGCAACTCGCCGATGCGGGATATTGCACGCGCGATGGCTGCCGGGTTTGTCTATCAGGGCGAAGCCTCCGCGCATCGTGGCGGAGCATTACGCGGCGAACCGAGCGGCAAGCTCGCTCCCACCGCCTTCGTCAATTTCCTGCAGAACCACGATCAGATCGGCAACCGCGCGCTCGGTGACCGGCTCGAAAGCAATGCAAGCACGGACGCGATCGAAGCCGCTCTGGCGATCACCTTGCTGGCGCCTGCCATCCCGATGCTGTTCATGGGAGAGGAATGGGGCTCGAAAGCGCCGTTCCCGTTCTTCTGCGATTTCCACGGTGACCTCGCCGACGCCGTGCGCAAGGGGCGGCGCAGGGAATATGGCTGGGCCTATGCGAAATACGGCGACGACGTTCCCGATCCGCTTGATCCGTCGACCTTTCGATCGGCTGTGCTCGATTGGGATTCCCGCGACCAGCCGGCGGGGCAAAAGCGGCTGGAACTGGTGCGAGACCTTCTCGGGATTCGCCGGCAACAGATCGTTCCCCGGCTCGCAGGCGCGGCCTTCGGCGAGGCGCATGCGGCAGAAAGCGGTTTGCTGACGGCGAGCTGGCGGATGGGCGACGGCGCCACACTGCAACTGCTCGCCAACCTGTCGAAACGCGACGTCACCCGTGCATCCGCAGCCGTCACGGGAACTCCAATCTGGGGCAGCGCGTTGAGCGAGCGCGTCCCGCCATGGTCGGTGTTCTGGCGCATCGGATAACAAAATGCCTCCGGCGATCCCGACCGCAACCTACCGCCTGCAACTGACGGCGGACTTCGATTTCGACGCCGCCGCGGCTATCGTCCCCTATCTGAAGGCGCTCGGCATCAGCCACCTCTATGCATCGCCCTTTATGAAGGCGCGCAAGGGCAGCACCCATGGTTATGACATTGTCGATCACGCCAGGATCAATCCGGAGCTCGGCGGCGATTCCGGGTTCGAGCGGCTGAGCGATGCGTTGAAGCGGCACGACCTCGGGCTGATTCTCGATTTCGTTCCCAACCACGTCGGCGTGCATTTCGCCGACAATCCATGGTGGCTCGACGTGCTGGAATGGGGTTCGGCCTCGCCACATGCGGTATCCTTCGATATCGACTGGGACATCCTGCCGTTCCGGGCCCGGGATGGCGTGCTGCTGCCGATTATCGGCTCATCCTACGGCGAAGCGCTGGAGCGCGGCGGGATCGAGCTTCGCTACGATGCAAGCGAGGGGAGCTTTTCAGCCTGGTATTTCGAACATCGCCTGCCGATCGCGCCCGAGCGTTACAGCGAGATTCTGCGCAACATCGTGAAAGAGGCCGGCGCCGAAGCAGGTGCCGCAGGAATGCTCATTCTCGAGCTTGCGTCGCGCCCTGTCGGGTTTCGTCACCCCAATCGCAAGGAAGCCCCCGCCTTCAAGGCGGAGCTGAAAGATATAGCCGGGAGCGCCGGGATTATCGCCCTTGGGCTGGAGGCCTATCGGGCAGGTCCGGATCGCGCCGCGCAGACGCTGGCGCTGCATTCCCTGCTGGAGCGTCAGCATTACAAGCTGGGCCACTGGCGGCTCGCCTCCAGCGACATCAACTATCGACGGTTTTTCGACATCAATACGCTGGCCGGATTGCGGGTCGAGGACGCCGGCACCTTCGACGCCATCCATCCCCTGGTCGAACGGCTGATCGCGGAAGGCAGGCTGCAAGGCCTGCGGCTCGACCATATCGACGGCTTGCGTGATCCGGTGCAATATTTCCATCGCCTGCGCCGCCTGATCCTGAAAGCACAGGGAAAGACCGCCAGGCCGTTCTACATGGTGATCGAGAAGATTCTCGGCGAGCGTGAGAAACTGCAGGCCTTCGCCGGCGTACACGGCACCACCGGCTACGAGTGGCTCAATGCCATCACTCAATTATTGCTCGACGGCAAGGGTCTCGATCCGCTCGACGAGATCTGGCGGCAAATCAGCAATCTGCCGCCGAGGCTGGAACCTGTCCTGAGGGACGCCAAGCGCCGGGTTCTCGAGACCTTGCTCGCAAGCGAGTTCAGGGTGCTGGTGCGTCTGCTCGCGCGTATCGCCGGCGGGCATTACTCGACCCGCGATTATTCCGCCGACAGCCTGCGGCAGGCGCTCGAACTCTACGTCCTGCAGTTCCCCGTCTATCGCACCTATTTGACTGTGGCCGGTTCAACCGTCCACGATCGCGCGCTGATTTCACAGACCATCGAAAACGCTCGGGCCGACTGGTTCGCCGCCGACGAAGGCATTTTCGAATTCCTGCGCGATACGCTGACGATGGACCTGCTCAAGCCGGACAAGCCCTCGCACAGTGCACCGCGGGTGCGCCGCTTTGCGTTGAAGGTGCAGCAATTCACCGGTCCAGTGATGGCAAAATCGCTGGAGGACACCGCGTTCTACCGCTATCACCGGCTGCTCGCACTCAACGAGGTCGGCGGTGACCCCTCGGCCAGGGCACTTTCCGTCGACGCATTCCACGAGGCCATGGAAGTTCGCTCCCGGGAGTGGCCGCACGGCTTGACGGCGACCGCGACGCACGACACCAAGCGCGGCGAGGATGCTCGCGCGCGACTGATGGCGCTGACCGAGCTTCCAGGTGAATGGGCAAGCTGCGTTGCACGATGGAAAATCCTGAATGCGCCGCATCTCGTCGTCGAGGGCAATATACGCGCGCCCTCCGCGGCGTTCGAATACATGCTCTACCAGGCCCTGCTTGGCACGTGGCCGTTGGACCCACCCGACGCTACGCTGACGCAGCGGATGCAGGCCTATGCTTTGAAAGCCGCCCGCGAAGGCAAGCAGGAAACCAGTTGGCTCAATCCCCACCAGGCCTATGAGGCGGGATTGCAGACATTCATTGGGCGGATATTGGATCGCTCGGCCTCGGCTGAATTCCTGACCGCGCTGGAAACGCTGGCGCGGCGAATCTCGCTGTTGGGCGCGCTGAATTCGCTGAGCCAGATCACGCTAAAGGCCACGGTACCGGGCGTACCCGATTTCTATCAGGGGACCGAGTTCTGGGACCTGTCGCTGGTCGATCCCGACAACCGGCGCCCGGTGGATTTTGCCGGCCGCGCCGGCCTGCTGGCCTCGATGGAATCCCCGGATTGGGAAAGCCTCGTGCAGCACTGGGCCGATGGCCGGATAAAATTCGCCTTGATCCGCCATCTTTTGAAACTGCGGACCGAACTTGCCAACGTGTTCACTTACGGCGACTACCAGCCGCTGCAGGTAAGCGGGCCGCACAGCGGCCATATCATTGCCTTTACGCGGCGCCGCGGCCGCGACGCGGTCATCGTCACGGTAGCGAAATCATTCGCCCCGATATCGCAAGGCGGCCGGGTCTGGCCACGCGCGGAGAGCTTTGAGGGTTCGCTCGATCTGGGCGGCTATTCCGTGGAAGGCCTTGCCGGCGAGGCCCACGCCACCGAAGTGCGCTTATCCACGCTGTTTCAGCATCTGCCGGTCGCGGTGTTGAAGGCGAGATTCGAAGGCGCCGCGAAACGAAAACGCAGCCGCGCATGAAGCAGGATCATTTGTTTGAGCAATGATCTTTTCGGAAAGCCGGTGTCCACTTTTCCGGATCATGGAACCTTATGGGCGGCCGCATGTTTGCTCGGCATGACGGCGGAGCGACTGCAGCTGCCGGCTGGAGGGATTGCGATATGTCACTCGGAACCATCATCCTGATCATTCTCGTCATCGCCTTGCTCGGCGGCTTTTCCGGCATCGGTGGCGGACCGTTCTATGGCACCGGATATTATGGCGGCGGCGGCCTCGGCCTGGTGGTCGTGATTTTGCTGATATTGTTGCTGCTCGGAAGACTTTGATCAGGGGTTGATATGGATTGCGGGGCTGTGCCTCACGGCGCATCCCGGAATGACAACCGTTATGTTTTCCCCGTCAGTTTCCTGATCCCAGCCTTTATCGACGACGCCGCGTCATCATATCCTTCCCACGCGCTGGTTTTGGCGAGCAGCGCCGGCACGCTGCGAACCGTATAGCGCCTGGGATCGAGATCGCCGCGCACCTGCGCCCATGTCAGCGGCATCGAAACAGTCGCGCCTTCGCGCGCCCGCGGCGACAACACCGCGACCGCTGTCGCCATGCGATCGTTGCGAAGGTAGTCGAGGAAAATCTTTCCGTGGCGCAGCTTCTTCGACATGTTGAGCAGATAGCGCTCAGGCGTTTCACTGGCCATCCACTGGCAAACGCCTTGCGCGAAGGCCTTGGCCTCCTTCCATGTCACTCTGTCCTTTGCGCCGTGCGCCAGCGGCGTCACCACGTGCAACCCCTTGCCGCCGGTGGTCTTGCAGAAGCTTTCCAGGCCGAGGTCCGAAAGATGCTGGCGCATGGCCCTGGCGGCCTCGACGACGTCGGCGAATTCAACCTCCGGCGCGGGATCGAGATCAAATACCAGCCGCCCCGGAATGTCCGGCGCATCCGGCGCGCAATTCCATGGATGCAGTTCGAGACCGCCGATCTGCGCCACCGCCGCGAGGCCTTCGACGCGATCGACCTGCAGATACGGTTTGCGATCGCCGGTGACCTTGACCAACGTCAGAAGGTTCGAGGTGCCGGGCATCGCGTGGCGCTGAAAGAATTTCTCAGCCCCGATGCCGTCGGGCGCGCGGACCACGGAACAAGGCCGGCCCTTCAAATGACCGATCATCCAGCCGCCGACCGCCTTATAGTAGCGGGCGAGATCAAGCTTGGTCACGCCGTTGCCGTCTCCTGCGTCCGGCCACAGCTCCTTGCCGGGTTTTGAGATCACCACGCCCATCACTTCGGCGGATTTGTTGCCCGCCGGTTCGGCGGGTGCCATAGCCGGCTTGCCGGACTTGACGGCCTTGCCAGCGGCGTGTTTGGCGATCCTGGTCATGGCAGGCTTTTCCGCTTTCACCTCTTCGGCCGGCTTGTCCTGGCGCAGCCCCTTGAACGCGGCCTGCCGTATGTTGCCGTCGCCGGTCCAGCCGGCGAATTCGATCTCGGCCACGAGTTCGGGCTTGAGCCAATGCACGTCGCGTGTCTTGCGCGGGGCATTCTCGCCGCCGAACGGATTTTCACTGGACGCCGCGGCCTTCAGCGCCGGCATGATACGCCTGACCTTGTCCTGGCCAAAGCCGGTGCCGACAATACCGACATAGGCCAGGTGATCGCCGCGATAGACGCCGGCCATCAGCGATCGGAATTTTCCGTGGGTGGTTTTCCATCCCCCAAGCACGACTTCATGTCCGGCGCGGCATTTGGTCTTGGCCCAGTTCTCGGACCGGCCCGAACGATAGGGCGAGCCGAGCTTCTTGGAGACGATGCCTTCCAGCGAAAGCTTGCGCGCCGATTCCAGGACGGCGTCGCCGTCACTCTCGAAATGCTCGACATAGCGGATCGATCCGGCTTTCGCCTTGGGGCGCGCCCCCAGCAATGCGCTCAGCCGCTGCTTGCGTTCGCCGAGCGGCAGCGAACGAAGATCTTCGCCATTGGCGAAAAGAAGGTCGAACGCAAAAAAGATCAGACCGTCGCTGCTGCCGTCGGAAAGTGCCGCCTGCAGCGTGGAAAAATCCGGCGTGCCGTTATGGTCGAGCGCCGAGATTTCGGCGTCGACAAGCACATCGGGGAGCGAGTTCGCTTCCCTGGCGATGGTGCGAAATTTATCGGTCCAGTCCAGGCCATTTCTGGTTTTCAGCGTTGCCTCACCGTCCTCGACGCGCAATTGCACGCGGTAGCCGTCGAACTTGATTTCATGGCACCATTCCGCTCCCGACGGCGGACGACCGACCGAAACGCAAAGCTGTGGCGCGACGAAATCCGGTATCGCCGCGACCCTTTTGGCTCCGGTTGCTTTCGCGGAAACCTGGGTCGTCGTGGATTTCGACTTCGCTGTCTTGCGCGCCATGCGCGCCTCTGCGGCATCGCCCCGGTTCGAATTCCAGACCGCGCCGGCACTGACGCGGCCGGACTTCGCTGCCATGAATGGCTTGGGCGCCCTTCCCTTGCCGGCGGCGATCTCAGCCATGGTCCGTCCCGAGGCGACGGACCGATCGGCGTCGAGAACCTTGTTGGCCTCACCCTCCCTGGCAAAATCATCGCGGTGCTTGATCAGGAGCCAGTTGGTCCGCTTGCCGCCGTCGCGGTCGTGGCGCATGCGCACCAGTACCCAGCCGCCGTGCAGCTTTTCCCCGTGCAGGGTGAATTTCAAATCCCCCTTGGCAAAGCCCCGCGCCGGATCGCCGGATTCCCAATAGCCGCGATCCCAGAGCTGCACGGTACCGCC
>Ga0116129_1000763_pt1 | contig 19321 bp, 25 predicted proteins | sample June2015DPH_17_2_FD_89732 | JGI IMG/M metagenome (GOLD analysis project Ga0116129, IMG submission 89732) | Peatland microbial communities from SPRUCE experiment site at the Marcell Experimental Forest, Minnesota, USA - June2015DPH_17_10 | ecosystem: Environmental > Terrestrial > Soil > Wetlands...
CGAATGGTAATTTTGTGAACCCCACGGTGCTGATCAACGATGGTCAGAACAGCATTTCCGGCCGTTCGATTGTCAATGACCGCGCTATCTGTCCACAGGCTCAGGAGCACGTACCCACATCTGAAACCATCCGCACTCTGCGTGCCGTCAACAATACGCTAGGAGATGGCTTTGTTGAAGCCATTGATGACAACACGCTCATTGCCATTTCCAACCAGCAGTCCCAGCTGAGCGGCGGGAAGATTCAAGGCGAAGCAGTCCAAGTGCCTGTGTTCGAAGCACCAGGACAAACACGGGTCGGCCGGTTTGGCTGGAAAGATCAGCACGGCAGTCTGCTGTCATTTGTCAGCGACGCTTACCTGAACGAAATGGGTATCACCAACCGTCTGCGGCCACACGATATCACCACGGTGTGTAAGACAACGACCGATCCTGAGGATCAACCAGATGACCTGGGGCTAGCGGATATTGACCACTTTGCGCAATTCGTTCGTGGCACCAGGGTTCCACCGCGTGACACTCTTCTGGCGGTGACAGCAGACGCCCAGAGGGGTCAGCACCTTTTCGACAGAATTCGGTGTAGCACCTGCCATGTTGAATCGATCACAACGGCTCCTGCCGGGACTGTTGTAGATGGTGGGACCTTTACGATACCCGAGGCCTTAGGAAACAAAATCATTCACCCCTTCGGCGATTTTCTATTGCACGATGTGGCTACCGGCGACGGCATCATTCAGACTGCGACTGCGTCAGACACCGCAAATAAATTGCGCACTAGCCCGCTCTGGGGGCTTCGGACGAAGTCGCGTTACATGCACGACCTCAAGTCTCTAACTCTGGAAAATGCAATCCTCCGTCATGGAGGAGAAGCCCAGGAGGTTACCGGCCGTTTTCGCGAGTTGACTCCCAAAGAGAAACAGGAATTGCTTACCTTCCTGAACTCCCTATAGTTGCCAGGCGTTTCTGGTGAGGCACAGAAAGACTCTGTGCCTTACCACATTTTGATTTCGGAAAATGCGCGTCCCGGAAACAAGGAACCTCAAGCCCTAGGAGGCCGCGAATGCGTGCGCTACGGATGCTCTCTTCGATTGTCCTGCTTGGCGGTGTGGGACCCCGGCATTTTGCCTGGATCGAGCGCCCTCGATCAGGCCGTCATACACCACGCACAGTGGGGGAGACGGTGTTCAAGCGCGCCTTGTCGATCCTTCCCTTCGGAACCAAAGGTGAAGGCCGAGTTGTGAAGGCGATTCGATGCGAGAAGCGCCGATGAAATTACGAGAATATGTTCAACGTCTTTGTTGGATGCTCGCACTGCTCAGATTGGTGCTAGTCATCGTATTCTTGATTTGTCTCCCGAGGAAAGAAGACGACCCATCCAATTTATAGGCCACTTGTGGGCCTCGCCCATCCTGAAACGGGACTGCTCGACGAGTCTATCGACGTAATCTTCTGATAGAGGGCGCTGTTTCGAATTTCAAAACAGCCCACCACCAATCTTCTAGCTTGTCCCGATTCCGAAAGAGTTGTTGCCCTGGGAGGGAACAAACTTGAATATTTCGTCAGTCGCGAGTTCTTGATAACAGCGGGAGTATCGACGCCAGACCTTCAGAATTCACCGTTTTCTCTGCTGGGAGGCCGCTTGACCTACCTCGAACAAACGCCTGGCGCACATCTTATCTACGAGGTACGGAAGCACGAAAGTTCTGACTTCATTTTCCAGGAGGCTGCGCTGCGGGCCAAATGGGAATAAGAGTCTCCCGTGACGAAGCAACTTTCCTTCAACATGGAAACCTGGAGCCAGGGTGGCCTTCGATACTGCGTAGTCGGCGACGCGGCTTCAACTGATAGCGACAATCTCGCCGAATTGCTGAAGCGCGCCGCCAGCTCCTAGGCAGCTGATTTATTATCTCAAGCGTCCGATGAGGCGACCTTCTTTAAGGCCGCCTCATTTTTCGCTCGGCGTGCGTTTACCGCATCCCTACTGCGCCGCTGCCGCTGCCCCAGCGGTTCCTGCAGGCAGACAGCGGGGAATATTTCGCCAACGCCTGAGTTCTACTCACTTGGAGTCATTGACGTTTGACACTCTAAGTGAGGAGGTGGTGCATTGCACCCTTTTGATCTGAAGACGGTGTTCCTGGCGAAGCATGCACAACATGTCGTGCTCGTCCACTTTCCGATCGCCCTATTTATTGCGGCTGTGGCCTTCGACCTGATCGCGCTCTGGACCAAGCGACAGGGCTTGGCGGACGCTGCCTACTACAACCTGCTATTGGCGGCGATTTCGACGTTCCCGGTTGTCGCTACGGGCCTCCTCGCGTGGCAGCTACAACTCGAGGGTCAGAGACTGAAGGGCATCCTGTTGCTGCACCTCGTACTTGCAGGAATGTCGAGCGCGATGATTTGGCTGGTCTGGTGGATACATTGCCGCGCACGGTGCCGGAAAACAGCTCTGCCGAGCTTCCGCCTGGCAATCGAATTTCTGGCCGTTAGTATCGTCGCGCTGACAGCCCACTTGGGCGGTTTCCTGAGCGGCGTAAACGGACCGGGTTAGAGGTTCCGGTTGTAAGGCACGTAACCCGAGAACAACTTTCTCGGTCGCCTGGGAATAAATGCAACTCATGGGAGTTATCTACTTCGAACGCGGAACAATCACGGAGGCCAAATGGCAAACAAGAAGCACGATCTCATCGACCAGAACTTACAAGATCTTAACAATGACGGCGTCGATCGCCGCGGCTTTCTCAAGTGCATGGCATGGGCGGGCACAGGACTGGTCTGGACCATGAGCGGTGGCGTTCCCGTGTCTCGGGCCTTTGCGAAGAACATCGGCAAAGATGCCGGCAAGGGCGCGGACTTCAGTTTCGTACAGATCAGCGACAGCCACATCGGTTTCAACAAACCAGCCAACCCAGATGTCACAGCCACGCTACAAGTCGCAATCAACAAGATCAATGCAATGCCGGACAAACCAGATTTCATCATTCACACCGGCGATCTAAGTCAGCTCTCCAAACCCAGTGAATTCGATACGCTCGATCAGGCCTTAAAAGGGGCGACCGCGAAACAGATCTACTACGTGCCGGGTGAGCATGACATGCTCTCCGATAACGGCGAGCAATATCTCCAGCGCTACGGGAAAGCAACAAAAGGCTCGGGGTGGTACAGCTTCGATCACAAGGGAGTGCATTTCGTAGGCCTGGTGAATGTTGCTAATTTGAAAGCGGGAGGGATGGGATCGCTCGGTCACGACCAACTCGAGTGGCTTGAGGACGATCTCCACGGGCGCTCTGCCAGTACTCCTATTGTCCTTTTTGCACACATTCCGCTGTGGACCATTTATCCCGACTGGGGCTGGGGAACCGATGACAGCGAGCAGGCTCTGTCTTACGTCAAGCGTTTCGGCTCTGTGACGGTGTTGAACGGTCATATTCACCAAATCATGCAGAAAGTGGAAGGTAAGGTTTCGTTCCACACTGCGATGTCAACGGCCTTCCCCCAACCCGCGCCTGGATCAGCTCCCTCGGCCGGACCGATGAAGGTCCCAGCCGACCAGTTGCAACAAGTGCTAGGCATCACCGATGTGAACTATGTAATCAGCGGCAGAAGTCTTGCAATTGTCGACTCGCCACTCGCGACCTCAGGTTCTTAAGGTTCCTCCTTAAATGCAGCACGGCCCGCGTATATGCGGTGAAGAAAAGAAGCTCGACAAAAAAACTTAAATCTGGAGGAAGACGACCATGAGAAGTAGGAATGTATGCGTTGCAATTCTGGCAGCAACCTCAGTGATTGCGATCGTATTGCTGCTAGCGGGATCGCCGATAGTAAGGGCGAACGATCAGCCCTCTGCGCCACGCGCCGACGTGAAGATCGATAATTTCAGTTTTGGACCACAGACGATCACTGTACCCGTCGGAGCGACAGTTACCTGGACAAACCGCGACGATATTCCCCACACATCAGCCAGTACAGAGGGCGTGTTCAGGTCAAAAGTGATGGATACTGACGAGAAGTTTTCCTACACGTTTACCAAAGCAGGAACCTATCCCTACTACTGCACGATCCACCCTAAGATGACCGGCCAGGTAGTAGTGAAATAAGCATAAGTCGATTCGATAGATCGGTTGATTTCGAACAAATGGTCGGGACCAACATGGCGGCACACTCAGCGCAATCCAGAGCAGTGGGAGAAGCCAATAACGACCTTGCGCTTGTCCACGCCACAAGAAACGGCGATGTGTCCGCCTTCGAACAACTAGTTAAGCGGTACGGTGTCCGACTTCTTCGTATAGCCCAAACCGTGACGCACAACCGCGAAGATGCCCAGGATGCCGTACAGGAAGCCTTTTTGAAAGCCTTCCAACATCTGGAGGGATTTCGGGAGAATTCGAAGTTCTCAACCTGGTTGATTCGCATCACGGTGAATCAATCGCTGATCAAAGTGCGAAAACAGCGTTCAACGAAGGAAGTGTCACTCGATGAGAGCCTTCAAAAAGATGCCGAGAGTCTTCTGCTCCAGGCCGCCGATCCGGCTCCCAGTCCCGAAGAACGCTACAGATCCTCGGAGCTAAGGGATATCCTAACCAAGAGACTGCAAGAACTGCCGCTGATCTTACGAACGGTATTTGTGCTACGGGATATGGAAGGTGTGTCTATCATTCAGACGGCAGAAATTCTGGGCCTGAGTCAAACCGCGGTGAAGGCTCGATCGTGGCGAGCACGGTTGTACCTTCGTGAACACCTCGCCACGTACTTCCACAAGCGACTAGAAGTCTCGCGCGCGAACATGCTCGCCAGTCGGCGGAATATTAGGAGCCCTCTTTCATTAGCCATGCATTTTGCGGTGTACGGGTCAAACACTTTCTGAAGGTGAGTCTTCAGAATGTCCGCCGGCCTTGGTGCGGTCCTCTCTTTTCCGGGCCGGCGGTTATGGCTTGGGCAGTGAATTGCTTTCTGATCCCCATGGACCGTACCGGACCTTTTCGACGATCTTTCTCCACGGTACCTCATAAACGCTGACATGGCGGAGCCAGGACAATAAATGCCTTGCTCCGACGTTTACCAACATCTTTGTCTCCGACTCAAAGGCAAAGCCGCCCGACAAACAGTTGACAATCAACTGACGTCTATTCCGTATCTTGCCATCTTTCATCGCGTCTAACCACATACGACGCAACAAACATTTGACAGGTGGAGCACAGGCGGCTTGCGGAATAAATACTCAGCAGCCGAGTTACTACACCAGAGAGGCAGGCATCGCAACACTCTAAACAAGGTCAGGGAGAAGAACATGACGACCTCATTGTTATTGTTCGGACTACTCCGGACGTTATCGATTTCGGCGTGGTCGACGGGTCAGAAGTCCGGTTACTCTCAGACCAATCTGGTCTCGAATGTCGCCGGTGTAGCCAGTGGCAAGGACGCACTCGGTCGGTCTTTGCCTTAGAGCAGAAGCGGACAGCTCGTCCCCATCGTTTGAAGTTATCGCATTCGCCATGTAAGAGTCCGACATTGAAGCTCCCTATGGGGGGACCAGAAAACGGCAGGGAGGTGGCAACGGCGTACAGGCTCCGGTGGCGCCATTTAGGGACGCCATTTCCGGCTTGAAATTTCCCAATTTGTTCAACCCGCTCAATCCGCTGATTCAACCCAGCTTGATTTCCCCGGTCCCCGCAGAATTCAAGCCCAACCTTCCCCATGTCTCTATCATTCGTCCACTGACCGATAAATTTGGAGGCGCAGTGGCGACGATCAAGAGCTTCACCGCCGACGGACTCTTTGTCAGCCAGAGCCAGAAGTTCCTCAGCACACTGCTGACTTTGGCCGCCGAAGCCGATTCCGCTGTCCGCTTGGCGCAATAGCCTGAACCCCCAACCGTCCGCTGTTCGCGGATTGCTGGTTGTCTAGTGGAGGCGCCGCACCTTAATGCGCGGGTTGCGGCGCCTGCCTCTCTCCAAACACCCATTGCTTGCACGTCTTTCGACGAGAAACTGAGGATCAAATATGTTAGAAGGACTTTTTCAACCGATGCATCTGCTGATCATTTTCGGAATTGCCTTGCTCGTCTTCGGACCTAAGAAGCTTCCTGAGTTAGGGAAAGGAATTGGAGAGGGTATCCGCGGCTTCAAGTCAGCTATCAACGCCGAGGAAGACATGCCAGCCAGCGCAACAACAACCTCTGCCAACGATCAAAGTTTCACCAAGGGGTGAAGCATGGGGTTTGGAACAGAAACCCTTTTTGTGCTAGTGCTCGGACTGCTGGTGTTGGGACCGAAGCGCCTGCACACAATACTGGGACACTTGACGCGGGCGAAAGCTCAATTAGAAGAGGTAAGCCGCGGCTTCAAGTCTCAACTCGGGGCGGAACTTGGTGCGGCTCACCCGGACGGCAAGACCGGTGATTCGCAGGAAGATGATTCGCAGGAATTGGTTGGGTGCGCGGCGGACTAGATTTGCCTCGGAAACCGTGCCGCATTGGTCCCGGAATATCAGACAGTCAAGGGTAGGCTTTTTATTGTAGACTTTTTTATGTTCGATAGCGTACGGATGAATGTTAGAATGTAAGCTGTTCGCATCTCCGCGCTAAGGAATCAGGTTTATGTGCGCGAACATCAAAATACTCACCCGGTTGATGAGCTACTCCCTTCGCTTGCCAAGCTGTCAGAGTTGAAGACTGCAATTCTCGCTGCACGGGCAGTGAAGCACAAAAATTTGGTCGCCTGCGACATCTGCAATCAACTTGTAAATCTAGAAGAAGCCAGCATCGATGAGGATGGCCGCGCCGTGCACTCGGCCTGCCATTTGAAACCGATTATGGATTGAGTTGCCAATGACCGAAAACAAACAAAAATGGGTAGGCGAATATCTTCAAGCAGTGTTGGAAGTCCACGCTCAGGTGATGCCAAATCGAATTGAGTCCGCACGCACGGCAATCTCGGAACGGTTGAAAGAATTGGAAGGCGATAGCAACCACCGCGCGGAGCGTAGCCGGATACGGTATGCATTGAATTCCTTGACCGCCCTTGAGGAAGATGTTCGGCGCTGGAACAAGCAAGCCGCGTAGGGCTAGGACGACGGACGTATCAAAACAGGCCGCCGCGCTCAATCCTTTTTCTTGCCCAAACATGGCGCAAATCGAATTGTCATTGGAACCTATTTGTCTCCCACCCAATATATCGGATTCGGGACCCAGAGGTTAGCGCAAGAAAATTTCAAAAGGGGGGTCTATTGACCCCCGGTTTCTCCGCTTCGTCTTGCGCTTGCTTCCCGATCTGTGTCCGCCCGTTCGGCGTGGTCGAGGTTTTTCGGGCATGGATTAGTGATCTGCGTTGATCTGCGTAAGAACTCCGAACCTGAATCCCAGCGGTCCCTTCCCCGGCAGAAGTTGTGATCGGGCCGAATCACAAAATAGAAAGCTGGATCGTGGCGCATGATTGTCATTTCCCCAAGTATGACCGGCGTACCTTCCAGGCCATGCTCTCGTTGATGCATGACATTCGTCCGCACGGATTCATTTTCGGTGGGGATCAGTTCGACAACTCCGAGATATCGCGCCACAACAAGGGGAAACCGATCTACCGGGAACGCGGAAGTTGCAAACGGAATACCGTTCGCTTCGACGCGGAGATCCTGCGTCGGATTGAATCGATCATCGGCAAGGGCGATAAGATCTGGATCGAAGGGAATCACGACTTTTGGACCCGCCAGAGTTTATTGAGGAACATCCGGAACTAGAGGGCTGGATGGAGAGGCCGCGAGCGCTTCACCTTGAGCAGCGCGGCTGGGAGATTATCCCGCTGGGCCACGCGAAGCGCCTGGGGCAACTAAACATCATTCACCGCGAGATCCTCGCCGGCATGGGCAACCAGGGCGGCGCGTTCCCGGCCCGCAAGGCTGTCGAACTGTTCAGCGGAATGTACTTGCTGGTCACACACACTCGCCGCAGAGCGACACAAAGATCTCGCCGATTGAAAAACGTAAGAAGCACATGGGATGGGATTAACCCGATTCTGGGTGCTTGTAATCCTGACTACCTTCGTAATCGCCCTGCTGCATGGCTGAATGGCTTCACCGTCGTCGAGCTGCACGCGAACGGTTGTTCGCCGACCTTCGGAACGTACTGCACCAGTACATTGAAAACCTTCGAGCGCGGGTTGCTGCATATCCTCTCCTCGTTGAACGGCATGTCCGCAATGAGATCCCAGAGAGGTGTCAATAGGTGTTCAAGAATCTTCTGTCGCCAACCATTTTGCTTTCCACACATCTCCTGGCGCACGATAGCCCGATAAGCCGCAGATGGAAACACACAAGGTCCTCGAAGTCGTTATTGCTTCCGGTTTCATCAACCGGCTCATCCCACGCTGTCGCTAACGGTCTGGGTAAATGACGATGGGCTAAATCACGTTGCGTGACGAGGCAGACTCCACCAGGAAGGCCACGCGATGGACTCGCAACTACGGCCCCGCTTCTTTAGCTCCATGCAAGCGATGCCGAACAGCCCAGGGTCGTCGCAAGGGATGCCGGACGGGAATCAGACGGTGGTTCCGACGTTGCACAACTTCACTTACGACGTGTACTTCTACGGAGATAACCTGGGACTGGCATAGGCGCCGGAGTTCGATATCAACCAGTTTTTCGGCAATATGCGTTTCATCTTCGTCACGAGTGCCGAATTGCGAGCGGGAATGAATGGGACGCTCGGGATAACCAAAATGCGCCCTGGACGCCTACGGGGATTCCCGGTTACCGAATAGCAATTCGTGGAATCATCTGACAATCCAGGTGCAGCGGACCTCGAATAACGATCTGGTGTATCAATCCATTACGCTGAACGGGCGAAGCACACGCTGAATTGGACCTTCCCCATGGTTCCGTTCCGGTTTGGTACGGGCTTACCATCAATTATCAAATGGATGGAAATCCGAAACAGGATTCGTATAATGTCCACCTGGACAATTTGACTTTCACTCACGAGTGAAAGCGCGCAGAAGGAGCGGATTTGACCGAAGAGGAGCGGTCACATGGTGGATTTATCCATTTCTGGCGACCGGCTGGTTCTGGATGTGCGGAGAGCCGACAAGCTCTGGGCGCTGAAGCGTTCGCTGGAAATTTCGTTGGCGCACGTCACGGAGATCAGAGCGGACCCGGCCGTCGCGCAGGCCTGATGGCATGGGTTGAGAATGCCGGGCACAAACATTCCTGGAGTAATCACGGCTGGAACTTCTTATCAGGATGGGAAACGAATATTTTGCGACGTTCACCGTCCGAAAAACACGGTTGTGATTGAGCTGAAGGATGAAAGATACAACGAGCTAACTAATCGTCGAGGTCGCCGACCCGGGAGCCGCGGTGGAACTCGTGAAGGCTCCATTGGCGCGCTAGTGATCCGGGAACGGTCCCCATTTCGAGTGCGCGAAGCCCTGGCGGGTAGGGAGACTTGTACCGCCTTCAGTCGCCCATACAACCGCTACTTCTGATTCGACTTCTTCACGGTTCCTGATGCGAGTCGCAGAATCAGATTTCGCGGCGTTGGCTGTGCACCACAGGTGCTCAGGTGACCCCTAATCTTGCCGGGGGAAGTTTTGCAAACCCGGCACTCTGGGCGCGAGGGTTATGAAACAATCATGCAGATGCCCGTCGCGCGTGGAACCGATACCGTGTATCTGCTGTCTTTGATGTAGCCGGGTTTCGTAGATAAAGTAATAGAGGTTTCTCTGCTATCCAGAGCCGGCGCGTGCAGTGTCCTGGTCTCAACCTGTCCGGTTCTCCCCGGTCCGAAGTCTAGGTTTACCTCAACATCTCGATCCGCATCCTTGTTCAGGATGATGACCCCCACCTGCCCGCTGGCTAGCTTCGCTGCATACGCGCTGGCATCGACCCCTGTGGCCTGGAGCTGTGAGGTGAAGTCATTCGGAATGAATAAAGCTCCACTGAACTGACCGGCGAACTTGAGGCCATAGCCCACGGGCTGCATGACGTACTCCGAACCGAACGTGGCAATCGGCGTATAGAAGGGATGCGGATGCGCTGCGATCTGTTCCGGCGTTTCACCTTCCTGCTCGAGAAGGATATCCCCCGGCAAGAAGCCTCCCACTGAGTTTGCTACAGATTTGCCGGTACCGCCGTGCAGATTGACTCCGGAGTAGTTGTTGCTTGCGAGTAACAGCGAATAATCGGCAGACCACAGCGCCGCCGCGAACACATCGGAGACGCCCGGCTTGCCGCCACGATAGCAGGTATTGCCCTCGGTCATGCGGACGCGGATGCCCATCTTCTTTGCCGCCTCGGTCGCGATGTCCGCCGTCTTCTGAACCTTCGCCATGGTAAATGGCTTCAACAGGTTCGGAATGTTGACCTCCGGGTTGGTTGCCGGTCCGCCGAAATAATAATGGTGCGTGAGTGTGGTCACGTGCGGTGGATTCTGTATTGACGGCCACAGTTCCGCAATCCCTGTCAGCCAGGCCACATCCGATGCGACATCCGGCATCCCGAATTTTGCACCGGGCACTCGAGCGGTTACGGCGCGCGCTATTGCTAGCCATTGTTCCAGATATGTCTTCGCCGACCAGGATTTCGGATCCCGCAGGTGTCGCCCGAACAGATCTGCCTCGTTGCCAATTTGGAAGTACTGCAGGCTTTCCCCGAGGGAATTTGAGACGAAAGCGGCTTCCAAGCCCGCACGATCCGGCGTGTTCGTACCCATCCCGATACCGTAGATACAGCTCCAGCCGGTCGCATCCAGAAAGGCCTTGAGGTTGAGTACCGCCTCGGGGGTCACAGCGTAATACTTTGGCTTGGGCTCACCCACCACCTCCCGAACCTGCGGGCGTTCGGGCTCGGGAGAACTGGGCGTTGCTTTCCACCAGGCAAACTCACTGGTATTGCCGCCCAGGCGCAGTACGCCGCGGAGTGCCTGATTCTTGAGTTGAGCGACCAGGCCGATGTTGCTCGGCGTGAAGAAATCCGGGTCCGCGAGTTGCTGTACCTCATACGACAGACCTATGAAATCAGCAGGCATCTTGGGTCCTGTGGCGTCCGCCGGAATCTTGATCGTGACCTGCGCTCCCGCTCCGCCTTGCGCACGAAGGTGGGTTGCGGCAAGAGACATGGCGGCAGTGGCAAGGAATCTGCGTCGGCTAATCGTCATCATTATGATTGAAGTTTAATCGAGGCTTTACATATTGCACGTCAGTGAATGCATCGGAATATTGACAGCGACACGCAGGCACTGTCAACCCGGGCTGAAAGCTGGTAGTGTCTGAAATACCAAAGAAAGAGGGAATTAGAAACGACCCGGCCACGGGCAGGCTTATGCTACCCGGTCGCTGCGAGATCTTAACCGACGCGCTAATTTGACTGAGATTCCAGTGTAGCGTCAATCTTGACGTGTCCGCTCGGCACCGTAATTTTTCGTTCCCAAGGCTTGAATCCGTCTTTCTTTACGGAGAGCTGGTGTGGTCCCGCCGCAACTCCCAGGGCGGAAGGTGTGCTGCCCACGAAATTCCCATCAATCTCGATGTCGGCGCCATCGGGAGTCGACGACACTTCCAATTCCGCCGCCGCCCCGTCGTCCGGCGATACAGGAGTAGTGTCGGTTGGGCCCGGCGTTTGGAGTCGCGGCTGGTGATGAAGTGGGGACCTGTTGTGTGGTAGGGACTGGCGGTGCGGCAGCAGCAAGGGGCGCGGGCTCAACCTTTGCGGGGTCAAGCTTCACGTCACCGCTGATGTACGCCGTCACCTCGGTCCCTTTGGGGATGTTGACATCCTTCCTATGCATGAGGAGAAAGACTGGGGCCGGCGGCCAGACGATCAAGCTGGTCGCAACCATGCCCCCGCTATTTTCCAGTGTGACTGCCTCCTTGGCTCTCCTTCACAGCGTTGTGTTGCCTTTTCCCCGTCCACCAGTTGGACGCTGTCGATGGTCACATCGAGTTTGCACGCCCCATCCGTCTTTTCTTATGGGCCGTGATAACCGTTCCTGATGCAGGGCTGTCCTTCGGGATGACAACAATTCTGTTGACCCTTATTTCTTCGGCCACCTCGAAATCCACTCTATCGCCAGCCTGGGCGTCGGCGGAGGACACGCTGCGGTCCAGCCGTAATGTCACGGCAGTTCCATCCTCCAGAACGAAACCCTTTGACGGCCCGTTAGCCCGAGCGTTTGTCGGCTGACTTTGGCCGGACGGCGTAGGCGGCGAACTCGACTCCGCGAGAGCGGTTGATAGCATGGAGCATACGACAATGAAACTAGCGAGCGCGGCAGGCATGGCATGACACTCCTAATAGTTCAGGATGAAAAGATTACTTGCGAAGTTTCAGAGTTTTGGGACTTAAGAGAAGGATGCCGAGCACATCACACAAGCTCGCAATAATTATGTCGCGTTCTAACGCGCGACCGGAGGATAATCAAGCGTCGTGAACGCGTTCACACTCGTTCTCTCAGATAAATATTCTTCGGCCATCAATCGGCGAGCCGACGGTTGTACGGCAAAACTTCCGATCCTCTGCGCAACGCTGCGCGGAGGGGGGACCAAGCAACCGCGATCTCATTAACGATCGCTGCTCGAGGGGCACCACCCTGCACGCTACCTTCCCACCTCACTTCGTGGGTTCCCAGCCCTCGGGCAGCATATCGAATGCCAGCGTGTCACGGTAAGCGTACTGATTGCCTTGTAATACTGTCACGGGCGTCAACATATGCCAGATGCGCTCATCGTCGAAGATGTAACACTCCCCCGTTTCGCGCATCGTGAAGCGATCGATTTCCCGTTTGTCATTGTCCGTGATGATGACCTCGCCGCCCACGGCGCCGCAGCGGCCCAGCAGATGCGTAGCGATGTACTTTTCCCCGTCTTTATGCAAGCCCGGTGGGCTAGTGTCACAGGGGCGGCCCGGCGTAGCCGTGAATCGGATTAAATGCATGTTCACCAAATAGCGCGTGCCCACCACCGAGAGCGGCAGCGATCGAAGCTGGTAAGCAATCATTTTGCGCATGCCCACGGACCCCGCGATCGCCTGCGCCAGTGGAGCGTACACGCGCGCCTGCCCGCCTAGTGTCGTGTTGTATTTTTCCAGCTGTACATAGGGCGCGCTCTCATCGGTCGCGCAAACTTTTACCCCGCCCTCAACAATCTCGGCCCGCAGACGATTTAAGGAACGATATCGGTCGCCGCCCTGGTAGTAGTTGTCTCTTGGAATTGACCAGGCAGCATGGGCCAGCGCATCCAGCGTGCGGGCCACGTCCACGTCAACTCTGAGCGGCTGACGACTAAACCCCCGCTCCACCAGATCGTTTCGCGACCCGGCATTCGTTTCAACCGGAATAAAGCCATCTTCACTCATGATTCCTCCTGACCAGGACTTAGGATTGCATGACGACCCAGATTTCCCAATCTTCCCGCTGGCAGCGCGTCCACCCGCATCTGCACACGCCACTCGTCAGCCGAGCTACTGAGCACAGTGCGTCCAGCCATTATCGCAGCGGAGTCGCATCTACCCAAAATGTAAAAGGGCATCTCTGACAACGTCGGTGGTGTCAAGTACTTTTCGAGCGTGGCTCGTTCAGTCGGGTCTTTGAACCTTGCGAATGTTCCCGGGCCACGAATAGGAGTTCAAAGCATTCAAGGTTTCGTCAGGAATGTGCCCGATATGCTTACCCATCAGGCGGCTGAACGTGTCAACAAAATGCGCGGCGAGAGCTGGAATATCTTCGCGGCGCCCCCGCGACGGTGGCACCATCACAGGGGACACGTTGAGGCAACAGGCTCGTAGAGCAAGCCGCGTGCGTTTGTTGCACGGTTTTCATTTGTTCTTTGCTTGTGTGCTCGCTGTTGCTGAAAGCGAGCCAAAATGACTCACGGGCCAGTACGCTAAGACTGCTCGTCCGTGAATTAAGCGCGTGGCAACGGTGCCGAAAGCTCTTGAGTCGTTCGAGCTGTTGCGGTGATCGCCCATGACAAAATAACTATCGCCGGGCACCTTCAAAGGTCCAAAGTCGCTCAGATCGCAGTATGGTGATGGGACGTAAGGCTCGGGAAGCCAATTTCCGTTGACGTAGACTAAACCCTGCCGGATCTCGACAGTCTCGCCGGGCAAGGCAACAATGCGCTTGATGAACAACTTCGTGCCGTCCAGGGGGTAATCGAAGACCACGACATCACCGCGCTGGATCGAGTCAAAATGATAGACAATCCTATTGACGAATATTCCTTCGCGATCGGAGAGCAGCGGAGCCATGCTGTTGCCCTCAATGGTTAGGGGCTGATAAACGAAAATCATGATCGGCGTGACGGAACAGGCGATCAACAGAGTCCAAATGCGCACTCTGTGCGGAAAAGAATGCTTGCCGAGCATCTACGAGCGCCTCGCCTCTAATTCGATGCAATCATTCCTGCGGCTGACATCGTATGCTCCTGTGGTGTTTGTCTTCTTGCAGTTCAATAGTCCTTAACGCGAGGTGAGCCAAAGGTCGGCAGTTTGGCAACGTCCCAGCCGCCGCCAAGAGCTTTGACGAGAAGGGCACTCGCGTCCATACGCCGCTGGAGAATCTCGATGGCATTCAGTTCATTCGCGAGTAGGATCGTTTCGGCCGTGATGACTTGCAGGTAGGTATCGACTCCACCCCTATAACGATTCGTGAAAAGACGCAGGGAATCCCTTGACGACGCGATGGCCTCGTCTTGCTGTTGTGCTTCGTTCTCAAGAATACGCAATGCGGCGAGGTTGTCCTCGACTTCCTGGAATGCGGCTAGCGAAGTCTGACGATAGGTCGCAACTGCGGCATCGTAGTTTGCGCGGGCGGATTCAGAGGTAGCGCGTCGTCGGCCTGCGTCGAACAGAGTCTCCGCGAGGGTTGGACCTAGAGCCCAGAATCCCGCCGGCCAAGTAAACCAGTTTGACCCTTGCGTGCCCTCGAAGCCTGCCGTTCCGTCGAGTGTGACCGTCGGAAAGTACGCTGCTCGGGCGATACCGATTTGCTGATTGGCTTCCGCCATACGCCTTTCCGCCGCGGCGATATCCGGCCGACGTTGCAAAAGCTCTGACGGCAGCCCAGTTGGAATACTTGGAGGCTGAATCTTGATTGGTGTTGCCGCTAGGAATCCCGGACGCCACGCCGACTGGCTCACTTCAGAACTTGTCAAAGTTAACCCCGCGGGTGGCTTACCTATGAGGACGGCGATAGCGTGTTCAAGTTGTGCTCGTTGGACGGTGACATCGGTATCCTGGACCCGTGTGGTGTCCAACTGCGCCTGTGCTTGAACAACGTCCGATCTCGGCGCAACGCCTCCCTTGAACCGATGCGTGGTGAGCTGCACATTTTCGGTATAAGCTTTGACCGTATCGTCGAGGAGCGCTTTCTGAGCGTCGGCGCTACGCAACTGGAAATAATCCATGGCGAGTTCGGCTTCCAGGCTCAACTTTGCGGTTTCGTAATCGCCAGCGGTGGCTTGGGCCTCTTCACGCGCTGCGGCAACAGCTCGCCGCACCCGGCCCCACAGGTCCAGCTCATAGGAAAGATCAATGGGCAAAACGAGATCGCCCGTGCTCGCCTCTGAGATTTTCGACGGAAAGCTCGGCGAAAAGTCACTATCTTTGATATAGGCAGCACTCGGCGCAGTGGAGATCGTTGGAAACTGCGAGGCGCGATTGAAGCGTATCGCTGCACGAGCTTCGCGGAAGCGTGCTTCCGATACTTTCAGGGTCTGGTTCGAAGTGGCGATTTGTTCTTCCATCCCATTCAATTCCGGATCGCCGAAGATTTCCCACCACTTCCCGCGGCTTGCCTGGTCGCCGGGATTCGCTGGCTGCCACTGGCCTGCTCCCTGAAAGGAGGCTGGAGGTTGTTCTTTATAGGCCGTGGGCGTCGGGGTGCTCGCCTTGATATATTTAGGCCCGACCGTGCAACCCACGAGCGTGATGAGCAAGAGAACGAGCAGCGGAGCGATTATGCCCGTGCGCGTGTATCGAAGGCGTACGAGAAGATAATTCATTTTGCCGAACCGCCTGCTGAGTTGTTGCTCACGCGCACTGGCGTGCCGTCGACGAGTGAATCCGCCGGGTCCATAATCACCACATCGGTCGGCTGCAGGCTGGAGACGATTTCCACGCTGTTGCCGTAGTCACGATTGATTTTTACGGAAACGAGCCGGGCCTTGCCGTCGCGAACGAGCGCAACTTGCAAGCCTTCCTTGCGGAAGATTAGCGTGTTAGCAGGAATCGTCAACGGGTGCGTCACCTCGGGCAGCTTCAGGTGTACAAAGACATAGGCGCCCGGCAAGAGCCGGCCGGTTGGATTATCGATGTCGACTTCGACAAGCAGTGTGCGCGAAGCCAGGTCAATGGAACTGGTATTGCGAACGATGGTTCCTCGGAAGGTTTCGCCCGGAAATTCATCGAGTGTTAACGTAGCGAACCCACCCGACCGTACGCCAGGGGAGTACACCTCAGGAACCGCCACGTAGACTCGGAGAGTGCGGGTAGCCGCCATATGAAAGAGCTCCCGTGGCTGGGTGCCGGCTCCTGCATCGATCAGCGCCCCAATGTCTGTGCTACGGGCAGTAATAATTCCGTCAAAAGGGGCGTAGATTTTTTCGAAGGACTGCAACTGCCCCAGGCGACGCACGTTGGCGGCATTGGATTCCAATGTCGCTTGCACTGCCTTTAGGTTGATGTTGGCCTGGTCTGTTTCCTGCTGGGAAACCGAGCCGTCGTTCACCAGGCCTTGCCAGCGGTCAGCGGTGATTTTGGCGATGGCGACGTTGGCCTGGGCGCTGTCCAGGTCCGCGCGAGCCTGTTGGAGCTGCTGGTCAACTTCTGGCGTGTCGATCACCACCAGCAATTGGTCTTTTCTCACATGTGCCCCAATATCGAAATACCAGTGCAAGAGATAGCCGTTGGTTCGCGCGTAAATCGGAGCGTCTATGAAGGCCTGGGTAACGCCTGGGAGCACAATTTCATCTGTCGGCGCGCCTTGGCGCGGAAATATCACGCTGACGGCAGGAATGGCTGCCTCTTCGGTCCGTTGCTTAAGCCGTGATTCAGCTGACGCCCGCGAATGAATGCCAGAGTAAATAACGGCGGCCACCGCGGCGAGCGCAATGGCGGCAAACAACAACGCCCCTCGATGACGCCCCAGTGCGGGTGCGAACTCTTTCGTTGGAGAGTCCGGAGTTTGCGGTTCGGTCGCTTTCGGTTTGGGAGTGACGGGCTCGTTGGACGTCATTCGTTTTCCTCTTCGCTTACGCGGAAACGGGCTCATGCCCGTCGCTCTGCAATTTTTGTCCAGCCGAAGAATCGTGACGGTGCAAGAAACTAAAAACCGTGGGGACGAAGAACAAGGTCGCCACAGTCGCGCACAGCAGGCCACCGATGACGGCGCGGCCTAGAGGCGCATTCTGCTCACCTCCGTCGCCGAGGCCGAGCGCCATGGGAATCATGCCAATGATCATAGCCAGAGCGGTCATGAGCACCGGCCGAAAACGCGTGAAGCCGGCCTCGATGGCGGCTTGCATGGCGTCTCCATCCTGCTGTAGCCGTTCGCCTGCGAACGAGACCATGAGAATACTGTTTGATGTGGCCACACCCATACACATAATGGCGCCCATTAAGGCGGGAACGCTAAGTGTTGTGTGGGTTAGGAACAGAAAGCCAATGATGCCGGCAAGCGCAGCGGGAAGCGCGGTGATGATGACGAACGGATCGAGCCAGGATTGAAAGTTCACCACGATCAAGAGATAGACCAGAATGATGGAGAAGACGAGCCCGCCCAGCAAACCTAAATAGGAACTATGCATAGCTTGTAACTGACCCTTCACGCTCACGAAGCTGCCGCGCGGCAAGGACTTTCGATTGGCGTCCACGATGCGTGTGACTTCGCGGCCTACTGCTCCCAGATCGCGTCCTTGGACAGCCGCGTAAATATCCACGACGCGCCGGATGTTGTAATGCGAAACCACTTCCATTTCGTTCGCTCGTTGGACCGAAGCGACATCCGCGAGGATTTCCGGTCGCGTGGCGGTGGCGGCATCGATCGGAGTGCTTTGCAGGTCTTGCAGAGACTGCACCGCATATTGCGGGGTTTGGGTGACCAGGTCGTAGCTGACTCCGTTCTGGCGATTGAGGAAGAACATGGGCGTGATTTGGAAGCTCCCACTCAGTGAGTTCAGGAGGCTGTTGGCGACATCTCGTTCCTTGTAGCCGCCCTGGGCTGCCTTGGTGCGATCCACCGTCACGTCCAACGCCGGATAATCGAAAGCTTGCTGTATGTGCGCGTCGGCTATGCCCGGAACTTTGGTAATCTCCTGCAACATTCGTGCGGCGACTTCTCGATTGTCGACTATATCGGCTCCTTCGATTTGCACGTCGATGGGTGCCGGCAAGCCAAAGTTCAAGACCTGCGTAACCATGTCTGCAGGCAGAAAGTAGAACGTCGCGCCGGGAAACTCTCGCGGCAGCTTTTCGCGCAAGCGTTCAACATAGTCCGCGGTGGGATGGTGTTTCTCTTTGAGAGACACAAGGATATCTGCGTCGCCCGCTCCGATAAGGCCCGATGTGCTGTGCATGAAATTGATGATGCTGTAGGGCAATCCGATGGTGTCGAGAATGTTGTCCATCTCCTGGTTGGGAACTTCTTGCCGGATTGAGCCCTCGACGACGTCGCAAAGCTTCGCAGTCTCCTCGATTCGCGTACCGCTCTTGGCGCGAAGATGGAGGATGAATTGACCGTTGTCGCTGCTCGGGAAGAAATCCTGACCAAGGAATGGCACTAAGAGAAACACCGCGAAGCACCCCAGGAGAAAGCCGGGAAGAAAAACAACTCGCCGCTGCACCAGCACCGTCAGCAGGGCGCGGTAGCCATTCCGCAGTTGTTCGAATGTCCTCTCGAAGGCCCGTTGGAATTGCACCAGGGGATTCCGTGACTTCCCGGGGTGCTCTTCTTTCGCTTTCAGTAGATACATTGCCAGCGTAGGAACCAGCGTTCGCGAGAGAACGTACGAGGCAAGTATAGCGAACACTACGGCTTCGGCGAGCGGCACAAACAGGTAGCGCGGTACGCCGCCTAACATGAACATCGGTAAGAACACGATACAGATACAAAGCGTCGACACCAGCGCGGGAACCGCAATCTGGGCGGCTCCTTGCAGGATGGCGTCGTGTTGAGCATGACCTTCTTCGAAATATCGCTCCATGTTTTCAATCGTGACCGTAGCGTCGTCCACGAGAATTCCGACGGCCAGCGCCAATCCACCAAGTGTCATGAGGTTGATCGTCTCGCCAAGAAAGCTGAGGATCATGATGGAGGTCAAGATGGATAAGGGAATAGAGA
>Ga0116129_1000764_pt1 | contig 19316 bp, 12 predicted proteins | sample June2015DPH_17_2_FD_89732 | JGI IMG/M metagenome (GOLD analysis project Ga0116129, IMG submission 89732) | Peatland microbial communities from SPRUCE experiment site at the Marcell Experimental Forest, Minnesota, USA - June2015DPH_17_10 | ecosystem: Environmental > Terrestrial > Soil > Wetlands...
AGAAACCGCGCGTTGAGTCGGGCCGAGATCGCATTCGGCAGGGTGATCATCACACGGATATTTTGGGCCTCGCACAGCCGTTCGACCTCCTGGTAGAGGCGGCGAACCAGTGACGTCGAGCGGTAGGCTTGCAGGATGAAGAGGTCGATCAACTGGGTGGCGACGACGGGTTTACCGTCGAGATAGATGTTCTGGTGAAGCAGGACGATCTGGCCGATCTTCCTGCCATCATCGAAAGCGGCCACAACCGTGCTGCCCTGGCCGAAACCGCGCTCGTAGAGCCACTTCATTCGCGGCGGGGAAAAGACGACATCTTTCGATCCGAAAGCTTCTGTCGCAATGCGCGCCGTGCTTTCAAAATCGATAGCGCTTTCTTCTGAAACCGTAATCATCCAAAAATCTGCCCGCCGCGCGAGCCGACTCGCGTCCCCAGCCTCACCATAGCTCAAAACCGCACTCTTGCGGGGACGTGTGAGAATCCCCATCTGAACGGGCCAAAGGAATTGACCATGCTCGATTTTACCCAATATGGCTCGGGCGACCTTGGTGCGGGTACGGCGTCCGCGGCTAAACCTGTCGACGATCAGCCTCTTCTTGATGCCTATTCAAATGCGGTGATCGGCGTGACTGAACGCGTCGGACCGGCAGTGGTCCGCGTCGAAACCGGCGCCAAAACGCCTGGCGAGCGCGCGCGGGGCGGCCTCGGTTCGGGAATCGTGATCTCGCCGGACGGCCTGGTTCTGACCAACAGCCACGTGGTCGGATCGTCGCGGCAGATCCGCTTGCAGGATATCGAGGGCGTCGTCACCGATGCCCGCGTGCTCGGCGTCGATCCCGACACCGATCTCGCGCTGTTGCGCGCCGATGGGGCGAGGGATTTGCGCTACGCCTCACTCGGCAATTCCCGCAATTTGCGCCACGGTCAGTTGGTCGTCGCCATCGGCAATCCGCTCGGTTTCGAGTCCACTGTCACCGCGGGGGTGGTCTCGGCGCTCGGACGCTCGATCCGCTCGGTGAGCGGGCGGACGATCGAAGACGTGATCCAGACCGATGCCGCCCTCAACCCCGGCAATTCCGGCGGGCCGCTGGTGTCCTCGGCCGGCGAGGTCATAGGCATCAACACCGCGATCATCAGCGGCGCGCAAGGAATCTGCTTTGCGGTCGCGAGCAACACGGCGCAGTTCGTGCTCTCGGAAATCATCCGCCACGGCTATGTCCGCCGAGCCTATATCGGCGTGTCCGGCCAGACCGCGCCGGTGCCACGGCGGCATGCGGTGATCGCTGGCGTCGACAACAAGATGGGCGCACTGCTCGCGCAGATCGAGCCGGATGGGCCGGCCTCACGCGCTGGTCTTTTGCCGGGCGATGTCGTGATCAAACTCGACAGCGTCGCCATCCATGGCGTCGACGACTTGATCCGGGTGCTCGACCGCGACCGGATCGACCGCACGCTGAAGATGGACGTGCTGCGGTTGGGCCGTCTGCGCGAGATCGACATTCACCCGATCGAGCGCAAGACGCAGGGGCGATAGTAGTCGCACGACAAGTGTTGTCGCCGGGCGCACCTCTGCACCCTCTCCCCCTTGCGGGAGAGGGTGGCAAGCATCGTGAGATGCGAGCCGGGTGAGGGGGTGTACCGGCGAAGGCAAACCCCTCATCCGGCGCCATAGCCGATGCTAAGCATCGGCGTCTAAATCCAAATCTTCTGGGAGTCGATAACGACGCGTAAATGCCGAAGATGGGCTTGTGAATCGCCGAATGCCCATCCGGTGGCCTATCCCGATTGACGGTTAGCGCCGTCCCGGCCTTGGACTGCGACATCAGGTCATGGGAACGGCGGAGCTTTCAGTTCAATTTGGACTTCAGGCCAGCGCAAAAACTGTCTACCATTCCCGTCTAACTGGGCGGCGTCCGAGGCATCCGGTTCGTTGGGTGGCGGCGCAAGACCCGGATTCGGGAGCAATCTCTGCTTAAGGGGCTTCTCATATTCGCCTTGACCCGGCGGCCGCTGGTGCTGTTGGGCTTGCTGTTGTTTATTAGCGCCGGCACGTTCGCATTTTTGCGGCTCAACATCGAGGCGTATCCCAATCCGGCGCCGGTGATTTTGGAAATCACGGCGCAGTCTCCGGGCCTCTCCGCGGAAGAGATGGAGCGCTACTTCACCATTCCGATCGAGGTTGGCCTTGCCGCGACCCCGGGCGTTGACGTCATTCGCTCGACTTCGTTCTATGGCCTGTCCTTTGTCCGCGTCGTGTTCCAATACAATGTCGATTACTATTTTGCGCTCACGCAAACAGCTATCAACCTTCAGCAGAACGTCACGCTGCCGGGCAATGTGACGCCCCAGATACAGGCGACCAGCCTGGTCGGCGAAATCTATCGCTATGAGCTGGTCGGACCGCCGCACTTTGGGCTCAGCAACCTGCGCACGGTGCAGGATTGGATATTGCAGCGGCGGCTTCTTGCCGTTCCGGGCGTCGTGCAGGTCAATACCTGGGGCGGCACGACCAAGGAGTATGACGTCGACGTCGATCCGCGAAAACTTGAAGCCTACGGCCTGACACTGCCGCAAGTGATCAGCGCCGTCGGCAACGCCAATGTCAACGTCGGTGGCCGCACCATCAACATGGGGCAGCAGTCGGTGAACGTTCGCGGCGTTGGACTCATGGACAGCGGTGGCGCAACCGATTTGACCCAGGGCTACAAGGTCCAGGACATCGAGAACGTTCTGCTTTCCGAGTCGCAAGGCTTGCCGATATTTGTGAAGGACGTTGCCAAGGTCTCGGTGGGTTATGCGCCTCGGCTCGGCAAGGCCGGTCGCGACCACTCGGACGACGTCGTCGCGGCGATCGTCATCATGAACCGGACGCTGCACACCAATGACGTTGTCGCGCGCGTCCGTTCGGAGATCGAGAAGATCAATACGGATGGAAGCCTTCCGCCGGGGGTAAAACTGGTTCCGTTCTACGACCGCACCGTCCTCGTCGGCGTTACCACCAGTACGGTGCTGCATAACCTCATTTTCGGCGTTTTGCTGATTTTCGCCGTTCAATGGCTGTTTCTCGGTGATCTTCGCAGCGCCGTCATCGTCGGTGCCAATGTTCCGTTCGCTCTGTTCTTCAGCATCATCATCCTCGTTTTGCGCGGCGAGGATGCAAACCTGCTGTCGGTCGGGGCCGTCGATTTCGGCATTATCGTCGATTCCGCCGTGATTGTAGTCGAGAATTTGTATCGCAATCTCGCCTCCCGACCGGACGAAAGAGAAGAGTTGTTGCATCAACTCGCCGAGAAGCGGTGGGGCAACGATCCGACTGACGCCGGCTCAATGAGCAACCCGATATGGACCGATCGACTGCGGCTGATCCTGATCAGCGGTCTGCAAGTCGAAAGGGCCGTGTTGTTTTCCACTGTGATCATCGTCGCGGCATTCATTCCGCTGTTCACCATGCAGGGTGTCGAGGGCCAGATTTTTGGCCCGATGGCACGAACCTATGCTTACGCTCTGATCGGAGCCCTCGCTGCGACATTCACGGTGACGCCCTGTCTGGCCTCGCTGTTGCTCACTGAGCACCTTAGCGAAGTTGAAACGATCGTCGTGCGTACGTTGCGCAGGGCCTATACCCCTGTGCTGCGCTGGTCGTTAAACAACAGGCCGATCACGATCGCAATCGGATTGGTTTTCCTCTGCGTCAGCGGATTTCTTGGTTCGCGCCTCGGCAGCGAGTTCCTGCCGACGCTTGAAGAGGGCAACTTGTGGATTCGCGCGTCGATGCCGCCGACTCTCTCGCTCGAGGCCGGAATGCCGCTGGTGGAGCGGATGCGGGAAATTCTGCTCCGCCATCCCGAAGTCATCACCGTGGTTTCCCAGCACGGCCGTCCGGACAATGGCAGCGATGCGGCGGGATTTTTCAACGCGGAGTTCTTCGTGCCGCTGAAACCGTTCGAGGAATGGCCGGCAGGTCTGACCAAGGAGAAGCTTGTCGATGAATTACAAGCCGAATTTTCCAGCGAATTCGTCGGTATCAACTTTAATTTCTCGCAATACATCCAGGATAACGTCGAGGAAGGATTGTCGGGCGTCAAAGGCGCGAACTCCATCAAGATTGTCGGTCCCGACCTCGCGATCCTCGAACAGATCGCCAAGGCGGCCATGCCTGAGATGGCTCAGGTGCCGGGGATTACGGATCTTGGCGCATTCTGGGTGCTCGGGCAGCCCAATCTGAACATCCGGATCGATCGGGAGAGAGCTGCGCGCTACGGACTCAGCGTTAGCGATGCCAATAACGTCGTTCAGGCCGCGCTAGGCGGGACCGTGGCAACCACGCTTCTGGAAGCGGAACGCCAATTCGGCGTGGTGGTGCGGCTGGCGCCCGAATTTCGCAACGACATAAATGAGGTGAAAAACATCAAGGTCGGCGTTCAGACGCCGGCAGGCAACGCACATATTCCCTTCAGCGATTTCGCCAACATCACGCTGGACACCGGTGCTTCCTACATTTTTCGAGAGAAAAACCAGCGCTTTGTGCCGATCAAATTCAGCGTCAGGGGCCGCGACCTTGCCGGTGCCATCGAGGAGGCGCAGCGGCGTATCAACCGCAACGTGAAGCTGCCGGCCGGCTATCGCATCGATTGGGCGGGCGAGTTCGATTCGTTGCAACAGGCCAAGAAGCGGCTCGCCATTATTCTTCCGATTACTTTCGTCTTGATCATGGTGCTGCTTTACGGGTTGTTCAATTCGTTCCGTGACAGCCTGTTGGCGCTACTTGGACTTCCGTTCGCGGTCAGCGGCGGCATTCTTGGGTTGTATGCTTTCGGTTTGAATTTCAGCATCTCCGCCGCGATTGGATTTGTCTCGCTGTTTGGCGTGTCCGTCATGAGCGGTATTCTCATCATCCATGGTTATTATCGTGTGGCCGACCGCGGCCTGCCCCCCGCCGAGACCATGTTCCTCGCCGTCGACCAGCAGATGCGGCCAATTCTGATGATGACTCTCTCGGCTTGCATCGGCTTGCTTCCGGCCGCGCTCTCATCCGGTATCGGCAGCCAGGTGCAACGACCACTCGCGACGGTGATCGTGGGCGGAATGCTGATCGGACCCGTCTTGTTGCTGGTGGTTGTGCCTGCTCTGCAGAGCTACTTCCTCGGACGAGAAACTTCCCGTGAACCGCAGCGGTCGCGGAGAGGAGCCGAACAGACCTAGTGCGGCGAATTTGAAGTTCCTATCAGTGTTGCGGCGAGTTCGTCTTGGGAATTTCAAATTCAAAGCCGCTACTCAAATCAATAAGTTGCTAGAACTCCTTCGATTCCGAAGTTCGCATCAGAGGTTGCTGCGATATCATGCGAACTTCGGAATCGGAGCTCTAGAGGTCTTTCAGCGCCGCCAGCAGTTGATCCGGCTGCTCGACCATCATCATGTGCCCGGCGCCCGGCAGCACGATGGTGCGGGCGTTCGGTGTCGCTGCGGCGAGCGTCTTGCCGGCTTTGGCCGGTGTCATCATGTCGCGCTCGCCGAGGATGAATGTCACCGGCACCTTGATTTGCGCCGCCGCGGCAAGCGCATTCTGGTAGCTGTTGCAGGCGCTGAGATCGCTATAAAGCACGCCGGGGGCGCATCGTTGCAGCACGCGCTGGGCGCCCTGATACATCCAGAATCCGGGTGCAAGGCTGCCGCCGAGTTCGGCCTTGAAGCCGAGCCCCCAGATCGAGACCATGTCGATCGCTGCGGGATCGTTGGCCTCGGCCGCCTTCAACAGATCAGGCCCGACCGTCATGGTTGCGGCGGTCCCGATCAGGCTTAAAGCAGACACCTTATCGGGATGCCGCGCCGCCGTCTCGAGTGCGATCAGCGAGCCCATGGAATGGCCGACGAGTTTTGCTTTCGACGCGCCGGCCGCATCGAGCAAGCTGGCCGTCCAGTCGGCCATGTCGGCGATAGCCGACAGCGGCTTTCCCAAAGAGCGGCCATGGCCGGGTAGGTCCGGCGCCAGCACCGCGTGGCCGTGATGGGCGAACCAGCGGCTGTGCAGCGCCCAGGTCGAATGATCGAAACCCGCACCGTGCAGCAAAACGACCACCGGCAGCGACCGGTCGAACGGTTTGCCGCCGGTCGCCACGAAGGTCTCAACGCCATTCACGGAAAGCTGCATAGCTTAAACCTTTTGCGAGGCGCGCAGCGCCTGGCTGAGATCATCGATGATATCCGACGCCGCCTCGATGCCGATGGACAGCCGCACCAATTCCTCGCCGATGCCGGCAGCCTTGAGTTGGTCGGCGTCCATCTGCTGGTGCGTGGTGCTGGCGGGGTGAATCACCAGCGTCTTGGCATCGCCGACATTGGCGAGGTGGCTGATCAGGCGCAACGAATCGATGAACTTCTTGCCGGCGGCGCGGCCGCCCTTGATGCCGAAGCTGACGATCGAGCCGGCGCCGCGCGGAAGGAGCTTTTTGGCCAGCGCATGATCCGGATGGGTTTCGAGAGCAGGATGCAGTACCCAGTCGACGGCCTTGTTGGTCGCCAAGAATTCAAGCACCGCGAGCGTATTGCTCATGTGCCGTTCCATGCGAACGCCAAGCGTCTCGATGCCCTGCAAAAGCTGGAAGGCGTTCATCGGTGACAGGCATGCGCCGAAATCGCGCAGTCCCTCGGTGCGGGCGCGCATGATGAAGGCAGCCTGTCCGAACTGCTCGTCGAAGACGATGCCGTGGTAGCCGGCATAGGGCTCGGTCAGCACCGGAAATTTTCCGGAAGCATGCCAGTCGAACCGGCCGCCGTCGACGATCACGCCGCCGATCGCGATGCCGTGGCCGCCGAGCCATTTGGTCGCCGAGTTCATCACGATATCGGCGCCGAGTTCGATCGGGCGGCTGAGAAATGGCGTGGCAAAGGTGTTGTCGATCAAAAGCGGAATTTTCGCTTCATGTGCAATTTGCGCGACAGCCGGAATATCCAGTACCTCGAGCCCGGGATTGCCGATGGTCTCGCCGATGACAAGCCGGGTTGTGGGGCGGATCGCCGCGCGGAACTCGTCGAGCGCGCGTGGCTTCACAAACGTCGTCGTAATGCCGAAACGCGGCAGCGTGTGCGCCAGCAGGTTGATGGTGCCGCCATAGAGCGAGGCGGAGGCCACGATATGGTCGCCGGCGTTGAGCAGTGTGGCGATCGCCAGATGAAGTGCGGCCATGCCGCTCGCTGTCGCGCTCGCGCCGACGCCGGCTTCCAATGCGGCAATCCGCTCTTCCAGCACCGCCGTCGTGGGGTTCGAGATCCGCGTATAGATGTGGCCGGCGCGTTCCAGATTGAACAACGCGGCCGCGTGATCGGAATCCTGAAAGACGTAAGAGGTGGTCTGGTAGATCGGCACGGCGCGCGCGCCGGTCGCGGGATCAACCCGTTGGCCGGCATGCAGGCTCAGGGTTTCAAAGGCAGGCGGCTTGGGGGTGGGCATGCAGTTCCTCGCCTGATGGTGCGGGATGCCGATCGCCGCGAACGGAAATTCATGTTCGCGACTTGTTACTCATGAGAACATGGTGGGGCTTTGATCTTAAAACGACGACGGAACTCTCGTTCGAGCGCCGCCCGCATCTCATCCGAGCGCTTTTGGTCGATGTTGCTTTTTAGGTAGGCCGTCGAGCAATGAGTCCAGCCATACTGCAGAATTTCCCATCGGGCCCGATCCATCACGTCGGCGTCTGCCTCGTGGGAGAAAGAATAAGCTCTGCAGGCGCTCGGCGACGCATTACCTCGGCAGCTCGAGTAAACCAATTGATGCCAAAACGTCATGGGGTCAACCTTGCCCTCTAACGCATCTATGAAGTCTGCACAGTCGTCGGCCGACGGCGTGTAGCTGCGGAGTGCAGAGGGTTCGCCTGCTGCCGCGCGAATTTCGACAGCGCCAAACTTGCATTGATCATCCAGTCCTTCGAGCTTTAACTTCCGATATAATTCGATGCCAGGAAGATCAATCACGGGCAGGTCCGATGCCCGGCGGATCGTCGCCTCACAAAGCTGCTGGTACTGGTCGAGGCGCAGACTGGCCGGGTCCTCCGGGTGTATCGGGATGACGGGGAAGAGATTCGGGAACGGATCGCCCGTGAGTCCGCCGGCAAAAATCACGGCGATCGTATTACGTAGCCTCTCCTCGTCATACTTCCTGGGATCGAACTTTATGCTGCTGCTACACTGCAACTCGTCGAACCACTCGATCGTCTTCAGCGCGGCAGCCGAAGCGTGGCAAGACAGGAGCGTCATCGTTGCCACGACAGCCAGCAGCCGTTTGGTCACTTCGCTCTTTCGAGGGGAATTGCGGTTGATCATTTAATGTGCCGGTTCAAACGTGCACGGCTGCACGGACCCGGCCGGCATTGCCGAACACGCGCAGGTAACGCTCGACTTCGCTGGCCGCGCCGGTCGCCTTTTCCGGATTGTCCGAAAGCTTGACCGCGGGGCGGCCATCGACCGCGGTCACCTTGCAGACGATCGAGATCGGATCGAGATCGACGGAGCCGTTCGGCGCGCATCCGACAAAGTCGTTGGTGAGGTTCGTGCCCCAGCCGAAGCTGATGCGGACGCGGCCGGCAAAGTGCCGGTGAGTTTCCTCGATCGAATCGACATCCATGGCATCGGAAAACACCAGCAGCTTTTCCTTCGGGTTTTGTCCCTTCTGCTTCCACCAGGTGATGATTTCTTCGCCGGCTTCGATCGGCGGCGCGCTGTCGGGGCGAAAGCCGGTCCAGTCGGCGACCCATTCCGGCGCATCGCGCAGGAAAGCCTTGGTGCCAAAAGCATCGGGCAGGGCGATCAGGAGATTGCCGCCATAGGTGTGCCGCCATTGATCGAGAACACGGTACGGCGCCCAGCGCAATTCGTTGTCGTCGTTGGCCAGCGCCGCCGCCACCATCGGCAGTTCGTGCGCGTTGGTCCCGATGGCTTCGAGGTCGCTGTCCATCGCCAGTAGCACATTGGAGGTGCCGGTGAAGGACGGTCCCAGCCCTTCCTTGACCGCCTCCACGCACCAGCGTTGCCACAGGAAGCCGTGACGGCGGCGCGTGCCGAAATCGGAGAGGCGCAAACCGTCCAGCTTCCTTAAGCGCTCGACCTTGGTCCAGAGCTTGGCCTTGGCGCGCGCATAAAGCACGTCGAGCGCAAACCGGCCCTGTCCCTTCATCACCTGACGCGAGCGCAATTCATTGAGAATGGCGAGCGCCGGAATTTCCCACATCGTGGTGTGCGTCCATGGCCCGTAAAAATTCAGCTCGTATTGGCCGTCGACCTTCTTGAGTTCGTATTCGGGGAGGCGGAAGGTCGAGAGATAGTTAATGAAGTCGGGCGAGAACATCTGGGTCTTGCCGTAGAACGTATTACCGGCAAGCCAGATCAATTCCTTTTTGCTGAAGCGGATCGAACGGGCATGGTCGAGCTGCGCCCGCAACTCGCCTTCGTCGATCACTTCCGCGAGCCGGACATGCTTTGAGCGGTTGATGACCGAAAAGGTCACCCGCTGGTTCGGGTAACAGTCCCGGATCATTTGCAGCATCAGCAGCTTGTAGAAATCGGTATCCAGCAGGCTGCGCACGATCGGATCGAGCCGAAAGCCATGATTGTAGGTTCTGGTCGCGATATCGTTGACTGTCATGGGACAAGTCTAGCCCGCGGAAAGCCTCTCAACTAGGGGGGGCAGCCGGCGTTGCCTCGCCGGATACGCATGATGGCGTCCCGGACTCCGGTCCAGGCTGGTTTTTGCGGCGCAAATTGCTGCCGGAGATAGGCCACCAACTCGGCGAGCTGGTCATCGGACAGATGGTCCTTGAAGGCCGGCATATAGCCCAGGTCGCTCGAGACCGGGCTAGCGATGCCATGCAGGATTACCTGGATCAGGTTGTCGGGGGTGGCCGCGTGGACGTTGCTGTTGAGAGCCAGCGACGGCCGGCTGCCGAACAAGGGCGGTCCGCCGACCTCGTGACAGACGGCGCAGGCGCTCTCGTAGAAGCGCTGGCCGGTCGGCGAGGCCGCAACGATGCGTGTGCCGGTCGCGCCTTCAAGCTTGGCGGCCAGGGCTTCCTGGTCCGGCTGGCCGATCGCGGTTTGGTTGAAGGAGGCGAGGTAGACGGCCATGGCGTGGATGTCCTCGTCCGGCAGGGCTTTCAGCTCCTGCACGACCGGGGTCATGGGGCCGGCGGCAACGCCATGGAAGCGGGAGTAGCCGGTCCGCAAATAAGCGAACAGCTCTTCCTCGTTCCAGGGAACGGGCGCATGCGAAAGCGAGGTCAGAGGCGGGGCTTCCCAGCCCTCGGCAAAGCCTCCGGCGAGATAGGCGCTGGCCTTTTCCGCCCCTAACGCGTTGCGTGGCGAATGGCAGGCGCCACAATGGCCGAGGCCTTCGACCAGATAGGCCCCGCGATTCCACACGGCTGATTGCTTCGGGTCAGGAGTGAACGGTTCGGAATTATGGAACAGCGCATTCCAGCCGGCGAGTAGCGGACGCCAGTTGAAGGGGAGGGCGAGGGCGCGTTCACGATTTTCGCTTCGCACCGGCGTTTGCGCCATCAGGAAGGCGTAGAGCGCCTGCAAGTCGGCATCGCTTGCTTTTGCGAAATGCGTATAGGGAAATGCGGGATAAAGGTGCCGGCCGTCGCGATGGACGCCCTCGCGCATGGCACGTTCAAAGGCCGGATACGACCAGTTGCCGATGCCGGTCTCGACATCGGGCGTGATGTTGGTGCTGTAGACGATGCCGAACGGCGTCTCGATCGGACGGCCACCGGCGTTGAGGACACCGTTGATCGACGTGTGACAGGTCGCGCAGTCGCCGAGCGCCGCCAATAGCCGGCCCCGTTCGATTGTGGCTGCCGAAAACACCGACGCATCCGGCCGGGCGATCGGCGCGATCGATCGCCATGGCAGCATTGCCGCGGCGATGCCAATGCCACCGACGACAAGAGCTGCGGCAGTTGCAAGGACTCCGCGTCGCCGTGTGAACGGATTTTTCCAGCGGTCTGAATTCGCGAGAGCCGGGCCTGACGGCGGGAGGAGAGCGGTCTGTGACGTTTGCTCGCCGCGCAAACCCGCCAGAATGCGCTCCGGCGTGAACGGCGGTTCGCGGAAACGCACACCGGTGGCATCGAAGATGGCATTGGCAATGGCGGCTGCGCTCGGAACGGACGCGGATTCGCCGACCCCGAGCGGCGGCTGATCGTCGCGCGGCAGCATCAGTACGTCGATCTTGGGAAGGTCCGGGAATTTGATGATCGGATAAGCGCCCCATTCGCGGCTTGCAATCGAACGGCCGCTGAATGAAACTTCCTCCATCAGCGCACGGCTCGTCGATTGAATGATGTTGCCTTCGATCTGGTGTCGGACGCCATCGGGATTGATCATCAGGCCGGAATCCTGGCCTGCGATCACGCGCGTGACGCTGACATCGCCGGTTGCCGTGTTGACCGCGACGTCGGCGATCCAGGCCGACCACGCCGCGCCATAGCCGGGAAATTTGCTGTGAACGTACAGCGCATAGGCAAAGCCGCGGCCATGCGCGATATCGCCTTCGCTCTCTTTTTCTTGTCGCACCGGGCGCGGCGTCCAGCCCGCGCGTTTCGCGACCGCGTTGACGAGATCGATCGCGCGCGGGTCCTTCAGATAGCGCAAGCGATATTCGATCGGATCGACCTTGGCCTCCGACGCCAGTTCGTCGATATAGGACTCATGCGCAAACGTATTCGGCAGTGCCGACACGCCGCGAAACCAGGAGGCGCGCAGGATCGGCGGCATGTCATGCGCCACCACGCGCAAGTTGTCGTACTCGTAGGGCGGGATTGCAGTACGGTCGCCCATCTCGGACACCAGCGGCGTCGATGGGATCGTGCCGGTCAGAAGCAACGCCAGCGTGGGCGCGCCGTTCGACGGATAGCGGGTCGCGAAATCGTAAGCCACAACGCCGCCATTGGCATCCAGCCCGCCCTTGACATCGATCAGTTGGGCGGCGCCTTTCGGCTCCCAGACGTGCTCCTGTTCGCGCGTCAACTGCACGCGGACGGGGCGTCCGACCGCGCGCGACAACAGCGCCGCATCGGCACAGACATCATCGGCGCAGTTTCGGCCGTAGCAGCCGGCCGCTTCCATCCGGATGATCTCGATCCCGGATTCAGGGCGTTGCAACAGCAGCGCCAGATCGTCACGCAGAACGTGCGGATTTTGCGTGCCGGACCACACGCGAACCCGGTCATCGCGAAAATCCGCCACCGCGCAGGACGGGCCGATCGAGGCGTGCATCTGGTAGGGCCAGAGATATGTGCGTTCGATCGGTTTGGCTGCTTGCTTGAGCGCGGCATCGACGTCGCCTCGGTCGATCAGGGTTCGCGGCGTCGACGGATTGGCGCGCAGCGCCGTCTCGATATCCTTGAGGTCGGGAAGGGTCGGCACCTTCTTCCAGGTCAACTTGAGCTGGGTTGCTGCCTTGATCGCATTCTCCTCACGCTCGGCAACGACGCCGACGAAATCGGCAATCCGGACCACCGCGACGAGGCCGGGAATATCGCGCACCGAGGATTCATCGACATCGAGCAAGCTCGTGCCGACGAAATCGCCGCCATCGACGCCGGCATAGGGCGGGCGCACCACGCGGCCGTGAAGCATGCCGGGCACGCGCATGTCATGGACATAGACAAGTTCGCCGGTCGCCTTGGCTGGAAGATCGACGCGCGGCACTGACTGGCCGACGATGCGATAGGCGTCGGTGGATTTGACCTGGACCTCATCGGCGAGTTCGAGGCGAATGATGTCATCACCGATCAATTCGCCGTAGCTGACGCTGCGGTTATGCCCACGGACCAGGCCATCTTCAATCGCAAGCTCCTCGAGCGGGAGTTCGAGCCGCTCGGCGGCGCGCGCGATCAGAAATTGCCGTGCTTGCGCTGCCGCCTTGCGGAGCGGCACCGCGGTAATCTGGATGGTTTCACTCGCAATCGTCGCGCCCTGGTCAGGGACGCGCGAGGTGTCGCCGAGCACCACGACGACGCGCGCAAAGGACACGTCCAGCTCTTCAGCAACGATTTGCCCGAGCGCGGTGCGAATGCCGGTGCCGAGATCGACATGGCCGTTGAAGGCTGTGACCGAGCCGTCCGCGGCGATCCTGATGAAGGTCTCGAATTGATTTTCCGCCAGCCCCAACGGGCGCGTGACTTCCAGCGTTCCCAAGCGATGTTCGCGATCCTCCGAGAGACCGGATGTGCCCATTAACCTTGGGCCTCCGCAGGCGTGCCGGCCGCCCGCATCACCGCGCGAATGATTTCGACATGCGCGCCGCAGCGGCAAAGATTGTAGCGCAGCGCTTCCATCGCCTCTTGTTCGGTCGGGTGCGGATTGCGAGCAAGAAGCGCCTTCGTCGTCATGATCATGCCGTTGAGGCAATAGCCGCATTGCGCGGCCTGTTCGGCGATGAAGGCTTCCTGCACCGGATCGGGATCATGACGCGTGCCCAGCCCTTCGAGCGTTACGATGGCGCGGCCGGCGCAGCCTTCGACCGGAATCACGCAGGAGCGCGCCGCCACGCCGTCGATCAGCACGGTGCAGGTGCCGCACTCACCGAGGCCGCAGCCATATTTCGGCCCGTTCAATCCAAGATCGTTGCGCAACACATAGAGCAGGGCGGTATCCGGGGACGCGCCCACCTCGTGGATCCGGCCGTTGACGTTCAGGCGGATCGTAGCTTGCGTCATGCGTAGGGCATCCAGTTGGCTCTTCGCGCACGTCGTTGAAAAGGCGTTTGAGAATAACGTTTGCATACAAACGTGCAAGGCTAGCGTCCCGGTTCTGACATTCGTATGATATCGCGGCGGGGTTCGCTTACGAATGTCAGAACCGAAGGGACGCTAGAAAATATATGATTTCAGCGTGGTTACGACTCTGACGTTCCTTCGAAGAGATCGGGGCAAGCCTGAAAGGAACGTCAGAGCCGCCGCGCTGCCGCCCAAACGCGCTTGACAGGCTTTTGCGGCGCGCGCAAAATTGTTCGTATACGAACGAAACTGGCTTGTTTCATGTCGACTGACACGACGGCCGCCGACAAGATCCGCTGCGATGCATGCCCCGTGATGTGCTACATCAAGCCGGGCGCGGCAGGCGCGTGCGACCGTTACGCCAATCATGATGGCCAACTGGTGCGCGTCGATCCGCATGTTCTGCTGGAGCGGACGGTATCGCATGGCGGGCGGCTGGTGCCGTTCCAGGCCGGCGGCGATTGGGACGGCAAGCTCGTCCATGAGCAAAATGTGTTCGTCACCGCGATCGGCGCCGGGACCACCTATCCCGATTACAAGCCCGCGCCCTTCATCGTCTCCTCGGAAATCGACGGCGTCGATATGGTCACGGTCGTGACCGAAGGCATCTTCAGCTACTGCGGCGTCAAGGTGAAGATCGACACCGACCGTTTTCTCGGTCCGGAAACCGCGATCGTCCGCGTGCAGGGCGAGGCGGTCGGGCATGTGACAACAGGCGAATACGGCTCGCAGATGCTGTCGCTCGGCGGCGTGCATCATTTGACCGGCGGATCGAAGAAGGAAGGCCGCGTCACCTGCGATACGCTGATGGATCTGAGCAACTGCAAGCCGGTGGAAATCACCATCGACGGCGGTGCGACCGTCGGGGTGCAGGCCGGACATCCGCCTGTTGTCAACGGCGTCTCCGAGGAGCGGATGCGTGTCGGATGCGGTTCGGCGACGATCGGCATGTTCGCCAAGCAGTGGCACGGCAAGGTCGACGAGGTCGTGGTCGTCGATGATCACATCACCGGCGTGCTCTCGGAACACCAGGCCGGCAAGGTGCTGGATATTGCCGATACCGGTATCAAGATGAAGGGACGGCGTTCGACGCCCGGCCGCTATTTCCAGGTCGCCGAACCCGGCACCGGCTGGGGCGGCACGCAGATTTCAGACCCGCTGACGATCCTGGGACCGTTCGATCCGAAGGTTGCGAAGCCCGGTACGACGCTACTGATGGTATCGACCACGGGCGAGCATGCCGCTTATTACGAACTCGACGCAGGCCTGCGGCCGGTCGAGAAGACCATGCCTGCGGACTTGAGGTTTTCGGTCGAGCGCATTCAGGAGAATTGCGAGCCGGCGCTCTGCACCGTGCTGTTCATGGGAGGTGCCGGCGGTTCGCTGCGTGCCGGCGTCACCGACAATCCGGTGCGGCTGACGCGCTCGGTGAAAGACGCCTTGACCCGTGTTACGAGCGGCGGCGCGCCGGTCTATGTCTGGCCAGGTGGCGGCATTACCTTCATGGTCGATGTCACGCGGCTGCCGGCTGGTGCGTTCGGTTATGTGCCGACGCCGGCGCTGGTGGCGCCGATCGAGTTCACGATGCGGCTGTCGGACTATGCCGCGCTTGGCGGTCATATGGATCACGTGCGTCCGTTGACGTCGCTCAAGGCGGACGAAGCGCGGTTGGTCACGACGCCATGGCCGAAAGCGGGAGCGCGGTCATGACGCGGCAGCCGCAGGTCGGATGGTTGAAAGACGGCAAGCGGCTGCATTTGCAGGATGGCCCGATCGACCTGATCGTCGAGGCGCACGGTGACAGCGCAAATCTGCGCGCGGCCTATGACGCCGCGATCGGCCGTTTCACCGGCCTGCTTGATGAACTCTGTGATGAATTGTCTTTATTGCGGGCGGCCGCCGATCCCATGCGGTGCCTGCTTCAGGGCACGGTCGCATGCCGCATGCATGCAGCGGTGACGCCGTTCGCCCGAGATCATTTCATCACGCCGATGGCCGCAGTCGCCGGCAGCGTGGCGGAGGAAGTTTTAGGCGCCATGGTGCGGGCCGCGCCGCTGAGGCGCGCCTACGTCAACAACGGCGGCGACATCGCCTTGCATTTGACGGATGGCGAAGCGTTCACCGTTGGCTTGATCGATCGACCTGATGCACTCGGCCTGATGCGAACGGCAGTTATCCGCGCCGACGATCCCGCGCGCGGCATCGCAACCAGCGGCTATCATGGACGCAGTTTTTCGCTCGGGATTGCCGATGCCGTGACCGTGCTGGCGGGAACCGCAGCCCAAGCCGATGCGGCGGCGACGATCATCGCCAATGCTGTCGATCTGCCCGGCCATCCCGCGATTGCCAGATGCCCGGCGAACGAGTTGCAGCCGGATAGCGACCTGGGCACACGGCCGGTGACGCGACAGGTGGGCTTCCTGACGCCTTTCGAGATATCAGCGGCGCTGGAAGCGGGGGAAGCCAAGTCGTGCCACCTGCTCGGCCGCGGCCTGATCGAGGCGGTTGCGCTGCATTTGAAGGGCGAAATCCGCGTCGTCGGCTTGCAAAGCCCGGATGCAAATGTTCTTCATCGGCTGCCGGAAATGCAATCCATGCCTGAACGATATTTGTCGCTACCGTCCGTCCGCCAACAGGGTGTCCATCCATGAGCGTGGTCATACGCAAGATCGTCACCGTCGTCGAAGAGACCTTGATGGAAATGGGGAAGGGTGTGAACCCTCCGACCCGGCGCGCGGCTGCAATTGCCGTGATTGAAAATCCCTTTGCCGGCCGATACGTGGAAGACCTTTCGCCGCTGATTGCGATCGGGGAAGAACTCGGCGAACTGCTCGCCGAAAAGGCAGTGGCCGCTTTAGGTATCGACGGCGCCAAGGCGCATAGCTACGGCAAGGCCGCAGCCGTCGGCGAAAACGGCGAACTGGAACATGCGGCAGCGATCCTGCATCCCAAGATGGGAGCGCCGGTGCGCAAACGCCTGGGCAAGGGGGCGGCGCTGATCCCGTCCTCGAAAAAGCGCAGCGGCCCCGGCACCACGCTCGACATTCCGCTCGGCCACAAGGACGCAGCCTTTGTCAGGAGCCATTTCGACGGCATGGAAGTGCAAATCAACGATGCCCCGCGCGCCAATGAGATCATGGTCGCGCTCGCCGTCACCGACAGCGGCCGGCCGTTGCCGCGGGTCGGCGGCTTGACGGCTGGCGAGATCAAGGGCGAAGACGGATTACGATAGTTTTATCGGATTGAAGCTGGAGGTTCGGTATGCAACGAAGCAACGGATTACTGGGCGTGGCACTAGCTTTGACCTTCGCGGGGCTTACGCAGAGCGCTTTTGCGCAGAGTGAGATCAAGATCGGCGAGATCAACAGCTATTCGTTGTTGCCGGCCTTCACCGAACCCTATCGCAAGGGCTGGCAGCTCGCGGTTGAGGAAATCAACGCGGCCGGCGGCGTCAACGGCAAGAAGCTCGTCGTCGTCTCCAAGGACGATGGCGGCAAGCCGGCGGACGCTCAGACTGCTGCCAGCGAGCTCGTATCGAGCGAAAATGTTGCGATGCTGACCGGCACGTTCCTGTCCAACATTGGACTCGCGGTCAGCGACTTCGCCAACCAGAAGAAAGTATTTTTCCTGGCGGCCGAGCCTCTGACCGACGCGATCACCTGGTCCAAGGGTAACCGCTATACGTTCCGCCTGCGGCCCTCCAACTACATGCAGGCCGCGATGCTGGTGGAGGCCGCCGCGAAGCTGCCGGCCAAGCGCTGGGCGACGATTGCGCCGAACTATGAATACGGCCAGTCGGCGGTCTCGGTGTTCAAGAAGTTGATGTCTGCGAGGCGGCCGGATATTCAATGGGTCGAAGAGCAATGGCCGCCGCAGGGCAAGCTCGATGCGGGTCCCGTGGTGCAGGCGGTTGCCGCGGCCAATCCGGAAGCGATCCTGAACGTCGAATTCGGCGCCGATCTCGTCAAGCTGGTGCGCGAAGGAAACACGCGCGGGCTGTTCAAGGATCGTGCGGTGGTGAGCTTCCTCACCGGCGAACCCGAATATATCGATCCGCTCAAGGACGAGACACCAGAGGGGTGGATCGTCACCGGCTATCCCTGGTACTCGATCAAGACGCCGGAGCACGACGCCTTCCTGAAGGCCTACCAGGCCAAGTACAACGACTATCCGCGGCTCGGTTCGATTGTCGGTTACGAGACGATCAAGGCGGCTGCCGCCATCCTCGCCAAGGCCAACTCGACCGATCCGGAGAAGCTGATCGCGGCAGCCGAAGGCCTGTCGCTGTCATCGCCGTTCGGCGAGATCACCTTCCGCAAGATCGATCACCAGTCGACGCTCGGCGCCTTCGTCGGCAAGACCGCGTTGAAGGACGGCAAGGGCGTGATGGTCGATTCCGTCTACCGTAAGGGCTCCGACTATCTGCCTGATGACGCGGAAGTCGAAAAGATGCGGCCGAAGGAGTGATCTCTCTCTTCTCCCTCGCCCCGCTCTGGCGGGGAGAGGGTTGGGGTGAGGGGCCGCTTCCGCAAGTTCGAACAATGTAGGGTGCGGAGAATCCCCCTCACCCGGATCGCATTTGCAATGCGATCCGACCTCTCCCCGCGAGCGGGGAGAGGTGAACGGAGAAAACCTGCGCGATGCCTAACTCTAGCCACTGACGCCAACCCGCCCATGGCCTTTTACATCGTTCAGTTCCTGACCGGACTTGCCAGCGCTTCTTCGCTGTTTCTGGTCGCCTCGGGTCTGTCGATCATCTTTGGCGTCACCCGGATCGTCAATTTCGCCCATGGCGCGTTCTATATGCTCGGCGCCTATGTGGCATTCACGCTGACCGAGCGATTTTCCGGCGTGATCGGATTCTGGGGCGGCGTGATTGATGCGGCGCTGATTGTGGCTGCGATCGGTGTCCTCGTCGAAATGCTGCTGTTACGGCGGATCTATCACGCGCCCGAACTGTTCCAGTTGCTCGCGACCTTCGGCCTGACGCTGATGGTGGAAGACCTCGTGGTGCTGAACTGGGGGCCGAACGACCTGGTCGGCCCGCGTGCGCCGGGTCTGAAGGGCGCGCTTGATTTTTTTGGCCAGAAAATTCCAAGCTACGACCTGTTCCTGATCGTGCTGGGGCCGGCCGTGCTCGGCCTGCTCTGGCTGGTGTTCCAGCGCACCCGCTGGGGCGTTCTCGTTCGCGCCGCGACGCAGGACCGCGACATGGTCGCAGCCCTCGGCGTAAACCAGAAATGGCTTTTCACATCCGTGTTTGCGCTGGGCGTGTTTCTGGCCGCACTCGCCGGCGCGCTGCAAATCCCCCGCGATGCCGTGCATCACGCCATGGACTTGCGCGTCATCGTCGATGTTTTTGTGGTCGTGGTGATCGGCGGCCTCGGCAGCGTCGTCGGGGCGTTCGTTGCCGCCGTACTGGTCTCTGAACTGAATGCGTTCGGCATTCTGATCTTTCCCAAGATATCGATCATCCTGGTGTTCCTGGTGATGGCGATGGTCCTGATCGTGCGGCCCTGGGGCTTGCTTGGCAAAGCCGAGGCTCC
>Ga0116129_1000765_pt1 | contig 19304 bp, 15 predicted proteins | sample June2015DPH_17_2_FD_89732 | JGI IMG/M metagenome (GOLD analysis project Ga0116129, IMG submission 89732) | Peatland microbial communities from SPRUCE experiment site at the Marcell Experimental Forest, Minnesota, USA - June2015DPH_17_10 | ecosystem: Environmental > Terrestrial > Soil > Wetlands...
AGCGGCGCTATAGCAACAAAGCGGATGTGTTTCTCCAACTCTATCCGGGGCCTACTGATGAGGTCGCGAAGCGCTCGGCCGCCGACTTTGGCGGTGATCAGTTCATCGCCTATGGGACTTGGAAGTGGATGGAGATCGACCGCAAAACCGGCAACAAAAACATCTACCGCTACAAATTCGATCTCGGAGCGCCGCCCGGCAAGTTTCATCCCGGTTCGTATGCCTTTCACTCCGATGACATCGAGTATGTCTTTGGCACGCTCGATACCCGGCCGGGTGCCGTGTGGCGTCCAGAAGATTACGCGCTGAGCGAGCAGATGATGAGTTACTGGACCAACTTCGCAAAAAAAGGCGATCCCAACGGGATTGATGGCAACGGTCAGCGGCTACCCGAGTGGCCCAAATATGCAGACCGCGACCCCGTGTTGCATCTCGACCATCCGACTACTTCGCGTCCGGACGAGAATCGCGGCCGCTACGAGTTTTGGCGGAACTCAGAGAAGTAGCCCGATCACTGGGTAATGGTTGGTCCCAGTTCGCCGAGGACGGTGGGTATCAATTCCGAGACGGTGGGATGGATATGTACGGTGTTTTGTAGAGTGGTATACGGCACTCTCGCGGCCATGACGTCGATGATCGAGTGAATCGCCTCATCAGCGCCGACACCTAAGATCGAGGCGCCCAGGATCAGGTTGGATCGCGCATCGACCACAACTTTCATTAGACCTCGGGTTTCGCCTTTTTCGGCGGCCCTCGCGACCCTTGTCATCGGTCGACTGCCGATACGAATCGCGTGGCCCTGGGCAAGGGCGTCGCGTTCCGTTAATCCGACCCGGCCTAGCGGCGGATCCACAAACAGGGCATAGCAGGGGATTCGATCACTCAAGCGCCGCCTTAGGTTCCCATCGAATAGGTTGGCAGCCACAATTTCGTAGTCATTATAGGCGGTATGGGTGAACGCACCTTTGCCGTTGCAGTCTCCCAAAGCCCAGATACCGGAGACATTGGTGCGTAGCTCATCATCGACCTTGATAAACCCGGCGTGATCCGTCTCCACGCCAGCCTTTTCAAGGCCCAAGTCGTCGGTGTTGGGCACTCGCCCCATCGCAATGAGTATATGAGAGCCTTTGATTTGCGGAGAACCCATCGAGCAATGCACGTTTGCAGTCACCGACTCGGCATCGCGGGCGAGTTCAATGCATTCTGCCTCGAGCCGTATCTGAATACCCTCTGCTTCGAGTGCGGTTTGGATCGTCGCGGCCACTTCCAGGTCCTCGTGGGACAAAAGCCGATGCTCCTTCTCTATCACCGTGACATCGCTGCCAAATCGTCGATACATTTGCGCGAATTCAAGGCCGACGTAACTTCCCCCGATGATGACCAGATGCGCCGGCAGCTCCTCGAGTTCGAGAAGCGATGTGCTCGTCAAGAACGCGACACTGTCAATGCCGGGGAAGGCGGGAATTCGCGGTCGACCGCCTACGTTGATAAAGATCTGTTCAGAGGTTAGTTCCTGTCCGTCGACACTCACAGATCGCGCCGATTCGAATCTTGCGTGACCCTTGTAGACCGTACAGTTCCGCATGCCGCGAATCCAACTCTCCAAGCCGGTCTTGGACGCTTCTACTACTCGCTTTTTTCGAGCCTGAACAGCACGCATGTCGACTGCGACGCTAGCCGTAGGGAGCTCAATTCCATAGCAGTGCGCGCGGCGCGCATCGTAGGCAATGCGCGCGCTCGCGATCAGCGTTTTGGTCGGAGTGCAGCCGGTGTTGACGCATGTGCCACCAAAGAGATGGCGTTCAATGAGCGCGACTGACTTGCCGGCGCCAGCAAAGCGCGCCGCCAAGGAAGGTCCGGCTTGGCCGGCACCGATAACGATGGCATCGTATTTGCGGTTCATCAAAGTGATGGTACCTTGAACAGCGTCGCCGGCCGCGACCTTTAGCTTGTGAATGGCTGTAGGTATTGATCCCTGATTTGCCGTTTTAGCATTTTTCCGTTGGGTAACCGTGGCAGGGTCGCAAAGTCAACACTCTTCGGACATTTGTACGCCGCAATCCGCGAGCGACAGAAGCTGATCATGTCTTCGGCCAATTGGCCGCTAGGCGCGACATCGGTATTCAGCTCGACGATTGCCTTGACTTCTTGTCCGTATTCGACATTTGGCAGGCCGATTACGGCAACATCTGAGACAGCCGGATGTTGAATGAGGACGTCCTCCACTTCCTTTGGATATATGTTGACGCCACCGGAAATTATGAGATCCGTTCGTCGGTCCGCTAGAAAAAGAAATCCATCTTCATCGATGTGCCCGATATCACCGAGCGTACTCCATCCGAGTTCATTAAACGCCGCCGCAGTTTTAGTGGGATCCTTGTAGTACTCGAACTCATTTCCACCGCTGAAGTAGATCAAGCCATCCTGCCCCGTGGGAAGTTCGTTGCCGTCTTCACCAACGATATGAATCTGGCCGAAGACGGCTCGACCAACTGTTCCAGGGCGAGTGGCCCAGGTGGCTGAATCAACGGCTGCGAGTCCGTTGCGCTCGGAGCCCGCGTAGTACTCGTGAATTATTGGGCCGAACCAGTCGATCATCTGATACTTGATTTGCATCGGACACGGTGCCGCGGCGTGAAGAACGCATTTAAGGCTCGAGAGACTAAACTTAATGCGATCGGCTTCGGATAAGCGAAGCATACGTACAAACATCGTCGGTACGAATTGAGCGTGCGTCACTCTGTGCGCTTCAATTAGCCTCAGTGCCTCGAGCGGATCGAACTTCTCCATGACGACAACAGTACCGCCGCCTCGCGAGACGTTCATTGCCCACACCAGCGCTGCGGCGTGATACAGAGGAGCCGGCACCAAATACACTGTATTTGGATCCAAACCGTAAGTGGTTCTTAGGTACGTGTCGAGCGGCGCGAAGTGTCCCCAGACAATCTCACCTTGCTTCCGCGCTATACCCTTCGGCCGACCTGTCGTGCCCGACGAGTAGAACATGATATTGCCTTCGTGATACCCGACATCCGGATCGTCGTCGATGCGTTCAAGAATGTGATTGAGATTTTTGAATATGCCGAATGATGGCCCCGTCGTGAGTCCAACTGCGATGTGCTGCAGATTCTCCGAAATCTTCTCCAGAACCGGACGAACATGATCAGAGACGATGAGCGCCTTAGCGTCGCTGTTCTCTAAAATGTAGGCAGTCTCGTCAGGCGCGAGATGCCAATTAATGGGAATATAGACGAGGCCAAGACGCTGCGCGGCCCAGCAGACGGAGAGATAGTCCCCGCTATTCGCCATCATGATCGCGATATGGTCGCCTTTGGTAATCCCATTGGCAATGAGGTACCCGGCGAGCTTGCGCGAACGCATGTCTAACTCGCGATAGGTGATTGTCGACCCGGTTTCACCCACAATGACAGCGGGGTGATCCGGCATCTCCTTTGCAAATGTGGCAATGTGATGGGATCCCAGTTCCGGGTTCACAGAATCAGTGTCTGATCTATCCGCCAATAGTCAGCCGCCCGTGGCAGCAAACGCTTCGTCAGTGCCCTGCTTGCGCAGCAGATCCGCCATGTCCAGGTATTCGCGCCATCGTTTGATGAGGCCACCGGCGTCGAGCTCGAAGATCGCCACTAATTGATGAGGGCAGGGCCTGCCGCGAATGATCGCGAAGTCGGACCGTTCTTGCATCACCATCCTGTCGCTCGACAAAACATTGACGATGTTGCATTTATTATTGCTCGCGAAGCGCATTTGACGATGGATTTCCTGACGCAAAGCTTCTCGGCCGCGTATGGTCGGGCCTCCGGGCATCCATAATTGCCATTCGGCATCTTCGGCCATCATGGAGAGAATCTTTTCCACGTCCGGTTTCCTTTCGGAGCTGCCATCGCCCCACGCGGCGCAAAATTCCTCGAGGAATTGTTCCTGTGCTAGACCCATTTCGACTTCTCGTCAATCAACTTCAAGGTTTCCCACGTGAAGCGATCATTTTGCGCGTCACGCTTACGAAAGGTACCGTGCAGCTCATGCCGCCGTCAACGCGATAAAGTGCCCCATTGACGAAGCGCGATTCATCGGACGCCAGGAATACGGCCATCGACGCCATATCGTCGGGAAGTCCCAGACGCGGCGAGTTCAACACATCCATGAAGCCCGCATCCATCTCTGGAGTTGACCAGGCCATCTTTGACGGTGTCTGAGTAGGGCCCGGCAATATTGCGTTGCTTCGAATTCCGCGTTTCCCAAAGGTTGCCGCAAAGGCTTGCACGAACCAGTTCAGCGTAGCCTTCGATGCGCCATAACTGTAGGCCGTTACGTCCCCGCCGAGCGAACTACCCGAGGATGTAAAGATAATGGACCCGCCGCCCCTTTCCAGCATATGCGGAACGGCATACTTGCTTGCGAGAACTCCGCCGACGACGTTGACCCGTATCGTTGCATAGAGAACTTTTGGATCGTAATTGAGCAAATCTCGATCCCGCATCGAGGGGTCCGGATTGGTCATCAAGGCATTGTTGAAGAGCGCGTCGATGCGACCAAAGCTTTGAATCGTCGTATCTATCATGCCGCGCAACTGATCTTCTTCACCGACATCCACCGCGAGTGCGATCGCTTGACCACCGGCCTTTACAATTCCGTGCGCGACCTCTTCGGCTGCGTTCGCCCTGATATCCGTTACAACGACTGTTGCGGCCTCTCTGCCAAACATTTCGGCGCTGGCGCGGCCAATGCCGCTACCTGCGCCGGTGATAATGCAGACCTTATCCTGCAGCCGATTCATTTTTGTTCTCGTCGGCAGCCGTTTCGCGCTATGTGGAAGGAGTCTGACACGACCAGTTGACAGCCTCGTTGACGGCTCCGTTCTTGTCGGCCAGCGCTTGATTGAACTTGGCAACCTGTGGGAAAGGACAGAGCAGGAAGTCGCGTGCATTGCCCGCAGCAGGAGGCACCAGCACTCCCGACACCGTTCCGGTCTTCGGATCCGCGAACAGCATGTGCGCACGCTCGTTGCCGCGATGCGCGACAACTGGGCCCGGTGCCTGTCCTTTTTCGACCCAGCTTATGACCGCTTCGAGCAGTTGGTCCGGGCCGTCCTGGGGTCCTGTCCCGCCACCACAGTGTGATGTGCCTGGAAGAAAGTACATTTTAGCGAACGTGTCGAGCTGGCTCACGCCACCCACCGACTTTGCGGCGTCGCGATAGTATCCCTTCAGCTCGGTGTCGATGCAGCAAGGGTCGCTGACACCGTTCCACATGATTACCTTGCCGCCGCTTTTGTGCAGGCCTCGCAGATCGGCGCTGTAGGGCGCGCCGAACCCGATCCGATCCGTTGCCTTCCACCACGCATCGAGTTGCTTTTGGTCGCTGAAGTTAAAGTCTTTCAACACGTTGAAGTTGGGTCCAAAGAAGACTTTCGCGAGCGAGCTGGCGATGACATAGCCAGACGACGCTTTAGCCATGTTGGCCATCGACGTGTCGTCAGACCAAGGCGGCGGAGCGGCGCCGAGGAATGTAGACCAGACGCTGATATTGGAGACCGGATAGCCGGGTTTGATTTGTCCGCTGGGCCCCATAGGACCCGCCACGATCGCTTCGACCGTCTTGAGCTCTGGCTCGGTCAAGCACTCCGGCCCGTCGGAGGCGGGGCATTTGAACTGTTTGAAATCGACCTTGCAGGCGTTATGGTCCCATATGATGCCGTCTTTGGCGCCATCGATGGCATCGCACTGCGCCGTCACCTTGCGATCCAGCATTTGCAGCTTCGCCGGAGATACCCACGCTCCCGGCTCGCGGGTCATTTGTTGGGCATTGTAGATAAACGCGAGCATGGTGGCGTCGCTGCGCCCGCCGGGCGCGCCGAGCAGCACGCCGTCGAAATCCTCCGGGTGCCGTTCAATCGACATGGTGGCCATGCGACCCCCGCCCGAACAACCCGAGAAATAGCGGTGCAGCTCGCGCACCTTATAGTAACCCTTGGTGATTTTTTGCGTTGCAACCGCGGTGACGTGAGCCCCGCGATCAATGTGATCCTCTGCCTTCGCCGGGTCTACGAGAAATCCCCAGTTCAACATGTCTCCCTGATGGCCGGTGTCTGTACCGGCGACCGCCATTCCCTTATTGAGGGGATTGCCGGCCGGGATCTGCGAATCGCTTGGTACGTACCCCGCAGCTCCGCCCATTCCTATGAAATAGTAACGGCCGGTCCAGCCCGTATCGGGAAGCTGAAGGCGAAAATTGACCTGATTAGGGCCCGGATTGTTCGTGGTGATATAGCCATCGATCTTGCAATGGGGCACCGGCAGCGAGGTTGGATCCGCGGACTTGATGGTTGTGCCTTTCGGTGCGAGCGCCTGAATGGCTGCCACGCTGCAGGGCGTCGCTGCCATGAGCGGCGAGCCGCAAAACAGCAAAGCGGCAGCCGTTAATGGGCCGCTGGAGCGGAACCTCATCGTCATTTTGCTTCCCATCGTGACTCCCGTCGCGCCGTTTAAATGATCCGGCGGCATGCTACTGCCGGGGCCGTGTGGAAAATAGCCGCCTCAATTCCAAAGCGGATGAATCGCTTCACGAGATATATTCAAGTAAGGTAGGCGTCGAGCCAGGGTCCGACGGCACGCCCCAGGCATTCGGGACGTAGTGAGAATTCTTCAATGTGGCGGCGACTCTCGCCGCGGAGTCCTCGGACATGCAGATCCGCTTCGACTGGTCAAAGATCTACGACGATTTGGTTTCGCAGGGCACGCGCCCGCAAAAAAGTGCCTTCGCCGCTGCCTGGCAGCTCGAGAATGACATCTTCGCGGAAGGCACACCGGCGGGAGCGGTGTTCGGCGATCAGGCGGCATTGATCGACCGATATGGATTTAGCCGCGCGACTCTCCGCGAAGCGGTGAGACTGCTCGAGGATCGTCAAGTCGCGCGAATGCGGCGTGGGCCCGGAGGTGGCCTCGTTATTCTGCCCATATCCGGCAGTGCAGTGGCAGCGGCCGTCGCGGACTACTTTCGCGCGATCGGTGTAACGGCATTCCACATACAACAAGCATGGGTGGCCCTGGATATCGTTACTGCCTATCGCCAATCCTTCGCCGAAGGTGCCGCAGCGCTCGGCGCATTCACGCGTGAGTTTCGCGGCAAGCTAACCGATGGGCCGGGCGCAGGGTTGTTGGGTAGCGGCTCCAGAGGCTTTCATTCTCCCGTGCGGGCGGTTGGCGATAATCCTGTAACGGATCTATTCACCGCCTGTCTGCGTGCCTTCGATGATGGACAGGTGCGAGCGGCCGGTGAGCGACGCACAGAATCAATCAATCGAGGCCGTGCACACGAACTGGCACGCACTCTGGCATTCGAATTGCCCCGTGCCCAAGCGGACGGGTCGCAGCGGGTGAGCACGGAAGATCAGTTGTGCGAGCGCCACAAGGTTGGTAGGGAAGTGCTCCGTCAAGCCATTCGGGTTTTAGAGAGCCGCGGTCTCATCGATTGCAGGCGCGGGCGTACCCATGGAGTGCAGGCGAGGCCGACTGACGCCGCAGCTTTCGTAGAGTTGGTAGTTGCGTATTTCTCTGCCGCCCGACTGAAATTAGCAGACTTCTTTCCAGTCGCATGCATAGTCTCTCGTGTTGTGCGAATGGTCGTGGCTGCAGAATCGACTCGAACGCAGCGCCAGAGGTTGCTGGGCAGATTGGACTCTGCCGCGAGCTGGAGCGATCCGGCGGCTCTGGTCACTGCCCAATTGCAGGCAGAATGGTCATGCCTCGGGAATCCGATTCTGATCTTTCTGGAAAGATGCTCGACGGCTTATTACGCTCGAGCGAGCGCTTCGGTATGGACGAGTTTTGAGGTTTCGGAGCTGCAAGGGCTGCCGCAACAGCGCTCATACATGGAGGCTGTCGCTCGCGGTAGGTTGATCGAGGCGGACAGCACCGTCGAGAGGCTATGCGAGCAGGTGTCCATGCTTCGCGGTGTGGACACATCGCGTATTGATGCGAGGGCCCGCCGAAGAGAAGTTTGCCGCTCGGAGGTTTCTGTGTAACACCTGGCGAGCGATCGAAACGCCGCGGCGCTCTGATATCAATTATTTTCTAAATGGGGCGCCTATTTTCCTGGGGGTCAACGCTTCATCATCGCAATCCAGGTGCCCGATCGCGGGACACTGAATTCAAGGAGAGTTGCGATGAGCAAGGTTAATGAAGCGGTGACCGGGGCGACGATCGAGGTGGCTTCCTATACCGTCACCGACAAATACTTTGGCAAACCGTATATCGACCGCGACGAGCCGCGTGAGCAACCCATAGCGCACCGCCACGTGCATGGAGGATTCGAGGGAACGGACACGCGGTTCTCCTTCTATTTCCCATCAAAGGAATACTACAAGGGGCGCATGTTCCAGCCGCTCGAGGGTGCGCACGCCGGACACGAAGACGCTTTTGCCGGCCCCATGGGGCAACTCCTGGGCGGACTGCAAATGATCGGACAGCGTCTTGGTGGATACATGGTGGAGTCAAATTCGGGTCACATCGGCGATGATATCGATAAGCGCGCAGGCGACGATCCGACGCTGTATGGATATCGCGCCAGCATCGAAGCGGCCCGCTTCTCCAAGCATGTGGCGGCCCAGGTGTACGGCAAGGCTCCGCAATATTCGTATGTTTGGGGCGGCAGCGGCGGCGGCCGGCGCTCGCCGGCGTGCCTTGAGTACGGCGCTGATGTCTACGCGGGTGCCCTCCCGTTCATGGGAGGCGGAAATATTGAACCGCACGGGACGCGATCGCGCGTGCGAAGTGAACAGCCGCTTTGCTTCGGCTCGATGTTCAACGTGCAGCGGCTGTTGACGCGCGATGGAAAGCTCGAGGGCGTAATCGATGCCACGCAACCCGGCGGCAGCGGCAACCCGTTCCATGGCCTCACCAATCACGAGCGCGAGGAACTCGCGAATCTTTACCGGCTGGGATACCCGCGTGGTGATGAGTTCATGATCGCCAATCCCATGGGCCAGATCTGGCTGTGGACATCCATTGCGGACATGCTGCTGGAAGAGGACGGCGAGTATTTCCAGTCCTTTTGGACTCGCCCTGGATATGTAGGTCACGACTCTCCAGAACACGTCAATAAGGATCTCATCGACGTGACTTTGCCGGTAAACCGGGTCGTGCGCACGAGCGATCTGCTGCAGGATTCGGCGTTCGCCGGTCCCGAATATGCCGCGGTGCGAACCCTGGCGGGCCTGATGGCTGCCGCCAGCAATCGCTATGACTTGCCGGTCGCGATCGAAGTCAAGGGAGTCGGTGACGGATATCGGCAGGGTGCGGGTGTGCGCATCGTTTCCGGCAAAGCGGCTGGCCGGCAGCTGTATACCATGAACACGTGCGGGGATCTGTTCTTCTGTGATGGCCGGCGCGAGGCGAATATTCTGCGCTTCGCGGACGTCGCAGTGGGCGATCAAGTGCATATCGACAATCGGGCGTTTCTAGCGTACTGCTATTCCTACCGCCATCACATCTCGGCGGACCCGGTATTCGACTTCTTGCGCCTAAATGGCGCGCCGATCTATCCGCAACATGGATTGCCCTTGCAATCGCCCCTCATGGGAGTGCCGTACTGCGGTCAATACGAGGGCAAGTTGCTGTGGGTGCACCACACGCATGACTCCTCCTTGTGGCCGCCTCAAGGGGTCATTTATGAGGAAGCAACAATTCGTTCTCAGGGTCCGCAACGAGCGAAGGAGAGATTTTGTCTGCGATGGACGGAAAACGCCGAGCACATCAGCCCATCATTCCTACCAACCTCGCCGAAGCGCGCGACCTCGACCTGGTTGATCGATTACATGCCGATCATCGAACAAAGTCTCGTGGATCTGTGCGATTGGGCGGAAAAAGGCGTTGTACCGGCGGGAACAACTTACACATTTTCCGACGGTAAGGTTAGTTTGCCGGCCACTGCAAGCGAACGCGGCGGTATTCAGCCTGTCGTATCCGTGATGGTCAACGGATCGCAGCGAGCGAACGTCAAAGTAAACACTCCAGTCACCCTGGAGTTGAATGCGGCAGTGCCGCCGGCCGGCGGCACCATCATTGCCGTGGAGTGGAGCCTAGACGGGAGCGGTGCCTTCACAGTCGAACCGGGAATAACCGCCCAGGACAGAAATTTAAAACTATCCAAGACTCACCACTACGCTAAGCCCGGAGTGTACTTTGCCACCGCGCGGGTCACGTCGCATCGGGATGGAGATATCAGCGCGCAGCATCGGCGATTGGTCAACGTTGCGTCAGCCCGGGTCGTCGTGACCTAGACCCGCAGGCGACGATATTAACCGCCCTTAGACAAGGCTCGTTGGCGCGCTGGTCTGGCAAGTCCGCGCGCAACGTACGTCTCGATCCAATCGAGTCTGCCAAGCAGTTCACGCGTGCGTTCGAATAGGCTGACATACAAAATATCCACCGCAGTAAAGCGCTCGCCGAATATGAAGGGACCCGGCGCGAGCGATTTCGCGAGATTTCTCATCATCGCCTCATACAGACGCGACATGGCAGCGTCTGCCTCCAACACCCTCGTCCCTTTCATGTAGAGGAGGGGTTCAGTCAGCCCGACCTGATAAAACAGCCACGTCAGATAACGGGGCCGCAGGGGATCACCCATGGGGATGCCGATCGAGCTGTGCGGGAAGAGGTCGGTCAGATAGAGCGTAATGGCGCCTGACTCTGTGACGAGCGCGTCGTCGTGTACGAGAGCGGGCGCGTAGCCGTGGGGATGTGGATTTCTGGAGTCGGCCTTCGACCCGTCATCCTTCGGGAAGTTCACGATCTCGAGTTTGTAATCCGCCTGCAGTTCCTCGAGCAGCCAAACCACGCGCGAAGAGGGCGATGCCGGGGCATGGAACAAAGTCAGCATAAATGTTTCTCAAATCACCATTGCACAGTTTACGGGAATGTGTATAGCATTAGCCGACAACAAGCGCACTAGCTGCGCTCGAAGAGTTCAGCTGAAAGAGGGGGAGAGGTCGCATGCATCAACGTAAATTTCAGGCTGCCGGGCCTTTGGCCGCAATCTGTCTTACCGCTCCGTCATGGGCATTCGCGCAGATCGCAGACACCACTCAGCCGCCCTCCGCGGGACAGTTGGAGGAGGTCACCGTGACCGCCCGCAGAGTCTCAGAGAACGTCCAAGACGTGCCGATCTCCGTCGTGGAACTCAACAGCACGCAGCTGAACTATCAAGGCGTTACGACGGCCAACGATCTTGCGCGGGTGGCGCCGGGCCTGAGCATTATGAACACCGCGGCTGACACGAACACGGTGACGTATTCGATCCGTGGCCAGGGTTCAACCTTCGGTTCCGGCCCGGGCGTGATTCCCTATTTTGACGACGTGGCGAACTTCAGCCAGGCGATTTTCGACGTGGCGGACGTGCAGGTTCTGAAAGGACCGCAAGGCACCTTGTTCGGAAGAAACACCTCAGGCGGCGCAGTGCTCTTCACGCCTAACAAGCCAACTGACACCTTCAATGGCTACGTCGACGTGCGCGCCGGCAACTTTGGTCGAGCCGACGTGGAATTCGGCGTCGGCGGCCCAATCATCGATGATGTGCTTACTTTCCGCCTGGCGGGTCAAAGTCTCAACCGGCAGGGCTACACCACCGATGTAACAACCGGCGTTAAGCTGGACAACCAGAATGAGCAAAACATCCGCGGCATTCTGACGTTTCGGCCGAACGATAACTTCGACAATACGGCGCTGGTTCAGTGGACGCAGCAAAGCGAAAATGGCAACAGCGCCGTTCTGACCACGATCGCGCCCGGAGCGCTCGAGCCGTTACTGGCCCCGCAACTCGCTATGCAGCAAGCGCTGGGTATCCGCCAGGTGCTGGGCGATTTCCCGTACGCGAGCGCAAACGTCGCCACCTACGGTGGGATCGACACGGCCAACTTGAAGCTAAACGATCTGTTGTCGCTCAAAAACATCGCCAGCTATTTGCACACCTCAAACGAGAGAGCCTGGGACCTGGACGCGACGAATCTTCCTCTCCTTGGCGTCCTAAATCCTACCGCCGAGAGCGAGCAGTTCACGGAGGAATTTCAGGTTCGCCTAAACGCCGGTCCTCTGACTGGGGCGTTCGGCTACTACTTCGAACACGTGTCCTCGCCGTTCCAACTCGGTTTCGTTGAGGTTTCTCCCATCCTCTTTGCCAGTGTGCCGATCCCCGGGGGCGTGACTGCAGAAGCTATTGGGGAGGGCAGCACGAGCAAGAGCCGCGCGCCCTACGCTCAGTTCGACTATAAGGTGATGCCACAACTCACCCTGACCGCCGGCGCTCGCTACTCTACGGACGATATCTCCGCGACACCCACGGGCAGCGCCTTCATTAATTTCCCGCCGCTCGCGCCCTTAAGTGATCTGCCGTTTGCGTACACGCCTGGGCAGGAGCGCACGTTCCATGCGTTGACCTGGAACGCTGCGGCGGATTACGCCGTCGACCCGGATTTGAACGTCTATGGTCACGCGTCAAAAGGTTACAAACAAGGCGGTTTCAACGGTACGGCGCCGCCGAGTCTTCAAGCTTATGAACCGGAGTTTGTTATCGACTACGAATTGGGGTTCAAAGGCCATGACGAATTAGATGGGTGGAAGATTCGCTACAACGCAGACGTATTCTACGACCACTACACCAACATCCAGCGTGACGAAAACGTTACGCTCACAGGCGGCGCCGTTGCGACCATTATCCAGAACGCGGCGGCCGGATATATCACAGGCGCGGAATTCCAGTTCGCCATCGAGCCAAGTCAGTACTTTCAAGTGAGCGCGGCCTACACTTACCTGTATGCCAAATACACCAGCTTCAATGGGGGGGCGGGCGTCGGGGACGTATCGGCTAGTGCATTCCCCAACACGCCAACCAGCCAGTTCACCTTAACTCCAATCGTGACCATGCCGATCCCGAAGAATTTCGGGACGGTGACCGCGCAGGGCACCGTTTATGCGCAGAGTCACTTTGCTACCGATGCGTTCAATGTGCCGAACGGCCAGCCCACTGTGGATTTGGATGTGCCCGGCGCCAATGCTCCCGGCTACACCCGGGTCGACTTGCGGCTGGAATGGGCGCACGTCATGTCTAGCCAAGTCAGCGTCGGCTTGTATGCGCTGAACGTATTGGACAGAAGATACATAACCGGCGACGATAATCAGCTCAACACCTTCGGCATACGGTCGGCGGTCTATGCTCCTCCGCCGTTTTATGGGATCGAAGCGCGCTACGAATTCGGGCACTAGGAGCTTGGCGCTCGCAGCGATTGTCAGGTCCGCAGTGCGGGTACTCTTGCGCCAGCGGTTAATGTGGCGATCAATCGCCTAATTCGGGCAGGCATAGCGCGACCGGCGTTCCCGCTCGGAGCGAGATGTTCGCTGAGCACGTACCGGATCAGCAGTTCGCAAATGAGTTCCCGATCCAGCTTGGCGTCCAGCCGTTCATCCCAGGCATCAAAAACCGTTTGAAGCACATCCTGAAATCGCACGACGGCATCGTGAAAGAAGCGATGAAAGAAACCGAGCGCGAAGTCCGGCGAAACGATAAGCAACTGTCGCGCCTGTGTGTGCTCAAGATAGTTCTCCAGATGCTCGATGAATGCGTCGAACCGCTCGTCGGGGTCGGCAAAAGCCCGCATTGCTTGGATCAACCCGCGATGAAACCCTTCACGCTTGTGCCGGACGAGTGCGTCGAGCAACTCATCCTGCGCAGAAAAGTAACGATAAAACGTGCCCCGAGATATGCCGGCGGCCTTGCATACAGCGAGGATGGCCACACGATGCACGCCCGATCGCAGGACTACATTTTCCGCGGCCGTGAGAATCGCGGCAATGGTGGCTTCGGAACGGCCGCTTCGCCTGCGTCGTCGCGCAGGATGTGGTGCCGGTGCCGGTGCCGGCGCAGTGGCGCGCTGGCGCGACTCCCGAGCGACCGTCGACGTCTTAGTCGACTCCACTGAGGGCTTGGATCTGGTTCGCTTCTTGACTGATACGGGTGCTTTCATCAAATCCCTACTTCCATGCTCTCAGTTGGGCATGTTTTCCGCTGAAATCCTGCAGGACTTTGCGGTGGATGTCCAGCAACGTCTCATTTGCGTCAAATGGTTATGGAAAACATTTTCGGCGTAGGTGTTCAGTTTAACGCGATTTTGCGTTATGGTGCGCCCGATCGCCGACCATAAGCAGAGTAAACCGCCGATGTCACAGATCGAGGGGAAGGTCGCAGTCGTTACCGGAGCTTCATCGGGAATCGGCGCGGCTATTTCCGCGCCCGACACCCCGAGCCGATTGGCCCTGTTCTCCGCGACGGACGCGTACTAATGCACATCGATCTTAGCGGCAAGCGCGTCATCGTCACCGGAGCGTCTCGGGGCATTGGTGCTGCGGTGGCGAGAGGCTTCGCCCGTGAGGGGGCGCGACTCGCCATTTGCGCGCGCAATGGCGATGCGATTGACGCGATCGGTAGGGAGGCGCGGGTTCTCGGTGCTAAGAACGTCGTTGCCTCATCTATCGACGTGCGCGACACGGAACAGGTGCGTGGCTGGATCGAGGAGATCGCGAAGACTTGGGGCGGCGTCGATGTTTTGGTTAACAACGCCGGGCAAGGGAAGGGCGGCAATATCGATACGTTGAAGCCCGAAGAGATTCTGGAGCATGCAAACGGGCTGCAGGTCGCTCACTTCCGTTGTTCGCAAGCCGTCGTTCCCCATATGCGTAAACAGCGGTGGGGCCGAATCATCAATATCAACGCACTTGCCGGCGTCATTGCGACCCCGGACGGCATACCCTCGGTCAGCAATCGCGCGGCCGCGATCGCCATGTCGCGTTCGCTGGGAATGGCTCTTGCGAAAGACAATATTCTTGTCAATACGCTGAACATGGGTTGGATCGATACCGGTCAATGGGACAGGCACTATCGGGAGATGAGTCCGACGATCTCCCGGCAGGAGTTTCTGACGATGGCTACCAAGGTGGTGCCGCTTGGTCGTTTCGGTAAGCCCGAAGATGTCGTCGGCATGGTGCTGTTTCTGTGCAGCGAGTTCGCGAGCTTCATCACCGCCGCATCGATTGACATATCCGGCGGCCTGCAGGGCCAGATTGCCTACTATCCGACTCTGAAGCGCGAATTGATGGAGCTTGGCATTGCGCGCGAAAAGGCGGCAAGCGAAAACAACGGCGGAGTTGTGGTCAGCGGCGACTGAATGCTCGAGCGTGTGTCAGTCGCGAGCCAGCAACAGGCTGCCACCCAAAGGACCGCCGCCTGCCGCCGCGACAGCGATCTTATGAGGTGCGATTTGACGTTCACCCGCGCGTCCCCACAGTTGCAGACAGGCTTCGTGTACGTAGCCAAGGCCGTGTGTGCGGCCCCCGGAAAGCTGGCCGCCATTCGTATTCAACGGCAATGAGCCGTCTCGTGCAATACGAATGCCGCCCTCCACGAAGCGGCCGCTTTCGCCGCGCGGACACAACCCTAGGCCTTCGAGCCAGATCATCGTGAGGATGGAGAAGCCGTCATAGAGTTGCGCGCTACTCACGTCCTTCGGTTTCAGATCAGTCCGTGACCACATCATTCGTCCGACATCGAAGGCGGCATTCTCGGTCAAGGAGATCTGATCCCAAGACCAGGGCTGATGCAGCGCGGCCCCGATCGCCTCGATGCGGATCGGCGCCTGCCGGCAAGCGTGGGCGGCGTCTCTGCGGGAGAGCACGATGGCAGTTGATGCATCACAGTGCACATCGCAGTCGAACATGCGCAACGGCGTAGAGATCATCTTCGAGGCAAAGTAGTCCTCTAGCGTCATCGGCGAGCGGAATATGGCCTTCGGGTTCAGTGCCGCGTTGCGCCGGCAGGTCAGCGCGATCTGCGCGAGCTGTTCGGGCCGGGTTCCATAGTCGTGGAAATGCCGCTGCGCGTACATCGCCATGAAGGAGACGGCCGAAATCACATTGTAGGGTGTGTACCATTGCCAGAAATAGCTGCTGTCACGTCCTACCGTCTTAGCCGTTAGCGCACTGACCCCCTTATCGCGAGCCCGCGCGCTTGATTCTGTAATCGTTCGGAACACAAGCACGTGGCGGCAAAGCCCAGCGGCGATCGCCATAGCCCCGTTGATCACCCCGGCGAGCGGACCCGGGCCTTCGTAGCCGCCCCCGTACCAGTTGACCTTGAGCCCGAGCGCGCTCAGAAGAGCATTGGGACCTACGGGCGAGAAGCTGTTGCCGTTGTTATTGTCACCTGGCCAGCAGGCGACGCCGTCGATGTCCTCGCGCCTCAATCCGGCATCCGCAATGGCCTCGAGGCTGGCATCGAGGGTCAGTCGCATCGCCGATTTCAATGACGGGCGGCCGACCTCCGATTGGCCAACCCCAGTGATGGCGACGTCCTTTTCGAACAGTCGGTCAAACATCGCCGGCCCGCTCAAACAGTGGGATCCAGACGTCTTCGAGCTGTGCGAAAGTGACCGATACAGGCATGCCAATGGCCACTTCGTTCGGGTCGCAACCGACGATGTTGGAAAGAAGGCGCAGATTGGCTTGTTCGGCCAGTTCGATGATGGCAACCACGTAGGGTTCGACGAGCTCAGGCGTCCATGCCTGGCGGTTGATGGTAAAGGTCACAACCCGGCCTCTGCCCGAGACCGCGCGGGGCGCCACATCGAAACTATTGCAGCTCGGGCAGATCGGGTTAGGCGGGTGGAAGAAACAGCGACAGCCGGCGCAGTAGTGAATTTGAAGGACCCCGCGGGATCCGCCTTGCCAAAACGGCGCAGTATCGGCGGTAAGCGCGGGGAGTTTTCGGGTCATAGGCCAAGGGTACCAGCGCCGGCCGCTTTCCGACCCGCTAAAAATGAAGTTGTACATATACGCCATAAATGTCTAACTTTAGCACCTAGACTTGCCGGCCATCTGATCGTCGCGCAGCGCAAGCCACTCGCGATCAGTTGCACACAAGTCTCTCGCGGCGGCGCTAAAATCCACGATGGAGCCTACCCTTCGCAGGCCCTGCGCCGCCCGCTCCGGTTGTTGTACGAAGCACCGTCCGGTCGGTTCTGCGTGAACTTGCGCATCGAGATTCTTAGCGCGGCCGAGTGAGATCAATGCACAGCGGCGCAATATCAGAGCAGCCTCGGCTTCTTCCTCTGGGAGATGCGCCAGCGCCCAAGCCGCCATGCCTTCGCGCAATGAAACGCCCTTGAATGGCGCAGGACCCGTGATCGTCGTATCGAGCAACTCCCAGGCGAGCATACGACTGCCATCCCTGTCGAGGGTGGCGAGCGTGCGTCCGGCAACACGTCCCGGAACCGCAATGTCGTACCAGCGCTGCGAAATCGAGCGAGCTGCCGCGGCGATCGCGAGGCCGGCAAGTTCAATGAGGTGCGTGCATTGCTCAGAAGGGTTCGTCACGCGCATCACGGAATGCGCCAGCCCGTTGAGGGGCGTATTGACCAAGCGGGACAGTTGATTGGCGGCGAGCGGGCAGGTCGAGTAGGGATGTCGCACAGCCCAGCCGTCTACTTGTTGAACCTTGCCGTCCACATGATCGACACGGACCCGAAAGTGGTGGAAGTCATCCTCGAGGCAGGCGCGTGTTTCGCCACGCGCAGCGTCGCCCGCTGAATGGATGCCAACACGGCGGCGAAAGATCATCATATAGGCAGGCCCACTGATTTGAGGCGAGGGAAAGTTTACAATACGCCGCCATCTGTTCAAATAAAGCTCATTGGGGAAGACTTATGGGACTTCTGAAGGATAAAGTGGGTCTGATCACGGGCGCCGGCGGCGGTATTGGCCGTGGCGTGGCCCGCCAGTTCGCGCGCGAGGGGGCGGCGGTCGTGATTGCAGAAATCGACACGAAAACCGGCGCAGCGGTCGCTGAGGAATGTAAAGAACTCGGCGCCCAAGCTCTGTTCCTGCATACAGACGTCACGAATAAAAGCAGCATCGAGTCAGCAATTCGGGGCACGGTCGAGCACTTTGGTGGGCTGGACGTCCTCGTCAATAACGCTTTCGTGCCCACTCCCAACGTGCGTCTCGAGGATAAGACCGACGATATGCTGGAGAGCACGCTCAAATCGTCCGTCTGGGCGACGTGGTGGGCCATGAAAGCCGCGCTGCCACACATGACCAAGCGCGGCGGCGGTTCTATCGTGAACTTCTATTCGATCGACGTGGATATCGGGGCGTGGCTGCATGCGGACTACAACACTGCCAAATCAGCGATTTTAGGGCTGACGCGCAGCGCCGCAGCCGAGTGGGGCCGCTTCAACGTGCGGGTCAATGCGATCGCCCCAACGGCGATGGGAGCTACTTTCCATAAACTCTGCGCGGAGAATCCGGGCTTCGCGGAGAAGTCGGCGGCGATGCGGCCGCTCGGCCGGTGCGGGGAGCCTGAAGCCGATATTGGGCCCGCCGTCGTCTTCCTGGCTAGCGAGATGTCGCGCTACATGACTGGCGAGCAAATCCACGTCGACGGTGGACTCCACCTGCCGGGCTACAATTCCAGGCCTACGAACGTTTCTATTCGCGAATATTGAATGCCGGCCCCCTGGTTCAAGGGCCATATATTGAACACAATTGAAAATAGTGCTTCATTTTGCGATGATCAGTCCACTTTGGGGATAAACGCCAGCGGCTGAGCGGCCGAGCCGAACAATTGAGGTTCTAAAACTATGCTGATCGACCTTCATGCGCACGCCCCTCATCCGGGCTACTACAACCAACACCCACACTGGGGGCCATTCTTTGAGCAGGGCAGCGATGGCGATATCCGCCTGCGTGTAGGCCACTGGATACTGGGTCTGGGCTCGCCTGAACGCAAGGCAGCGGTAAGGTCCGGCAAGGGCCTAAAGCTCGAGGAATATCTGGCGCGGTGGGCCGATCCAAACGTTCGCTTGGCCGGTATGGACGCTGCCGGGCAGAACGCGCAGGTCGTTTCAGTTCCCTCCCACTGCTACATGTACTGGACTGAACCTGAATACGCGGTGCCCTATGCGCGCAAGGTGAACGACGTACTGGCCGGATACTGCGCGGGAGCACCTGAGCGGCTGATGTTCTGGGCACACGCGCCCATGAACGTCCCCGTGGAGGCGGCCAAGGAACTGCGTCGTGCATGTGGACAGCTTGGCGCGAAAGGCCTGGTTGCGGGCGGCGCGAATTTTGGCGGATTAGAGTTTGATTCCCCTGAGCTGGATCCCGTGTGGGAAGCGCTATGCGATCTTGACTTACCCATGTTCATCCACGGCTATAACCAGTCGGTGACCTGGGGTCAGAAGGCGA
>Ga0116129_1000766_pt1 | contig 19295 bp, 15 predicted proteins | sample June2015DPH_17_2_FD_89732 | JGI IMG/M metagenome (GOLD analysis project Ga0116129, IMG submission 89732) | Peatland microbial communities from SPRUCE experiment site at the Marcell Experimental Forest, Minnesota, USA - June2015DPH_17_10 | ecosystem: Environmental > Terrestrial > Soil > Wetlands...
CGGTGCCGATGCCGCCCGGCTCAAGTGCTATGGCAAACGCCGGCCGCGAGAATTTTTCTTTCAGCCTCGAGGCGACGAGGCCGACCACGCCGGGATGCCAGCCTTCCGATGCCGTGACGATCACCGCGCCCTTGTCTTCCAGCCCGAGCGAGGCCAGCGCCTCGGCCTCGGCCTGCGCCTCCGCCATCTGCTCGATGACGCGGCGCTCGCTGTTCAGCCGGTCCAGTTCAGCGGCAATCCGCGCCGCCTCGGAGACGTCGCCTTCCAGCAATAGCCGCACGCCGAGATCGGCGCGTCCGATCCGCCCGCCGGCGTTGATGCGCGGCCCCAGCATAAAGCCGAGATGCCAGGCCTCGGGCGGCCCGTTCAGCCGCGACACATCCATCAGCGCGGTATGGCCGACATGATCGCGGCGCCGCATCGCGATCAGGCCTTTGGCAACGAAGGCGCGATTGAGCCCGGTCAACGGCGCGACATCGGCGACGGTGCCGAGCGCGACGTGATGCAGCATGCCCATCAGATCGGGCTCCGGCATCCCGGCGGCCCAGAATCGGCGAACGCGCAATTCCCGGTTGACCGCAACCAACGTGACCAGCACAAGACCCACCGCCGCGAGATAGCCGAGGCTTGAAAGGTCGTCGGGCCGGTTCGGGTTCACCAGCGCGTCAACGTCGGGCAATTCGTCGCCGGGCTGATGATGATCGATGACGACGACCGACATCCCCAGCCGCCTTGCCTCTGCCAGCGGCTCAAGACTGGTGGTGCCGCAATCCACCGTCACCAGCAGCGTCGCGCCCTTGTCCGCGAGCGCGCGCACCGCCTCGATATTGGGGCCGTAGCCCTCAAAGATCCGGTCGGGAATATGAATCAGCGGATCCAGCCCGCAATGGCGCAAATGCCACGTCAGCAGCGCCGCTGAAGTGGCGCCGTCGACATCGTAGTCGCCGAAGATCGCGACCTTTTCACTTCGTGCTGCCGCGTCCGCGATACGTTTGGCGGCGGCCTCCATCTGGGTCACGGTATAGGGATCGGGCAGCAATTTGCGGATGGTCGGATCGAGAAAGTCCTCGACCGCCCCGATCTCGACATCGCGTCCCGCCAGCACCCGCGCCAGCATCTCCGGCAATTGGTAGCGCTGCGCGATCGCCAAGGCGCGGGCAGCGCCGCGGGCATCGAGCCGGTCTCGCCACAGTTTCCCGGTGACGGATCGCGCGACCCCAAGAAACGCCGGCGGCGCTTCGACTGGCAGGGCGGACAAGGGAAGCGTCATGATGCCGCCGAGAGATAGGCATGAACCGCGCGCTCGGCAACAACTATGAAGCGCCTGCGTCCTGTTATCCCTCCTGCGCTTACCGGATGACCGAGATCAAGTTCCGAATCGCACGCTCAACGCTGGCCTCGCCGTGGCCATGCCGATGCCTGCCCTGCGGCGCGGCGGACTGAGCATCGGACAATCCCGCCCGCTGCGGACCGATGGCGTCGAAGTCTGCCTTCTGCTCGTCGCTGAGCGACGCGTAAAATCCGTCGAGCGCCGAACGCACGGTGGTTACCGCCTGCAACATGGTATCGAGCCGCTTGCCGACCGCCGCGAGCCGTGCCGGCGGCGTAATCGCGCTGTCGGGCGCACATGAGGCCTTCAGCATGTCGCCGGCCTTCGCGGCCGCATCCTGCAATGCGGCGAGGCCGTCGCGTTGTGCATCGGTCGGATTGACGGCTTTATCGATCTCGGCCGTCGGCCATACCGTCAGACCCGTCTGTGAATCGCCGCAATTCGCTTCGGCTGGAGCCGATGTCGTATTCACGCTCCTGGCCGTTTGCTGACCGAGCGCCGTCAGCCGCGCTTTCTGCTCGTCATTGAGAAGCCCGTAGAGCTTCTCAAGCGGCGGCTGCACGGTCCGGACTGCCGCGATCATCGCCTCGATGCGCTGCTGCATCGCCGCCAGCCGGTTAGGCGCTGTGAGCGCGATCTCGGTCGGGCACGCCGCCCTGAGATCCTGCGCCGCCTTTACCGAGGCGTTGGCGAGATCGTCGAGCGCGCTGCGTTGCGCGTCCGTCGGCTGAATCGCCTGCTGGAACTGGTCGATCGGCAGGCCGGCGATGTCCTGGCTGTCCTGGCCGCACATTTGCGCCAGCGCGGACACGTCTTTCGGCGCTCCGCCCGGTGTTGCCGGATTTGCGGCGCCGGAGCCGCTACCGGCGCCTTGCGGCAAATAGCCTGTCAGATCGTCATAACCGTAGGGCGAGAAAATGCCGGCGTAGATGTCGTTGTAGCCGTAATTCCAGAACGAGGAGTCATAGCCGTAACCCCACATCGCATAGCCGTAGATGTCATAATAGGCGAACGGCCAGAATAACGGGCCGACCCATCCGTAGCCGCCATTGCCGTGGCGCCACCAGCCACGGCCGCTTTCGCGTCCGCGGCCGCCTTCGCGTCCATGCCATCCCGCGGTGGCCGCACCCGCGGTGAGGAGCGCACGGTTTGCTGGATTGTGCAACGCGCCTGCATTGTGCAGCGAGCGGTTGAACGAGCCGGAGGTCAGTGCATTGTGTACGGCCCTGGCGCGCGGCCCGTTGCCGGAAACTGTTGTGCGCGCGGCTCCATTGGGATTGATGGCGGAAGATCGATTTGAATCCAGCCGCGCATTGTTGGGAGCACCGCGTCTTGCAAGAGATCGATTGCTGCGACCTGGCCGCGCATGTGAACGAACTCCACTCGATCTGGCGCTGAAATGGCGCCCGCCGCCGTGCATGCCGCCGCCATGGAATGCGTGACCGCCACCGCCGTGGCCCCCTCCGCCACCCCGGCCCCCGCCTCTACCCGCAGAGGCGCCGACGGACAGCGTAAGCACAAGAACAGCGGCTAAAACACTTGCTAAGACACTTGTGTTGAATTTCGACATGGCGTCCTCTTGCACACAAAACAGGGGCTCAACGCATGGGTGCAGAGCTGTTCAATTCATCTGCGGGGAATTGGTTCCAATGCCGCAAGCCCGCTGCCAGCTCAACCCCCGGCCACCCTCGAAGCAAAATGTTCAGTCTGCCGGTGGCTGCGCCATGGTCAGAATCGGCACCGGCGTCTCGAATCCGCGCAAGCGATGTTCTCCGAGCGGGCGCCAGGGACCCGCTGTGGCGCCAGCGAAGGCAGCGGTGGCGAGCAGCGGGCAGCGGAGTTGCTTGGTCAGGTCTTGCACCCGGACGACCTCGTTGACCGCGGAACCCACCACCGTGAACTGCAGGCGCTCGGGCACTCCGACATTGCCGTAGATCATTTGGCCCAAATGCAGTGCGATGCCGAAGTCAAGATCGGTCGCCGCCGGCTGCGACGCGCCGAGCCGCCGGCGAGCCTCGTGGGCCGCAGCGAGCGCACGACCGCAGGCCTCTTCAGATGAACCCTCAACGCGGAACAGGCCGAGCACCGCGTCACCGATCAGCGAGACGACTTCGCCGCCATGGTCGAGCACGGCGGCCGCCGTCATTTCGAAATAACGCCCCAGCAAATTGAGGAAGGCTTCGGCCGAGAGCCGATCGGCCAGTTCCGTCGAGCGGCGCAGGTCGCCGTACCACAAGGCCGCGGTGATCTTTTCGCCATCGCCGCGCCGGATCAGGCCATGGAGCACGGCCTCGCCGGCGCGCTTGCCGAGATAGGCGTGCGCGATGTTCTGCGCGACACCGCGCTCGAACTTCGCCTTCAGCGCGATGCCGAGTTCGCGGGTGATCCGCTTAAGCTGCGCAATTTCGTCATCGGTGAAGCCGGAGGCGCGGTCGCCGAGCCAGGTGCAGATGATTCCGCTCGCTCCGCTCTGTTCGAAGGCTACCAGGAATACAAGATAGTCGGTGCCGCCCAAGGCGCGGAACTCTTCGAGCACAGCGAAGTCGACGAGCGCGGTTTCGCCGGTCAGCCGGCGCCGGAAGGCGTCCAGGCGATGGGTCAGGGCATGGCCCATGGGGCTGCGCAGAAACCGCTCATCGCCGCTCTGCTCGGGGCTGAAGAACTCGACCGCGACGCCGCTTTCCCGGTTCCAACTCACGGCGCTGGCATCGTAGAGCGGATGCAGCACCCTGAAGGTCACCTGCCCGCGCAATATCGGCATCCCCGCGCCGCGCAGGCGCTGGCACAATTCTCCGTAAAGCGTTGCGGGCTCGGATTCATGCAGCGCCTGGTCGGACAGCCATTCGATGATGGCGTTGCCAAGAACCGTGGATACCGTGGATGCTGTCGCTTGATTGTCCATGCGCAGCACACCTTATCGGCAATTCCCGGGATAGCCAGCATTACGGGCGGGGAACGACGGAAATGTGGATCAACCTTGCATCTCGTCCTAACAACCCATGCGATCCGCGATCCCGCCAAAATCCTTCGCGACGATGTCCCATTCGCCCGTCGGCTCGAAATCGTATTTCTGCAAGGGGCCGTATTCCGTCGGGCGCGCGACGAAGGCGGTCTTCAGTCCCAGTTTCTGGGCGGCCTTGAGGTCGTGGTTATGCGCGGCGACCATCATCACCTGCTCCGGCGGCAGGCCGAGCAGGCGCGCGGCGCCGAGATAGGTTTCGGGGTCGGGCTTGTAGTGCTCGAACAATTCGGCCGACATCACCAGATCCCACGGCAGGCCTGCGAATTTCGCCATGTTGGTGAGTAACGCGACATTGCCGTTCGAGAGCGGACTGATGATGTATTTTGTCTTCAGCCGAGTCAGGCCGGCGACGCTGTCCGGCCAGGCATGAAGCCGATGCCAGCCCATGGTGAGGTAATGCAAATCGGCGTCGTTCAATCCGGAAATCGACAGTTGCGCGACCAGTTTTTCCAGCGACTGGCGGTGCAATTTGTCCAATATCACATAGCCGCGTTCGGGATGCTTTCTCACCTCATCCATCGACGCGGCATAGACCGCGCGCCAGCCATCGACCAGCGCGGTCCAGTCCGCTTTTATGCCGCGCTTTTCCGACCATTTGGTGAAATCCGCGATCAGGCTCGAGCGCCAGTCGACCACGGTGCCGAACACATCGAACACCAGCGCCTTCACCGCGGAAATATCGGACATCTCAACTCCTGTTCCAATTCTTCGCCATCTAGCGTTTTGATTGCGATCCAGCTACCAACGTTGCCGTCGGATCGGTTGAATGTTCCAGAGCCGGTGTTTCCTCTGGTTCACTGCGGCCCGACGGGAATGCCGTTTACCCCCAGGAAAATTGAGGCAAACTTATTCATCGCTGACCGGCCGGATGACGATTTTGTCGGCCATCGCCCGCCCTCAATCGAGGTGGAATTTCTCGAATTGCCGGTGCTCACCCTTGATGTAGCGCACGGTGCCGGTGACCGAGCGCATCACCACGGTCTCGGTCTCGATCACGTCCTTGCGGAACCTCACTCCCGCCAGCAGCGATCCGGTGGTAACTCCGGTTGCCGCGAACAGGCAATCGCCCCTCGCCATGTCCTCGATGCCGTAGATCATGCGCGGATCGGTAACGCCCATCTTGCCGGCGCGCTCGCGCTTCTCGTCGGTATCGAGGATCAGCCGGCATTGCATCTGGCCGCCGATGCAGCGCAGCGCCGCCGCCGCCAGCACACCTTCGGGCGCGCCGCCGGTGCCGATATAGATATCGACGCCGGTTTCATCGGGGGTCGCGGCGTGAATCACGCCGGCCACATCGCCGTCGGTAATCAAGCGTACCGCGGCGCCGGTGCTTCGGATGGCGGCGATGATCTCGGCGTGGCGCGGCCGGTCGAGCACCAAGGCGGTGATCGCCGAGGCCGTAACGCCCTTGGCCTTGGCGAGACGCCTGATGTTCTCCGCCGCCGGCGCATCGAGCTCGATCACATCTTTGCCGTAGCCCGGCCCGATCGCAATCTTCTGCATATAAACGTCGGGCGCATGCAGCAGCGTGCCGCCGTCGGCCATCGCCATGGTCGCAATCGCCCCCGGCATGTTCTTGGCGCACAGCGTCGTGCCCTCCAGCGGATCGACGGCGATATCGACCCGCGGGCCGGCGTTCATGCCGACCTTCTCGCCGATGAACAGCATCGGCGCCTCGTCGCGCTCGCCTTCGCCGATCACCACGGTGCCTTCGATCGGCAGCTTGTTGAGCTCGCGGCGCATCGCGTCGACGGCGGCCTGGTCGGCCGCCTTCTCGTTGCCGTGGCCGCGCAGCCGCGCCGCCGACACCGCCGCGCGCTCCGTCACCCGCACGATCTCGAGCGTGAGAATCCGCTCCAGCAACAGCTGCGGCGGAACGGAAATATGGGTCGACATCGGCGCACTCCTCAAAACTTCACCGCGGATTCCTTCGGCCCGCATATAACCGCTTTGCGCGTGATCCGTTCGGACCGCGCTAGTTCTTTTCGATCCGTATCACCTGCGGCCGGCCGCTGATTACCTTGTCGCGCTGCACCGCCTCCAGCGCGCGGTATACCGCGTCCTCGCTGGTCGCATAGGTAATCAGAATGACCGGCACCGGCGAAGCTTTTTGCGTCACTCGCGCCGCATCCACGCCGTCAGCGTGGCGCTGCACGATCGATTCGATGGAAATCTTCTGCTCGGCCAGCCGGGTGGCGATGGCAGCGGCGGTACCGGCCATATCCCGCGCCATCAGGCGGATGTAGTAGCCGCCTTCATGACGCTCCATCGGCGCCTTTTTGATCGCGCGCAGCCGCGCCACCGGACGCCCGAACGGTTTGGCGCGGATGCCACGTGCGACATCGGCAATGTCGGCGGCCACGGCCGATGCCGTCGCCGCTCCGCCGGCGCCGGGGCCCACCAGCGTGATCGGCGGGATGCCCTCCCCGTCGATCGTCACCGCGTTGGTGACGCCCATCACCTGCGCGATCGAGGACGATTTCGGCACCATGGTCGGATGCACCCGCTGTTCGATGCCCTTGCCGGTGCGCACCGCGACCCCGAGCAATTTGACGCGATAGCCGAGTTCCTCGGCAGCCTGCAGGTCTTCCGGCGCGATCGAGGAGATACCTTCGACGTAAACCGCGCTCTGTGCAACCCTGGTGCCAAATGCCAGGCTGGCAAGAATAGCAAGCTTCTGCGCGGTGTCATGGCCGTCAACGTCGAAGGACGGATCGGCCTCCGCGTAACCCAAACGCTGCGCATCCCGCAGGCATTCGGCGAACGACAACCTTTCCTGCTCCATCCGGGTCAGGATGTAATTGCAGGTGCCGTTGAGGATGCCGTAGACGCGGTTGACGTCGGTCCCGGCCAGGCCTTCGCGCAGGGTCTTGATGACCGGGATTGCCGCGCCGACGGCCGCCTCGAAATTCAGCGCGCCGCCATGCTTCTCGGCTGACTTCGCCAACCGCAGTCCATGCCTGGCGATCAGCGCCTTGTTGGCGGTGACCACCGATTTGCCGGATTTCAGCGCCGCCTCGATCGCCGACAGCGCCGGCTCGCCGGAGCCGCCCATCAACTCGACGAAGCAATCGATGCCGGGATCGCTGGCCAGCGCCAGCGCGCTCTTGGCCCAGCCGATGCCGCGCAGATCGAGACCGCGTTTCTTGACCTTCGAACGCGCGGTGACGGCGACGACGCGCACGTCGCGACCGCAGCGTGCGGAAAATGCCCTTCCCTGCTGCTCGATCAGGCGGACGACCTCGGCGCCAACAGTGCCTAGCCCCGCAATGCCCACTTTCAGTGGTGCGACCATGACGAAAAAAACCTGCCGGAAAAACTCTTGTTATGTCGGCACGATCTGGTCCGAAAACCATCTCCATCCGCGGGGTCGGGCCCGCGGACATGCTCTCGGGATCATGCCTATCGCCGGTTGGCGAGAGGAAGCACGTTGTGCAATGTTTCAACGCCGCTTTCAAGGAAGCGGCGCACGCCGCGCGCGGCCTGGCGGATGCGTTGCTCGTTTTCCACCATCGCGATGCGAACATAGCCCTCGCCGTGCTCGCCAAAGGCAACCCCGGGCGAAACCACCACGCCGGATTTCTCGACCATCAGGGTCGCGAACTGCATGCTGCCGACTTCGCGGAACGCCTGGGGCAACGGCGCCCATGCAAACATCGAGGCCTCGGGCGGCGGAATCTCCCAACCCGCCCGGCCGAACGACTCCACCAATGCATCCCTGCGCTTGCGATAGGTGTCGCGCATCTCGCGAATGCAATCCTCCGGGCCGTTCAGCGCCGCGGTCGCGGCGACCTGGATCGGGGTAAACGCACCGTAGTCGAGGTAGGATTTCACCCGCGCCAGGGCGGCGATAATCCGCTCGTTGCCGACGGCAAATCCCATCCGCCAGCCAGCCATCGAAAACGTCTTCGACATCGAGGTAAATTCGACGGTCACATCGATCGCGCCGGGAACCTGCAGCACCGAGGGCGGCGGATTGTTGTCGTCGAAATAGACTTCCGCGTAGGCGAGATCCGACAGGATGAAAATCTCGTGCTTCTTGGCGAATGCCACCAGATCCCTGTAGAAATCGAGGCTTGCGACATAGGCGGTCGGATTGGAGGGATAACAGACGACGAGCGCGAGCGGCTTCGGGATCGAGTGGACGATCGCGCGTTCCACCGCCTCGAAGAATTGCGGCGTCGGCTCGGAAGGAACCGAGCGGATCACGCCGCCGGCCATCAGAAATCCGAAAGCGTGAATTGGATAGCTCGGATTCGGACACAGCACCACATCACCGGGCGCGGTGATGGCCTGCGCCACGTTGGCAAAGCCCTCCTTTGAGCCCAGCGTCGCGACGATCTGCGTCTCCGGATTGAGTTTCACGCCAAAGCGTCTTGCGTAGTAGGCCGCCTGTGCCTTGCGCAGGCCGGTAATTCCGCGCGATGCGGAGTAGCGGTCGGTCCGCGGCTTGCCCAGCGTTTCCTTCAGTTTTTCGATGACATGGGGCGGCGCCGGCAAATCCGGATTGCCCATGCCGAGATCGATGATATCGGCTCCGGCATTGCGTGCAGCCGCCTTGGCCCGGTTGACCCGCTCAAACACATAAGGCGGCAGACGGCGGATGCGGTAAAAATCTTCCATGGGCCAGGCTCCGGCAACCCTTGAGGACAGAATCGCAGACATAATTTGCCACGAAACCGGATTCGGCTCCGTACAGAAATCACGCTCAATCAAGGATTTAGAGCGAGTTAACGCGCGCAAAATCTCTGTCGCCGTCCAGATTTGCGGTTGAACTGGCTTCTTTTAGCACGGACGCCCGGCCGCGCCAGTGTCCTGCAAGGCCCGTCACGTCATTTCGCGTCCGGGTTTTGGACAGCGACCGTAGACTCCTGGCGGTCCCGCGCGGCAGCCAGTTCCTTCAAAAGCTTGGCCCGTTCCGCCGCCGTTATCACGGTCTCGTCGCGGGCCGGCGGCAAATCATTGACCGGAAGGTAGCTGCTCGCTTCCTTCGGACGCTCGGGCGCATCGGCCGGCGTGCCAACCAGCGGCAAATCCGCGATCGACGTCGCGCAGCCGCCGAGCGCAAGCGCCGAAAATAGCAGCGCCGTCACCGCCAATGCCCCCGCTTTTCGATCGACCCGCATCCGTCCCGAAATCCCACCTCGAACAACGAACCTGACCGCCGGCCGACGCATATTTCATCGGTGGTCGCCGCGTCGTTCAAACCATTGTCGCCCGAAACGATTAAAGCGTTCGCCCGACGATTAAAGCCCAAACAACAGAGCCGACCGGTGGGGCCTCAATATGTCAGAACAAAGATGTTTATCGCAGTGCAGCACGCCCAGCGCCGGAATTGATCTCGAACCTGCCATCGCCGATAGCGCGGTGACGAAGTGGAAATGAACCTATAGTGTTCCGCCATGAGCGACATCACCCCCGAAGCCCAATCTGCGAAAAAGTTCGATCCTGAGGCCTTCGCGATGAACCTCGCGCGGGCGATGGAGAGTAGCGGCCAAGCGCTCGCATCCTATCTCAAGCCGCGCGAAAATGGCGAGTTCAAGGACAAGCCGCCCAGCGAACTCGCCGAGGTGATCAAGACTTTCTCCACCGTCGCGGATTACTGGTTGTCCGACAAAGAGCGGGCGGCGCAACTGCAGATGAAGCTGGGCAAGGCCTATCTCGACCTGTGGGCCTCATCGGTGCGCCGCCTCGCGGGCGAAGCCGCGCCGCCGGCGATCGAGCCGTCGCCCCGCGACAAGCGCTTTAAAGACCCCGAGTGGAAATCGAACCAGTTCTTCGATTTCGTGATGCAGCTATATCTGCTCACGACGCAGTGGGCGCATGATCTGGTGCGCGACGCCGAAAGCCTCGATCCGCACACCCGCCAGAAGGCCGAATTCTACGTTCAACAGATCACCAACGCGCTTGCACCATCGAATTTCGTCCTCACCAATCCGGAAGTATTGCGCGAGACGCTGGCGTCGAGCGGCGACAACCTCGTTCGCGGCATGCAGATGCTGGCGGAAGATGTCGAGGCCGGCCACGGCACACTGCGCATCCGACAGTCCGACCCTTCCAATCTGGTGGTCGGCGTCAACCTGGCGACGACGCCGGGCAAGGTGATCTTCCAGAATGAGCTGATGCAGCTGATCCAGTACGCGCCTTCGACGGAAAACGTGCTGCGCACGCCGCTTCTGATCGTGCCGCCGTGGATCAACAAATTCTACATCCTCGATCTCAAGCCGGAAAAATCATTCATCAAGTGGTGCGTCGATCAGGGCATCACGGTGTTCGTGATTTCGTGGGTCAACCCGGACAGGAGCCTCGGCGCCAAGACCTTCGAGGACTACATGAAGGCGGGGCCGCTGGCTGCGATGGACGTCATCGAGCGGGCCACCGGCGAGATGAAAGTCCACACCATCGGTTATTGCGTCGGCGGCACCCTGCTGGCTTCGACGCTGGCGTGGCTTGCGCAAAAGCGCCGCGTGCGGGTGACGTCGGCGACATTTCTGGCAGCCCAGGTCGATTTCAGTCACGCCGGGGACCTTCTGGTGTTCGTCGACGAAGAACAAATTTTGGCGATCGAACGTGACATGCAGGCCTCAGGCGTGCTCGAAGGCAGCAAGATGGCGATGGCCTTCAACATGCTGCGTTCGAACGAACTCATCTGGTCCTATGTCGTCAGTAACTACCTGAAGGGGCAACCGCCCCCGTCATTCGATCTGTTGCACTGGAATTCGGATGCGACGCGGATGCCGGCGGCGAATCACTCCTATTACCTGCGCAACTGTTATCTGGAGAACCGGCTGTCCGCCGGCAGCATGGTGCTGGACAATACGCTGCTCGACCTGTCGAGGGTCAAGGTGCCGATCTACAATCTGGCGACCCGCGAGGATCATATCGCGCCGGCGGATTCGGTGCTCTACGGTTCGCAGTTTTTCGGCGGCCCGGTGAGATACGTGCTGTCCGGATCCGGGCATATCGCGGGCGTGGTCAATCCGCCAGCGTCGGACAAATACCAGTTCTGGACCAACGACAATATCAATGACACGACGCTCGCCGATTGGCTCAAGGGCGCGCAGGAGCACAAGGGGTCGTGGTGGCCCAACTGGCGCGAGTGGCTTGAAACCATCGATGCCGAGACAGTGCCCGCGCGCGCGGTCGGTACCGGCACGTTGCCCCCGATCGAGGACGCCCCCGGCAGCTATGTGCGGGTCCGCGCGTAGCGCAACGGTGCGGGCTTGGGTATAATGGGTCGTCCTGCAGGGACGGGATTCGAAACCGAATTGAGGGGGAATGCCTATGACGCCCGGATTGATGACGCCCGAATTATTCTGGCTGACGCTGACGGTTATTTTGACCGGGCTATTGTGGGTGCCCTATATCCTCAATCGTTCCAAGGTTCGCGGTCTTTTCGGCGCGATGGCCAATCCATCGCGCAACGACAAGCCGCACGCCGAATGGGCCACCCGGCTGATGTTCGCGCACGACAACGCGGTCGAGAACCTGGTGATTTTTGCACCCCTGGTACTGATCCTCGCGCAGATCGATTATTCCACCAAGTGGACCGTCTATGCCTGCATGGTGTATTTCTGGGCGCGCGTCGCGCATCTGATTGTCTATACGCTGGGTCTGCCGGTGTTCCGGACACTGGCTTTCACCGTCGGCTTCCTGGCGCAGGCCGTGCTGGCGCTGGCGATTTTTGGGGTGGTTTGAGCTCTTGCCCCGGACGCAGTGCACCCAGTCGTTGCGCTGCGTCCGCGGAACGAACTTCGCGGAAACGACGCGAAGCCGTTTGGCTTCAGCTTTAAGCGTCGGCAAAGCCGAGCATCAGCCGCATGTTCTGAACCGCAGCACCCGAAGCGCCTTTGCCCAGATTGTCGAGGCGCGCGACGAGGACCGCCTGACGGTGTTTGTCGTTGGCAAAGACATGTAGCTCGAGCATGTTGGTTTCGTTAAGCGCCTCCGGCTCCAGCCGACCGCCGTTTGCCGCGGCGTTGTCGAGCGGCACGACCGAAACGCAGGTGCTCCCGGCGTAACGCTTCGCCAGCGCGGCATGGAGGTCGGCCCCATCAGGCCTGCCCGGAAGCATGTCGAGATGCAACGGCGCCGACACCAGCATACCCTGTCGGAAGTTGCCGACCGACGGCACGAAGATAGGCCGGCGCGCGAGATTTGCGTAAAGCTGCATCTCCGGCACGTGCTTGTGCTCGAAGCCGAGGCCATAGAGTTCGAAGGCCGGCGCCGTGCCGTCCTCGAAACTTGCGATCATGGACTTGCCGCCGCCCGAATAGCCGCTCACCGCATTGATGGTGACCGGATAGTCCGCAGGCACAAGACCGGCATCGACGAGCGGCCTGAGTAGCGCCACCGCGCCTGTCGGATAGCAGCCCGGGTTCGAAACCTTCCGCGCCGCCCGTATTTTGTCAGCCTGGTCCGGCGTGAGTTCCGGAAAACCGTAGGTCCATCCGCTCGCGACGCGAAACGCGGTCGATGCATCCAGCACCTTGGGAGCCGCGGCCCCCATGCTGTCAATCAGCGCGACGGTCTCTTTCGCGGCTTCATCCGGCAGGCAGAGAATGACGAGGTCCACTTCCTCCATCAGTGCGCGCTTCGCCCCCGCATCCTTGCGCCTTTCGTCGGCGATGCTTCTCACCGTTACGTCGTTCTGCAGGCTCAGGCGCTCGCGAATACCGAGGCCGGTCGTTCCGGCCGCGCCGTCGACGAACACGGCGGGACGAGCGGGGGCGCCGGTGACCAGGGTTTGGCCTTGCGGCCGCTGGGGATCGAAGATGGCCATGGCGCGTTCCTTCAATCCGCGGCTACGCTGAGGGGCATGGATGAATTGTAATCCAGCTGCGGCCGGAGCGCGATCATCTGTTTTCCGATCGCCTGTGCGGCCTCATCTTGCTGCCGGGTGAGCGTCGAGGCAATCGCCACCGCATCCGCGTCGGATTTGGTCTGATTGAGCTTGAAGCCGCCTTCGACGCTATCGACGGTCATGACGATGCCGGTGATCGCGCGCAGCAGCATCTCGCGCCGGCCGGCGGAGATTTCCGCCATGCTCCAGGCCGGCTTCGGTGCCAGCCAGGCCTCGAACTTCGCGCTGAGGCGTTCGAGATTCTCCACCAACTCCTCATTGGACATCGTCCGCGCCGGTCCGGTCAAATGAACCGTCTGGTAAAGCCAGGTCGGCACCTGATCCGCCGAGGCGTACCAGTGCGGCGAGACATAGGCGTGCGGCCCGTTCACCGTGAGCAGCCACGATGTTTTCCCGTCGGCGCAGGCGGCAAGCTGGTTGCCGCGCGCGACATGGAATGACAGGCGAGGCGTTCCATCGCTGGCGTAACTGAGATCGAACGGCAACGGAGACGCCACCGGCCTTTTGCCGTCGAAAGCGCAGACGACTCCGAACCCGTGCACCGAAGCGAACTCCAGGCTCGCAGCGCGTTCGATTTTGTAAGCGGGCGGAATATACATGGCGGTCTCCTGCTTGCTCAGTGAGCCGCCGGATCAGATCGCGCTGCGTTGGAGGAAGATGCCGCGGACCGGATCCGGCGGCGGAGGCGACGATCTTAAGCGCAGACGTCCGCCCATACCGCTGACAAGCGGTGGCGGCGAGCGATGAGATTAGTCGCGGCTTTGGTCATGGCGCGGCTATAAGGCCACGCCCCGCCGGCGTCAAGACGCCACAGGCGTCCCGGAGCGCCCGCCTTGCGGCAAAATCGATGCAAGCATCGATTTTGCGCTGGGCGAGCGAACCCGGAATCTCAAGATTCCCCGATGTGCAATTGCACATCCAAGGTCTGGCCCTTCGGTCTATCCCGGAATGACGAACGTATATCAGATCGTCGGATTCCACGGCGCCGGCACCACCCGATAGCCGCTGCCGTCCTTTTCGACATTGCCGAGCCCGGGGAACGGATAGTGGAAGCCCTGCACCTGCAGCTTCTCGGTGACCACCATGTCGTAGATCCGGCGGCGGGTCTTTTCCGCCACATCCCCGTCCTGGTCAAAGAACCCATGCCAGCCCGGATTGGTCGCAAACGGGTTGGGATTGTTGGTGACATCAGACTGGATGAAAACCTTGCCGGAACCCGACGACAGTACGTAGGAAGTGTGGCCGGGCGTATGGCCGACGGTTTCCACCGCCAACAGGCCGGGTGCTACTTCCTTGCCCCACTCATAGGGCGTCACCTTCTTCTTGAGACCGGCCTCGAAGACGTTGCGGTTGTTCTTGAACAGGCCCTGCATGCGGCCCGCGGGCGCCCGGCTCATCTCGCCGTCGTCCATCCAGAATTTCCACTCGGTCGCCGGCACCAGCACCTCGGCATTCGGAAACGCCGGCGTGCCGTCGGCTGTCAGCAGTCCGTTGACGTGATCGTTATGGAAATGCGAAATCACCACCATATCGACCGCCCTGGCATCAAAACCGGCGGCGGCCATGTTGGCGGCGAACTGCCCGTTGGCGCCCTTGCTGCTCGCATTCGCCGCCGCGCCATTGCCGGTGTCGATGACGACGAGCTTGCCGCCGGTGTTGATCACCAGCGGCGCGAAATAGATGGTGAACATATCGCGCGGCAGAAACGCCTTCTCCAGCGCCGCATTGATCTCATCCTTCTTCGCATTGAGGATGAAGGAATCCTCGAGCTTGAAGACATTCTTGCCGTCGCTCACCACCGTGACCTGGATGTCGCCGACCTTGTAACGATAGAAACCCGGTGCCTGCTTGTCTGCGGCCGGTGCCGCGGCGTTTGCTGAAATCGCCGGCAACAATGGCGTGGTCGCGATTGCCGCGGCTCCTGCGAATGCGTGACGTCGTGTCAGTTCCATGGCGATGTCCTCGTGGTTTTTTGCTCGTGGTTCTTTGCTTGCTGGCCCTTGTCGCGGCCACTCCTACCAGCGTTTTGCCGGCAAGGCGACCGCCCCGGCGGCCCGGTATGCGAGAAAGTTAACACCCGGGCTTCAGGGCTTATTCCGGTTGCAGCCTCAAACCGCCCGCCACAGCCATTCGGCGATTTGCCCGATCACGTCGCCAGACAACAGCAGCGCGGCCGACCATACCAGCGCCGAGACGAAGTTGGCGACCTGAAACTGCCAATAAGACATCTCGAATATCCCGGCCACCAGCGGCACCGAGGCCCGCAACGGCCCGAAAAACCGCCCGATGAAAATGGCGGGCACGCCCCATTTTTTCACAAAGGCCTCGCCGCGCGGCAGGATCTCCGGATAGCGCGACAGCGGCCAGATCTGCGCGACATGTTCCTTGTATCTGAAGCCGAACCAGTAGGAGACCCAGTCGCCCAGCGCAGCCCCGATGCCGCCGGCAATCCAGACCGGCCAGAAGCTGATGCCGCTGGCGCCGATCAGCGCCCCGATCGCGACCAGCGCTCCCCAGGCCGGGATCAGCAGCGAGATGAAGGCCAGCGATTCACCGAACGCCAGCACCAGAACGATCGGTGCGGCCCAAGCCTGGTGGTCGCGCACGAATTCGGCCAGCGCGCGCGCAAAATCTTCCATACCCGAGCGCCCTTCCCCGCCTCATTTGAACCTCGCCACGGGTTCGATGCCAACGCAGCTAATCCACCGCCCCGGGAAACATCAAGTCACAAAGCCGGGCAAAACGCGCCGCGATGTTTCGTGAGCTTCGGAATCCGGATGTGACCGCCCGCCGTCACTTTTTAAGCCCATCCGTGGCATAGGTGGCATAGTCAGGGAACCGATTCGCGGCGCCTACCCCGCGCAACACATGAAAAATCATGCCGAAGCCATTGAAATCAAGCGCTAAAACCAAGACAACGAACGACCTGTTCGGTACACCCGAAGCGAAAGGCCGGACCGCGCCCAAGCCGGCGTCGCGCGCCGCCAGCGCTGAAGCCGGCTACACCGCACGGGATATCGAGGTGCTCGAAGGCCTCGAGCCGGTTCGCCGCCGGCCCGGAATGTATATCGGCGGTACCGACGAAAAGGCGCTGCACCATCTGTTCGCCGAGGTGATCGACAACGCCATGGACGAGGCTTTGGCCGGTCACGCTTCCTTCATTGAAGTGGAACTGGGCGCCGACGGATTTTTGACCGTTACCGACAATGGCCGCGGCATTCCGGTCGATCCGCATCCCAAATTCCCGAAAAAATCCGCGCTCGAAGTCATCATGTGCACGCTGCATTCCGGCGGCAAGTTCGACTCCAAGGTCTATGAAACATCCGGCGGGTTGCATGGCGTCGGAGTGTCCGTGGTGAACGCCCTTTCGTCCCGGCTCGAAGTCGAGGTCACGCGCAGCCATAAGCTCTATCGCATGGCGTTCGAGCGCGGCCACCCCAAGGGCAAGCTTGAAGAAGTAGCCGGCAAGGTCAACCAACGCAGCGGCACCAAAATCCGCTTCAAGCCCGACACCGAGATTTTCGGCGCCAAGGCCGCGTTCAAGCCGCAGCGTCTGTTCAAGATGGCGCGCTCGAAGGCCTATCTGTTCGGTGGCGTTGAAATCCGCTGGAGCTGCGACCCCGAACTCCTGAAGGGCGTTGAGGGCGTGCCCGCCGAGGACAAATTCCACTTCGCCGGCGGATTGAAGGACTATCTCGGCGCCGCCGTTCACGCCGACACCCTGGTGCATCCGGACATTTTTTCGGGCAAGGCCGGACGCGTCGGCGCCCACGGCACCTGCGAATGGGCGGTGGCCTGGACCGCCGATGCCGACGGTTTTCTGTCGTCCTATTGCAATACCGTGCCGACCCAGGACGGCGGCACCCATGAATCGGGCATGCGCAGCGCGCTTTTGCGCGGGTTGAAGGATCACGCCGAGCGTGTCGGCCAGGGCAAGCGTGCCGCCAGCATCGTTTCGGAAGACGTCATGGTCGGCGCCGCCGTGATGCTCTCGGTATTCGTGCGCGAGCCGGAATTCCAGGGCCAGACCAAGGACCGCCTCGCCACCGCGGAAGCCCAGCGCATTGTCGAGCAGGCGGTCAAGGACCCGTTCGACCACTGGCTGTCGGGCAATCCGCTGCAGGCCAACAAACTCCTGGAATTCGTGGTCGAGCGCGCCGACGAGCGGCTCCGCCGCAGGGCCGAGAAGGAAATCTCGCGCAAGACCGCGGTGCGCAAACTACGCCTCCCCGGCAAGCTCGCCGACTGCACCAATACCGCTGCCGAAGGCTCCGAGCTGTTCATCGTCGAGGGCGACAGCGCCGGCGGCAGCGCCAAGCAGGCGCGCGACCGCAAGACCCAGGCGATCCTTCCCTTGCGCGGCAAAATCCTCAACGTCGCCTCCGCCACCAAAGACAAGCTCACCGCCAATGCGCAGCTCGCCGACCTGATGCAGGCGATCGGCTGCGGCACCCAGGCGCATTATCGCGAGGAGGACCTGCGCTATTCGCGCATCATCATCATGACCGACGCCGATGTCGACGGCGCCCATATCGCATCCTTGCTGATCACGTTTTTCTACCGGCAGATGCCGCGGCTGATCGATGAAGGCCACCTCTATCTCGCGGTGCCGCCGCTCTATCGCCTCACCCATGGCGGCAAAACGGTCTATGCGCGCGACGACGCCCACAAGGACGCGCTGTTGAAGAACGAATTTAACGCCAACGCCAAGGTCGATGTCGGCCGCTTCAAGGGGCTCGGCGAGATGATGCCGGCGCAGCTCAAGGAAACCACCATGGACCCGGCCAAACGCACCATGCTGCGGGTGGTGCTGTTGGCCGACGACCGCGACGGCACCGCCGATTCGGTCGAGCGGCTGATGGGCAGCAAGGCCGAGGCCCGCTTTGCCTTCATTTCAGACAAGGCCGAATTCGCCAGCGAGGACTTACTGGACGTTTAGGCCGGCGGGCCATTTCAGCGGTTGTTGGTGGTATCAAAACACCAACCGGCCGCATTTTTCGAGCTTTGTCGCTAAGTCGTTTTCCGGCAGGTGTGCCCGCCCGGCAACAGCATTTTCAGCGCAACCGGCTATAGTACGGGTAAGGATTTGGGAATCGGTGCAACCGCACCCCTGCTGCGCGGTCAGTTTTGACCCTTAAGGAATTGAAGATGAAGAAATTCGCGCTAGCCCTTGTCGCGGCCACGACATTCGTCGGATCGGCAATAGCCGCTGACCTCGCCCCGCAACCCTACGCCAAGGCTCCGGCACCCGTGGTGGTGCCTCCGAGCTGGACCGGTTTCTACATCTTCGGCGGTGGTGGCGGCGGAATCTTTGACGCTGACAACCATGTCATCAATGCCGCCGGGTCGGTGCTCACCGTTGATCAGCACATGGGTGGTTCCGGCTGGCTTGGTACGGTCGGCGCAGGCTATGACTGGCAATTCAACCATCGTTGGGTGGCCGGTGTGTTCGGTGACGGGCAGTTCGGCGGCATCCGCGGGTCGATCAACGATAATTTTGCTAGTTTGAGCGGAACCGAAATGGTCCGCGACTCTTGGGCTGCTGGCGTGCGAGCGGGCTATCTGATCGCCCCGAATGTCCTCTCCTATGTCAACGGAGGTTATAGCGGCTCGCAGTGGTCGGGCTCGACGCTGGCTTCGAGTACTGGCGGTCCCGCCGCCGCAACGACTCCGTCGTTCAGCCGTAATGGCTGGTTCGTCGGCGGCGGCGTTGAAAACAACCTGGATATCTTCGGCGTTTCGATGCCGGGCTTGTTCATGAAGACGGAATATCGCGCCGCTTACTACGAAAATAATGATGTCAACCTCGCGGAAACCTCAGCGCTTACCGGTCTACCGCTCCCCCGTTCCGTGAACGTTGGTAACTCGCTGGTGCAGACCATCACCACGTCGCTGGTCTACCGTTTCAACTGGAACGGCCCGGTGGTCGCGAAGTACTGATCTTCCGCAGGTAGCGGCAATTCAAAAGCCCCGGCGGCGCAGGCTGTGTGAGAACTCAAACGAGTCAGGTAAAATGGTCGCATCGGCAACGATGCGGCCATTTTCATGAGCTATATGCGGGGTGACGATCGGGGTCAGGC